>Ga0209577_10004617_pt1 | contig 12929 bp, 13 predicted proteins | sample GraSoiAngelo_109_FD_185874 | JGI IMG/M metagenome (GOLD analysis project Ga0209577, IMG submission 185874) | Grasslands soil microbial communities from the Angelo Coastal Reserve, California, USA - 14_0903_12_20cm (SPAdes) (version 2) | ecosystem: Environmental > Terrestrial > Soil > Grasslands... | reverse complement strand
TGGGCGTCGGCGACGCGGCCTGGGCAGGGCTCTGCTCGAACGGGCGCTCGCGCGGTGCCGCGAGCTCGGGGTCGAGGGACTCCGCGGCGTGCATTCGACCGCTGGGGGAGCCGCCTTCGCCGGGTCGGCCGGTGCGGCGGACGAGCAACGGATCGTCCGGTCGCACCTCGACCTCCGCGCGGCCGAGCTGCCCGAGCCCAGTCCCCCCGACGGCTTTCGCCTCGTCACCTGGCTCGGCCGCGTTCCCGAGGAAGATCTCGAGGCCTACGTCACGGCCCGCGCGGCTATGGACGACGCGCCTGCGCCCGACGGCATGGACTTCCCGGCGTGGACGGCCGAGAAGATACGGTCGTCCGAGGAGTCGCTCGCACAGCGCGACCGCGAGATGCGGCTCACGGTCGCAATGAACGCGGACGGCGAGATCGCCTCGTTCACGGAGCTTCGCGTCTCACGCGGCTCCACGCTCTGCTTCACCGACGACACCGGAACCGTCGGCGCCCAGCGCGGAAAGGGTCTCGCGCGGGCGGTCAAGCGCGAGTCGCTGTGGCGGCTTCGGGCGGATCACCCCGAGGTCGAGGTCGTAGTCACCTCGAACGCCGAGGAGAACGGCGTGATGCGGCATCTGAACGAGTCGATCGGCTTCTTGCCCTCCGTCGTCGGGACGCTCGCCGTCATCGATCTCGGCCGTCCGGCCCAGACCGACGGGAACCCGAGGTAACCTATCTCGGTGGCTCCACCAAGTCGCAGCGCGCGCGCGGCTGTGCTCGCCTCATCGGTTCAACGTTCGAAGCCGACTCCGTATCCTTCGAAGGCACGCAGCGCGCTTATCCGGAGGACGGTCGTCGTCGTCCTCGTTCTCGTCGCGCTGACGCTTGTGACGATCTCGTTCCGCTCGCCCACGGCCGGAGCGCTGCACGATATCCAGGGCACCGGCTCGACAGCGCTGCGCCCCTTCCAGACCGCCGCGACGCGGGTCGCACAGCCGTTCCGTGACGCCTATGACTACGTCCACGGCCTTGCGAATGCGAAGGCTGAGAACAAGAAGCTGAAAGAGCAGAACGCGGCGCTCCGGGCAAGCGCGCTCGGCGCGGCGGCGCAGCTGGCCAAGCAGCCCGACTACGCGAAGCTCCTCCACCTCGAGCAAGGGCCGAGGTTCCCGAACGGCTATCGCGCCGTCAACGCCTCCGTCATCTCCTTTTCCGGCGGCGCGTTCACGCATTCGCTCACGATCGCGGCGGGGTCGTCGTCGGGGATTCGCCAGAGCTCGCCCGTCCTGAGCGGAAGCGGCCTGGTGGGAATCGTGTCGAACGTCTTCCCGGACACGGCGATCGTGACGCTGATCAGCGACCCGGACACCTTCGTCGCCGCGCGGGACCTGCGGACGCGCGTGCGCGGTGTTGTCGGCACGGGAGCCGGTGGGACGCTGATCCTCGACCACGTGTCGAAGACTGAGGTCGTCAGGCAGGGCGACGCGATCGTCACGGATGGGACGCACAACGCGCGCTATCCGGATCTCTACCCGTACGGGATCCCGATCGGCCGGGTCACGTCGGTCGGCGTTGCCGACACGGCGAGCTTCCTCCAGGTGCAGGTGCAGCCCTTTGCGAACCTCGGCTCGCTCGACGCGGTAGGAGTACTCGTCCCCACGCACCAGCGCCGATGAGCTTGCTCGACGGCGTCAAGGCCGCCGTGCTGCTCTTTGTGGCGGCGATTGCGCAGGTCTCGATCTTCTCCCAGGCCCACGTCTTCGGCGCCGTCCCCGACTTTCTGCTCGTCTCGCTCGTCGCGCTCGCCCTGCTGCGCGGCAGCGTCGCGGGCGCAGTCGGAGGCTTTTTCGCGGGGCTCCTCGTCGATACTGCGTCGCTCGGCACGCTTGGGCTCACGTCGCTCGTGCTCACGCTCGCAGGCTACTGGATCGGTCGCTACGGAGAGACGACCGGCCGCGACCGCGCGCACGCACCGTTCCTCTCGATCGCCGTCGTGACCGTTCTCTACGAGCTCGGCTTGCTCGTGGTGCATTTCGTGCTCGGCGAGAGCGCGCCGGCCGCAGCAGTCGTGCGCAGCCTCGTCCCGGCGATCGTCCTCAACCTGATCCTCACGGCGCCGGTCTACGCACTCGCGCGGCGGCTGCTGCGGCCCGCCGAGCGGGCCGCGCTCAGCGCGGAGGTGCAGCTCCTTGGCTAGCACCACGACGCGGCGACTCCCTCTGCCACCGTCGCGCCGCGCGCGCGCGGAGGAGCCGGACGCCGAGCAGACCGCGGTCGAGCCCTATCGGCTGACGCCCAAGCTCGCGCGACGAGTGGCGCTGCTCGGAGGCCTTGTCGTGATCGGTTTTGCGGCGCTCGTCGGACGACTCTGGGCATTGCAGGTGCTCGCAGGACCGCACTACGCCGCACGTGCGCAGGCGAACCAGGTACGCAGCGTGCGCGTCGAGGCGCCGCGCGGGCAGATCGTCGACCGGAATCGCAACGTCCTCGTGACGAACAAGCCGGTCACCGCGGTCGAGCTCTGGCCGTCGGGCCTGCCGAAGGTCTACTCGCGCCGCGTGGCCGAGCTCCGTGAGCTGGCGCAGATCACGCGCGTGAACGTCCGTCAGGTGACCAGACTGATCCTCGCGCGCCGCCAGATGGGGGACATGCTCGACCCGGTCGTCGTGCGCCCCGATGCACCGGCGCCGATGCTGACGTACCTGCAGGAGCGAGCCGCCAACTTCCCGGGCCTGACGCTCGCGCAGAGCTACGTCCGCCGTTATCCGCACGGAGATCTCGCCCCACAGTTGCTCGGTTACGTCGGGCCGATCTCAACGCTGGAGCTGCAGACCCTCGGGAAGGACGGCTATGCGCTGACCGACGTGATCGGACAGTCAGGAATCGAGGCGACCTACAACAAGTACCTCTTCGGCGTTCCCGGTGCGGCGCGCGTCCGCGTCGATTCCCTCGGCCGTCCTCGCAGCGCGCGCGCCCTGACGACCCAGCCGCAGGCGGGGCAGACTGTCCGCCTCACCATCGACACCGGCCTGCAGCTCGCCGCCCAGAACGCGCTGGACTACGGCATCCAGACCGCCCGCAACGAGGGCAAGTGGGCGGCCGACGGCGGCGCGATCGTCGCCATGAGCCCGAAGGACGGCTCGATCCTCGCGCTCGCCTCCTCGCCGACGTACGACCCGTCCGTCTACACCGGGCGCGTGACGACCGGCAAGCTCAAGGCGCAGGGGCTCGTTGGAGCGTCGGCATTCGACAAGAACTACCCGTCGCTCGACCGCGCGCTCGACGCCACGTATCCGCCCGGCTCGACGTTCAAGCCGCTCACGGCGATCGCGGCGCTCGAGGAGCATCTGATCAAGCCGTACGCCTTCTATCCCTGCACCGGCACGTACACCTCGCCAGCCGACAACTCGCATCACGTCTTCCACAACTGGGACAAATTCGTCAACCAGGGGATGGATCTGCCGACCGCGCTCGCCCGGTCGTGCGACACGTACTTCTACCGCGCCGGGAACGCGTTCTACGAACTGCCGAAGGACCGCGGTCAGCCGCTACAGAAGTGGGCGCGCGCGTTCGGCTTCGGGCGGCCCAGCGCCGTGGACGTCGGCCCCGACGTCGGCGGCACCGTCCCGACGATCGCCTACAAGCACAGGAGGTTCACGAAGGCCAAGGATCCGACCAACTGGCAGATCGACCGCCTCTGGAAGCCCGGCGACTCGATCACCCTCGCGATCGGCCAGGGCGACCTGCTCGTGACGCCGCTGCAGATGACACGCTTCTACGCGGCGATCGCGAACGGCGGCCAGCTCGTCACGCCCCACGTCCTGCTGAACGTCGAGAACCTGAACGGGACGATCGTCCCGACGACGCCTCCGCCGGCCCGGCGACCGGTCCCGGGTCTCGATCGTGCCTACGTCAAGGTCGTCCAGCAGGGTCTCTTCCAGGCGACGCACGATCCGTACGGGACGTCGTTCGGCGTCTTCGGCAACTTCCCGTACCCGATCGCCGGTAAGACGGGCACCGCGCAGAAGACTGTCAGTCTTCCGGGCTACACGGGTGAGCAGGACCAGTCGTGGTGGTGCGGCTATGGTCCGGCGAACCACCCGAAGCTCGTCGTGTGCGCCATGATCGAGAACGGCGGCGAGGGCGGCGCGGCTGCGGCGCCGGCTGCAGAGCGGGTCTTCGCGAAGTTCTTCCACGTGCACGCGACACAACCCGTATTGATCCCCTCCGACTGATGCTCGAGTACGCCGGATCACAACGAGCAGGCCTGCGCAACGAGCGTGAGGCTCCACATTTGCTGAGCGTCGCGCGCTCGCTCGACTGGGTGCTGTTCGTCGGCGTCGCAGCGCTCGTTCTCGTGGGCCTGTGGGGCGTCGCGGGGGTCACGAAGTTCGCCGTCCCGAACGATCCGAGCTACTACCTCAATCGCCAGATCCTCTACGCAGCCGTCGGCGGTGTCGTGCTCGTGCTCGCGGCGCTTGTCGACCCGGATCTCTACCGCCGCTACTGGCGCGGCATCTTCATCGGCACGGCGACGGTGATCGCGTTCGTTCTCCTGATCGGGCACGCGGCGCGCGGCTCGACGCGTTGGATCCACCTCGGCTTCTTCACGTTCCAGCCGTCGGAGTTCGGGAAGCTCCTCTTTGTGCTGGCGCTGGCCGGGCTGCTGGCCGAGCGCCAACGAGTCGTGGGCGCGTGGGAGACGACCCTGCGGGTCGTCGGGCTCGGCCTCCTGCCGGTCGTGCTCGTCTTCGCCCAGCCCGACCTCGGCACCGCGCTCGCTTACCTCGCGGCGCTCGGCGCGATGCTCTTCGTGGCCGGAGTGCCATGGCGACATCTCGCGGTGCTCGGAAGTCTCGTCGTGATCGTGGCGGTCGGCGTCCTCTGGGCCGGACCCGCCGCCGGGGTCAACGTGCTCAAGAGCTACCAGCAGCAGCGCTTGACATGCTTCACGCATCCCTCGAACTGTCCGGCTTCAGCGGGCTACAACCTCGATCAGGCAAAGACGACGGTCGGCTCCGGGCAGATCCGCGGACGCGGTACGAACGGCTCGACGCAGGTCAAATTCGGCTTCCTCCCCGAGAGCCAGACCGACTTCGTATTCGCAGGCTTTGCCGAGCAGCGAGGTTTCCTCGGAGCGGCCCTTCTGCTCGGGCTCTACCTCATCGTGCTGTGGCGCGGGCTGCGCGTCATCACTGTCGCCCGCGACCTCTTCTCGGCCGTGGTCGCCGGCGGCATCGTGGTCGCGCTGCTCTTCCAGATCTTCATCAATGTCGGCATGACGATGGGAATCGCGCCGATCACCGGCATCCCCTTGCCGTTCGTCAGCGTCGGCGGCTCGTCGCTGATCGCGAACCTGGCCGCGATGGGCGTGCTGCTCGCGATCCACGCGCGCGGTCGGGTCTCTCGCGGGCGAAGAGCTTCGCTCTCCGCCCGGGGATGACCGAACTGCGCCGACGGGAGACGCGGTCTCCCGTCGGCTTCGCTATGCGGCAGCAGGCCGCAGTCGCGCGCGGCGCGCTCTGATCGCGCGCAGCCTCTGGCTCAGGCGTGCCCACGCCCAGGGCTCGATCTCGCGGTAGCGGCTCTCCGACTGGCTGTGTGTCGCCTCGAGGTACTCGAACCACGCGTCTGCCTCTTCGATCAGCAGGAGCTCTTCGGCTTCACGATTCGCCACTACGGTTCACCTCCCGGACGTGATTGGCCGGATCGTAGGTCCGGGCTCGGACGGACTCCGCCGGGGCGATTGCTACCCTGGCGACGTAGGCCATGCCAAGCCTTTTCATTGACAACGAGCGCGCGCGCACCCCGACCGGGGTTGCTGGCGCGCGCCGCCACGAAGGAGTTCTTACTTGCCCTGGTTCCGTATCCGGAAGAAGCAATCTTCCGACGACCAAATCTCTGATGTACCCGAGCTCGAGGCGAAGCCCGAGCCCGAGCTAGTCCCGGCCCGCGACGCGGCCGACACCGAACCAACCGATCCCACCAAGCCGAAGCGCCGGCGTGGTAGCCGCGGCGGACGAGGCCGGAAGAAGCCCGGCTCCGATTCCACCGCGACCGCTGCAGCGCCCCAGCGGAAGGAGAAGGCGGAGGGGAAACAGCCCCAGCGCCGCGAGCTCTCCCAGCGGCAGGAGCGCCGCCGCGAACAGTCGTCGCGCCGGCGTCGCGAGCCGCAGCGCCGGGCGCCGCTTCCGGCCGCGAAGCGCGAGCTGCTCGTCTCCGTCGACGTCGGCGAGCGCCGCGTCGCAATCCTCGAAGACGAGCGCGTCGCCGAGGTCTATCTCGAGCGGCCGGAACGCCGCTCGATCGCCGGCAACATCTATCTCGGGCGCGTCGACAACGTCCTGCCGGGGATGGAGGCCGCCTTCGTCGAGATCGGCCTCGAGAAGAACGGCTTCCTCTACGTCGATGAGATCGTCCGCCCCGAGCTCGAGAAGGGCCACGGCCGCAAGATCCAGGATCTCGTCTCGCGCGGCCAGACGATCCTCGTTCAGGCCGTCAAGGACCCGATGAAGACGAAGGGCGCGCGGCTCACCACGCAGATCTCGCTGCCCGGCCGGTTCGTGGTTCTCGTCCCGCAGGGAGAAGGCCTCGGCGTGTCGCGCCGGCTCGACGACGACGAGCGGAACCGTTTGAAGGACATCCTCAAGCGCCTCGACGTGAAGGAGGGCGGCGTGATCGTCCGCACCGCCGCCGAGGGCGCGTCCGAGGAGGACATCGAGCGCGACCTCGTCTTCCTGCAGCGGCTCTGGCGCTCGATCCAGGCGAAGGCGAAGAACGCGAAGGCGCCCGAGCTGATCTACCAGGAGGCCGAGCTGCCGCTGCGCGTCGTCCGCGACCTCTTCACCGGCGATTTCGAGAAGGCGTACATCGACGACGAGCGCACGCATCGGCGCATCGTGGGCTATCTCAAGAAGACGTCTCCTCACATGGCCGAGCGCGTCGTCCGGTATAGGGAGAAGGCGCCGCTGATGGAGTCGTTCGGCGTCGAGCAGGAGATCAAGTCGACGATCAGCCGTCGCGTCGATCTTCCCTCCGGCGGCTATCTCATCTTCGACTACGCCGAGGCGTTCACCGTCATCGACGTCAACACCGGCCGCTTCGTCGGCGGCCGCGGGAAGAACTCCGGCGGCCGCCTCGAGGACACGATCACGAAAAACAACCTCGAGGCGGTGAAGGAGGTCGTCCGCCAGCTGCGGCTCCGCGACATCGGCGGGATCATCGTCATCGACTTCATCGACATGGCCAACCCGAAGAACCGGGTGACCGTCGAGGAAGCGCTGCGGACCGAGCTCGAGCGCGACCGGACGAAGACCTACGTCGTGGAGATCTCGCCGCTCGGCCTCGTGGAGATGACGCGCCAGAACGTCACCGACGGCCCGCGCGAAGTGATGACGCGCAAGTGCCCGACCTGCGGCGGCGACGGAATCGTCTACTCCGAGGCTTCCGCGGCGATCGACGTCGAGCGGCGGCTCCGCGCTCTCGCTGCCGGCTCGCGGGCGCCTGCGTTCAGAGTGGAGCTCGCGGATGCGATCGCGAGCGCGCTCGTCGGCCCCGGCGCGCGGCGGCTGATCGAGCTCGAGGCGCTGACAAAGAAGCGGTTCTTCCTCGAAGGCAAGTCGGAAACGCATCTCGACCACTTTGTCGTGGTCAGTGAAGGCAAGCTCGCCGATCTGGCTCCGCCGGCGCCCGTCGGGGAGGACGCCGAGACGATGCTGCAGCTCGTCGAGGTCGACCGCTACGACGCTGCTGCAGCCGTCGGCAAGCTCGACGGGCTCGACCTCGTCGTCGCCGACGCGGCTTCGCTTGTCGGCAAACGCGTCAAGGTGCGCGTTGAGCGCGTGCTCGACGGGCGCGCCTACGCCGTTCTCGTCCGCAAGACAAAGGACGCGTCGGAGCCGCTCACGGCCGAAGGCGAGGCCGAGAAGCCGACCCGCAAGCCGCCGGCGCGCAAGGGGGCTACGGTTGCGAAGGACGCCGAGCCCGCCGAGGTCGAGGAGCCGGTGGTTGTCGACGAGCCCGAGGCGGAGGCTGAGGCGGAGGCGGAGGCGGACGGCGCGGAGACGGCGGAAGCCGAGGAGGCTCCGACGCCGAAGAAGAAGACCCGGCGCGGCTCGCGCGGCGGACGCAAGCGCAAGAAGCCAGCGACTGCACAAACGGCCGAGGCTGGGACGGAGGACGAAGGCGCCGCCGAGGAAACACCTGAACCGTCGCGCGGGGTCACGATCCATGTCCCCGGCGACGACCTCGGTCGCGAGGGCGGCGCCGAGGCCGCCGAGCCCGCGACTCCTGAGCCCGAGGCCGCAGACGAGCCTACGTCGACGGAGGCCGCGCAAGAGCCTTCAGAGGTCTTGGATGAGCCCGGCGGTGCGCCGGCGGCTTCGCCGACGCAGCATGCAGCCAAGAAGAAGACCCGGCGCGGCTCCCGCGGCGGGAAGAACCGTAAGAAGAAGCCTGCAACCCCTGCGACGAATGGCGCCGAGGCGAGCGAGACGTCAGAGCAACCTCAAGAGGAGCCGGAGCCGCGGCCCACGAACGGCGACTTCGAGTACGTTCCGATGTCGGAGTGGGGCGACGAGCTCGGCAGGAGCCGTTAGCTACACTGCCCTGCCGCGGGCGCAACGCCCGCGTTTCCACGCCATGAGCTCCTACGCGATCATCAGTCTGGGCGGCAAGCAGTACCGCGTCCGAGAGGGCGAGCGGCTGCTCGTCGACCGCCTGCGCGCCGACGAGGGTGCGACTGTTGAGCCGCGCGTCCTGCTGGTCGGCGGCGACGGCACGCCGGATCTCGCGCCGTCCAAGACCGTCACCGCGCGCGTCGTCGGCCACGAGCTCGGCGAGAAGATCCGCATCGGCAAGTACCGCCGCCGCACGGGCTACAAGAAGCACACCGGCCACCGCAGCCGGCTGACCCGGATCGAGATCGAGTCGATCGGCGCCGCGAAGCGCTCCAAGGCTGGAAGCACCGCCGGCAAAGCCGCCGGTGCCCGGCCAAAAGACCGCGCGGCTGCTGCCGCGCCCAGGGCGGCCGCCGAGTCGAAGGCCGAAGTGGCGGAGCCGAAATCTGCCGCAGCCCCCGCGCCGAAGGAACAGACCGAGTCGGCGCTCCCGGAGGGCTACGCGGCGATGACGATCGCGCAGCTCACCGAGGCAGCAGGCAGCTGGAGCCGCGAGCAGGTCGAGGCGGCGCTCGAGCACGAGGGCTCCGGCAAAGCCCGCAAGGGCGCGCTCGCAGCATTGGAATCGGCACTCGAGGAGAAGTAGGAATGGCACACAAGAAGGGACTCGGCTCGTCGCGGAACGGCCGCGACTCCAATCCGCAGATGCTCGGCGTGAAGCTCTTCGCCGGCCAGGACGTGACGGCGGGGATGATCCTCGTCCGGCAGCGCGGCACGCGCTTCCGCCCGGGCCCCGGCGCCGGGATCGGCAAGGACGACACGATCTTCGCGATGCGCGACGGCAGGGTCGCCTTCCGGAAGAGCGGCGAGCGCCGCTTCGTCTCAGTCGTCGACGCCGGGTAGGTCATGTTCCACGACCGCGCGCGCCTGACGGCCGTCGCGGGCCGTGGCGGCGACGGCGCGATCCATTTCCGGCGGGAGAAGTACGTGCCGCGCGGAGGTCCGGACGGGGGCGACGGCGGCGACGGCGGCGACGTCGTGGTCGTCGCCGATCCACGGCGGCGTGACCTGTCCGGGTTCCGTCCGAACCAGAGGCTCAGCGCCGGACGCGGCGGAGGAGGCGGTGGCCAGCTTGCGAACGGAGCCCGCGGAGAGGATGCGGTGCTCGCCGTTCCGGTGGGCACACAGGTTTTCGAAGGCGACGAGCTCGTCGCCGACCTCGCACACCCGGGAGCGCGGATAACCGTCGCGGAGGGGGGTGCGGGTGGTCGAGGCAACAAGCGTTTCGCCGGGCCGAGCCGGCAGACACCACGCTTCGCCGAGGTCGGCCTTCCCGGGGAGGGGCGAGAGATCGAGCTGCGCCTGAAGCTCCTTGCGGATGCCGCCCTCGTCGGTCTCCCGAACGCCGGCAAGTCGTCTCTGCTGACCCGGATCTCGAACGCGCGTCCGAAGGTCGCGGAGTATCCGTTCACCACGCTTTCGCCCGTGCTCGGGACGGTCGAGGCCTCCGACGGACGACAGCTCGTTGTCGCCGACGTCCCCGGTTTGATCGAGGGCGCGAGCGAGGGGGTCGGCCTCGGGCACGAGTTCCTCGCGCACCTCGAGCGGGCCGCGCTGCTCGTGCACGTGATCGACTCGGCCGAGGACGATGCCGACGAGCGCTGGCGGACGATCGACGCCGAGCTCGCCGCCTACGGGGCGGGGCTCGACGAACGGCCGCAGATCGTCGTCTTGAACAAGATCGACCTGAGCCTCGAGCCGCCCTCGTTCGGCATCGAAGACGACCGGATCCTCCGCGTCCTTCGTATCTCCGCCGCGACGGGTGCGGGCCTCGGCGAGGTCCGCGGCGCGCTGTTCGAGCTCGTGCAGCAGGAGGAAGAGGCGTCGCTCGAGCCCGCCGACGACATGGTCGACTTCCTCGTCTACCGCCCGCGTCCGTCGCGACGTGCATTTCGCGTCTACCGCACCGAGCGCGGCTTTCGCGTCACCGGCACTCCACCTGCTGAGGCAGAGCTCGAGGCGATCCTCCGTGGAGCCGGGGCGCGAATGGGAGACGAGGTCGAGGTGGGGGAGGAGCTGCTCGAGTGGGAGTAGTGCTCTACGGCGGCGCATTCGATCCGCCGCATCTCGGCCACCTCGCCCTCGCCGACGCCGCGAGGAAGCAGTTCGGCGCAGACCGCCTGGTCGTGCTCGTGAGCGAGCGGCCGGCCCATCGCACCGTCCACGCGTCGCCCGAGGATCGGCTCGCGCTCGCACGCGCGGCCTTCCCGCGCGACGACGTCCGCCTCGATCCGTACCCGCGCACCATCGACCTGCTTCGGGCCGAGAGCTTCGACGACCCGGTCTTCGTGATCGGCGCAGACCAGTTCCGTGGCTTCCTCGACTGGAGCGAGCCGGACGAGGTGCTCGAACGGACGCGGGTCGCCGTCGCCACGCGGCCCGGCTTCCCACGCGCCGAGCTCGACGGCGTGCTCGCTCAGCTCGATCAGCCGGAGCGCATCATCCTCTTCGAGATCGAGCCGAACCCAGCGGCCGCGACGGACGTGCGAGCCCGAATCGGCTCAGGGGAGCCACTCGACGGCCTGGTGCCTCCCGCGGTTGCGACGCTGATTTCGGAGCGCGGCCTTTACCGTCCATGACTCGGGGATACACTGGAAGACACGCGATCCAAGGACACGAGCAGACTCTGACCTCCCTCCAACAGGCCCGCCGGATCGCCGCTCTCGCCCTCGAGAAGCTGGCGGAAGACGTCGTGATCCTCGACATGCGGCCCGAGTGCTCGTTCACCGACTACTTCGTGATCGCCACAGGTCGCACCCCACGCCAGACCGCGTCGATCTGGGACGAGGTGCACGCGCGCTTGAAGGAGGAGGAGCGGCTCCTGCCACAGAGCGTCGACGGCACGCGCGAGGGCGAGTGGATCGTGGCCGACTACCTCGACGTCGTCCTGCACGTGTTCACGCCGGACGCGCGGAGCTTCTACCGGCTCGAGGAGCTGTGGAGCGACGTGCCGGCCGTGGATCTCGACGCCGCGGCCGTCTAGGCAGGCTTCAGCCCGCTTCGGGTCAGCAGGACGTTTCCGGCCTGTCTCGGGAGGCCGGTGACGAACTTCCCGCCCATACGGACGTCGAGGCTCGGCGGATCGCCGACGTCGATCCAGACGGGTCCGCTCTTCAGATTGACCGGCAGCGTCTTCCCCTGCGCGAGCGTCGCTTCGTAGACCGTCGGCCCGCTCGCGCTGCCCGAGCGGATCCAGAGCCAGCAGTCGCCTCGAGACGCGACGAGGACGGCACGGGTCGGGAGGGCGACGGTGACGCGGTGCCTGTGCTTCTTCTTCGGCTGCTTCGGAGTCGTGTGTGTCGTGGTCGTGGTCTGCGTGGACACGGGCGGCGCGCCTTGCTTGTCGTTGCCGGACGAGCCGGTGAGCTGCCAGGCCGCCACCGCGGCGACGATCACCGCGACCACGCCGACCGCGATCGCGGGACTCAAGAGCCCCGAGCCGCGCAGGCGCGGGCCGGGTCCCGCGAACCGCTTGGGCACGAACTGCGGTTCCTCGTGCTGCGCGAAGCGGTTGTTGTACTCGTCGACGTAGAGGTTGCCGTCGAGGCCGAGATAATCCGCGTACGTCCGCAGGAATCCCTTCACGTACGCGTCGCCGGGTAGAACCTCCCAGCGCTCCTCCTCGAGCGCCTGGAGATAGCGGTCGCGAATCCGGATCGCCTTCTGGACGTCGGCGGCCGTGAGTCCTCGCTTCAGGCGGGCCTCGCGCAGGCTCCCACCGATCTCGAACATGCCGCATTGTCACGAATGCGGCGCGTAGCCGCCAATGTCCTTACACCAGGCTGCGCTGCGCCACCGGCGGGAGGAGCTCGTCGTAGAGCTCGTCGACGCGGCGGTGCAGGGCGAGGAAGGCTGCGCCGAGCTTCTCGGTCTCGTCGTCGTTGAGGCTCCCGGCATCCATCCGGCGCACGGCCTGCCGCTCGAGCAGCTCTCCGAGAATCTCGACGAGCACGAGGACGAGCTGCGCGAGGCCGCGCTGAAGCGAGTTCTCGTCCGTATCGATGCGCGCCGGCATCCGCGCGCGCCGTTCGCGCCGCTCGCGGTGCGGGAACTCGAGGTCGTCCGCGCCCTCGGTGCCGACGGAGGCGAGCAGCGCCTTCAGCCGCAAGGCGATGAGGTCGACGCCGGCGACCGAGATTGTCACGTCGCCGCCCGCCGCGACGCCCGTGTCGACGAGCGAGTCGAGAAGATCGACGAGGGCGTCGCTCACGGCAAGCGCGCGAACGAGTACGGCGGCCACGGGCCGGTGACCCGCAGCTCGTAT
>Ga0209577_10004616_pt1 | contig 12929 bp, 11 predicted proteins | sample GraSoiAngelo_109_FD_185874 | JGI IMG/M metagenome (GOLD analysis project Ga0209577, IMG submission 185874) | Grasslands soil microbial communities from the Angelo Coastal Reserve, California, USA - 14_0903_12_20cm (SPAdes) (version 2) | ecosystem: Environmental > Terrestrial > Soil > Grasslands... | reverse complement strand
TATGTGCGAAGCGACGCGCGTGAGGGGTCGAAGCCCGAGGGCCTGCGGACGAGCGAGAGGAAGCAGTCGTGCGTTATCTCCTCGGCGACGGCGGCTGAGCCGAGCATGCGGTAGGCGAAGCGGAAGACCGTCGCGCGGTGCCGCTCGTAGAGCGCGAGGAAGGCGGCCTCGTCGCCGCGCGCAGCCCTTTGCAGAAGCTTCTCGTCCGTCATCCGAGACGGGGCACCGAAACCGCCCGGCCCGCCCTCCTTCAAGACTCGCCTTGCTGACTTTTGATTACCCGAAACGCGCGAAAGGATACGGCCACAGTGAAAGGGTAAAAGGGGAAGAGGGTAAAAGGGAAAGGGAACAGATCATAACCGGCTTTTCCTTTTTACCTTTATCCTCTTCCCCTTTTACCCTTCATTCTTCCGCCATCACTCGCGGGCGCGCGTCGAGCGGGTGCGCCTGCTCGTATGCGTGCGCGAGGCGCAGTATGGTGGACTCGCCCCAGTGTCGGCCCATGAGCTGGAAGCCGACCGGCAGCCCCGCCGACGAGAGGCCGCAGGGGACGCTGACGCCGGGGACTCCCGCGAGGTTCGCCATGCAGGTGTAGATGTCCGAGAGGTACATCGAGAGCGGGTCGTCGGTCTTCTCGCCGAGGCGGAAGGCGGGCGTCGGAGTGGTCGGCGTCAGCACGGCGTCGCAAACGTCGAAGGCGTCGAGGAAGTCTTGCTGGATGAGCGTGCGAACCTTTTGCGCCTTGAGGTAGTAGGCGTCGTAGTAGCCGGAAGACAGGACGTATGTGCCGAGCATGATGCGGCGCTTGACCTCCGCGCCGAAGCCCTCGTCGCGCGTGCGCCGGTACATCTGGCGTAGGTCTTCCGGGTCTTCCGTGCGGTAGCCGTAACGCACGCCGTCGTAGCGCGCGAGGTTCGACGACGCCTCGGCGGTGGCAATAATGTAATAGACGGCGATGCTGTATTTCGCGTGCGGCAGCGCAACGTCAACGATCTCGACCCCGAGTTCGCGGTAAGCCTCAATCGCCTCCTCGACGCGCGCGCGCACGTCCGCGTCCACGCCCTCGCCCAACAATTCGCGCGGCACGCCGACGCGCGCGCCGCGGATGTCGTCGGCGAGCTGCGCCGCGTAGTCGGGCACGCTCACGTCTGCCGTCGTCGCGTCGCGCTCGTCGCGCCCGGCGATTGTCTGAAGCACAACGGCGGCGTCCTTCACCGTCAGACCGAAGACACTCACCTGATCGAGCGACGAGCCGAAGGCGACGAGTCCGTAGCGCGAGACGCGACCGTATGTGGGCTTGACGCCGACGACGCCGCAAAGCGCCGCGGGCTGGCGAACCGACCCGCCCGTCTCCGAGCCGAGCGCCGCGGGCACGACGCGCGCCGCCACCGCCGCCGCCGACCCGCCCGAAGAGCCGCCCGGCACGCGCTCCGTGTCCCAGGGGTTACGCACGGGGCCGAAGGCCGAGTTCTCGTTCGACGAACCCATCGCGAACTCGTCGCAGTTGGTCTTGCCGACGATGACTGCGCCCGCCGCACGCAGGCGCTCGACGACCGTCGCGTCGTAAGGCGGATGGTAGCCCGCGAGTATGCGCGAGCCACACGTCGCCTGAAGGCCGCGCACGCAGATGTTGTCCTTGACGGCGATGGGAACTGCGCGCAGCAGCGACTCGGTGGCGGCGTTCTGACCTTGCACGATGCTGTCTGCCGCGCCGTCCGTGCCTGCCTCTCTGTCCAACTCTTCGGCGCGTCGGGTCGCGCCCGCGCGGTCTATTTGCAGGAAGGCGTTGAGCGTGTCGTTCAGGTTTTCGGCGGCGGCGAGCGAACGCACCGCGACGGCGCGCGCCGTCGTCTTGCCGCTTGAGAGTTCGGACGTGATGAGTTCGATGGTTTTTCCGGGAACTGTCATAGATGAGTTCTTCACGAATTATATCTCTTAGCGCCTCCAGCGCCTTCGCGTGAAAAGTTAATCTCACGCGAAGGCGCTGGAGGCGCTAAGCCGGACGCCGTCAAAAATTCTCTTTCTCCTCCGAGCTGGCGAGAACACGCGGCACGCGGAAGTGTCCGTGCGCGGGGTCAGGGGCCTGTTCGAGCGCGAGCGCCTGGCCGAGCGAGTCGCGCGCGCGGTCTTCGCGCGTGGCGGCGGTGCGCTCACCTTCGGGGGTGAGTCCGCCGGTGGCCGGCTCGACGCGGCTCGTGTCCAGCTCTTTCAACTGCTCGACGTAGGCGACGATTGAAGCGACCTGCGGCGCGAGCGTCCGCAGCTCTTCGTCCGTGATTTCGAGGTGCGCGAGGTCGGCAATCTTCTTGATGTCGGATTCTGTGATAGGCATAAAGACTCGTAAACCGTGAACCGTAAATCGTGACAGGAAAAAGCCGTGAACGGTGAACCGTAAACCGTGACGAGGGGGAAGCAGTTCTGACTTGTCACGGTTTACGGTTCACGGTTTACGACTCAGACAGCTTCCGGCGGCGAGGAGGAAGCGGCGGCGCAAGGTTTCGTCGCGGATGGCGGAGGCCGCTTCGTCGAGTTCGTGGGAGCGCAGTAGCGCGCTCTCCTCCTGAACGAGCCGCTCGTATTGCGACTGTCTCATGCGCGCGCGCTCGTCGTGGACGGTCTTGGGGTCAACGCGGAACTCGATGAAGGTGACGAGCGCCTGGCCGAGCAGCGAGTTGATGCGGAAGACGAGTTGCGGGCTGACCCCTTCGAGCTGTTTGCGCCAGGTCGCGTCGGGCACGGAGACGACGAGCGTCTTGCGGTGGAGGCGGAAGGGAACGGCACAGCCGCGCAAGCCCTCGCCCGCCGCGCGCCGCCACGCCGCGAACGCCGCGGCCTCCAAAACCTCTTCCGCCTCGCCCGCCGCGCGCAGAAGCTTCGGCAGCGCCTGAAACAAGTCGTCCATTTTTGATTTTTGATTTTTGATTTGCGATTCTAAGCTGTCGGCGGTCAGCATTCGGCGGTCAGCTTTTTGTCTTTAGCTGAATGCTGAGTGCTGACGGCTGACGGCGTAAATCAAAAATCGCAAATCAAAAATCTAAAATTTCACGGTGAGTGTAATGGAAAACGAGCAGGCGTCACAAGCGCGGGGCGGCGCGCGGGGCCGGGGCTTGGAGGCTCTAACTCCGCTCGTCCTGGCGTCGGCGAGTCCGCGTCGGGCGGAGATTCTGCGCGCGGTCGGCTGGCCCTTCGAGGCGTCCCCCGCCGGTGTGGACGAAACGCGGCGCGAGGGCGAAGCGCCCGAAGACTTCGTGCGTAGGCTCGCGCGCGAGAAGGCCGAGGCGGTCGCGCAGACGCGTCTGTTCGGCCTGGTGCTCGGCGCGGACACGACCGTCGTCGTGGGCAAAGAGGTTCTGGAGAAGCCGCGCGACGAGGAGGACGCGCGCCGCATGCTGCGGCTCCTGGGCGGGCGCTGGCACGAGGTCTTGACGGGCGTGGCGCTCGTGCAGGCCGAGTCGGCGCGCGCTGCCGTCGGCGTCGAGCGGACGCGCGTGCGCTTCGCCGAGATGTCGGAAGGTGAGATAGCCTGGCACGTCGAGACCGGCGACGTGCTCGACAAGGCCGGGGCCTACGCCGTGCAGGGGCGCGCGGCGCTCTTCATCGAGGGGATAGAGGGCGACTACTGGAACGTCGTCGGCCTGCCCGTGCGCCTCGTCTATGAACTGGCACGCGGGTTCGCGGACGAGACTTCGCGGGCGGCGGGTTGAGAACTGTAAAGATAGGAGAGGCACCGTCCCCGCGGACGCGAAAAGAGGCCGCCCCTTTGAACGGGGCGGCCTCTTTCGTTTCGACTTTAAAGTCCGAGCTTACTTCGCGCCGAGCAGCTTGTTGAGGCGTTCGGAGAGCAGGGCGACCAGATCGCGATTCGGGTCTAGTCCGCCGATGGGCGTGCCGGAGATTTCGCCGTTGCGGTCGAGGATGACGATGGCCGGGAGTTGATCCGCGCCGGTCTGTTTGAAGAGCGCGCCGTCGGGGTCGCGCAGCACGGCGACCTTCAGCCCGTTCTTGTGCGCGAAGGCGCGGAGCTGCTCGTCGGTCGCGTAGGATTTCGACTTGGGCGAGTCGGAGTCAGTGCACACCCAGTAGATGCGCACGTTCTGCGGCCCGAAGTGGTCGGCCAACTCCTGAGTCTTCTGCGCCTGCGCCTTCGACAGCGAGCCGAGCGACGAAGAGCCGAAGGCGAGCACTACCACGTCGCCGCGCAGCATCTCCGAGGTGATCTCTCCGCCGTCCGTCGTGTGCAGCTTGAAGTCGAGCGGAGCGGACGCTGCACGCACAGCCGCCAGTGCCGCGCACGACAGCGCGAGCAGGAGGCCGAGCGCTAAACTGAAGGACGTGTGCCGTTGCCTGGATAACATTTTCAACTCCTTTGTGCCGCGCGCCGCCCTGGTCGCTGCCGGTCGAACCTTTCGACCTCTTTCGCGTCTGCCCGTACTGGCGCGCGAGCAATCATGCCGGACTTTAGATGAGTGGTCAAATCGAATGGTTGGATTCAAAACACCCGCGGCCAACCAAAGCGGCGATGATCGTATGACGCCTTCGCCTCTTCTTGACCGTCCGGCGTCGCGCGAAGCTTTTGTCACATCCGCGCAAGCGAACCGCGAAGACGGGCGGCTAGCATTAAGCCTTCGACAATCCGTAAGTCATCATAAGGAGGACGAATCAGAATCATGGAGAAGAAGCTGGACGGAAAAAGGGTCGCCATCCTTGTCGCCGAAGGGTTCGAGCAGGTGGAGTTGACCAGGCCGAGGCAGGCTCTGGACGACGCGGGCGCGCAGACTCAGATCGTCTCGCCCGCGAAGGGCGAGGTCGAGGGCTGGAACCACTACGACAAGGGCGACAAGTTTAAAGTTGACGTGCCGCTCGCCGAGGCAGACGCCTCGGACTTCGACGCGCTGCTTTTGCCCGGCGGCGTCGCCAACCCTGACCAACTGCGTATGAAGCCGGAGGCCGTCGAGTTCGTCAAGGCGTTCGTCGCTGCGGGCAAGCCGGTCGCCTCGATCTGCCACGGCCCCTGGACGCTGATCGAGGCGGGCGCAGTCAAGGGTCGCACGCTGACCTCCTGGCCCTCGATCAAGACGGACTTAATCAACGCCGGGGCGCAGTGGGTTGACCGAGAGGTCGTCACGGACAACGGCCTCGTCACCAGCCGCAAGCCCGACGACATCCCCGCCTTCAACGAGAAGATGGTCGAGGAGTTCGCCGAAGGCGGGCACCGCGCGCAGAAGGCGACGGCGAAGAGTTAAGGCAAGGTAAAAGGCAAAAGAAGAAGAGGGCTGACAGCGTTGGTCTCGTCCGTCAACGACGAGGGACGCGCCGGCCCTCTTCCTCTTTTGCCTTTTGCCTTTCAACGGTGGGCGCGGAGCCGAAGACCTCGCGGTGCAGCGCGACGTATTCGTCCCACGTGTCCATGTCGCGCGCGACGAAGGGCGACTCCACCGGCACGCGCAGAACCTCTTCGCGGTGCGCGTCGAAGAGCGCGCGCAAGCCCTTCTCCTGGACGGGACTCAGTAGCTCCTCGCGTAGCGCGAGATCAAACAGCACCGGGTGGCCGCCGCGCCCGCCCCACTCCGGCACGACGAGCCGCGCGCCCGTGCGCGCCCGCGCTGCGATCAAACTTCTGATCGCCGCGGGCGGCACGGCGGGCTGATCCACGAGCGCGACCAGCAACACGCACGCGCCCGCCGACACGGCCTCCACGCCCCGCGCGACCGACACACCCATCTCGCTCCCCGGCTCGTCGTTCGAGGCGAAGCGGACGAACGGCAGGTGCGCGAGCGCCGCGCGCACTTCTCCGGCGCGGTGGCCGATGACCACGATAATCTCCCCGACGCCCGCCGCGCAGATGTTGGCGACGCACGCCTCGACGACGCTCACGCCGCCGAACGGCAGCAGCGGCTTGAACGCCCCCATGCGCCGCGAGCGACCGGCGGCGAGAAGCACAGCCGCGATGTTTTCAGCTTTATCTTTCAGACGAATGATTGGCGCAACTCTTGGAGCGCACGCAGCACGAAGGGGCGGGCCATCTGCTTGCGGTAGTTCATCAGGTGATCCGTGTTGTCGAGCGGTCGCGCTTTCAGATAACAAGCCTCCGCTGCGGCATTCATGCTCTCGTCATCGAGCCGAGAGCCGACGAGCGCCTTCGATGCAGACTCGACTTCGAGCGGCGCGGGCGCGATGCCGCCGAGGACGACGCGCGCGTCCGAAACGTTTCCGCCGCCGTCAACGTCGAGCCGAGCCGCGACGCCGAGCACGGGGAAGTCGAACGCGCCGCGACGCCGCAGCTTTTTGTAGACCGCGCGCCACCCTTCGGCGGGCGGCAGACGAATTTCCGCCAGCAGCTCGTCGGGCCGCTTGCGCAGGTAGTCTATCCCGTCGTCGTTGTAGAAGCCGCGCGCCTCGACCAGACGGTCGCCCACGGTCGAGACGAGGCGGAGGCGCGCGCCGACGGCGACCATCAGCGGCACGAGGTCTGAAGACTGCACGGCCCAGCACTTCTGACTGCCGGGCGCGACCCAGCACACGTCGCCGTCCTTCTTCAGACAGAAGTTGACGCCCTTGCGCCACTCGTAATTCTGGTCGTAATAGTTGCAGCGCGTGTCGAGCAGAAGGTTCCCGCCGACCGTCCCCATGTTCCTCAGCGTCGGCGTCGAGATGAGCCGCGCCGCACGCGCCAGCGCCGGATAGTCGCGGTTGACTGCGGGGTGCTCGACAACCTCTGTAAGCGACACGCCCGCGCCGATCCTCAAACCCTCTTTGCCGTCGCCTTCAATCCTTTGCAACTCAGGGATGCGCCCGACCGAGATGACCGTCCGCGGCGTCTGCTGCCGCCGCTTCATGTTCGGGTAAAGGTCAGTCCCGCCCGCGACGAACTGCCCCGACGGCCCCGCCTCGCCCATCATCCTCACCGCGTCGCCGATGGTGCGCGGGACGAGGTAAGTGAATTTCGGAAGTCTCATCATAGCGACTAACCCAGACCTTCTTTATCACGAATGCACGGCTACGCGCGGCATCTCGCGCCCGTCGCCGCCCTCGGCGGGCGTCAAGACCTTGAGCGGTTCGGGCCAGGCGACTTCGGGGACTGTGGACGGGCCGAAGCGCGCGTCCTTGCCCTGCTGTTTGGCGCGGAGGGCGGCGAGGACTTTTTCGGGCGTGATGGGCACTTCGTCTATGCGGACGCCGACGGCGTCGTAAACGGCGTTGGCGATTGCGGGCATGACGGGCAGGAGCGGGCCTTGTCCCACTTCTTTCGCGCCGAAGGGGCCGTTGGGGTCGGGGTCTTCGACGAGGTAGGTGATTACGTCGCACATCTCCAGAGTCGTCGGGCTTTTGTATTCGAGAAGCGATGGAAACTTGTGGACGACGTTGCGGTTGGCGCGGTAGGTCATCTCCTCCATCAGCGCCTCGCCGAGTCCCATGTAAACGGAGCCTTCGACCTGGCCCATGACGAGCACAGGGTTGATGCTCCGCCCGATGTCGTGCGCGACCCAGATGCGCGGGACTGTGACGATGCCGGTCTCGGCGTCAACCCCGACCTCGGCGACCGCCGCCGAGTAGCTGTAGGCGGGCGAGGGGCCGACGCCCGCCCCCTTGTAGCGACCGGGCGAGCGCGGCGGCGTGTACGAGCCGACCGTGCCGATTGTCCCGAACTTACTTTCGGCGAGCACGACCGCCTCTGCGAAGCTAACGCCCGCGTCGGGGTTCTCAACGTCGAAGACGCGGCGTTCGGCGAACGAGAGATTTTCGACGGGCACGCCTAGCTTTTCCGCGACGGCCAGCGTCAGAAGCTCGCGCGCGCGCTCGGCTGCCTGAATCGCGGCGTTGCCGGTCATCAGCGTGACGCGGCTCGAATAGCTGCCGAGGTCAACGGGCGTGAGGTCTGTGTCGGCGGTGACGACGCGGATGTCGAAGGGGTCTATGCCGAGGATTTCGGCGACGATGTAGGCGAGTATGGAATCAGAGCCTTGCCCGATGTCGGTCGAGCCGCACTGGACGCAGACGCCGCCCTGCCGGTCGAGGCGGAGCTGCACGCCGGACTGCGGCATGTTGTTCCAGTAGATTGGCAGTCCCGCGCCGCAGATGTAAGAGCTGCACGCGAGTCCGACGCCTTTGCCGAAAGTAAGCTGCCTGAACTTGTCCTTCCAGTCGGAGCCTTTGACGACCTTCTCGATGCACTCGCCCAGGCCCATCGAGCCGACGCGCAGATAATTCGCCGTGACGGTGTAGGGCTTGACGAGGTGTCTGAGCCGCATCTCGGCGGGGTCGAGGCCGAGCTGTTCGGCGATCTTGTCGAGCTGAATCTCAAGACCGAAGCGCGGCTGCGGGGTTCCGTGCCCGCGCTTCGGGCCGCACGGAGGCTTGTTGGTGAAGGCGCGAAGGCCGCGGAAGCGATAGCGCGGGACTTCGTATGTGACCGTTTGCAGCGCGCCGGTGTAGAAGGTCGAGGCCACGCCGTAGGAGCCGTATGCACCGCCGTCGAGAAAGGATTGAAAATCAAGAGCAGTAATCGAGCCGTCCTTTTTGACTCCGATCTTGCTCTTCATCAAGACGGGATGGCGACCGCGGTGGCAGTAGAAGACCTCTTCGCGCGTGAGCGTCACTTTCACCGGGCGCTTCGTGAGCATCGAGAGCTTCGAGACGACGATCTCGTGGTTGAAGGGGTCACTCTTGCCGCCGAAGCCCCCGCCGTTGGGCGTGGCGATGACGCGTATGTGTGAGGCGGGCATCTCTAAAGTTTTGGCGAGCGCGCGGTGGACGTAGTGCGGCGTCTGCGTCGAAGACCAGAGCGTGAGTTTCGCGTCCGCGTCGAAGTGCGCGACCGCCGCGTGCTGCTCCATCGGCAGGTGCGTGTTGCCCTCGTAGAAGAAAACGTCTTCGCGCACGAGGTCGGCCTCGCGGAAGCCCTCGTCAATGTCTCCGAACTCAAGGTTGACCAGCTTGTGTATGTTGCCGTGGTCGCCGTAAGTGTGTATGCGCGGCTCGTCGGTCTCGACGGCCTCCTCGATGCCCGCGATGGTCGGAAGGGCTTCGTACTCGACCTCGATGAGGTTCATCGCGTCGAAGGCCGTGTCCTCGTCCAAGGCGGCGACCGCGGCGACGGGGTCGCCGATGAAGCGAACCTTGTCGGTGCAGAGCGGGTGCTCGTCCTGGCTGACGGGGAGGATGCCGTAAGGGATGGGCAAATCCTTTCCGGTGATGATGGCGAGAACGCCGGGCAGGGCCGACGCTTTCGAGGTATCAATTGATTTGATGAGCGCGTGAGGGAGGTGCGAGCGGAGGATTTTGCAGTAGAGCATGCGCGGCAGCGCGATGTCGTCGGCGAACTTCGTCGCGCCGACGCACTTGGAGCGCGCGTCCACCTTGCGGAAGGGCCGGCCTACGACTTTCAAATCCTTGCCGTTCTGATTGTTTCCGTTATTTCGGGACATAATACTTGCTGGCGAGTGGCCGCGCTCACTTCGCTCGCTTGCCACTGGCTACCTTCTTCCGCCGCTCGCGCGGCTCGTTGTCGGCTGCGTCATGGATTCGTCCTCGGTCGTCATTCGCAGCCGTAGATGCTCTCGCGCGGCAACTCGGCCTCCTCTCCTCTCATCCGCGCGGCGGCCAGCTCGACCGCCTCGTAGATTTTGATGTAGCCGGTGCAGCGGCAGAGATTCCCGCTCAGGGCTTCCTTGATCTCTTCGCGCGTCGGGTTCGCGTTCTGCGCGAGGAGTTCTTTGGCGACGAGGAGGAAGCCGGGCGTGCAGTAGCCGCACTGCGCCGCGCCCGTGTCGGCGAAGGTCTCTTGTAAGGGGTGCAGGCCCTCTTCGGTCGCCAAGCCTTCCACGGTCTCGACGCGGCGGCCTTCCGTGTCGAGGCCGAGCATGAGGCAGGAGAGCACCGAGCGACCGTCAACGAGCACGGCGCACGTGCCGCACTCGCCGAGCTCGCAGCCGTGCTTCGTGCCCGTCAAGCCCAAGTCTTCGCGCAGGACTTCGAGCAGAGTCTTGTGCGGCGCGAAGGCGACCTCCGCGCGTTCGCCGTTCAGCGTGAACTCGATGTGGGCTTTCTGTCGCTGTGTCATCTGTGCTGTAAGGCGGGCCGGCAAGCGCCACCGTCGCAGAAGGGCCATGATAACAGTTCGGGCTTTCCGACGCGAAGACGAGAAAGCCGGCCCGTGTCAGAGGGCCGGCTTAAAGAAGCCCGTTGATGGCCGGCGCGGTCAGCGACCGTTGATGACGGCGAGGAGCTTGGCGGCGCGCGAGGGGTCGAGCCGGCGGAGCGCGTTGTACTCTTCGGTCGCGGCGCGGCGGTTGCCGGCGGCGACGTAGGCGACGCCCAGGTTGTAGTGCGACTGCGTGAAGTTCGGCCTGATCTTGATTGACTGGCGGAAGGCGGCGACGGCTTGCTCGTCCTGGTTGAGCCGCAGATAAGAAGTGCCCATCAGGTAGAGTTCGTCGGGGTCGAGCGTGCGACCGACTCTCTGGTAGGCGGCGAGCGAGTGGCGGTAGGCTTCCAGCGCGTCATCCTGCCGCTTGAGGCCGACGTAGGCCGTGGCGATGTTGTAGTAAGTCCAGCCCTCGTCCTCCGGCTGGTGGCGCGCGGCGAGCGCCTGCTGGCTCACCGTGAGCGCCTCCTGGTTCTGGTTCAGTTGGTTGCGCACGTAGCCGAGCAGGTTGAGCGCGTCGGGGGCATTCGGCCTGTTGCGCGCCGCCGTGAGCGCCTCCGCGAGCGCCTCCTGCGGCTTGTCCTCGCGGACGAGGATGAAGCCGAGCACCTGGTGCGGCCAGTAGTTTTCGGGGTCGAGGCGCGCGGCCTCGCGCACTTCTAGCGTGCCCTCCTGCATCCGGCCCGTGACGGCGTAGGCGGCGGCGAGCATCGTGTGCGCGCCCGGATTCTTGGGCGCGAGGCGCGCGGCCTGCTGCGCCGTCGAAAGCAGCGAGGTGTAGTTGCCCTGCGAGTAATAGACGACGCACATGGCGAGCAGCGCTTCGGGCATGTCGGGCCTGAGGCGCATCGCCTGCCCCAGCGTCTCGGTCGCCTCGCGGAAGCGGTTCAGGCGCGCGTAGGCGCTCCCCAAGCCGACAAGCGCGTCGGGCGACTGCGGCTGCAAGCGGAGCGCGGCCATGAAGGCGGCCACCGACTCCTCGTTCTGGTTAAGCCCCATGTGCGCGTAGCCGAGGCCGTACTGCGTGAAGAACTGGTTGGGGTCAATCGAGGCCGAGGCCGTGAGCGCCGTGAGCGCTTCTTCGTTGCGGTCGGCGGAGAGGTAGGCATTGCCGAGGAGCATCAGCGCGGGCGCGCTCTGCGGGTCGAGGCGCACGGCCCCTTCGAGCGGCGCGACGGCCTGCCGCGGCTCGTTCTGCTTCATGCGGATGATGCCGACGGAGAGGAGCGCGTCCGCGGCGAACTGCGGGTCGGACGAGGCGCGCTGGAGCGGGGCCAGGGCCTGAGAGTCGCGCCCCGTCTGCATGTACGACTTGCCGAGGGCGTAGTCGGCGACCGAAGGGATGGGGCCGAGTTGCAGGGCCAGCTCGAAGGAGTCCACGGCCTCCTTGTAGTGGTTGAGGCCGAAGTGTATGAGCGCCGTGCCGACGAAGGCGTCGCGGACGCGCGGATTGGGCTTCAGCTCGATGACGTTGGAGAAGGCGGCGAGCGCGTCCATCGTCTGCTTGAGATTCATGTAGGCGACGCCGAGGCCGTAGTCGGCCTCGAAGTTTTTGGGGTCGGCGCGCACGGCCTTCTGGTAAGCGTCGGCGGCGCGCTTCCAGTCGCGTTTCGCAAGGTAGTCTGCGCCCCTCTGCGCCTGGCGGTCGGCCTCCTGAGATTTTTGGGGAAGGGGGAGGGCGGCGAGCGCCGCGCGCGGCAGCGTAAAAAATAGGGCGGCCAAAAGAAGAAGGCTGGCCGCCGCGTACAGTCGGGTTTTTTTCATCGCTTCTGGATTCTCGGCACGCTCGCGCGAGGTCGGCGCGGTCGTTGACTTAACTAAAGGGGCGACGCACGGGCGTCGCCCCGCGCAGTTCAGTAAGCCTTGATCAGTCGGATTATCAGTTCGGACTCGGCCTTGCTCTTCGTGCCGGGCGCGAAGTTGAAATTATCCCTGCCGTTGATCTTCTGCACGGGCTTGATGTGGAAAGCGCCGACCTGCGCCCCCGTGAACAAATTGATCTTCGCCTCCTTGATGTTCGAGTCGTCGGTCTCGAAGGTGTCGCGCCCGTCGTTGGCCTTGTAGCTGACGCCCGATTTGGTGACGAAGAACGAGCCTTCGCAGTACTGCCCGAACGCGCCGTCGTGGTCATGATAGACGTGGAAGGCGGCGGAGCCGCCGCGCTCGATGGCGGCGCGCATCGCCTGCTCGGCGCTGTTGACGTCTTGCCGGACGTAGAGGAGCATCGTGCCCAGGAGCGTGTAGGCGCGCGGCTGCGCGGGGTCGAGGCGGGCGGCCAGCGCCGCGTAGTTCATGGCCGAGTTCCAGTCCTGCGCGGAGATGGCCGACGAAGCGCGGTCAATGAAGTCGTCGTAGTCGGGCGCATTGTTGGCCGCGGGCTGCGCCGCGGTGTTGCTGCCGAAGGGCGACGGGCTTGAAGAGTTGGCGGAGTTGTCGGCGGTCTGCGCGGGGCCTTTCTCGGTGATCGCGCCGATGAGCGAGCGGTCGCCGCCCGCCGACTTGATCTCGCTCGTGATGTCGGGCGTCAGCGCGAAGGTGACGCCGCGCGCCTCGACGAACTGCTCGACGCGCGACGACGCGATGCCGCCCTGCAACATCGTCACGATCTCGTTCTTGGAGAGCGGCGGCCCCTGCGGCACGGGCTGACCCGCGTTGTTGCGCGGCGGCGTGTTCGCAGGCCGCGCGGCGGGAGTGGCGACCGCCGTCTCGGTCGCGGGCGGGCGGTAGTTCGAGCGCGCGGCCTCGACGACTTCGGGGCGCGCGCCCGCCTGCTGCAACTCCTGTT
>Ga0209577_10004614_pt1 | contig 12933 bp, 12 predicted proteins | sample GraSoiAngelo_109_FD_185874 | JGI IMG/M metagenome (GOLD analysis project Ga0209577, IMG submission 185874) | Grasslands soil microbial communities from the Angelo Coastal Reserve, California, USA - 14_0903_12_20cm (SPAdes) (version 2) | ecosystem: Environmental > Terrestrial > Soil > Grasslands... | reverse complement strand
GCTCCGACCAGACACCGCCGGTATGGCCGAACACCAGCCCGGCCGCCCCGTAGGTTGCCAGCAGCGCCCCGCGCTCGGTTGCCCCCAGCGCAAACGCGTCGCCCGCCCGCAGCGAGATCAGGAAGGCGAGCCCGGCCATGCCGATGTACCCGGCGAAGCCGGCGATGCAGAGCAGCGCCATCCGCGCGGTCATCACCGAGCGCAGCGAGGCCGGCCGCTCGCCCGCCTCGCGTACCGGATCCGGTGGCGGGACGAGCGTCAGGGCGACGGACACCACCGCGGGAAGCAGAAACGCCAGCCGCCAGCTGATCTCGGCCGCCAGCCCGCCCAGCAGCGGCGCGAGGGAGAGCCCGCCCGCCTGGATGCCCGCGAACGTGCCCACCGCACGCCCGCGCCGGTGGGCCGGCACGGCGTCGGCCAGCCCGGCCAGCAGCAGCGGCGTCGTGAACGCGTTCGCGACGCCCTGGATCGCGCGCGACACGAGGAACACGGTGATCGTCGGCGAGACGGCCGAGAGAACGAGCGCGGCGGCATAGACCAGGTAGGCCCCCTGCACGGACCGCCGGCGGCCCATCCGTTCGCCGACCGTGCCGGAAACCACCTGCAGCAGCGCGAATGGCACGAGATACGCGGGTACGGCCAGCGCAACCTCGGCCGTTGTCGCATGGAAGGCGTCGCGCAGCTCGGGGATCAGCACGGCCAGCACCGCCCCGCCGAATGGCCCGAGGAACCCGCCCAGGTAGAGCGGCAGCGTGGCCCGGCGATCGCTCACTCGCGGACCGTCGCGCCGGGCATCAGCCGGCCGAGTGAGACGCCGCCGACGATGACCAGCCCTCCGACGAACTGCAGGGCGGTGATCTGCTCCCCGAGCAGGAGCGCGGCGAAGAGGGCGCCGAGAAACGGCTGGAGATACATGTAGAGCGTCGCGCGGGAGGCGCCGATCGTGCGCAATGCACGGAAATAGAGGACGTTGGTGACGAGCACGGGGAAGATCGTGGAGTAGAGCCAGGCGCCCCAGCGCAGGCCGTTGATCGCTGCCCAGTCCTGTTGCAGCATCTGTGGGATGCCGAACGGGAGCATCATGACGCCGCCGATCGCCACCATCAGGGCGCTGATGCGCGCGGCCGAGTAGTGCGCGAACAGCGGCCGCAGCATGACGGAGTAGGCCGCCCAGGTGATCGCGGCGCCGACGGCGAGCAGGTCGCCAAGCAGGCTGACCCCCGCCACGCCCGCGCCGCCCTGGATGACCAGCGCGACCCCGGACACCGACACGCCCAGCGCGAGCCAGTGCCTCGCGCCGACATGCTCGTGGCCCGCGATCGAGGCGAAGAGGGCCGCGAACGCGGGCGAGGACGCGAGGATCAGGGCGGTGTTGCCGGCGGTGGTGTTGTCGACGGCGTAGTTGAACGTGAGCTGGTTGCCCACGATGCCAACGGCGGCCGCAGCGAGCACCAGGCCCACGTGCTCACGGCGCACGCGAAGGCTTCCCTCGCGCCACAGCACCAGCGAGCCGAACGCCAGGCCTGCAACGCAGAACCGCGTGGCCGAGAACGCCAGCGGCTCCCACGCTCCCTCGAACGCGTACTTGGTGGTCGCGTAGTTGAGGCTCCACAGGACATTCGCGACAACCAGCATCGCGTCTGCGGAGTCGGGCGTTCTGCGCACCGGCGGAGGGTATCGCCGTTGGTTCCCGGCTCGAACCAGCGGGTACGCTGCCCGGCGATGCCGGCCGCCCAGGTCACACCCGACGATCTGCTCTCGCTCTGCGGTACGGCGCAGCGCGCCGTCACGGAGCTGCGCCAGGCGCCGGGGGTGCCGCGGATCCGGACGCTGCGCCGGCTCGGCGAGTTCGTCACCGGCCGCATGACCGACGCGGCGCTCGCCTACGAGCGGGATGCGCCCGAGCCGGCACATCACGCCGGGCTGCTCGACGCGGCCGACATGCTGGTGTATGCGGACGCACTGCAGGAGATCGGCGTCGACGGGCGCGGCTACGTGGGCGGGCCGTCCGCCGCCGGGCCCGTGGAGGCGCCGGGTGAGCTGGAGCGCGAGGCTCATGCCCGGTTCCTCGAGACGACCGGCGGCCTGCAGGGCGCGCTGCGCGTGGTGGCCGACGAGCTGGACGAGCCGCCGGGGCGGCTGACCGAGGGGCTCACGACGGCAGTCGTCTCCGCCGAGGCGGTAGCCGACCTGGCGGACGAGGCCCTCACGCGCCTGCGCGAAGGCACCGCAGCGGCTCCGCCCGCCGATCCGCAGGCACGGGAGGCCGCGATGGTCTGGCTCACGTTCTGCGGGTTTACGCTCGACCGTGCGCTGGGCGCACAGACCGCGCTCGAGGGCGGCGACGACGCTGAGCTGACGACCGCGGTGCGCTCGCTGCCGCGGCTGCCGGTGCTGCTGCGGGCCGTGGCGGATCCCGGCCCGGAGGCACGCACCCTGCTCGAGCTGGCGCGCGAGATCGTCGCGGCATAGCGCCGTATGCTTGCGCGATGGCGCTGGCGTATCCGAAACCCGAGCTCGCGACGGCAGGCATGCGGCTCCGGCGATGGCAGCCGTCCGACGTCGACGACCTGGTCGCCTGCTGCAACGACCCGGACATCCGCCGCTGGCTGCCGCCGATCCCCGTCCCCTACACCCGCGGCGACGCGGAGGAGTTCATCGCCGGTGCCCGGTCTGAGGACTCCGATCTCCTGCGGTTCGCCGTGGAGCTGCCCGACGTTCCGCTGGCCGGAGCGATCGGCGCGCGGGAGACAGCGCCCGGCGTTGTCCAGATAGGCTATTGGGTTTCGCCGCGCGCGCGGCGGCGAGGCGTGGCCAGCGGCGCGCTTCGGTTGCTCGCTAGGTGGGCCGCCGGCATGGAGAGCGTCGCCCGCGTCCAGGTGTTCATGGATACCGAGAACACCGCCTCCATGCGGGTGGCCGAGCGTGCGGGGCTCCGCCACGAGGCGGTGCTGCGGAGCTGGTACGACCTGCGGGGCGAGCGGCGGGACGCCGCCATGTTCTCGCTGTTGCCGGGCGACCTCTGATGCGGGCGCCCGACCCCCCGCTCGCGGACGGCGCGGTGGCCCTGCGCCCCTGGACGCCGGACGACGCCGACGAGATCGTGCGCTGCTGCAACGATGAGCTGGTGGCGCGCTTCATCCCCGCGATCCCGGTTCCCTACACCGAGGCGGACGCCCTCGCGTACATCGAGCGGAACGAGGCGCCGGAAGAGCTGAACCTGGCGATCACCGATGCCGAATCCAGAGCTGTGCTCGGGGCAGTCGGGCTCAATGTCCAGGATGACGCGGCCGTTGTCGAGATCGGCTACTGGCTCGCGCCGGAGGCTCGCGGCCGCGGCGCGGCGACGCGAGCGCTGCGGCTGCTGGCCGCGTGGACGCTCCGGGAGCTGCCGGTCGAGCGGCTGCAGCTGACGACCGACGTCGAGAACGCCGCGTCCCAGCGAGTTGCGGCCCGCGGCGGATTCCACCGCGAGGGAGTCCTGCGGGCGTGGTATGACCGGCGCGGGGAGCGGCGCGACGCCGTCATGTTCTCGCTGCTTCCGGGCGAGCAGCCGGAGCCGGCCTGATCCTCCGCCCCCATGCCGGTGGGACGCTGCTGATCGGCCAGCCGGCGCACGCGTGGCTCTCGGGCCGCTTCGCGGATGCCTGGGCATGGCCGTTCCAGCCGGGCGAGGAAGTTCGGCTGGCGGCGCTGCAGCACGACATCGGGATGGCGGCCTGGGATGCGGCCCCGCTGCTCGACCCGGGGACGGGTCTCCCCTACTCGTTCACGTCGATGCCGCGGGGGATGCACGTGCAGCTGTGGAGCAGGGCGGCGCGGCTGATGGTGGCGCAGAGTCCCTACGCGGCGCTGCTCGTGTCGCTGCACGGCACCGGCCTCTATGAGCGCCACGTCTCCGAGCAGGAGCGGAGCGCCGAGCCGGTGCGCGGCTATCTGGAGGGTGAGCGCCGGTGGCAGGCGGGGATGATCGCCGCGCTTGGGGCCGACGCGGACGAGGTCGATCGAAATGCGACGCTGCTTCGGTGCTGGGACTGGCTGTCGCTGTTCGTCTGCACCGCCTCCTCCGAGGAGGGGTCATTCGCCGACGCCCCGGCGACGGACGGGACGGCATCGCTGACGGCGCGGATGCCGGCCGGCGACGCGGGGGCGGTCACCGTCTCCCCGTGGCCGTTCCAGCAGGAGGTGCTCGAGGCGGAGGTCGACGGCCGGCTGATGCGCACGACGGCCGCCACACAGGGCGAGCTGGATCATGCCCTGGAGGCTGCGCCGATCGAGCGGCTGCGGATCCGGCTCATCCCCGGCTGACCGTCACATCCTCACCACGAACCATCACAGCCCGCGTGACGGGCTCCCGCCGCCTATTGGTCACGCCGGCGTCACGGCCGGTCGCGCCCGTGCAACGAGCGCGCATCGCCACCCAGACAGGGCTCAGACCCCGTTCCGGGCACGATCGGCCTGGTTGCACGAGACGACAGTCACGGCCGCCGTGACTCGCGTGTCGAAGGTGTCACGAGGCTGTGTCCCCGCCCGGATCGGGCTCTGAGCCCGTGGCGGCCGCCGCGGGCGTCAAGGAAATGCAACGGCGGGTGGAACAATCGGTGTGTGAAGCACCAGCTGCCCGTGCCCCATCCTTACGACTTCGAGCGCTCGACGTACCGCTTCCGCCTGTTCGGCGACGACCTCGCCAGCCGCTGGCAGCGCGGCGCGCTGCATCGCGTCCTCTCCACCGGCCTCGCCGTGGCGATCGCGCCCGACGGCGTCACCGCCTACGGCCCATACACCGAGGTCGACGAGCGTGAGGTGCACCACCTGCTCGGCGGGCCGTTCGACCTGCCCGCCTTTGCCCGTGCGCATCCCGAGTTCGCCGCCCGGGCGCCGGGCTTCCGCCCTCCCCTCCTCGCCGACCCCTTCGAGATGCTCGTCACCTCGGTCACCGCCCAGCAGATCTCGCTGCGCGCGGCGGCCGTCATGCGTGGGCTCTTCGTCCAGCGGTTCGGGGAGCGCGTCCACCACGACGGCGTCGAATGGTGGCGGTTCCCGCGGCAGGACGAGGTGCGCGGCGCCGACCTCGCCGGGCTGAAGCTGTCGGGGATGAAGATGCGCACGATCGCCGCGCTCGCGGCCGCCGACCTGAGCGTTCTGGCAGCGCTCGACGACGACGGCGTGATCGCACGGCTCACGGAGCTGCCCGGGGTCGGGCGCTGGACGGCCGAGTGGTTCCTTGCCCGCTGCCTGGGACGTCCGGCGGTCGTCGCCGCCGGCGATCTCGGCGTCCGCAAGGCCGTGGCGGCCTGGTTCGCGCGCGAGCCGATCTGGCCGGAGGCACGCGTGCGGGAGGCCATGGCCCCGTTCGGCCCACACACGAACCTGGCCGTCCACCACATGCTCACACCGGAGGGCGGATGACCAGCCTAGGCCGGCGACGCGCCCGGCCGCCTCAGCGGAAGGCCTGAAGCAGGCTGCGGCCGAGCCGGTCGCGTACCTCGGCCGTCGGCCGGTCGCCCCGGTGCTCGAGCGCCGCCAGCAGCGCTCCCGCGACGGGCGGCGCCTCCAGCCGCGTGAGGAGCGCCGTCGGCACCTCGCGCGAGATGGCCTTCTCCAGCATGTCGCTCGCTCCGTGGAACAGCCCGCCTGCGAGCACGAGCTCGAACGGCTCCTCGAGCATGTCCAGCGTGCGCGCCACCGTCGCCGCCGCGGCGCCCAGCTCCGATCCCGCCCACTCCACGATCCCGGCCGCCACCGCATCTCCCCGCGCCGCGTGTGCCAGCACCAGCGGCGCGGCATTGAACTCCGGCTCCCCGCCGCGGCTGTACTCCTCGAGCAGCTGCACGACCGAGGATGCGCCGCGCACCTGGCAGAGCCCCTCGCTCAGCGACGTGGCCGGGCCGCGGCCCGTATAGGCACGGGCGACGGCCCGCAGGGCCGCCTCCGAGACGTCCGACGCGCTGCCCTCGTCGCCGAGCACGCGTCCCAGCCCCAGGGTCCGCGCAGTCCGCCCCTCGCGGTTGCGACCGGCTGCGACCGTGCCCGTGCCCGCGATCACCACGACGCCCCACGGGGCGGTGACGCCGGCCCGCAGCGCGATGAAGGAGTCGTTCAGCAACACCGGCGGCCCACCCAGCGCGAGCTGCTCGAAGGCCGCGTCCAGTCGCGTGACGTCGGATGGCCAGTCGACGCCGGCCAACCCGAACACAGAGGTCTCCAGGTCGCGGCGGCGGATGTCAGTCCCGGCGAGCGCCCGGTCGATCGCATCACCGATGCTGTCGGCGGCCCCGCGCAGGCCGACCGTCTCCCAGTTGGCCGGGCCCGCCGTGCCCGAGCCGATCAGGTTGCCGGTCTCGTCGCAGACCGCGGCGTGCGTCTTCGAGCCCCCGCCGTCAACGCCCAGGACGACCGTCATCGCAGCCCCGCAGACCGGTATGCCTGCTCGACCACGTCCATCACGACGGCGCCGTCCTCACCGCTCGGCCGCGGCTGGCGCCCCTCGCCGATCGCGTCGATGAACTCCGCCACCTGCGCGCTGTACATCGGCTGCGCGCAGTGCTCGTAGCCCTCCGGCTCCTCGGTGAAGTCCCAGATCCTGGCGTACCCGCCCGTGCCGTAGAGCTCGGTTTCGGCCTCCAGCCCGCCCTTGCGCGGGTGCCACCATCCCGATTCGACCGTCGACGTGGTGCCGTTCGACCACCCGATCAAGAGCACGCCGTCGTCGTCGACCGCGTAGCTGCCGTAGCGCGTCCCGATCCTCGCACAGACCGCCTCCGGCGCCGGGTCGCCGAGCAGGAACCGCGCGGTGTCGATTGCGTGCACCCCCATGTCGAGCAGCGCCCCACCCCCGGCCAGCTCCGGGTCGGTGAACCAGCCGGACGGGCCCCAGCCGGCGTGCACGCCGTAGCCGCGCGTCTTCACGATCTCCCCCAGCTCGCCCGCGGCGACGCGCTCCCGCAGCCGCACCACGTCAGCATGGAACCTCCAGCAGTGCGCCACCATCAGCCGAGCGCCCGACGCCCGCGCCGCCGCGAGCATCGCCTCCGACTCGGCGAGCGTGCGCGCCATCGGCTTCTCCACGAGCACGTGCTTGCCGGCCTCGAGGCACGCGACGGCCTGCGGCGCGTGCAGCGCATTGGGCGTCGCGATCACCACAGCGTCGATCGACGGGTCGGCCGCCAGCTCGCGCCAGTCGGTGGTGGTACGGGCGATGCCGTACCGCTCGGCCAGCGCGGCGAGCGACTCGTCACGCCAGTTGGCCGCCGCCACCAGCTCGCCGGCCGGATGCTCCAGCACGGCGCGGGCGTGGAATCCGGCGATCCAGCCGGCGCCGAAGAGAGCGATCCGCACCGCCGGTCTAGCCCTTGACTCCGGTCAGCGTGATGCCTTCGATGAATACGCGCTGGGCGAAGAAGAAGATCACGATGACGGGAAGCATGAAGATCAGGGCGGCTGCCATGGTCAGGTTCCAGTCGACGTGATGGATGCTCCGGAACGACGACAGGGCCACCGACAGCGTCTGGGCGTCCTGGTTCGAGGCCAGGTAGACGAGCGGCCCGTAGAAGTCGTTCCATGCGTAGATGAAGTTGAACAGCGCCACCGCGACGATTGCCGGCTTCGCGAGCGGGATGACGACGCGCCAGAGGATCTGCAGGTGCCCGCCGCCGTCGACGCGGATGGCGTCGGTCAGCTCCTGCGGGATCGTCATGAAGAACTGCCGCAGGAGGAAGATCGAGAACGCGTCGCCGAAGAAGCTGGGAATGATCAGCGGCCGCAGCGTGCCGATGAACTGGATGCCCGTCCAGTCGTGGAACTGCTTGGCCCAGAGGATGTAGAGCGGGATCGAGGTCACCTGCGTGGGCAACATCAGCGTGGAGAGCACGAGCAGGAAGACGACGTTCCGCCCACGCCAGTCGATCCGCGAGAAGGCGTAGGCGACCGGCACGCAGCTGCACACGACGCCGACAGTCGAAAGGCCGGCGTACAGGAACGTGTTCCACAGGTACCGCCAGACGTTGATCTCGTGGAAGACGGTGCGGAAGTTCGACCAGACGAACGGATCCGGCCACAGCTTCCCGGTCAGCGCCTGGTCGTTCGACTGGACTGCCGTGAAGAACATGTAGATGACGGGGAACATGAACAGCGCCGAGACGCCGATCAGCACGGAATGGTTGGCGACGGCCATCAGGAACCGCCTGCGGCGCACGGCGGCCGGGCGCCGGCGCGCCGCGGGGATCCGCCGGGGCTGAGCGACCTCGGCTATGACAGCCCTCCGCCGTAGTGCACCCAGCGGCGCGACGTGAGCAGCAGGATGGCTGTCAGCACCATGGTGGCGACGAACAGGATCCACGCCATCGCCGAGGCGTAGCCCATGTGGAAGTAGGTGAACGCCTGCTCGTACAGCCAGACCGAGTAGAAGAGCAGCGAGTTCTGCGGATCGCCGACGCCGTTGCCGGTCGTGGTTGCGCTGACGTACGCCTGATCGAAGTACTGGAACCCATCGATGATCCCGATGATCAGCGTGAAGAACACGACCGGTGTCAGCATGGGAAACGTCACGTAGCGGAATCGCTGCCAGGCGTTCGCCCCCTCGATCGAGATCGCCTCGTAGAGGTCACGGGGCACGTTCAGCAGCCCGGCCAGGTAGAGCACGATCGCATCGCCGATGCCCCACAGCCCGAGCACGACCAGCGCCGGCTTGGCCCAGGTCGGGTCGAAGAACCACAGCGGCCCGCTGATGCCCAGGTGGCCGAGGAACTGGTTGATCGGCCCGGTCACCGGGTTGAAGAGATACACGAACACCAGCGACGCCCCCACCGTGGGGGCCATCGACGGCATGAAGAACAGCGTCCGGTAGCCGTTCACGCCCCGCTTCGGCCGCGTCAGCAGCATCGCGGTGGCCATCGCGAAGATGATCCGCAGCGGCAGGCCCACGAGGATGATCCAGAACGTGTTTCGGACAGACGTCCAGAAGTACGGGTCGCCCTGGTTCGGCTGCCCGTTCAGGGTCAGGCGCCCGAACATGTAGCGGTAGTTGTCGAGGCCGATCCAGCGCGGGCTCGAGATCAGGTCGTAGTGGGTGAACGAGTAGTAGAGGCTGAGCAGCATCGGCCCCGCCGTGAACACGACGAAGCCGAACAGCCACGGCGAGAGGAAGAGCAGCACCGTGCCGTACTTGCGCAGCTGGGCGCGCCGCCGCGCACGCCGGCGCTCTGCCGGCGTGCGCGGCGTGTAGCCCGAGAGCTGGGACGCGACCGTCGCTACGGCCCCGACCCCTGTGCGAGCTCATTCGCCACCTGCTGGTCGAGCTTCACCAGCGCGGAATGCAGGTCGGCATCGCTGATCTTGCCCGCCTGCCACTGGCCGTCGAAGTTGTCGACCAGGTTGCCGTACCCGTTCCCCGATGGCGTGGTCGGCGGTGCGAAGCTCGACTTCGGATTCGCCCAGACGTGCAGGAACGTGGTGAACTGCGGCGGCAGCTTCAGATCCGGCGACGACTGGGACGCCGGCGTGGTCGGCACGTTGTTGACCGTGTTGGCCATCTGCACGAGGTAGGTGGTGTCGGAGGCGAGGAACTTCACCAGCAGCCACGCCTGCTCCGGATGCTTCGCGCCCTTGGGGATGCCGACGATCGTCCCGCCGACCCGGGCGGGGCCGTACTGCTCCGGATGACCGGGCCCTGCCGGGAACGGGGCCGTGTCGTAGTTGAGCGGCGGATGCTTGTCATCCGCGATGAAGGCCGTGCGCCACTCGCCATCAAACATCATCGCCACCTTGCCGTTCTCGAACGCGTTGCTCGGGTTGAACTCGTTGTTCGTGTTGGCGGCGTAGAACTTGGTGATGTTGTCGTAGCCGTACCAGTCGATCAGCTGGCGCTGCCACATGAAGGCGGACGCCCAGCCCGGATCCTCCGCGAACTGGGGCTTGCCGCTCGAGTCGAACCACTTGGCGCCCCACGCGTTGGCGAGGTCGCCCGGGCCGAGCTGCTCCCAGTTGTCGAGCGGCACGAAGCCGGCCACCTTGATCGAGCCGTCGGGGTTGCGGACGGTCAGCTTCTTGGCGTCGGCCATCAGCTCGTCCATGGTCTTCGGCGGCGACGAGATGCCCGCCTTCGCGAACATGTCCTTGTTGTAGTACAGGCCGAAGGCGTCCGTCAGGGACGGCAGCGCGCACTGCTTGCCCGAGACGTTCGTGTAGGTGATCGCGGCCGGCGCGAAGTCGTTGATGCTGAGCCCGTCGGCCTTCATGAAGGGCGAGAGGTCCTCCCACAGCCCGCCTGCGCAGTACTGGCCCACGTAGTCGGGGCCGAACGGCATCGCCACGTCGGGAGGATTGCCGCCGTTGATGGCGTTGACGAGGTTGGGATCGAAGGTGTCGGTGTTCCCGTTCGGCTGCACCTCCTCCTTGATCGTGATCCACGGGTACTTGACCTGGAACCGCTTCAGCGCGTCCTTGAACGGCTGCGCCTCACGGCCGCTCCACATGTCCCAAAGGACGATCGTGACCGGCGTCTTGTCGATCTTGCTCGAGGGCTGCGGGCCGCTCGAGCTGTTCGAGCTGCCGCCGCCGCACCCGGCCGCGGTCAGGAGTGCGACCAGCGCACCCAGCATCAGCAATCGGATTCGTCTCATCTGTGGGGCCTCCTGACGGGTACCTATACGACGGCCGTTCGGGACAGTGGTTTGCGGGTGAAGAGCTGGTCGCGGGCGGACTCGAGAGCGGTGACGACCGCGCCGTGCAGCACGGCCTCCTCGCCCAGCTCGGACGTGGCCAGCCGCGGGGCGAAGGGGGAGATCGAGGACAGCCGCCGCTCGACCGCCGGCAGGATGTCCGGGTTGCCACCGATGCCGCCTCCCAGCACGATCAGCTCCGGGTCGAGCACGGGCGCCACGCCGGCGATCGCGGTCGCGATCCGGCCCGCCTCCTCCTCGACCACGTCTGCGGCCCGGCTATCACCGCGGCGCGCTGCCGCGAAGATGCCCTTGGCCGGCTGGCGGAGGCCGGAGGCCCGCGCGGCGCCGGTGACCGCCGACGCACCGGCCCACTCCTCGAGCATGCCCCGCCGCCGGAACCGCGGGTCCGCGGGGTCGCCGTTGCCGATCGGCATGTAGCCGATCTCACCGGCCGCCCCGCCGGCGCCTCGGTAGAGCTCGCCGCCGATCACGATGCCCATGCCGACGCCGGTGCCGACCCAGAGGAAGGCAAAGTTGTCGACCCCCCGCCCGGCACCGCGCGAGCGCTCGCCGAGGGCGGCCAGGTTGACGTCGTTCTCGAAGCTGACGGCGGTGCCGAGCTGCTCGCGGATCGCGCCGACGAGCCCCTGCCTGCCCCAGCCGGGCAGGTTGGGCGCGTGTGCGAGCAGGCCGCGCGACGGGTCGAGCACGCCCGAGCTCCCCACCGCGGCGTGCGTGACCTGCCGCCAGCGCAGCCCAGCCTCGCTTGCGACCCGGTGCGCGACGTCGCCGATCTGTCGCAGGAGCGCGTCGGCGCTGCGCGACCGCGTCCGCTCGTCGAGGCGGGAGATGATCGTCCCCGTGATGTCGGCGACGGCGGCGCGCACCCAGTGGGCGCCGACATCGATGCCGACCACCCACCCGGCATGCGGGTTCAGCTCGTAGAGCACAGCGCTCGGGCCCTTGCCGCCGCTCGCGCGCCCGACCTCGTGCACGAGCCCGGCGTCCACCAGGCTGCCGAGTGCGCGCGAGACGGTCGGCTTCGAGAGGCCGCTCTGGCGCGCGATCTGCGCGCGCGAGGTGGCGCCGCCACGCTCGATCAGGTCGAGCACGGCGCGCTCGTTGATGGCGCGCAGGAGGCGTGGCTGGCCCGCGGCATACCGAGTCTCTGCGATCGCCGTCGTCTTCCCTCCTCAACCGCCTATAGTAAGGAAACCTTACTGACAGTGGGAAAATACGCCGTCGCCCGGACGAGTGTCAAGATAGGGGGAACACCGTGGCCCATCATCTAGCCATTCTGGGGGGAGACCCCGTCCGCACCGAGCCGTACCCCGACTGGCCGGAGATCGACGAGCGCGACGCCGAGGCGGTGGCCGACGTCGTGCGCCACGGGCAGATCGGCGGCTGGCCGGAGCCGGGGCCGAAGGCGGCCGAGTTCTGCTCCCGCTTCGCGGCCTACCAGGGAGCCGAGCACGGCATCGTGATGGTCAACGGCACCGTCACCATGGAGGTGGCGCGGAAGGCGCTCGGGATCGGCTGGGGTGACGAGGTGATCGTGCCGGCGCTGACCTTCGCCGCCACGGCGTACGCCGCCATCGCGGCCGGAGCGCTGCCCGTGATCGTCGACGTCGAGCCGGAGCGCTGGACGATCGACCCCGACGCCGTCGAGGCGGCCATCACCCCGGCGACGCGCGCGATCATGCCGGTCCACCTGGGACAGCAGATGGCCGACATGGACCGGCTGGCCGAGATCGCCGACCGGCATGGCCTCGCGATCGTCGAGGACTGCGCGCACGCCCACGGGCAGCAGTGGGGCGGTCGCGGCGCCGGCTGCATCGGCGCGTTCGGGTCGTTCAGCCACCAGTCCTCCAAGATCCTGACCTCCGGCGAGGGCGGGTCGCTGCTGACCGACGACGACGCGCTCGCGCGACGCGCACACTCGATCATCGACTGCGGCCGGCCCAAGGACGCATCCGGGCAGGAGTACACCTTCGGCGCGAACTACCGGCTGGGCGAGCTGAACTGCGCGTTGCTCTGCACGCAGCTCGACCGCTTCGAGCAGCAGCGGGCGGAGCGCGAGCGCGGCGCACGCCTGTTCGAGCAGCTCGCGGGTGGCCTGGAGGGCGTGAGCATCAACCCGATCCACCCGCGGGTCACGCGCTGGAGCTTCTACCGCTACCTCGTGCGCATCGACCCGGAGGCGTTCGGGGGTGCCACGTGCGAGACGGTCGCGGACGCGCTCGAGGCCGAGGGCATCGCCGCCGAGGTGCAG
>Ga0209577_10004611_pt1 | contig 12936 bp, 9 predicted proteins | sample GraSoiAngelo_109_FD_185874 | JGI IMG/M metagenome (GOLD analysis project Ga0209577, IMG submission 185874) | Grasslands soil microbial communities from the Angelo Coastal Reserve, California, USA - 14_0903_12_20cm (SPAdes) (version 2) | ecosystem: Environmental > Terrestrial > Soil > Grasslands ... | reverse complement strand
CCGGTGCGGCACGTGGCGTACCTGTTCCAGCCCGAGTACGGGCCCCCGCCGCCCGGGTCGCCTCCGCCGGCGCCCGGTAACCGGGCCCCGCGCGGTCCGGTGGTCGCCGCATGGTTCTTCGCGATCACTCACTGAGCGCACTGCTCGGCGTCGTAGCCGCGCTCGGCGCCGCGTTCGTGAAGCCCACGACAACGCACCAGGACCGCGGCATCGTCACCCGGCAGAGCCTCCATTCCGTCGATCAAACGGTGGAGCGGCTCGAGGCGCTGCTGCGCGCGAAGGGAGTGACCCTGTTCGCCGTGGTGGACCACAGCGGGGAAGCGGCGAAGGTCGGCATGCGGCTGCGACCCACCAAGCTTCTCATCTTCGGGAACCCGAAGGCCGGCACGCCGCTCATGCTGGCCGCGCCGAGCGTCGCGATCGACCTGCCGTTGAAGATCCTGGTGTGGGAAGATGCGGCGGGGAAGGTCTGGCTCGGCTACAACAGTCCGGCCTACCTGCAACAGCGCCACGGCCTGCCCGATTCGCTGGTGGCGAACATGGCGGTCGTCGCAGCACTGGCGAACGCGGCGGCTGAGTGAGACCCTAAGCAGGTCCTTCGCTCGCGCGCTTTGAGGGAAGGAGAAAAAGGGGGGTGGTTTCCCTCTCTCTCCCTTCACGAAGCGAGCGAGCTTGTCATCCTGAGCGCCGCAGGCGCGAAGGACCTGCTTGCCCATAGATGCGAAGGACCGGCAGACGGGAAGGACCCGCAGGCGCGACGGCCCTGCTTTCGGTGCAGGCGGCGAGAAACAGCAGGTCCTTCGCTCGCGCGCTGCTTGAGGGGGAAGAGGACAGGAGAGGGTTGTCTCCCTCTCTCTCCCTTCACGAAGCGAGCGAGCTTGTCATCCTGAGCGCCGCAGGCGCGAAGGACCTGCTTGCCCATAGATGCGAAGGACCGGCAGACGGGAAGGACCCGCAGGCGCGAAGGACCTGCTTGCCCATAGATGCGAAGGACCTGCACTTGCGAAGGACCGGCAGTTGCGAAGGACCTCTACAGCCCCGCGCGCACCCCCGCCGCGAGCGGCCACAGCGTCGCCACGTGCCCCTGCTTCGTATCCCACATCCAGTGACGCTCGATGCGCAGCTCCAGCGTCACGCTGGGCGAGACCGCGACGTCCACGCCGCCGCCGCCCGACCAGAACGTGTTGGTGTGAAACACCGTCTGCCCGCCGTCCGCGCTCTTGAGGCGATACGCGCCGCCGCCCAGCGCCAGCACCGGGCTCACCGCGCCGCGCGGCGTTAGCGCCAGCTCGGCGCGCCCGTATCCTTCGATCAGGGTCAGCGACACGTTCCCCGTCGTCCGCTCGGCGCTGAGCGAGCCTCCCGCCGTGCCGAGCGCGAGTGACAGGCCCCCGGCCAGGGTGTGCCGCCCGAACACGCTCCAGTCCGCGCCCGACATCCCCGTCAGATTGGGCAGCGCGATCCAGGGATCGTTCGAGCCCAGCCAGGCGGAGCGCGCGCCGACCGCCCACGCGCCCCCCTGCACTCCGATCAGCGCCACGTTCACGCTCACCCGCGTCCGCACCCCCGAGCCCGTCAGCTCCAGCTCTCCGGCGCCGCTGCGGCGGGGCGCGAGGGTCACGAAGGCGGCGGAGTCGGCCATCACCGTGGATCGCAGCTCGATGGCGCGGCCCGTCGTCGTGGCCGTGAAGTCCTGGAGCGCGGTGCGGTTGCCGTGCGCGTCGCGCGCCGACACCCGCAACACGACCGTGTCGCGCGACGCCAGCGACAGCTGCCCCACGAGCGGCGTGCCGCCGCGCTCCAGCACCAGCTCGCGCGCCAGCCCGGGATCGGCGTATACCGTCGCCGTACGCACGAGCGGGCCCACTCTCGCGCTGACGACCACGGGGCCGGCGCGCTCCCCCAGCGTCACGCGCACCCGCACCATCCCGGACCGGTCCGACGTCGCCACGCCGGGATCCACCGCGCCGCCGGCCGCGCTGAACGTGACCAGTTGCCCCACGAACGGCGCGCCCGTGGTGTCGCGTACTTCGAGCACCAGTGGCACCGCGAGCGCGGCGCCGGCGGTGCCGTGCAGCTCCGTTCCTTGCGTGAACCGGGTGAGTCCGTCCGATACGACGGGCTTGGGGGGGGGCGGGGGCGGCGCCACGATGATGGGCGTGGTGATGAAGTCGATCCGCGTGGTGGGCCCGAGCGACGGGCCGTTCGGCATCGCCACCGTGAGGCGGTACGTCCCGGGCGTCGTGCCCGCCAGCACGCGGAACGTCGCGATGCCGCGCCAGTCGGTGATGGCGACGGGGTCCTGCGTGGCGCCGCCGGGGATGGCGCTGGCCCCGCGCAGCAACAGCCCGACGCCGGGCTGCGGGTCGGTCCCGCGGTACAGCTGCACCGCGACGTCGGCCGCGCCGCCGGCCGGCGCGGCGATCTGCTGGCTCACCACCACACGCAACGGCGCCACCGGTGGCGGGCTGGGAGCGCGCGCGGGCGGGCGAGCGGCGGCGGCAGGCGGAGCGCTGGGGCGCGCCGCGGCGCGCCCGCGCAGGCACTGGTCGATCGCCGCGAGCACCGTCTCGTCGGCGCCCGCGGCGCGCAAATCGGCCCGATCGCGCTCCGAGGGCTGGAACGTGACGCAGCTGCGGCGCACCAGCGCCGCGACCTCCGTCTTGGTGCGCGCCTTGGTGGCGAGCAGCCGCACCAGCTCGGCTTTGCGCAGCGGCTGCGCCCCCTGCTGGTAGACGAGCCCCAGCGCCACCAGCAGCACGGGGCTCACGGCCGCGGGCAAGCCGAGCGCTCGAAGTCCGCCTCCACCTGGTCGACGTCCGCGGCCAGACTGGACTGGGCCGTGCCAGCGGGGGGCGACGCCAGGGTGTAGCGCAGCCAGGCGTCGTCCACGTCGGTGAGGGCGCGTGCCAGGTCGGCGCACCCCGTCTGCCGGCTCGCGAACAGGCTCGCCTGCTGCCGGTACCCGGTGATGGCCTGCTGCACGGCTTGCGCGGCGCTCGCCTCGGGCGAGGCGGCGGGCTCGGGCAGGGGTGACTCGGCCGGCGCCCGTGGTCCGAGCCCCAGGCGCACGCCCAGCGCCACGGCGCCCGCCACGGCCGCGGCCGCGAGCAGCCACCAGCGCCACGCGCCCCATGCACTCCCCCGGCCGCGCGGGACGCGCCAGGCGGGATCGTAGTCGTCGTCGGGCTCGACGATCGGGATGAAGCGGCCCGCGCCGGACGGCCGCCCCGAGGGCGTCACCCGCGGCGGACGCGCCGGCTCGGTGCGCACCCGCCACACGGCGGGGTCGGGCGACCAGTAGTTGCTCCAGGCAACGCGCGGCTGTTTCCACCCGTCGCGGAAGCTGTCGGCGTCGAGCAGCTCGTAGAACGGCAGGTACGGTGCGGGCGAGCCGGGCTCCCCGGCGGGCCGGAAGCACCCGCCCCGCGCTCCGCTGGGGCGGATGGTCACGAGCAGCGCGACCTGCCAGGGACGCGGGAAGTGCCGCACGTGCGCCTGGTGATCGTCGGCGGAAATTCTGAGCACACCCGTCGGGTCGCTGCGGTACCAGCCGACCACCACGCCGTCTTCGGGGGGCAGCATTCGCTGCGCCGCCGCGAGCGCCTGCGCCACCACCCGCTCGCTCGCGCCGTCCACGATCATCTGCGGCACGCGCACCGCGCCGTGGACGATCACGTACGGCATCCCAGTCTCCGGAGTCTCGAACACCCGTCCGACCAGGAAGCCGAGCAGGGCTTCCTGCGGCGCGGACACCAGATGGTCTTCCACGGCGGCGAGGGCGTGCTGCGCGATGAAGATCAGGCTGGGATCGTCGTCGGGGCGCGCCAGCTCCTGTACCGCCGGTCGCCACAGCACCGACTGAGGGGTGGGGAGGGGTTGGCGGGGGAAACGGGCGAGCCCGCTCGCCCCGCCCAAAGGAACGCCCGCAGGCGAGCCGGCGGAGGGTCCGTCGCTGGTCATACAAGTGCCCGTCGCATATGCGGTACCAGAGTGCGCATAGCACGGGTGCAGCACAAGTCAGGAGTTGTGTCGCTAGGGCGACGCTACGATGTGGCGTTGATGCGACAGTTACGGCCGCGCCACCTGGACCTTGAAGAACAGCTGCTCGTCACTCAGCCCCAGATAAAGGGCCGAGGCCCAGCTCCAGCGGTAGGTGAGGAGTGCCGAGAGTGTGAGTCCGCCCTCCACGGCGCTCGTGGGCGCGACGTACAGCGCCGGGTCGCGCTGGATGAGCTCGTGCTGGACCACGAGCCGCAGCGCCGCCCGCGGTGTGAAGTTGTAGGTCGCGCGCAGCCGCTCGACCCCGGCCGTGAACAGCCGGCGCGCGGCTCCTCCCGTCTGCACGTCGAGCCACGTGAGGTCCGACACGCCTTGTAGCTCCAGGTGGTCGCTCGCGTGCAGCACCAGCGTGCTCGAGAGTTCGGCTCCTCGGCCGGGGCGCGCGTTCGCGACGTCCACGTCGCCGCCCACCCGGGCCAAGAGTTGCAGGCGCGCGAGCCGGCGGCCCGGCGCCGCCTCGAGATACAGCCACCCGTAGCGGCGGGTGAGGAGCGCATCGAGCGCGCGCAGCTGTTCGTCCACGACGCGCAGCTGGACGTAGAGGTCGTGGACCCCGCTCACCTGAAGCGCCGCGGCGCGGTAGGCGGAGACGACTTCCCCGGTGGAGTGGTCCATGACCCGCTGCCACTTCACCCAGGGGCTCACCCAGAAGATTGCACCGGAGCGGTACATGATCGCGTCGGCCGAGGCGTTCAGCTGACGGACGCCGACCTGGGGCACAAAGCCGGCGTCCGCCCGGAACCCGGCGCCCACGTCGCGGTAGTCCGCGAACCACTCGGCGTGCCGCGCAAGGTGGTGCCACGCGAGGTCGAGCGCGCCCGATGTGTCGCTCGCCACCAGCTGACCGGTGAGCTGATCGGACCCGGTGGGGCTCCAGAAGAAATCGCCGCCGAGCGTGCGGTTGTGCCCTTCACCTTCGCGATCGGTCCCGAGCAGCCCGATGAACCCGCCGGAAAACGCGGTGCGCAGGCGGGCCACGCCCACCGTGGACGCGAAGTCCCGGGTGACGAGCGACGATTGCGTCGGGCCCGGCAGGATCGCGCTGCCGCCGCCCCGGTCGCGGGCCACGAGCAGCGTGTACGCGGTGCGGCCCACCTCGCCGGTGGCGCGCGCCCCCCACTCCGGGGCGGCGATCGAGCGCGTGTACACGACCTGGAACGGCGTCTGGAACAGGTCCGAGCCTTCGAGAAAGAACGGCCGCTTCTCCGGATAGAACAGGGCGAATTGCGAGTTCACGCTCAACTGGGGCACGTCGGCTTCGATCTGGGAGAAGTCGGGCCGGACGGTCGCGTCGAGCGCAGTGCCGGCGCCGGGCGCCCACTTGAGATCGGCACCGGCGCGCAGGTCACTCCCGCCCGTGGCGTACGGCGCGGCGACCAGCGTCCCCCCGCTCGGCAGGCCGGTGAGCTCCACCCGCTGCGCGTGGCACAGGAAGCACGAGGTGCCGCGGGGCATGCGCACGGAAAAGAGCGAGTGCGTCAGCTCGCGCGGATACACACGATGCACGATCACGCCCCACGTCTGGCGTGCGCGTCCCGGGTAGCGCAGCGAGCTGAACGGAATACGCAGTTCGGCGGTCCAGGCGGAGTCGCCGATCGCGGTGCGCGCCTCCCAGGCGAAGTCGGGCGTCAGGTCGTCGGGATTGTTGCCGAGCGCGAACTGCGCCTCGTTGAACACGCCGTCGGCTTGAGTGCCGCGGGGCGAGACGCGAAAGATGGTCCCCACCCGGCCGTCGCCCCGCGTGTCGAGCACCAGGGCCACGTAGTCGTCGCCGGGGCCGACGTTGTCGCGGTCGGTGTAGGCGGCGCGCACCCGGGTGGGGTCGGGGTCCTGCGCCCAGATGCTGACATAGAGTGCGTGGGCGTCGTAGGTGATCGCCACCACGGTGCGCACCGGCGGGGCGACGTTGTCGCCGGGCCAGGTCTCGTAAAACGTCGTCAGCCGGATGAGGGACACCGGCAGGGACAGGGCCAGCGCGACACATGCTAATGGATTAGCACTTAGCCACACAAAAAAACTCCCTCGTGGCTACCACCCCGACGCGCAGGGCGCCAGCGCGCCCAGGGCGTAGATCAATACGGCGCCGGTCACGAGCAGCGGCACGCCGCTCCGCGCGGGAACCGGCGCGGTGCCGGGACTCGCGAGCAGCGCGCGCACCCGGCGCTCCAGCGTACAAGGCGCGGCCATCGTCGCGCCCACGACCGCACCGCGCGCCCCGCGCGTCGCGGCCCGCATGATCTCGACCAGATGGCCGCAGTAATCGGAAGCGCGCGCCCCGGTCGCGAGCACCGCCTCGTCGCAGGCGCGCTCGCGCTCGAGCCGCACCCGTCCCGCCGCGAGCCACACCGCGGGATGGAACCAGTACAGCGCGCCCGCGAGCCACAGCAGCGCCTCGACCATCACGTCCTGGCGTCGCACGTGCACCAGCTCGTGCACCAGCACGAGGCGCAGCCGCTCCGGCGTCCAGGTCGCCGCGGCCGCGGGCAGCGCGATCACGGGCCGTCGCACCCCCCACGTCGCGGGGACGGGGACCTCGCTCGAGCGGAGCAGCGTCACGGGCCGCGAGACGCCGGCGAGCCGGGCGGCCTCGGCGAGCGCGCCCAGCGCCGCGGGATCGTGCCAGCGCTCGCCCGAGCGCGCGATGCGGCGCAGCGCCACGAGGCCCGGCCAGAGACGCGCCGCCCACACCAGCGCGCCCAGCGCCCAGACGCCGAGCACGAGCGGCAGCCAGCGCGCCGGCGGCAGCCCGGGCGCTTCCCAGGTGGCCGGCACGATGACGTAGAGCGGCGGCAGCAGCAGCTCGGCCGCGGGGACGAGCACCGCGCCGAGCAGTACCAGCAGCCAGAGATCGTGACGCGCGCTGGCCGGCCCGCGCGAGAGCAGCGCCGCGACACCCCAGCCGCTCGCGGCGAGCAGCGCGATCTTCACGAGGTCGAGCGTGAGATTCACGTCAGCGTCCCTCGCGCCGGGCCCGGCGCACCAGCGCGCGCAGCCGCGCGAGCTCGCCGTCCGACAGCTCCTTGCCGGGCAACTCGAGCAGCGCGGCCACCGCGCCGATGCGCGAGCCGCGGAAGAACGTGCGCAGCAGATGCTGCATGGCGCTGCGCTGCGCTTCGGCGTGCGGGACCGTCGGCTCGTACACGTAGCGCACGCCGTCGCGCGTGTGGCGCAGGTGCCCTTTGCGCTCCAGGTAGCGCAGCATCGCGCGCACGGCGGAGTAGGTGGGGGGATTGGGCAGGCGGCCCATCACGTCGCCCACGGTGGCGCGACCCAGCCGGTACACCACGTCCATGATCTGGCGCTCGCGGCGGCCGAACTCTTTCGAAGGAGCGATCCGCATGGCACGGCAAAGATGCTAATCCATTAGCATGACGTCAAGACCGCATGTGGTGTTGCCCCGTCGCCACACGGCGCCGCTTGCGGCGTCCCTCGCTGCACCGCATCATCCTCACAAATTCCGGACACACACTCGCGAGACCACCAATGACCCGCTCGTTCCTGTTGTACGTCAGTGTCGCGCTGACGCTGTCCTTTGTTCCCCCACCCAACATCGTGGAGTACCCGCTGCCGCGACCCAAAGCGTTCCCGCACGACCCCGCGGTCGGCGCGGACGGGATCGTGTGGTACACCGACCAGGCCAACAGCTATATCGGCCGGCTCGATCCGGCGACCGGGAAGGTCACGGACTACGCCACGCCGACCCCGGTCTCGGGGCCGCACGGGATCGTCGTCGCCCCTCCGCCGGACGGCGGCGTGTGGTACACCGCTAACTTCAAGGGCCGTCTCGGCCGGCTCGACCCCGCCACGGGTGCCATCAAGGAGTACCCGCTCCCCGCCGCGGCGACTGACCCGCACACGCCGCTCTACCATGCGGGCAAGGTCTGGTTCACCGCTCAAGGCGCGAATCTCTACGGCGTGCTCGACCCCGCGACGGGGGAGGCCAAGCTCTTCCCCGTGCCGACCCCGCGCGCCCACCCCTACGGCCTGGTCGCGAGCCCGCGCGACGGCTCCATCTGGATGGCGTTGTTCGGCACCAACCAGATCGGCCGCATCGATCCCGCAGACGGCTCGCTGAAGATCTTCCCGCTCCCGGCGTCCGGCGCCCGGCCGCGCCGCTTGATCGTCGATGCTCAGGGCATCGTGTGGTACTCGGACTACGCGCGCGGTAAGCTGGGCCGGCTCGATCCCGCCACCGGTCAGGTGCGCGAGTTCGCCTGCCCGGGCGGCGACGGCAGCCGGCCCTACGGCATCGCCGTCGGCACCGACGGGCGCATCTGGTACGACGAGTCGGGGACGGACGACATCGTCGCGTTCACCCCGGCCACCGAGCGCGCCGAGACGGTCAAGATCCCCACGCCGGGCTCGGTGGTGCGGAACATGGCCGTGGACTCGACGCGCGCGCGGCTGTGGCTGGCGCTGTCGGGCGTGCAGAAGTTGGGGAGGATCGATCTCAAGTAACCACCGCCTCGATTCCTTCTTCACCGCCGCCCCCGCGGGCCTGGCGATCCTCGATCGGGAGCTGCGCTATGTGCAGCTCAACGAGACCCTGGCCCTGATGAACGGCCGCTCCGTGGTGGAACACCTGGGCAAGCCGGTGCGCGAGGTGCTGCCCGCCATCGCCCCCACACTCGAGCCGCTGCTCGCGCGCATCCTCGAGACGGGCGAGGCCGCGCTGAACATCGAGGTCTCGGGCGAGACGCCGGCCCAGCCGGGCATCACGCGCTACTGGCGCGCGTCCTACTTTCCCCTCGCGGCCCAGCCGGGGCACGCCGACGGCATCGGCGCCATCGTGGTAGAAGACACGCCGCGCCGGCACGCCGAGCGCGCGCTGCGCCGCTCGGGCGCGGACTACCGCGCCATCGTGGAGCAGGCCACCTACGGCATCTATCGATCGAGTCTCGAGGGACGCTTCCTCAAGGTCAATCCCGCGCTCGTGGCCATGTTGGGCTACGACTCCGAGGCTCAGGTGCTCGCGCTCCAGCTCGACCGCGACGTGTACGTCGATCCCGCCGAGCGGGCCCGCAACATCGAGCAGGCGCGCGCGCTCGAGCGCGTCACCGGGGTCCAGGTCCAGTGGAAGCGCCAGGACGGCCACCACATCACCGTGCGGCTTTCGGGCCGGGTGGTGCGGAGCGAGCGGGGCGTCATCAAAGGCTTCGAGATGATCGCGGAGGACGTGACGGAGCAGCGGGCGCTGGAGCGCGCCCTGCAGCAGGCGCAGAAGATGGAAACAATCGGCCGGCTCACGTCCGGGATCGCCCACGACTTCAACAACCTGCTGACGGTGATCCTGGCCCAGGGCAACCTGATGGCGAAGGCGTTGCCGGACGGGACTGCCGAGCTGCAGCGGGACCTGGAGGAGCTCACCGACGCGGCCCGGCGCGGCGCCGAGCTGGTGCACCGGCTGCTGGGGTTCAGCCGCCACGAGACGCTCGACCTGCGCCCCTTGAGCGTCCCCGAGTGGGTGCGCGAGGAGCTGCATACGCTGCGGCGCCTGCTGCCCGCCACCATCGAGATCCGCTGCGAGGCCGACCCCGAAGCGGGCGTCGTGGACGCCGATCCGGGAGCCCTGGAGCAGATTCTCCTGAACCTCGCGACCAACGCGCGCGACGCGATGCCGCAGGGCGGCACGCTGCATCTCGACGTGCACCGCACCCGGCTCGACGCGGAAGACCGGCCGCTGCACGCCTGGGTCGAGCCGGGGGTGTACGTGTGCATCGCCGTGAGCGACACCGGCGCCGGCATGGACCGCCAGACCCAGGCGCGCGTGTTCGAGCCGTTTTTCACCACCAAGCCGGCCGGCGTCGGCACCGGCCTCGGCATGGCGATGGTGTACGGCCTGGTGAAGCAGCACACGGGATACGTCCACCTCTACAGCGAAGTGGGGCAGGGGACGACGGTGAAGCTCTACCTGCCCCTCGCCCACGAGCAGCCGCTGCCCTCGGGGCCATCGGGAGAAGAGGAAATGCTCCCCGGGGGCACGAACGCGATCCTCCTGGTCGAGGACGATCCCCATCTCCGCGCCGTGGCCCAGCGCCTGTTCGAGAAGGTGGGCTATCGCGTGTTCGCCGCCGGGGACGGGCAGGAGGGCCTGGCGGCGTACCGCGCCCACGCGGCGGGCGTGGACCTGGTGATCACGGACATGATCATGCCCAAAATCTCCGGGATGCAGCTGTACGAGACGATTCGCGCCGCGGAGCCGCCGGACCAACGCATGAAGGTGCTGTTCACGAGCGGGTATCCCGCGGCGGACTTCCGCCAGTCGCTCGCCGGCGATCCCGATGTGGCGTTCGTCACGAAGCCCTGGACCGCGAGCGAGCTGCTGAGACAGATACGGCAGCTGCTGGAGAAGGACCACTGACCCCCGAAACTGTGATCCAGCCGACAGCCCGGCCCGCCCGCCCGGCGCCACACTGAACGGGCGCCCCGCAGGGTTTACCGCTTCGCTGTCATCATCCGCCCTGGAGGGCGACCATGCCGCACACCGAACAATGGGCCCGCACCCGGGTCCGCACCTGCCGCGACTTGCGGCGCGGCGCGTGGTACCGCGTGATGCGCGCGACCCCCGTCGAGGGCGTGCTCGAAGTGAACCGCCGCCTGGTCACGGTCCCGCGCAGCTTCCTGCAGATCCTCCCGTTTCGCCCGCAGCTCTGGTCCGTGGTCCCGCGCGTCGCCACCGCGCCGCAGCCGCCCCTCTCATGGGGATCGACCTACGGCGTCTGCCCGCAGTGCAGCGCGCGGGCGGCCCTGGCCCCGCACGCGCCCAAGGTTTCGTGCCCGCGCTGCAACGGCCTGTTCCCCGTCGCCTGGGAAGACTCCGGGTGGTGTGCGTTCGAAATGTCGGAGAAAGAAACGGCGGTCAGTCCGAAGCGCTGACCGGATAGCGGCTGGTCAACGCCGGCGGCGGTCCCGGCTGCCGCGGCGTTCCTCTCCGGTACGCCGCGACATGATCGTCCGGCGCTCGACGCCGCGGCGCCGATCGACCGATACCGGAACCGCATTACGACGACGCTCCCGCACGATGCGTCGACCGAGGCTGCGCCGCCGGTCAACGAGACGCCGACGCTGCATAACGGGGATATTCCCTCACAGTGAACGGACCGGCGTCAGCGGTTTGCAAACTGTGTGCTCCCCGTCTCAAACTGGCGGGTCGCGCCTCGGAACTAGGGGATCTGGCGCGGCCCCGCAACAGTTTTGGGCCCCGAGAGACGACCAGGCGGCCACAATCCGCTGCACCCCCGGCCTGGCCGTGCTACGATTGGGTGCGCCATGCGACCCGCCCGTCTCATGCTCATGCTCTGCCTCCCGCTGCTGCTTCCCGCCGCGGGGCATGCGCAGACCCCCAAAATCGGCATTGCCCTGAGTGGGGGCGCGGCTCGCGGCCTCGCGCACATCGGGGTGTTGAAAGTGCTGGAGCGCGCGGGCATTCCCGTGGACGTGATCACCGGCACGAGCATGGGCAGTGTCGTCGGCGGCCTGTACGCGGTGGGCTACAGCGCGGCGCAGCTCGACACGATCGTGCGGGCCCAGGACTGGTTTCGCCTGCTCAGCGATCCCGTGGACCGGCGCGACCTGCCCATCGATCGCAAGCTCACCGCGGATCGCCTGCTGCTCACGCTGCCGATCTATCGGGGCGGCATCCATCTGCCGAAGGGCGTGGTGCCGGGCCAGCGCATCTGGGAGCTGTTGACCCGGCTCACCTGGTCGGTGCACGGCGTTCACGATTTCCGCCGGCTCCCCATCCCGTTCGCGGCCGTCGCCACCGACTTGGAGACGGGCCAGGCGGTGGTGCTGGGCCAGGGCTTTCTCCCGGATGCGATCCGCGCCAGCATGGCGCTGCCGAGCGTGTTCGCTCCCGTCGAGCTGGGGCGTGCGGTCCTGATCGACGGCGGCGTGGTGCGCAACCTGCCGGCGCAGGACGCGCGCGCGCTGGGCGCGGACGTGCTGATCTGCAGCGACGTGACCGACCCGCTCGAGCCGCGCGACTCGATCGTGTCGCTGGTGGACGTGCTGGTGCAAGCGGTGTCGTTCCGCGTGTGGGACTCGGAGCGCGCCCAGCGCGGCGCGTGCGATGTGCTCATCGTGCCGGACGTGCGCGCGTTCACGAGCTTCGGCTTCGGGCGCGCCGCCGAGCTGATGGCGCGGGGCGAGGCGGCCGCGCGGGCCGCACTCCCTGAAATCGAGGCGAAGGTGGGGCGCCGGCGGGTCGGTCCCCGCCCCCCGGCGCCCGCGGCCCCGGACTCCGTCCTCGTGACGGCTGTGCGCTTCGACGTCTCGGGCGATGGGACGGTGACGCCGGCGTTTCTCGAGCACGCGCTCGGGCTCACGCCGCCGGCGTGGACTTCGCTCGCGGACCTGGGCGCGCGCATCGAGCGGCTCTACGCCACCGGTTTGTTCGGCAACGTGCGCTACCGGCTCGAGCACGGCGAGCTGACGCTGTTGCTCAGCGCGCGCCCCGCCGGCCGCTTCGGCCTGGGGCTGCGCTACGACAGCCGCTACAAGGCGTCGGTGCTGCTCAACGGCGCGCTCGGGAGCGAGGGTGTGGTGCTGGACGCGCGGCTGGGCCAGCAGATCCGGCTCGGGCTCGGCGCGGCCCGGCCGCTGGGCGAGGGGCAGAGCGTCACGCTCGGCGCGGCACTCGCGTACGCGCACCAGCCGGTCGACCTGTTCCGCGACGGGCGCCGCGTGGCCGAGGTGCGCGTGGACCTGGGCGCGGTCAGCGCGTCGCTCGATCGCCGGCTGGGGAGCGGTGCCGGTGTCGCGCTCCGGGTGAAAGCCGAGCACTCACGCTGGGCGGAGGCGGTCGCGGCGGTGGACTCCGCGCCGATCAATCGCAGCTTCGTCACGGTGGCGGGCGTGGCGGACGTCGACACG
>Ga0209577_10004610_pt1 | contig 12937 bp, 13 predicted proteins | sample GraSoiAngelo_109_FD_185874 | JGI IMG/M metagenome (GOLD analysis project Ga0209577, IMG submission 185874) | Grasslands soil microbial communities from the Angelo Coastal Reserve, California, USA - 14_0903_12_20cm (SPAdes) (version 2) | ecosystem: Environmental > Terrestrial > Soil > Grasslands... | reverse complement strand
GAAGCGACGTATATTACTGGAACAGCGAACATGATGACAACCGAAATCGCTGCGATCAGAAGTGAGAGAAACTGGTTCCGTCTGGTCACCGTGAACTCTCCTCTCTCGCCGAGAAGGCGTTCAACAGTATAAGTCTACAGGAATTCACCGGTCGATTCGGCGTCTGCAACGACCTCATGCTTGTCCCTCATCCTGCTTTGGAAAGCTTCAGTCGCTGCTGTCCCATGGCTCCGTCCGAGACCAAGAATTTCTAGGGTGTGACATCACCTCCTCCAATTTGTTGCTCTTTATGTGATATTCCTCTTGATAGAGAGGATTACCTGAGCCATCTAGGAACCGTTCATCCGGCTTATTTGGCTCGACAAAATCTGGATACCAGGCTAGAGAACGGGTCGCTTGGATGGACCCGGATATTGAGCCGTGAATGTTGTGTTGGTTTCTTGATGCACTTGTGTACATGCAAAGTATATGCTCATTCGAATAGGTAGCTGGTGGAACGATGAGCTCCTACTCGAAAGCTACCGCAGCCGGCGTTGCGTTACTAGTCACTATCATAGAGGATGCTGGACTGATCGCCTGGCTCATTCTCGCTCGGGCCTCAATGTTCTATCAAGGCATCCCAATCGCCCCGCTAGTCCTCCTGATCGTTCTCCTCATCGAGCACTCGATCATGCAACGAGCCGAGAATCCGAATTTCACCGGCAGAGTCTTCGCCAAAATATTCGGTTTCACGCTACTCGAAGTGGTCAACTGGAGCGTCTGGCTGATACTACTCTCGAATACATCGTCGTTGCTCTCGATGAGTTCGCTAATCGCCTCGCTCTACTTCTTCATCGGATTCTACATTGAGCATCAGATCACGGAGAATGTGATTACTCAACAGCCGTATCTTCGCTTCAGGAACCCAAGAGGTGTGATCACCGCAGGAGTCATTGCTGAGACTCTCAGCGAGGGCGTCGGAGCACGCCTCTGGTTGCTTTATGGACCGATCGGCCCCGCATTCCTAGTCGTTGGCTCCCTGATAGAACACTCGATCCAATACGTAGTTGGAAGATTGCCCACAACAGGTCTTATCACCGAGCCTGGATCGGCATGAACAAAAGCCCAGATTGAGCTGAGGCCCGGGCTCACCGGCTTTAGTGTTTGACTACCTTCCAGCTGAGCGCTTGGTTTCTTCCATTCGTCGATTGGTTGAGCTGATTTCTATCAGCTCCTTCACTAAAGTGCGAATGTCTAGAAGAATTTCCATCTGGATCATGTAAAAGTCCATCATCGTCCGGCTTCTTCCAGCCTGTCTGATGATTTCTTCGTTAGTCCTCATTTTACAGTCAGCACTGGCGCACGAATGAACACCTCTTAGCTTCTTCCACGCTAACCTATTTGCCGCCGCTGATAGTTTGCGATGCCCCGAGAACTTTCCCGAACTGGGCTCATTGGACCAGCCCGGTCCAGGGGCTGCCTACATATGTTGCCTGCTCTACTTGGTCGCATTCTGGGCATTTGAACTGGACGTTTTTTAGCCGAAAACGATGCTTCCGGCTATTCCTTCAATCCTGGATCTTCACTTCGATTCGTCCATTCGCCGCCACCCTCAGACTAAACTGAGAGCACGAACACGCGCTACACTTCGTCTCGCCAGAGTCTGTCCTAGGGCTGTGATTCAGCCTGTAGTGTCCACATTCGCAGTCGTCAAGCGGGTATGGAAATCTCATCTAGTACTGTATCTCTACGCGAAACCGGAAATAGGTTATGTCCACGGGTGAACACAGATGCAAGCAAGACTCCGCATCTCCCGAAATTTTTCAAAAACGTCCACAATCAACGAAACTGAAATCGGCAGCGGCCCTATCGAGTTCGACGGTACCGGAGCTGTGTTTTCACCAGGATCATTTTTGCTTTCGACCATTACTCTCACCCGAGACACTCCGAAACCCTTCATCGGGACGTCTCCAGTCGATAAGTTCAAAACCTCTGAACGCATGCCAAAAGAATCCAGTGACAAGAAGCCATGCCTAGCTACTCTAATTGTAGGGAAGAGGAGTCTCATGACTAGCTTCGCCTGAGTTCTCTTCCGGTCCTTCCCTTTCATAGATCTTCAATGAGACGGCCTCTTCCATCAAGAGCATAAGCGCCCTCCGATTCGATCGCTGCGAGGAATGCTGTAAGGCCGAAGATCGGAGAGGGGACAAGAGTCGTGGTTCGCTCAGGTGATCCCCAGAGACTTGTAACGGTCTTTTGAGGGGAAGCTGACCCGGAGACGTGGGTAGTTTGCTTTGGGGATGTCGAAAATATATCGCGAGCAATCAAACTACATTCCTCAACGCCATGTTTGGCCGATGATATCATCTGATCTTTTCCTGGATCCACCACGTATGTTCGATTGTGGTTGAATCTCTACACTATTGTTTGATTTGACTCGGGCTCCAACGAATCGTCCATCGGGTCCGAAGCAAATTAGGCACTCCGAATCTCGGGAATCTTGGGTTTAGCTGTGCATACAAGTATATCCAAGGATAGAAATAGAATAGGTTAATCATTAACGCTTATTATCAGCCGATCAGTCATTGAAAGCTAGACGCTTCGTGACCAGCGTAGCTGATGTTAGCACTGAGACTGGACGCTTGGAGACGAGCTGGCTCTCCGATCGCTGGAATGGGATTCGCCGACCCTACTCGGCAAAGGATGTTGTCAGACTTCGTGGTACAATTCGTCCCGAGTATACGCTCGCAAGAATAGGTGCTGAGAAATTCGAGCGCCTCCTGACGGACGAGGCCTACATTCCAACGCTAGGTGCACTTACAGGCGCCCAGGCGCTACAAATGGTTCAAGCAGGCCTAAGAGCCATTTACATGAGCGGCTGGCAGGTAGCAGCGGATGCTAACCTTTCTGGGCAGACGTACCCGGACCAGAGTCTCTACCCTTCCAACAGCGTTCCGAATCTCGTAAAGAGAATCAATCAAGCTTTCCAGAGAGCCGATCAGATACAACACTTGAGCGGGAAAGGAAAGATTGACTGGTTCGCCCCGATAATCGCCGACGCCGAGGCCGGGTTTGGAGGTCCCCTCAACGCGTTCGAGCTGATGAAGGCAATGATAGAGGCCGGAGCGTCGGGGGTACACTTCGAAGATCAGCTTGCATCAGAGAAAAAGTGCGGCCATTTGGGTGGGAAGGTTCTGGTCCCGACTCACCAGTTCATCAGGACCCTTGTCGCGGCCCGGCTTGCAGCTGATGTGATGGGTGTCCCAACCTATCTAGTAGCGAGAACGGATGCGGTTGGAGCGAAGCTTCTCTCGAGCGACGCTGATCCGCGAGACCTTCCGTATATGACAGGGGAACGAACCGCGGAGGGTTACTATAGACTCAAACCGGGACTACAAGCGGCAATCACGCGTGGCATAAGCTACGCGCCATACGCAGACATCATATGGTGTGAGACTGCGACGCCAGACCTCGACGAGGCTAGAAGGTTCGCTGAAGGCATCCACAGAGTCCATCCGGGTAAACTGCTCGCGTACAATTGCTCGCCCTCATTCAACTGGGAGAAACACCTCGATCCCCGCGTAATCCGTAGCTTCCAGAAAGACCTGGCCTCGATGGGTTACAAGTTCCAGTTTGTTACCCTCGCCGGCTTCCACAGCCTCTCAGTCTCCATGTTCGAACTCGCCAGACAATACGCGGTCGAGGGAATGTCCGCCTACGTTCGCGTCCAAGGAAAAGAGTTCGAAGCGGAAAGAGAAGGCTACTCCGCAGTAAAACACCAAGCGTTCGTAGGAACAGAATACTTCGACGAGGTTTCGACCGTAATCTCAAGCGGAACATCCTCAACAACGGCAATGGATGAGTCTACAGAGACAGCCCAGTTCAAAGAGCAGACAGCCGTGGCGACTCCTCCAATCCGCCGCTCGGAACATGATCACGACAAGAGTCAATACAGTTGAATTACCATTCTAGGCCGATGGTCGGGCCGAAGTCTAGTTCAGACCATAGAGCCTCATGATACCATCTCCGACCCTCGAGGGCTTCGACGAGATACTGACGCCTGAAGCGCTGGCCTTTGTCCGCGACCTGGTCCGAGAATTCTCTCCACGCCTAGACTCACTGCTGCAGAAGAGAACCCTCTCTCATGCGCGGCTTCGAACTGGAACACTTCCCAATTTTCTCGACGAGACACATGAAATTCGAGACTCCGACTGGAAGGTAGGACCAGTCCCAGCTGACCTTCGCCAACGGCGCGTCGAAATCACAGGCCCGGTCGACCGGAAGATGGTGATTAATGCTCTCAATTCGGGCGCTGATGTTTACATGGCGGATTTCGAAGACTCCCACTCGCCAACCTGGAAGGGAACCCTGCACGGCCAAGTTAACCTTCGAGACGCAGTCGATAAGACCATCACATACACGGGTCCAGATGGACGAGAGTATAGGCTCGGAGAAAAACTTGCGACACTCTTTGTCCGACCTAGAGGCCTACACCTCACCGAGAAACATATCCGGCTTGGGCCCTATTCGACTCCAGCTTTCCTTTTCGACTACGGTCTCTTCGTCTACCATAATGCAAAGAAATTGGTTGGTCGCGGGACCGGGCCGTACATCTACATTCCTAAACTGGAAAGCTATTTGGAGGCCCGCCTCTGGAACGACGTCTTCGACTACACAGAAAAAGCTCTGAACCTTCCCCGCGCTAGCATCAAATGCAGCGTCCTCATCGAGACTATTCTCGCAGCTTTTCAAATGGAGGAGATCCTCCACTCGTTGCGCGAGAGGATAACGGCCCTCAACTTCGGCCGCTGGGACTACATCTTCAGCCTCATCAAGTTCCTTGGTGAGGACCCAAAGTTTGTCGTCCCTGAAAGACCATTACTCCCGATGACCGCGCCTTTCCTCAAGTCCTGCTCTGTCCTGCTCGCGCAAACCTGCCACAAACGAGGCGCCTACGCAATCGGAGGAATGGCTGCACAGGTACCCATCAGAGGAGACCCGCGATCACAGGAAGCCATCGACAAGGTCCTTGCCGACAAGAAGCGCGAACTTTCAGAGGGATACCAGGGCGCGTGGGTCGCTCACCCAGGACTTGTACCCGTGGTCATGAGAGTCTTCAACGACCACCCTGCAGAATCCAATGACGGTAGAGAGATCGTGCAGGTGCGCCGTGAGGATCTACTCAAAGTCCCGGAGCCCAAGATAACCGAGCAAGCAGTCAGAGCGAACATTGCCGTCAGCTTAAGGTATCTGGAGTCTTGGCTGGGAGGCCTTGGTTGTGTCGCGATCAATAACTTGATGGAAGACACAGCGACGGTTGAGATTTGTAGAGCGCAGATCTGGCAGTGGATTCATCACTCCGCCAAACTGGTCGAAGGACCCACCATTACGCGCAAGTTATTCCGATCAATGCTGAGAGAAGAAATAGGGCGAATAACTGAAGAGATCGGATCGCGAGTCTATCGCACGAGCAACTACAAAGGCGCCGAAGAGTTACTCGACAAACTGACTACTAGCGATAGATTCCCCGAGTTCATGACGTTAAAGGCATACGATCATCTCGCGTGACAACCGGTCCATCCGGCCGGTAGAGAACTCGGGACGCTGATTGTCTTTTGCGATAATCGCTCTTAGCTTTGTCTGCCTTTCGTCCCAGTCTTCTTCTCAATGCTGCGGAGGTTGACTTCTCGTACGAATGCTTCTGTGATGATGTCGAGGGAGTCGATCTTCTCTTGCATCAGAACATCGGTTATCTTCAGCGGATGCTCAGGGATGAGCAGGTTATCGTTTGAGGCAACAAAATGTTCCCAGTTGATTCCAACGTCGAGCACTGTGTCAGCCAGTTCCTCGTCAGTCAGAGTAGCGCTCTTTGCCTCGTTGATGAAGTTCTGAAATTCCTCGTCGGGCACTTGTAGATCTGTTACCGTACGAATGGGAGTCGGAGTCGTCCCTCCGAGCTCGTGAGCAAGAGTGTAGCCGAGAAAGGTGAAGTTTTCGATCTCTGTAAAGTGCTTCATCCGAACCTCTAGCGGAGTATCCCCGCTAGGATTGGAGTCTGGAAAATCCGAGATCTGAGAAGCGCTCGTCTGTGGGTCTACGAATCGGAAGACCCGTGACAGTTTCAGCGGGCTCGATTCCCGTATGGTTGTCCTAGGGGAGTTTTCTTCGGTCCACGACTCTCTACCTTTTGTTTGCGAGGCCATCTTGCAGTCCTGCCTTCGATAGCGGTTAGACTATTCATTTTTGATCTGCAACCCACACCGCGACGCAACGGTACTGCTTTGGCGTCTATGGGTCCCGACTTGAGAACTCTTGGCGTCTACTCTTCGCGGTGATCGTCTGCAAAATAGCGCATGGAATCAAGGAGCTTATCCATATCGGCTCTCGGTTTTCGCGCTCGAGGTCGGCGGCTCGTGCTCCGTGGTCTCGTGGCTCGTTCGACCGTGTCTACAACCGGCAATGATGGCATAGATGGCGCCTTCGCTTCGTCGGAGAGGAGATGCCATTCTTTGCTCTCCCCGCGCCCGCTGCGCATTGAACCCATCAGAGTGAAGGTGCCAAGGGCGAAGACCGACATTGTAACCATCGACAAGAGAGCATCGGCGATGATGTTCGTCTGGAGAAGGCTGATCACATACTGCTGGAAATAGGCGTCGTTCAGGTATTCTTGGTACATTAAGACTGTCAAGGAGAGGATCGTAGCCGCCTGAGCGAGGATGATGATCTTAAGATAGCCAGGGATTGCTCTGTATGAGTGATTGGATTGTTCAGTTGCAGAGAGTGACATCCGCATAGTTCGCTCGCACTTATCGTACGTTAGATACTCTTCTGTTCAATCTAAGCAGAACGAAACTCCACCCGAATACTCGAAGTAACTTCCGAGTCCTCGGGGTCGCGTGGAGTTTTCTGCTTGGATGATCAAGGAACTTAGTATCCAACTCTCAAAGTTACAACATCGAGTTAAGGGCGTTCGCTTTCTCAATCGCCGTTGAGAAATGTCTCTGACAAAACAGGTCCTAGTATCGAACACAGTAGAAGTTCACAACTCGGCAATGAGTAAGGTGAAGGCGGGCAAGTACCTTTGTGTCTGCGGACACTGCGACCATCGTCTTCAGAGTGACTGTCTCAGCAAGGGTTGCTGGTGCTGTACTGCTCAAGTTCAGCTCTCTTAGAGTCAACCTGTGATTCAATCTTCTGCATTGCCAGGGTAGTAAGCTGATCTCAGGATTTGTGCTATATGCCGAAATTTATGCCGATCTCGACCTGTGTGAGCCGACGTGGCTCAACATTAACAGTCAGGGGCAGTTGGTGCCACCTACCTCGGCATTTGAGGGAAGGGTCAAGGGATAGCCTGTGAAGCTCACGTGGTAGTTTCCTGGTTGCACGAAGATTCGGAAAACTCCAGTCTTCAAATTGCACTGGGTTAAAGTCCAACTTACCGAGACTTGGTCGACGTTTCCGTCTGGGCCTCGAACCGGAACGCTGCCTTGAGGATCTTGACATGTTCCGCTGCCGTGTCTGCGGATCGATAAGACAGACCCCCCCCAAGCGTGTGGGATCTGTGACGGAGCTGTCCGTGAGATTAGCCAAGATCCTTTCGGGAAAGTCAACAGTTTCTCGTCAGTTGCTGCGACCATTTTGGACTGGGACAAAGATGGGTGCATCGATCATAGTTGTCCTGTTCGCCATTTCGACTGTCGGTGCCGGATTGTATTTTTCTGCTCGCCCGTCAGGTCCCTATTGTTCGAATGGTGCGGTGAACTATCCCTCGTGTAATAGTTGCGGCTCGTCTGAGGCATACAGCTCGTCAACAAAGGTGTGTTTCCCCACAGACCATGCTGTTAATCCGCCTAGCTGCAATCGATTTTGTGGGAATAACACGATCAATCCTCCAAACTGCGACCCTTGCCCTGATAATCATACAGATGTCGTCTGCCCACCCGGCTCACTCCCTGAGACCGACAAGACCGAGAACGGTTATCGCTTCGCATATCCACTCTCGTAAGGCTCGGACTGTGCTTTTTCAGAAAGGAAGATGCCGTTATCGACGATCTGGAGATATTATTTCGGACGGTTATGTGGTGATTCTTAGGGTTCGCATGCCCCAGACTCGTTCGACAGTGTAGAGTTTGACTTCGCTGATTATAAGCGGTGTCCTGATAGATTTCATGTTTTGTGGTGTGAATTCCATGTAGAGAGGTATGCCGGGTGTGTTGGTGTATAGTGCGCGGTCGACCATGTAGAGCCTGTTGAGGTCTTGTAGGCTGTTGCAGACTGTTGCTTTGATCCGCAGAACCTCCTCGCTGATAGTGTCCAGTAAGACCTGGTCTGTGTATCCGGAGTCTAAGACTCGTAATTCGCCTGTGGGACCTGGGTCAAGCTTCATGTCTCAACCAGCCAGAGCACATCTAGGAACAGTGCTCTACGAGTAACTAGTGCTTCGCCGCTTATAATTCGTATCGCAACCCACGCGGCCCGCGCATGGAAAATCCATCGATACTCCACGTTCTTCTGTGATTCCGTGAAAACGTCAAATGAACAGTTCCACCACCATCAATGAATGTTGTCCGTTGCTGACTGTTTGGTAGCTGACGAGTATCTCCCTGAAATTCTCTTCTTTGGACAAGAGTTAAGTCAAATCCAGACTTGAAGGGTCTAACACGTTGTGGAAACCATGACTTACAAAGCGTACATAGACAACATCAGGGCCAAGACCGGTAAGGACCCCGAGTACTTCCAGAAACAGGCAAAAGAGAAAGGGTTGGTATCGCATGCAGAGCTACTCTCCTGGCTCAAATCAGACTGCGGCTTGGGACACGGTCACGCCAACGCCATCATTCTGTACATCAAGGATCCTGAACTCGCAAAAAAGAAGCTAGTGGAAGACGCAAAAAAAGAGAACGCCAAAAAATAGTCCATCTCTTGCCCTCGCCCCAGAGGTCTTGTGTTGAGTGCGCCGGCTAGGTGCAATTATACTCGACACGTCTCAGGTAGATTTCCGGGGCGTAGTATCCGTGAAGGGAGGCAGGATGTGGACGGGTTCGATCTTGAACAATACACGCCTCATACCCGGCCGTCGGCTCTGGTACTTGTCCTGTCCTGGATATTTTTTCGCCAGCTTGTCTACATGTTCGTCTGCCCCTTTGAAGGTCACCTCCTTGACGCGTCCACGGATCATTGCTACGTTGAAGGCGTTGGCGGGGTCGCAGATGTCGAGTGCGACTCTGGGATTCCTCAGAACGTTCTTGTGTTTCTGGCTCCCTTCAATGGTATTGATGAGGACGAGATCCCCATCGTGGTCGCCCCATGTTTGAGTGACGTGGGGGGAGCCGTCTGGCATCAGCGTGGCGATGTTCGCGAAGGTTTTGGCCTCTATTAGCTTCTTGACGGAATCTGGAAGCGGCTTCATGTCGTGACAGTCGCCGATCATGTTTTGCTCGTATTTCTCTCATGCGAGTTCAAGACGTCCGTCTGAATACGTAGACGGCCGAGACGTTCGAACCCGCTCGCGGGTTAGCTCTTTCTTGCCCGGAGAGTCTCGTAGTGCAAGATTAGCTCACCATGCTTGAGGCTTTTGACTAAGAGGAGCTTGAGGGTCTGCTGTTTCAGCATCGAACCCGAGTAATGTTTTCCGCGTCCGAGGATGACCGGCCAAACAACCATCCGGTAATCATCCGCAAGACTCCTCTGGATGAACTCTTGGACGAGCGAGGGGCCCGCGTCTACGATGATGTCCTTTCCAGATTCCCGTTTCAGGCGGGCGACGATTCGTTTGAGGTCTCCTTTCTTTTCTGATCCTAGAATTCTGCCAATCGGTCTTTTTCAGGGAGCGAAAGAGGACGATCTTCTGACATCGGCGTAGGAATCGTGAGAACTCGAACAGGTACTCCGGATCTGATGCCTTCCTTGCTGATTCGGAGTGGACGTCAACGTGACCTTCGTAGGACCTCCGACCGTACAAGATCGTGTCCACCCAATCATATCGTTTGATCCACATGTCGATGAAACCTTCACTCGGTTCCTTCGACCGAACGTCAGACCCGGGATACTTGGGAAATTCACCGTGCCCGTCGAGCGTCATGTACACGTTCACCGCAATCTTCCTAGTCAAGTTTGATCCCGTTCGTCTCCTAGTGCTACCTGAACAAATTATTCCGTTGAGATAGTTCAGTAGAGTCGTTCAGTATCTTCACCCGGTTATTCCGAGTACGTTGGGCCTTGTTATTTGTAGGAGAGCGAGCGGGTTGCCGCTTGGATCATTGAACCTGTAGCAGGGTCCTTCGGGAATCTCGAACTGTTCTCGTTCAGGTTTCCAGCCCTTCTGTCGAAGCTCTTTTGACACCGCCTGCAAGTCGCGAACTGTTCTCGTTCAGGTTTCCAGCCCTTCTGTCGAAGCTCTTTTGACACCGCCTGCAAGTCGCCTACTTGGAAGATCAAGATGCAGCTAGGCGCGGGTCGATGGACTGCGAGAAGAAGGAGCGGGCCCTCACCGAGTCGAAGAGCGGCGACTCGAGTGCCAAAGCTGGAGATGTCCCAGATCTTCCTAGCTCCCAGGACCTTTGTGTAGTAGTCAACGTCTTTCTGGACATCGGACGTTCCCATGTAGAGATATCTGAGACGCCCAAACGGTGCATCCCTCTTGTCAGTCATCAGTTCTTCAATCAAAGATTGTACGCGCTGAGTTGAAATGTTTCTCGATCAGACAGACCTGTGAAAAGTTTGTTCTCGTACTAGATACGAAGGAAGATGAGAATCATGATTCTCGCGGCTACGCCGAGAATCGGAGGCAGGACAAGAACGGTTGCGAGTCGGGTGATGACTCCCAGGTCGAAGGGCCAAGTCTGGATCCTGTGAATATCGCTCTGAATCTGGCGGACAATTGAGATTTCACTGGCCAAGGCGTCTTTCTCGTTCGCGTTCTCGAACTGGTCGGAGCGGGTTATGCGATCTTTCAGGCGTTGGACAAGATTGGTATAGCGACGTGTAATCCAGCTGAGCTCCTGACGCCGGGCGTCTTGGAGCCGACGGTGGATACCAACCAAGGGAAGAAGGAAGAGGACGACCCCAACGAGTATCAGTCCGGTCAGGATGATCAGGTCGCTCGCGCGGAAGCTTCCCAGCCCAACAGTTACTCCACCGGGGATTTCCACGTTTATTGTGATGAGTTGGAGGAACGTTACTATTATCGGGAAGATGCCGTAGACGCTTACCAGCCTCATCGAGACAGTGCCAAACGGCTTCAGGCCGAGGGTCCGATCCTCGGTGAAGGGTTTCAGTTGAAACGGAAGTTTTCCGGCCCGATATATCGCCACCATGGAAGAGCCGTATGTCCAGAGGAAGAAGGCAAGGATGAGGAAGAAATATGCGAAGACGAGAACGTGGTTAGAGACAGCCCCTTCAATGCTCGACGGAATAGGCGAGACTAGGTTGATGACTACGAGGAGTATGATCCAGACTATCAAGACTCTTGAGAGTCGAATGGGCGACGTTCTCAAGCGTAACGTTGTGTCCTCGGGGCTCATCCCGTTCGTATACTCGCTTAGTCGGTCCATTCTTGTGGCAATGTATCTCATGGCGTAAAGGAAGTAGAGCATGATGAGAGAGAGAACTAGAGCCTCGTCAAGGATTAGGCTTCCAACACCCTGTGATGGAACAAGCAAGTATTCTATCGTCGAAAGAATTTTTGTCGGAACGAAGCTGACGATTACGGCACCAAGCCAGAATGGCACCCTCCTAAGGAACCCGCCGACGGGAAGCCCGTTCGAGTAGTGGCCGTTGCTCCGCATGTTCGGCGAGGTGGATCAAAATGCTTAGAGAAGAAGCCTTGCCCTCTGAGTGAGACACGACCTGGCCTAAGACGAAGGCCACTACGCAAGACCTGTCCAAAAATGGTTCGAATTGGTTGAAGTTTTGGCGCCGCCGAGAGGGTTCGAACCTCTAGCCGCGCCGTGTAAAGGCGCTCTGACCAACGGGTTGCTGCAGTGGGATCTTTAACAGCTTCAGCCTCAGCTATTCACTGAGCCCGCTGCTCTACCACTGAGCTCGCGCCCCTGATTGAGGGAACGGCGGCCCGCTACTAGCCGGCGGCAACGGCAATCCAGAGACTCCGTCTATTAAATGATAAGGCCAAAGGCTTCCGTGATTCTAAGACCTAGAAACGAACGTTGGAGTAGCAGCATCAGTCAAGAGACCCGAAAAGACGAATCACCCAGCTGGCCTTCGAGGAAGGAGCACTAGTCCTCAACTTTCAGATCTGGAAGAATGCAGCAACCTTTCGATTATCGGCGATGCGAGAGCTGTGGCCAGGACTGCCATTCCTGCAACCGGATAGAGTTGCGAACTAACGAGCGCGGAATCAACTCCTGCCTTTGCCAGCACCAGTGAGAATTCTCCGCGAGGAACTAGTATGCTGCCAATGAGCAATGGGGTCCCGGTTTTCGCTAGACGTGCACCGAACGAGCCACCGACGAACTTTCCGAAAATGGCTGCTCCTAGGATGAGTGCTAAAGGAAGCCCTACAGATAGCGCAGCGCCAACATCGATGAGAGCTCCCATGGAGAGGAAGAAGAAGACGATGAATGCCTCTTTGAGAGGCAGAATCTTCTCCCTCACATAACGAGAATGCTTGACGGGCAGAAAGAATCCTGCCAGCAGGGAGCCTATGCCTGGCGAGAAGCCTAGATAATCGGATAAGACTCCGAAGAGGAACCCGAATGAGAGAGCTAGCAGAAATGAGATTTCTCCAACTTCGATCTCGTACTGGCTTACTCGGTTGATGATTCTCGGACCGAGGTATCTACTGAAACCAAAGGTAGCAAGGAAAAGGAAGCCTGCCTTTCCAGTTACAATCAAAAATGCCGAGGCTTGAACTTGGTTTCCGCTGGCAAGCTCGGGTGTGAGGAAGAGGAGGAAGATTGCTATTAGATCCTCGACTACCATAACCATCATTATTGTAGCT
>Ga0209577_10004609_pt1 | contig 12939 bp, 11 predicted proteins | sample GraSoiAngelo_109_FD_185874 | JGI IMG/M metagenome (GOLD analysis project Ga0209577, IMG submission 185874) | Grasslands soil microbial communities from the Angelo Coastal Reserve, California, USA - 14_0903_12_20cm (SPAdes) (version 2) | ecosystem: Environmental > Terrestrial > Soil > Grasslands... | reverse complement strand
TACCGCCATATGAACGGCTACAGCAGCAGCACCTACCTGTGGGAGAACGCCGCGGGCAAGAAGGTCTGGGTCAAGTACCACTTCAAGACCGAGCAGGGCATCCAGAACTTCACCGACGCCCAGGCCCAGGCCATGAAGGCCGAGGACCCCGACTACCACCGGCGCGACCTCAACGCGGCGATCGCCGGCAAGGACTACCCGGTCTGGCGCCTGGAGATGCAGATCATGCCGTTCGAGGACGCGGCCACCTACCGCTTCAACCCCTTCGACCTGACCAAGGTCTGGCCGCACAAAGACTACCCGACGATCCCGATCGGGCGCATGGTGCTCGACCGCAACCCCGAGAACTTCTTCGCCCAGATCGAGCAAGCCGCCTTCGATGTGGCGAACTTTGTGCCGGGCATCGGGCCCAGCCCGGACAGGATGGTGCTGGCGCGCATGTTCGCCTACGCCGACTCGGCCTCCTATCGCGACGGCGTGAACTATGAGCAGCTGCCGGTCAACCGGCCGCTCAACGAGGTGCACAACTACAACAAGGACGGCCCGATGCGCTACCGCCACAATGGGAACCAGCCGGTCTACGCGCCCAACAGCTACGGCGGCCCGCGGGCCGACGCGCAGCGCTCCCACGATGCCAGCTGGTTCGCCAGCGGGGAGATCATGCGCAGCGCCTATACCCTGCATGCGGAGGACAACGACTTCGTGCAGCCGGGCAATCTCTACCGTGACGTGATGTCGGAGACCGACCGCGAGCACCTGGTCCACAATATCGTCACCCACATGAGCCAGGGCGTCGAGCGCTTCATTCAAGAGCGCGCGGTCAACACCTACTGGTACCAGGTCGACCCCGATCTGGGAACGCGGGTGGCCAAAGGCCTGGGTTTGCAGATCGCCCCGGAGCTCTCCACGTCGGTTGGCGGTGAATAGCCGCTCTTAGAAGGGGCAAGACACGTTCAAGGAAGGCCAGCGCCTGGTCATCCAGGCGCTGGTGCGCGCCACGAGGCCAAAGACCAGCTGGGCTCACGTGCGCGTAGATGCGCTGGAGTCCTCATGTCCAGGATTGCAGCGCAGCGCCTCTGTTGGCGCTCAACAGCCTGCAAGGCTGAAGCTCGAACTGACACGTACCATGTCGCGGGTTTTGACAATCTCATATTGTCAAGCGTATGTACGGTTGTCAGCCTGAGGTGATCTATAACAATGGAGGAAGTTCCTTTAGAGACCCCGTAGCTGGCTCTGCGCCACGCTTAGAATGTGCCTGGCGTAGGTCCTCCTTGCCGGATTGAAGAGCATCGCTCACGTTTGCATGCTGGCATGAAGCGATGCTCACTGTAAAAGACCTTTAGAGATGAGAAGAAAGGAATCATTATGAGCGACGACGTAAAGAATAGGACACTCGAGGCACCACGCCCCGCGCTGTCGACTGCGACAAATCTACAACACCCAAAGGCCTCTGAGGAGACGAGCAAGAGCTACGTGAAGCCTGTCATTGCTGAACTCATCGGGACGTTCGCCTTCGTCTTCATCGGGGCGGGCTCGATCATCGCTAATGTCCTGACCCATGGCGCACTCGGCCTGCTAGGCATCGCCCTGGCTCATGGACTGGCCCTCTCGATCATGGTCACCGTCTTCGCGGCGACCTCGGGAGGACATATCAACCCCGCGGTCACCATCGGCTTTCTGGTGACCAGGCGCATCGCGCCTCTTCTGGGGCTGCTGTATATCGTGGCCCAACTCGTTGGCGCAACCCTGGCCGGCCTGCTGCTGCGGGCCGTGTTTCCGCAAGCGGTCTGGCAGGCGGCCCAACTGGGCACACCGATGCTGGCGCCTGGTGTCTCCTTTGGCACAGGGGTCCTCGTTGAGGCGGCCCTGACGTTCTTCCTGCTGCTGGCGGTCTTCGGAACCGCCGTCGATCCACGAGCCCCAAAAATCGGGGGATTTGGCATCGGCTTGACGGTGGCATTCGATATCCTGATGGGCGGAGCGCTGACGGGTGCAGCGATGAATCCTGCCATCGCCTTCGGCCCAGCCCTGGCTGGCGGCTTCTGGCAAAACGATCTCGTTTACTGGATCGGGCCGATCATCGGTGCCGTCATCGCAGCCCTGATCTACCAGTATGTGATCTTGGGTAGCCGGTGGGGCACCCAAGAGAAGGCCTAGCAGATCGCTTCGGTCTGCTCTAGCAGGTACCTGTAGTTCTGCTCTACTACAGGTACCCCTAATACTACAGCCGCACTTAGGATGTAAAACGCCTGCAATGGCGGGTTGATATAGGATAAGGGTTTAACCAAAGTTGAGCCTCGCAAGCCGTTTCAGGACGGTTCTCCTGTGGAAGTGCAGCTGTAGTACTAAGATCCGTGCAAAAAGAGGCAAGATGGCGATGAGCCGTCTTCTCAGGCTCGTTGATGGAGTTTTTAGTCTGCAAAGTCATGATGATAAAGAAGTGTGAATGATGGCAATACTCAGTTCTCTGGGTGATGTCTGTGAGACGGTATTCACTGCACCTGCTCCCGCAATGGTGCTTTCCACCACTGAACCGATTTTTGAAGTGGATGTGAATGCGTTCTTGACTCAACCCACTTCGGAGCGTACTACAAACCCACCAGTTGAGGTGGAACTACTGTTAGACGAGGAACATAATTCCTTCCCAACCGAACCGGATGATGGAGAAGAGATGAGCGAGGCCGAGATACTTCAGGACCTTCCCAGCCGCCCACGACCTGATCGCGCACCCACTGCTCGGCAGGCTGGAGACGCTGAAGATCTTTTTGAGAGCTACCTGCATGAGATGCGGAGATTTGGTCGCCTCACCCCTGCCGAGGAGATTGAACTGGCGCAACGCGTCGCCGCTGGCGATGAATGGGCGCGTCACCAGTTGATCGAGGCAAATTTGCGTCTGGTGATTGCTATTGCGCGTCAATACAGCCATACCGGTGTCCCTCTTCTCGACCTCATCCAGGAGGGAAACCTGGGGCTGATGCGTGCGGCCGAGAAATTTGACGCTCAGCGTGGCTGTCGTTTTGGGACCTATGCCACCTGGTGGATTCGCCAGGCAGTCAATCGTGCCGCTATCAATCAGTCACGCTTGATTCATCTACCCGAGCAGGTAGTCTGGCACTTAGGCAAAGTACGACGTGTCGTGGCACAGTTCTGGCAAGAGAATGGACGGGATCCACAGCCCGAACAAATAGCCCAGACTTCCAAGATCGATCTGGACGAGGTGATCCAGTTGCTCGGTCTCATCGAGCAGCCCATTTCTCTTGACAGGCCCGTGGACGATGAAGCCCATTCCTCGCTCGCCGACACACTTGAAGATAGTGCGGCTTCCACTCTCGATGAGATCACCGCACAACGTGTCCTCAGTGAACAAGCGCATGAACAAGTGCATCGAGCCCTGGCCTTGCTTCCTCCACGTGAACGTTTAGTCATCACCCTACGCTACGGCATCAGCGATGGACGCAGTCGCACTTTGCTCGAAGTCGGCAAAGAACTCGGTGTCACACGCGAACGGGTTCGCCAGCTCGAAGCGGCAGCCTTCAAACGAATGCGTCCCCATATAGGCCTCTGAGGAACAATGGGTATGGTGCAGATATATCGTAACATCCTTACCTTGGGGAAAACACACAATTGAAGGGAAATAAACATATGTCACAAGAAACTGTATTCACTGTTCTTGCCTCTACGGGGCGGACACGGTTTTTGGATGCCTGTTATCGTAGACCACCTGATGCCACAGCTGTGTGGTTTATGCGTCAAGCGGGTCGCAGTTTCGCCGAGTACCGCGAGTTGCGCAAGAAGTATGGCATTCTAGAGATCGCTAAAACACCTGAACTCAGTACGCAAGTCACCCTGATGCCCGTGCACACCTTCGGTGTTGATGGAGCCGTCTTGTATGCTGATATCATGCTTCCTCTCGAAGGTATGGGTGTCTCGCTGGAGATTGAGCCAGAGGTGGGACCGATCATTCACAACCCTATCCGCACCATGAAGGATGTCGAGGCCTTGCGTGTCCTCGATGCGCAGGAGACCGTCCCGTATGTGCTGGAAACGGTGCGTATGGTACGTCGCGAACTAGCGGGAAAGCAGGCGGTCATAGGCTTTTCAGGCGCTCCATTTACTCTGGCGTGTTACATGATAGAGGGCAGGCCATCGCGGAATTATGAGCTTGCCAAATCGCTCATGTATGGACAGCCAGGGGTATGGCATGCCTTAATGGACAAACTTACTGCCGTCGTCTCAAACTACCTGCTGGCACAGCTCAAGGCGGGTGCCGATGTCGTACAGGTTTTCGATAGTTGGATTGGGGCTGTGAGCCCAAGTGTGTACAGGCGCTTCGTCCAACCCTCTATGAAGCGCATCTTTGCAGCAATTAAGGAGACCGGTTCGCCCTCTATCCACTTTGGCACGGGCACGGCAGCCTTGTTAGAGGTGATGACCGAGGCAGGTGGCGACGTGATCAGTGTGGATTGGCGCGTTGACCTCGATGAGGCCTGGACGCGGATTGGTTATGACCGCGGCATACAGGGCAATCTGGATCCAACGCTGCTGTTGACCTCGTGGCCTGTTATTGAGGCCGGCATGCACGATGTGTTGCGTCGTGCTGGCGGTCGTCCAGGTCACATCTTTAATCTCGGACACGGCGTTCCCGCCTCCACTGACACGGACTTGCTGCGCCGGCTGGTAGATGCGGTACACGAGGCAACGAGGAGATAAGGAGAGAAAAGGATGGCAAATAAGCATGTGGGTGTGATGCTGATGACTTACGGGTCGCCGACCACACTCGACGATATTCCAGTCTATCTCAAACACGTCTATGGTGGGAGCACTGCTAGTCCAGAAGTGCTCGCCGAATTCCGGCGACGCTATGGACTTATTGGCGGTTCACCCCTGCTGCACATTACTCGCGAACAAGCTGCAGCGCTACAGGAGGAGCTGAATAACTTTAGCGAGGATGGCACAACCTATTCTGTTGGTGCCGGTATGCGCTTCGCGCCGCCATTTATTGCTGATGTCACACCGGAGATCGCCGCCGACGCTCAGCACATCGTCGGCATCATCATGTCACCACAGTACTCACCACTCATCATGAAGGGCTACGTGCGTACGCTCGAGGATGCCGTCGCCGAACTGCATTGTGATGACCTGAAGCTGTCGATCTCGCGGGATTGGCATATGCAGCCCTCCTTTCTGCAAGCTCTGGCTGAGCGCGTTCAGCAAGCTCTGGATGGCTTCCCCCCGGATGTACGCGAGCGCGTTGCAGTGCTGCTCACAGCACATAGCATGCCTAAGCGCGTCGTGGAGCAGGAGCCTGACTACATCAATAACCTTCAAGAGACAGCTGCCGCTGTTGCTCGGCTCGTAGGGCTTGCAGACGAGCAGTGGATGTTCTGCTATCAAAGTGCAGGTCACACGCCCGAAGAGTGGCTCAAACCCGACTTCGCTGATATCATGCCAGAACTCCAAAAGGCTGGACAGACCCACGTCTTAATCGCGCCTGTGCAATTCCTGGCCGACCATCTCGAAATCCTCTATGATATTGAGATCGGCGCCCGCCAGCAGGCTGAGCAGCACGACATCCACTTCGCCCGCATCGAATCACTCAACACCTCGCCATTGTTCATCAAAGCTCTGGCTGCCGTAGTCAAAGAAACAATCAAGTCGTGATACATTCTTCCTGCTCTCTTGCTGCCTGCTCATCTTCGTGACGCCTCACCAGGTGTCATCGCCTTCATTTCCTTCTCACGGCTGCCGCCAGAGCGCAAGCTCTGGCGCTCTTCTCGTGTATTTCCACAGGAGTGAAGTAAGTGGAAGTGAGATGCCATCTGATGGACGGTGATTTCTCCAGGAGATCCTTCTATACTTGGAGAAGAAAAAGAAAGGGAGTCTTTTATGCGAGCACCGCTCTCTATGACAGATGACCTCTGTTTTTCAGGGGGGTTCCGGGAAGCTTGCTTTTAGAAAGATAGTAATCAGGAGGATACAGATGAGGCACTGCATAGTATGTAGTCCAGATGAGAGCATCTATGACACATATGCAGTTTCTCCCGAGATGGCCTCTAGCGGGGACTCTCTGTATATGACGACGCCGATGCCTGCTTTTCGTCCGGTCTTTCAGCAACCGGATGAGGAGGAGTTGTATACTTCGTTTGAAGAGGCGATTAGCGATCGGGTGCTTGCGGTTAATAGGCAGCTGAGTCATCTTAGCAGGGCGCATAGGAGTGTGCGGCAGAGCGTTTCTCAGGTGGAATGTGGTAGGAGCAGCCGAGAAAGTGGTGGAGCTTTCGCGTGGGTGGGAAATGCGTGGCAGAGTGGGGTTCTGCTTCTGAGTATGGCTTTGATGTTGGTTCTGCTGGGTTTTGATTTGATGGGGCTGTTGGTGCTGCATATGCATTAGGGACACGGATTGAGTTCAGGAGCGTCGCCTTACAAGCGTTCCAGGTGGAGATGTTTACCTGCCCCACGCTTGAGAAAGTCCTTCAAGATCTCCTCGCGGCACGCTGATGGATAGGCGTGGGGAGTCGGATTCTCCCGGCTTTGCCATCGGCAGGACATGAAAGGCTCCTCATTTTGAGAACTGATTGGCTTTCAGAGTTTCCCATATCCTGCTCATTTGTGCCACTACCGTCTTTCGGAAGGGATTCGTAGCCATGGTCTGCGCCATGCGCGCTATCGAGGACAGTCAAAGACACAGTTACAGGCGCAAGCCATCGCGGCGGCCATCAACTTGGTCCGCATCCGTCAGATGCTGCAGCGGACGACTCTTGGACTCTCGCCCTGGCCCAAGCATCCTCGGTCTCCTTTTGCTCGTTTGCGGTCACGCTTGGCGGCATGATGTCCGGACAAAATTTCCCAGCAGAGTCTTTCATACACCCCCAGATCAAATGTCACCATCCTACTCGACCCGCTTCGTTTAATCGCTACCGGCATACTCCAGCGAAATCGGCCCGACCCGCTTGCTCGCCGTGAGCTCACCCTGGTAGGGCGCTTGAAACGTCCCCGAGGTCGGGGCGACATCGTAATAATCTCGCCCAACCGCGACGGTAATATAGTGCAGATCGGTCTCGCAGCCATGCGTCGGGTCAAGCGCCAGCGCCAGCGCTTCGCTGGGCAGCTCAGGAGCGGGAACCAGGATCTCGACCCAGGCATGTGTGCCTCCCTCGCCCAGCAGGTGACCAGAGACATAGCGCGCAGGCAGTCCGCAGAGCCGGCAGAGCGCCAGCATGAGATGGGCATAGTCCTGACACACCCCGCGCCCCAGCGCGAGCGCCTGGGCAGCCGTCGTATGGATACCGGTTGCGCCATGCTCGTAGCTGAGCGCGTTATGAACCCAGTCATTGATACGCCCGGCCAGGGCTGCCGGCTGCCGCCGCTCCTGTTCCTGCTCGCCCTCTAAGAGCATAGCCGCGACCCGCCGGAGCGCCTCGTCGGGCAGCGTGAGCACTGATGGTTCGCGGTAACTCGAACCTGTAAGGACATCACCGGGAAGAAAGTGCGGCCCATGATCAGCAAAGCGTTCGACGACGATCCACGCCTCAAAGTCAATCGAGCGTTCGATCAAGGGAATGCTCAGCATAATCACAGTATTTCCGAACTTATCAACTTCGCCGGTTGTCTCTGCGACATGGGCGGAAACGTCCAGGCGATGCATAATGCACTTCTGATCGCCGTAAACATCAGGGGGAACAATCAATAAGCGCTGCTGAAGTTCGCGCACGGGGCCGGGATAATCATAACGAAAATGCTGGTGAATCAGGTACGCCGTACGCTGCACGCGCTCCCAGTCGATCCCCTGTACGTCCAGCAAGTTGAGGGCAGCAATCTGCGTCTCGACATCAACCAATTCTTGCTTCATCCTTGCTGGCTGTCCCCTCTCAGTAGAGAAGCTTGCGCCTCCACTGTTCCCGCCCCATCGCCAGAAGTGGGAAGCGCCTCGTCGGCCCAGACCGTCATTTTCGTCAGGCGCGGCGACCCGTAGGTCGTTATCATCGCAACATCCAGCGCGTCACGCCCGCGCCCGACCAGCACGCGACCAATTCGAGGTTCGTTGTTGCGTGGGTCAAACGTCCACCAGCGCCCCGCGAGGTACACCTCCATCCAGGCGCAGAAATCCATAGGCGCATCCGGCGTGGGAACCCCGATATCCGGCAGGTAGCCGAACACATAACGCGCGGGAATGTTGAGCGCGCGACAAAACGTCACCGCCAGGTGCGCGAAATCGCGGCACACGCCAACTCCCGCCGAGCACACGTCGGCAGACGTCGTGAGCGAATTGCTCGTGCCATACTGGAAGCGGATATTGCCGTGTACCCAGTCGCAGATAGCCTGCACGCGCGCCCAGCCAGGCTCAATCGTCCCAAAAAGCTGCCACGCCATATCCGACAGCGTATCCGAGAGACAGAAGCGGCTCGGCAGCGTATAAAGCAGCACCTCGTCCGGCAACTCTTCCACTGGAAACTGCACCGCGTCTGGCGCGACCTCGTCCGCCTGCCCCGACACCTCGATCATGGCATCATAACTGAGTACCATGTCGCCCGCGGGTATCACCATACGCTGGCAGGTATTGCCATAGATATCACTGTAAGCATGCAGCGCGAGCGGCGGCGTGATCCGCCACGCCTCATCAAGCACACGAAAATCCCCATCCGGGCGCGGCCGCACCTGCATCACAGCCGGCGTAGGCCAGCTTGACTCGTAAATGAACTCGCACCCAACTTTTACCAGCATCGTTTCTCTGCTCCCTTATCTTACCGGCAATCATAGTCATATTTTACCTATTATACGTTACTGATTACGGGGACGCCAGACAGGGCGGGGAAAACGCTTACGTGATCTGTAGGGACAAGAGGCCGGGTAAGGTGGATGCGGGAGTCTTGTGCTTGTCCTCGATGGACGGTGCTTCTACCGGGGTTCCATGTTGTCCCTTTGTCAGTGCTCCACCACCACCAGGATAAGCACAGGGCCTCCGCCCATCCACTCCACGTCTCCTTGTCCCTACGGGGACGATGACCGATTCTGGTAGGTAAATTTCATCAGAACGAGCGCGCCGCCATCGTAAACTTGACACCTTCATCAATTGCAAGGTACCATTTATCTTGTACTGGTATCCCGTTCATTGGAGACTTCCCGGCGCCGCTGCCCCAAGACACGTAATTGCATGCCATTGAATCGTCGGTCAGCAAAATATTAGGAACATCGCCCATGATTGTACCCGATGCGTCTGATATCACCAGACAGCCAATACTGCCACCCCCTTTCTCGCATTACACGCTCGATGCGGCCTTCGACGAGATGCTGGACGCCGATGGTAGGCCGCGCCCGCATTACCAGGAGCTCTACCACCGCCTGTTGGAGATGCCCGCCGAAACGCTCTACCAGCGACAACAGGCAGCCAACACAGCCTTCCTCAATCAGGGCATCACCTTTACCATCTATGGTGATGACGAGGGAACCGAACGTATCTGGCCCTACGACCTGCTACCACGCATCATCACTGGCGCGGAGTGGGAAACCATCGAACGCGGCCTAACGCAGCGCATCACCGCCCTCAACCTGTTCCTCAAAGATGTGTACCACGACGGGCACATCCTGTCCGATGGGATCGTGCCGCGCTGGCTCGTCTATAGCTGCAAACACTTCCGGCGCGAAATGCGCGGCGTCCATGTCGCACACGATATCTACGTCGCTGTTGACGGCACAGACCTCGTGCGCCTGCCCGGCGGTAGTTTCGCCGTCTTAGAGGATAATCTGCGCGTGCCAAGCGGCGTCTCCTACATGTTGGCGAACCGCGGCGTCATGAAACGCACCTTCCCATCGCTCTTTGGCAGCTACGGTGTCCGCTCCATCGATCACTATGGGCAGGCGCTGCTCAACACGCTGCTCTCGCTCGCCCCTGCTGGGCGGACAGAGCCGGTAATCGCGCTGCTCACCCCGGGCGTCTACAATTCCGCCTATTTTGAGCACGCCTACCTCGCTCGCCAGATGGGCATCGAACTGATTGAGGGGCGCGACCTGATCGTGCATGATAACATCGTCTATATGCGCACGACGGGTGGTCTGAAGCGCATCGACGTGATCTACCGGCGCATCGACGACGACTACCTTGACCCGCTCGCCTTCCAGCGCGGCTCGACCTTGGGCGTAGCCGGCCTCTTGAATGCCTATCGCTCCGGTAACGTCGCCCTGGCCAACGCCATCGGCACGGGCGTCGCCGACGACAAGGCCATCTACACCTACGTCCCCGCCATCATCCGTTACTACCTCAGCGAAGAGGCAATCCTGCCAAACGTAGAAACCCACCTGCTCAGCGACGAAACGCAGCGCAAATACGCCCTCGAACACCTTGATGAACTCGTTATCAAAGCGGTCGGAGAATCCGGCGGCTACGGCATGTTGATCGGCCCGTACAGCACAGCCGTTCAGCGCGCCGAGTTTCGCCGGCAGGTCATCGCCAACCCGCGCAACTACATCGCGCAGCCAACGCTGGCCCTTTCGCGCGCTCCTTGCATTATCGACAACCAGATTGAACCGCGCCATGTCGATCTCCGCCCCTTCGTACTCTTTGGCGAGTACGTCACCATTGTTCCCGGCGGCCTGACCCGCGTGGCCCTCAAGGGCGGCTCGCTGGTGGTGAACTCCTCGCAAGGCGGCGGCAGTAAAGACACCTGGGTGCTCGTAGGCTCGACAGCCACGACCATGTAAGGACACGATTATGGTTTTTCAAAAATTATTGGGGCATCATTCTGTAGGGGACACTTGCGTTGGCCGCCGTTGGTTCGCCACTATCACCCTGGCAACACGACAAAATTTATCTCCCTTTTATTTAAGGTTCATGAGCGCGTCCGCTAAGTGAGGTAGAATCATGCTCTCTCGCGTCGCCGAAAGTCTCTACTGGATGAGCCGCTACCTGGAACGGGCGGAACACACAGCTCGTCTAATCGACGTGCACCTCAACTCGATGCTCGACCAGGCGGGCGGCGATGAAAGCCTGCGCTGGCAGCGCCTCCTGCGCAGCCTGCGCACCCTGCCTCCTGCAGGAGAGATCGATGCCTACAGCGTCACGCGCCTGCTCACCTTTGACGAAGCCAACGACTCGTCCATCGTCTCCTGTATCGCGGCGGCGCGCGAAAATGCGCGTCAGGTGCGCGAGCGCATCAGTTCCGAGATGTGGGAGCAGCTCAACCGCCTCTTCCTGCAAGTTAAGCAGACCAGCATGGAGCAGATCTGGCACGCTGAGCCGCATAAATTCCTCAACAGCGTCAAAGAGGGCATTTATCTCTTTCAGGGCATTACCGATGCCACCATGAGTCACAGCGAAGGTTGGCACTTCATCCGCGTCGGGCGCTTCCTCGAACGCACTACCGCCACCGCCTCCCTGCTGGACACCCACTTCTCAATATTCCTGATCGGGCAAGGCGAGTACGAGAGCGAACCGCTCGACTACCTGAGCTGGGTTGAACTGCTGCGCTCGTGCGCTTCGTTCGAAGTCTATTGCAAAGTCTACACAGCGGCCATCCGTCCCGCCCACATAGCCGAGTTCCTGCTCTTAAACCCGGAAGCGCCGCGTTCGACCCGCTTTGCCTTCGCCATGGTGCAAGGCGCGCTCCAGGCCATCTCGAAAGCCGCCGGCACGCGCAACACGGGCCGCGCCGAGCGCCTCGCTGGTCGCCTGCGCGCCGCCCTCGACTACGACCAGGTCGAGGAAATCCTGAGCGGCAACATACACGAGTACCTCGAAAACATCCAGCGCCAGTGCGCGCTCATCCATAGCAGCATCTACCAGGCCTATATTGCCTACCCAATCGAAGTCGCCCTCACATCCCGCGGCGCATCGCAGGCTTAATTGGAGACCAACAAATGTACTACACCATTCGTCACATAACACGCTTTCGCTACAGCGCACCCATCAGCCAAAGCATCATGGAAGTACGCATCCAGCCGCGCAGCGAGGGCAACCAGCACTGCCTGGATTTTCGGCTGCGCACCAGCCCCCGCGCCCACATCATGACCTACCGGGAAGAATACGGCAACCGCGTGCATCACTTCGATATTCCCAACTCCCACAACTCGCTCACCATCACAGCCGAAGCGCTGGTCGATCTGACCGCGCCCCCACTACTGCCCGAAACTCTAAGCCCGCGAGCCTGGGATGAACTCGACGCTCTCACGGCCAATGACGAATACTGGGATAGCCTCATGCCCAGCCACTTTGCCACTCCGACTCCGCTGCTCGACGAACTGGGGCGAGAACTTGACGTGCAGCGGCGCGACGACCCGCTGACCGTCATGCGCGATTTGAACAGCGCCATCAACAGCGCCTTTGAATACACACGCAACACGACGCGCGTCGATTCACCCATCGACGAAGCGCTGCGCATGCGCAAAGGAGTGTGCCAGGACTACGCGCATATCACTATAATCCTAGCGCGCCAACTCGGGATACCCTGTCGCTACGTCAGCGGCTACCTGTACCAGCCGGGCCGCAGCCAGGATCGTTCCACCGGCGAGGCCACCCATGCCTGGGTTGAAGCCTACCTGCCCGGCCTCGGCTGGATCGGCTTCGACCCCACCAACAATACCACCACCGATGAGCGTCACATTCGCGTCGCCATCGGTCGCGACTACGCCGATGTGCCTCCCACGCGCGGCGTCTACCGGGGTAAGGCCGAAAGCGAACTGGCCGTCACCGTCCGCATCACCCCCTCGCAAACAGCGATCACCGACGAACTGCCGGTGGAGCCTCCCACCTGGATAGCCGCTGCGCAGCAGATGGACGAACGCGAACGCGATCAGGCGCAGTTGCACATAATGCCACAGCAACAATAGCTACATATTCAGGTGGGGCAAGCTGGCTGTGTTGCAAAAAGTCTCGGAGGAACATGATGGGGGTGAAGTTTCCCTGCATGACACTATGAAGCGATATGAAGTGACACGTCAACTGATAGA
>Ga0209577_10004608_pt1 | contig 12941 bp, 19 predicted proteins | sample GraSoiAngelo_109_FD_185874 | JGI IMG/M metagenome (GOLD analysis project Ga0209577, IMG submission 185874) | Grasslands soil microbial communities from the Angelo Coastal Reserve, California, USA - 14_0903_12_20cm (SPAdes) (version 2) | ecosystem: Environmental > Terrestrial > Soil > Grasslands... | reverse complement strand
GCCCTTGATGACTAACTCTTTGCCTTTTCTTTCTTGGTCTTCGCTTCCTTCTTTTTGTCTTTTTTCTCCTCTTTTTCGATCAAGCGCACATTAGAAATATGGATCGGTCCTTCGCGTTCCGCGATTTTGCCGGTCGGGTTATCCTGCGACTTCCGCAGATGCTTCTTAATAATACGCACCCCTTCGATCAACACCCGCTGCTTCTTTGGCAACACTTGCAGAATCTTCCCGCTCGAACCCCGGAAATTCCCAGAGACCACTTCGACGTTGTCGCCTTTTTTCACATGAAATTTGATCCGGTTCATAACGTGAAAGTGGCGCAGGCTTCCAGCCTGTGGGTCCAGCAGGCGTCTCGCCTGCGCGATTTCGACAGGCAAGATGCCTGTCGTCCCCACAGCCAGGATGGCTGCGCCACGAAAAATTCGCCATTCCTCATAACACCTCTGGCGCCAGCGAGACGATCTTCATAAAATTCTTCTCTCTTAATTCACGCGCCACCGGCCCGAAAATACGAGTTCCGCGCGGATTCAAATCCTTGTCGATGATCACAATTGCATTGTTGTCGAAGCGCAGGAGCGAACCGTCATCGCGTTTCACCGGCTGTTTCGTGCGCACAATGACGGCTCGCACGACCTCGCCCTTTTTCACCGTGCCGGTCGCGCTTGCTTCTTTTACGTTCGCAGTAATCACGTCCCCGATTCGCGCGTAAAGCGTGGCTTTTCCGATCACGCCGATCATCGTCGCCATGCGGGCGCCGGTGTTGTCAGCCACGTCGAGTCTGGAACGAATCTGCACCATAATTTATTTCCCGACGATTTCGACCAAACGCCACCGTTTCAATTTGCTCAGGGGCCGCGTTTCCATGATGCGAACGGTCTCGCCGTTCTTCGCTTTGTTCTCTTCGTCGTGAGCGTAAAATTTCTTTTGTTGCTTCACAATCTTGCCGAATTTCGGGTGCGGCACGCGGGTGACTGTGCGGACAACGATTGTCTTGTTCATTCCACTCGAAATCACTTCGCCTACCCGCGTCTTACGCGAACCGCGCTGAGATTGTGGCGCGGTGGCAGCAGATGATCGGGCGCTTGTCGGCAGCGGCGGTGGCACCGAGGTTGATGGTTCTTCTGCCATAAAAATTATTTCGTCTCCTTTGTCCGTTTGGAAAGCACCGTCTCGATCCGGGCCACCTCGCGTCGGAGCAAACGCAGCCGGCTGGGTTGCTCCAGCTGTCCACTCTGTTGCTGCAATCGCAGGTGCAAACTCTCCTGCCGCAGATCGCGCTTCTTCGTCAGAAGCTCGTCCGTACTCATCTCGATAATTTCTTTGATTTTCATACTTCGTTAGGCCACACCCGCGCGGAACACAGACTCGCAGTCTGTGCGCCCGGCGGAGTTATACTCTGCTGAACGGGAACACCTGCTGACAGGACATTCGCGGGGCACACAGGCAGGCCGCCTGTGTTCCGTCCCTCGCTCAGAATGACCGGAATCGTTCATCAATTTCATAATCAGGCAGCCACATGGTGGCGACTTAAAAACTTGGTCCGCACCGGCAGCTTATCAGCTGCTAATCGCAATGATTCGCGCGCAACCGACTCCGGCACGCCATCTAGCTCAAACAAAATGTTGCCTGGCCGCACCGTTGCCACCCAAAACTCCGGCTGACCTTTGCCTTTGCCCATTCGCGTTTCCGGCGGACGCGCCGTGACCGATTTGTCGGGAAAAATCCGAATCCACAGCTTGCCTTTGCGCTTCATGTTGCGGGTAAGCGCTACACGCGCGGCCTCGATCTGGGTGTTGGTGATCCAGGCGCGCTCCAGGGTTTGCAATCCGAACTCGCCGAAGTCGATTCGCAGATTGCGCGAAGCCGTTCCCTTGCGGCTGCCCCGCTGGGACTTGCGATACTTCACGCGTTTGGGCATCAATGGCATAACAATTCTCCCTAGAGTTCAGTTGCCGCGGGCGGTGGCGGTGGAGATGCTTGCGCCGGTGTTTCGGCAGGCGCCTCCTCCTTTTTACAAATCCAACATTTTACCCCGATCTTTCCGTAAACCGTGTTGGCCTCGGCGAATCCGTAGTCGATTCCGGTGCGCAAGGTATGCAGTGGCACTTTCCCTTCGCGATACCATTCCGAACGCGAAATCTCAGCACCGTTCAATCGGCCTGAACTGCGTAAACGAATTCCAAGCGCTCCGAAATCCATCGCCACCTGCACCGCTTTTTTCATCGCCCGCCGGTAGGCGATGCGGCGTTCGATTTGCAATGCCACATTCTCCGCGACCAACTGCGCATCCAGCTCCGGGGTTTTGATCTCCTGAATATCGATCTTGATCTGTTTCCCCTGCGCCATTTTCGAAATTTCCTCAGTCATCTTTTCGATTTCAGCGCCCTTGCGTCCGATAACAATGCCGGGCCGCGCCGTGAAAATGGTGACGCGAATTGAATTCCAAGCCCGTTCGATCACGATTTTCGAAACCGCGGCGTATTGCAGCTTCTTCTTCACGTAATCGCGAATCTCGATATCGCTGTGCAAAAACTCCGGCATCTCCTGCGGGGATGCGTACCAGCGCGACCGCCAGTCGCGGTTGACGCCCAATCGAAATCCAATTGGATTAACTTTTTGTCCCATAAAATTTATTTTTTTCCTTTCTTGGCGCGCTTCCCTGACTTCTCCGCTTTCGCCTCCGTCGCCCCGCTTCCCGCCTTCGACTCGCTCGCTTTTTTCTTCGCCGCTTTTTGAGCGGCCTTCCGTGTCTCGCGCGTTTCAATCTTAATCTCGTCCGTCAGCACAATCCGAATGTGACTGCTCCGTTTCAAAATCCGGCTGCCGCTTCCGCGGGCGCGCGCCATCATCCGCTTCATCGTCGGGCCCTCGCCCACGATCGCTTCCTTCACCACTAAACCGTCTACTTTCAAATTTGCGTTGTTCTCGGCGTTGGCTACTGCGCTCTTCAGTGTCTTGTTGATCAGCGCGGCCGCTTTTTTCGGGCTGTAGGCAACGACATCGAGCGCCGCCGAAACCGGCAGGCCCTGGATCTCACGGGTAATTTCGCGCGCCTTGAACGGCGAAATCTTCGCGTACCTATATATCGCTCTAACTTCCATTTCCTATCTCAATTAAGCGTTGAAGAGTTGCAGCGTTAAAGCGGCACCACTCATCCGCTTCAACCCTTTAACTCTTCAACCCTTCAACCTTATCTCATCACCTCGAACTCACATCCGGCCGGGTATCGACTTCGAGCCGATCCCCAACCTTAATTTTTTCCTTTCCAGATTCCTGAATGACCGCGCCGCAAATCCGTTCGCGCACATCGACCACCCGCAACTTCGCAACCACGTCATCGCCACGCTTCACTCGCAGCGGCATTCCGATTTTCACCCCCTCGCGCGCGCCGAAATTACCGACGACAAATGACCATTCTTCCTTCACGCTGATGACGCTGCCATCGAGTAGCGAACCATTCGGCGGCTGCGCCTTGGCTGACTTATCCACCAGCGCGTTCATTGAACGCAACTGCGTTTCTACACCCATTCGCGCCTGCGGGTCGCCACCTTCCGCGGTTTTCAAATAACGCAGCATCGTTTCCGACAACTGCATCATTTGGTCACGATATTGGTCGCGCTCTTTTTGCGCCAGTTGCAAATCGCTTACTGCCGTGAGCAACCGTTGCTCCAACTTAGCGCGGTCCTTGCTCGCCGAAGCGAGCCCCAGTGCTTCCATTCGCAATTGCAGGTCGGCAAACTTCCGCCGAAACAACTCCGCTTCGGCATTGGATTCGGCCAAACTAGTGGTCAGCGTTTGCACGGTTTCCTGGCTCAAGGACAACTGCCGGCGCAACTCTTCCTTCTGCGCCAGCAGGGCCGCCACTGTCACTGTCCCGCTTTCATTTTTAGAATCTGACAAAGAACTATTTCCCTCTGCCGCCAGCCCTCGAGCCAGCGTTACGCAGCCTACTAAAATCAGGGCCGATTTCAGATTTAAGATTTCAGATTTGAAAACGTGACGGCTTCGCCGCGACCAATTCAATCTGCAATCTGCAATCTTCAATCTGCAATTCCCATTACTTCGTCACTTTCGCCGTGTGCGAACCGTGTTTCTTAAACACACGCGTCGGCGAAAATTCGCCGAGCTTGTGACCAACCATGTTTTCGGTCACAAAAACAGATTGAAAAATCTTTCCGTTGTGAACCAAAAACGTGTGGCCGACAAAATCCGGCGTCACCATCGAACGCCGCGACCAGGTCTTAATTGGTTTCTTCGCGCCGGCGTTATTCATCTTATCGATCTTCTCCAGAAGATGCGATTCGACGAAGGGTCCTTTCTTCAATGATCTAGCCATAAAAATCAAATTCTTTTCCGGATGGAGGGACGGGCTCTGTTCCGTCCCATTACTTTGGGACGACCAAATTATACCTTCTTCTTCCCCCTTCTCCTTTCCAAAATGAACCGATCGCTCGGTTTGTGTTTCGTTCGCGTCTTAAATCCTTTCGCCAGCTGTCCCCACGGGCTCACCGGATGATGCCTTCCTCCGCCACCCTTTGACTTCCCCTGGCCACCGCCCATTGGATGATCGATCGGGTTCATCGCCATGCCGCGCACATGCGGACGCCGCCCTTGCCAGCGCGTCCGGCCTGCTTTGCCGCTCGACACGTTCATGTGATCGACATTGCCGACCTGACCAATCGTCGCGTAACAGGTCTCATGAATGCGCCGGATTTCACCCGACGGCATTTTTACTAAACCGTAACCGCCTTCGCGGTTGTTCAAGGTCGCCTGTTGCCCGGCGCTGCGCGCGATCTGGCCACCGCGTCCGGGCGCCAGCTCGATGTTGTGAATGTTGGTGCCAAGGGGAATGGCGGACAAGGGAAGCGCGTTTCCCAAATCTGGCGCCGCCTCATTGCCGGCCATAACCCTCGCGCCAACCCGGAGACCGTCCGGTGCCAGGATATAACTTAGTTCGCCATCGCTGTACTTAATAAGAGCGATCCGGGCAGAGCGGTTGGGATCGTACTCGATTCCCAGCACCTCCGCTTGCACCCCGCGTTTGCGCCGTTTGAAATCGACCTTGCGATAATGCTGTTTATGACCGCCACCAATGTGGCGTGAAGTCAGTCGGCCAAAATGATTGCGGCCGCCGGTCTTTTTCTTCGGCTCCAACAAACGCTTTGCCGGCCTCGTTTTCGTAACTTCGTCGAAAGCCGGGAGCGACTTGAATCGCAGCGTCGGAGTAAGTGGGCGGAAGGATTTTAGCGCCATAAAACGTTAGACCAAATCGATCTTCTCGCCTTCTTTCAGCGTAACGATCGCTTTCTTCCAATGCGGTTTGCGACCGAAGTCGGCGCGGCGCTCCCGTTTCTTTTTGCCGGCGTAATTGCAGGTGTTCACGTTCACCACCTTCTTTTGAAAGAGTTTCTCGATTGCCTGCTTAATCTGAATCTTGTTAGCTCGCGGCCGGACACGAAAGACATACTTGTTCTGCTTCTCGCTCAGGAGCGACGACTTTTCCGTCAGCGACGCTGTTTCGATGATGTCGAACGGCTCGTTCATTCTTGTCCTATGGCAGACTTGCCGGAAGCGGAGGTTCTTTCGGCTAACGTCGCCAGAGCACCGTCCGTTACTAAAATTTTCTCAAAGGCGAGCAATTGTTCCGTATTCACATCGCTCGCCGTCGCCAGTTTCACCGGCTTAACGTTGCGCGCCGACTTGTAGGTGTTCTCGTCAAATTGATCCGACACGATGAGGATGCGGCGCGCATCAGTCTGTTTTTTGACCAACTGCACGAAGGCTTTGGTTTTTGCCTCTTTGACCGCGAACTCACCAATCGTCAGCACGTCACCGGCATCGATCCGCTCGCTCAACGCCTTCTGGAACGCCAGCCGACGTACCGATTTCGAAACCTTCTTGGAATAATCGCGCGGCTTCGGCCCGAACACCACGCCGCCGCCGCGCCAGATGACCGATGATTTATAGCCCGCGCGTGCGCGGCCCGTCCCTTTCTGCCGCCACGGTTTGGCGCCGGACAAATTCACGTCCGCTTTCGTTTTCGAGTTCGCCGAACCGGAACGCCGCGCCGCCCGCATCGCGACCACCACATCATGCACCGCCTGCGACCCCCGTCCGCCGTCTACCAGCTCGATCTTGGCCTCTTTCGCCGCTGCCTTGGTCAAGACTTTTGCACTCATGATTTTTTGGCCGGTTTCTTAATCGCGGGGCGCACCACCACAAAGGATCCGTTTGATCCGGGCACCGCGCCGCTAACGAGAATTATCTTTTCCGACTCGCGCACCTGCATGACCTGCAAATTTTGCACCGTCACCCGCTCGTCTCCAAGATGCCCGGGCATGCCCATGTTTTTCCAGATCCGGCCCGGAGTAGAACGATTGCCAATGGCACCATTGCGCCGATGCGTCTTGGAACCGTGCGCGGCTCCTTGCCCATGCATGTTGTGTTTCTTCATCACCCCCTGAAACCCTTTGCCTTTGGAGCGACCAATCACATCGACGAAGTCGCCCGCCTGAAATTGCGTGACGTTCAAATTCACCTCGCCTTCCGGCAAATCCGTCTCCAGCCGAAACTCGCGAGAAAATCTTTTCGGCTCGACCCCTGCTTTCTTGAATGTGCCGATCTCGGAACTATTCAGCCGCGATTCTTTTTGCGCGCCGAAACCGACTTGCACCGCGGAATAGCCCTCGTGCTCCGCCGTTATTCGCCGGACCACAACATTCTCGCCCGCCGCGATCACGGTCACCGGACGTAGCCTGCCATTGGCGTCGTAGACGCTGGTCATGCCAATTTTTTGTCCAAGTAACCCGATGCTCATTTTTTTTCTCGTCATCCCGAGCAAAGTCGAGAGATCCCGTGGCGTCACCTTTCAGGTAACAATGCGGGATTCTTCGACGACTCCGCTGCGCTTCGCTCAGAATGACGATGTTAATTGTTTAAATCTTAATCGTGATATCCACGCCCGCAGGCAAATTTAATTTCTTCAATTCATCCACCGTTTTCGCCGTTGGCTCGATAATGTCGAGCAGACGCTTGTGGGTGCGAATCTCAAATTGGTCCATCGATTTTTTGTCCACGTGCGGTGAACGATTGACGGTAAACTTTTCAATCAAGGTCGGGAGCGGAATTGGCCCCGCCACCCGCGCGCCGGTGCGTTTCGCGGTCTCGACAATTTCGACGGCGGATTGATCGAGCATGCGATGATCGAATGCCTTCAAACGAATGCGAATACGCTGGCCGTTCGTCATTTCGTCTCCTTTTGATCAAGGATTGCGCTTACTAAATTCTGCGGCACCTGCTCGAAATGGGACGGTTCCATGGAATAGCTGGAACGGCCTTTGGAAAGCGAACGAATGGCGGTAGCGTAACCGAACATTTCCGCCAGCGGCACCTCTGCGTGCACGATGGTCAGATTACCGCGCGCCTCGATGCTGTTGATGCGCGCGCGGCGCCGATTCAAATCTCCGATGATGTCGCCCTGATATTCTTCCGGGGTGATGTTTTCCACTTTCATGATCGGCTCTAGCAGGATTGGCTTGCCCTGCTTGAAACCATCTTTCATCGCAAAAATCGCCGCCATTTTGAAAGCCAATTCGTTGGAATCGACTTCGTGATAGCTGCCGTAAACAATATCGACTTCAACATCGATGACGGGATAACCACCGAGCACCCCGTTGAGCACGGCCTCGTCAATCCCTTTCTTCACTGCCGGAATGTACTCACGCGGGATCACGCCACCCACGATCTTGTTCTCAACCAATAAACCTTTCCCCCGCGATGCCGGACGCACATCAACCTCGACGTGGCCGTACTGACCACGACCGCCGGATTGTTTGATTAACTTGCCGACACCATGCGCGCCGCCCGTAATGGTTTCTCGATAAGCGATTTGAGGTTTGCCAGCATTGGCGTCGACTTTGAATTCGCGGAACATGCGATCGCGAATGATTTCCAAATGCAGCTCGCCCATGCCTGCAATGATGGTCTGGCCGGTGTCTTCATGGGTGTAAACGCGGAAGGTTGGATCCTCTTCCGCGAGCCGTTGCAACGCTACGCCCATTTTTTCCTGATCCAACTTCGTCTTCGGCTCGATCGCCATTGAGATAACCGGATCTGGAAAAGTCGGAGGCTCAAGTAGAATTGGATAATCTTCGTCGCAAAGCGTGTCGCCGGTGGTGATATTTTTGATTCCAACGATGGCCGCGATGTCGCCCGAGTAACAGGTTTCGATGTCTTCGCGTTTGTCTGCTTGAATCTGGATCAATCGCGAAATGCGCTCGCGCTTGTTGGTGCGCGGATTATAAACGGTATCGCCTTTCGAAAGGGTGCCAGAATAAACGCGGAAGAAGACGAGTTTGCCGACAAACGGATCGCTCCACAGTTTGAACGCGAGCGAACAGAATTTCCCATTATCATCGGTCGCCGCTTCCATTGGCTCACGCGTGTCCGGATCCATCCCTTTCGCCGGTGGAATCTCGAGCGGGCTTGGCAGATAATCGACGACCGCATCGACCAGGTACTGCACGCCGATGTTCTTCAAGGCCGAACCGCCGATGACCGGCACAAATTTGTTGGCAATGGTTTGCCGGCGAATGGCCGCCTTTAACAACTCCCGGGTGACGGGCTTTTCGTGGATTACGACCTCGGCGACTTCGTCGTCAATGTTCGAAATTTGCTGGACGAGATCGTCATAAGCCTTGTTTACAACATCGACATATTCCTTGGGGACATCAGTAACTTCATAGGTCGATCCAAGCTGGTCGCTCTCCGAATAAATGATCGCTTTCTTGTTAATGACGTCGAGCTGACCCCTAAGCTGATCTTCTCTGCCGAGCGGCAACAAGACCGGCCAGGCATTGGCGCCAAGTTTTTTGTGAATGCTGTCCACCGACATCTTAAAGTCGGCACCGACCCGATCCATCTTGTTGATGAATGCCAGTCTGGGCACATTGTACTTTGTCGCCTGCCGCCAGACGGTTTCGGATTGCGGTTGCACCCCGGCGACACCGTCAAAAACTGCGATCGCGCCATCGAGCACCCGAAGGGAACGCTCGACTTCCGCCGTAAAGTCAACGTGACCCGGCGTGTCGATGATATTGATGCGCTGCTTGATCCCTTCGAAAGATTTGTAAACACCTTCTTCCTTGCGTTGCGCCCAACTGCACGTTGTCGCCGCTGAGGTAATCGTGATCCCACGCTCACGCTCCTGCTCCATCCAGTCGGTTACGGTTGTCCCTTCGTGCACCTCACCCATCTTGTGGATCATGCCGGTGTAAAAGAGGACGCGCTCGGTGATAGTGGTCTTGCCCGCGTCGATGTGGGCGGCAATGCCGATGTTACGGGTTCGCTCCAGCGCGAACTTGCGCTCCGGCGAATTCGGATTCGTCGAAGCTGGTTTCTTTTCCATCGTCGCCGTCACCATAAAATTACCAGCGGAAATGCGCGAAAGCCCGGTTGGCCTGCGCCATTTTGTGCGTGTCCTCGCGTTTTTTGATCGCGTTGCCCTGACCGGACGCGGCGTCCTTGATTTCTTGCGCGAGTGAATTGGCCATCGGCTGGCCTCGGCGATGGTCGGCGTATTGCACAATCCACCTCATCGCGAGCGAGATTTGCCGCGCTGGCGCAACTTCCATTGGCACTTGATAGGTCGCGCCTCCAACTCGACGCGATTTCACTTCCAGGCGAGGTCGCACATTCTCCAACGCCTTGTTTAAAACTTCGAGCGGATCGACCGAATCTGAGCCTTCGCGCGATTTATCGATCGCGGTGTAAACAATCCGTTCCGCCAGCGATTTTTTACCGCGCTTCATTACTGTAGAGATCAAACGCGCCACCGCCGGACTGCCGTAGCGGGAGTCCACCTTCTCTTCCTTTTTGTAAACTTTGCGCCGGCGCGACATGATTATTTCTTCGCCTCCGCTTTGGGCGCGCTTGCCTTGGCGTCGCCACCGCCGCCCGCCTTGGGTCGTTTCGCGCCATACTTGGAACGGCTGCGGCGCCGTCCGTCAACCCCGAGGGAGTCGAGCGTCCCGCGGACAATATGGTAGCGCACACCCGGTAAATCCTTCACCCGGCCACCGCGCACCAGCACGATCGAGTGTTCCTGCAAATTGTGACCCTCGCCCGGAATGTAAGCAATCACTTCCTGGCCATTGGTCAGCCGCACTTTCGCTACCTTGCGCAGGGCAGAATTCGGCTTCTTCGGCGTCCGCGTCATCACCTGAACGCAGACCCCGCGCCGCTGCGGACAATCGGTAAGAGCCGGTGACTTCGATTTCACCGACACCTTCCGTCGTCCTTTTCGCACAAGTTGATTGATCGTTGGCATTTCCAGTCCAAAAAAGGCCGCCGCAACGATTAAGTTGTGGCGACAAAAAATCCGCTCAGGCCGTGAACCCCTGCTCACGCCACTGATGCGGAGACGCGGAATATAGGAACCTTTTCCAAGGCTGCAAAGAATTTTTTCACGTCTCAACCCGCCGCGCAATCGCGAACTTTCGTTTTAATTCCCGCCGCGATTCACGGGGATTTCCTCTGATAGAGCCTGTTTCGGCGTGACGCTGAAAGCAGCACGCGACTCATGCGCGACCCGACGGGAAATGGCCAATTCGGCGGGATCGAATTTACTTGACTTCCCGCGGAGTTTTCTCTAATTTCTGTTTAGACAGAAATAACAGATGAACAGGAGCACGCTCTCTTCTGTTGCCCAAAAGTTCATTCTCCATTGGGGCGAAATGGGAACGCGCTGGGGGATCAATCGCACCGTCGCCCAAATTCACGCCCTTCTTTTCCTCTCCCCGCGGCCGCGGCCGGCGGAGGAGATCGCCGCCACCCTCGGAATCGCCCGCTCCAACGTCAGCAATAGTCTTCATGAACTGCAAAACTGGGGGATCGTCCGCGTCGTTCATGTCCTCGGCGACCGGCGCGATCATTTCGAGTCGATGAAAGACGTTTTCGAGATGTTCCGGGTCATTACCCACGAGCGAAAAAAGCGCGAAATCGATCCGACCCTCCGGCTTTTACAGGGATGCATTACCGAAGCAGGCAAAGCGAAATCAGCCGATCGCTATACCAGGGAGCGATTGACCGATCTGTTGCAATTTTTCGAGTTGACCGAAACCGCCTACTTGCAGCTGGAAAAACTGCCGACCGCGGCCTTGCTCAAACTGGCCAAAACGGGTGACAGGGCCTTGCGTTTGCTCGGAATGGCAAAACGATGACAAAAATTTTTGGCTCATGTATTCTGAGATAACAGAAATAACTGAAACTAAGGAAGAGCGATCGCCAAGACAGGACCACATTTGCCCCACAATCAGACACGAAACGCCATGGCGCGGAGATGAAACTCTAGCTCCGCAGACAAATCATTCGTTTCGCGGCTGGATATTATACGATGGGGCTTGCCGCCGCTGCGCCGCTTCCGCCAGACGATTCGATCGCATATTTCGCCGCCGCGGTTTCCTCTTTCTTCCACTGCAAACAAACTGGATCATGGACCGGCTCGATCTCGAGCCCGGCGCGCCGCTGGAAGAGATGCGCCTTTTGACTGCTGACGGCCGCGGTATCGGTGGTGCGGATGCCGTGGTTTTTCTCGCTCGCCAAATCTGGTGGGCCTGGCCCTTTGCTGCGCTTGCGCAATCGCCAGCCATGCACAAGCTGCTCGATCGAGGCTATCGCTGGATCGCCGCTCATCGAAATTGTGATCACATTACATGTAATCTGCCGCCGCGGAGACGATGCCCGGGCTGGATTGCGCTGATTGTTTTGCCGCTCCTGGCGCTTCTAGCGCGGAACCACGTGGCGCCGTGGCAATTCATGTGGCTGATGACCGGCGCAATTTTTCTGGGTTGCAAATGGCTCACCTTCTGGGGCGTACGAAGGCAATTTCAACATGTCGGCGTTGGCCGCGCTCTAGCTTATTTCTTCCTGTGGCCGGGAATGGATGCGAAAAAATTCGCATGCCCGACCGACGGCCAAAACTTGACGGCTTTAAACCGTCGAGTTTTGCGTAAGCCAGCGTCTGAAGTGCGCCAAGCTCGAGACCCGAGGTGGGTGTCACGTGCAGCCAAGGAACTGTCCGGCAACGTACCGAGCCACGCGGGGAGGATGCCTGCGCTCTCCGCCAAGCGCAGGAGCATCGTCGTTGCGACTGCGAAAATTCTTCTCGGAGCCGTTCTCTTGTTTGGACTCGCCCGCTTCGCCCCTGACCCTCGCTTAACGGGCTGGATTGGAATGATCGGGATGATTCTGGTTTTGCATTTTGGAATCTTCGCTCTGCTCGCAATTGCCTGGCGAGCCTACGGACTCGACGTGCGACCAATCATGGACGCGCCCCTGAATTCGACGTCACTCGGCGAATTTTGGGGAGGACGCTGGAACGGCCCCTTTAATCAACTCGCATTCGAAAATATCTTTCGGCCCGTCGCCCGCAGCACCGACCCGATTCTCGGCATCATCGTTGCCTTCCTCGCGTCTGGTTTGATTCACGAACTCGTGATTTCGCTGCCGGCGCGCACCGGCTACGGACTACCAACCGCGTATTTCTTGCTGCAAGGTTGCGGCGTCATCATTCAACATCGCGTCCCAAGGATTCGCCATGGAATGGCTGGCCAATTCTTCACCGCTTCCGTCGTGGCAGTCCCGGCGTTCTGGCTTTTTCATCCGCCGTTCGTTCGCATCGTCATTCTGCCGTTTATGAAAGCAATCGGAGCTTTATGAAAGCGCTTCTTGAATTTGCCGCAGCGCTTCAGTGGTCAATTTTGATTGCAAGCGCGTTGACCCCGCGGGTTTTGAATTGGCGGACAAACCTAGCCGATCTCCATCCATTCCTGCGCAAACTCTTCTGGGTTTACGGCGCGTTCATTGTGATGGTAATCATCGCGTTTTCTACGCTCACCTTGTTGCATGCCGATGCGATGGCCACACGCGAACCAGTGGCACGA
>Ga0209577_10004607_pt1 | contig 12942 bp, 12 predicted proteins | sample GraSoiAngelo_109_FD_185874 | JGI IMG/M metagenome (GOLD analysis project Ga0209577, IMG submission 185874) | Grasslands soil microbial communities from the Angelo Coastal Reserve, California, USA - 14_0903_12_20cm (SPAdes) (version 2) | ecosystem: Environmental > Terrestrial > Soil > Grasslands... | reverse complement strand
AGCCGTGACGCGCCTGTGACAGCTCCAGAGTTGACCAAGACCGTGTCGAGCTTGTACTTTGTGGCCATGACGATCTGCGCCTGCAAGTCGAATATGCTCCACACCGGGAACCCAACCGGAGGGACGGGCGCTACCTGAAGCGATGCACGTGAAGTCGCAACGCACAGAACGGCCCGCCCCTCGATGGAGCGGGCCTTTTTCGTGTGAGCAATGCAACCAAGGGAGACGTGGATGAAGAGGCATTACCTGCTGGCGAGTGACTTCGATCAGACGTTGAGCTTCAACGACTCCGGCATCGTGCTGAGCGAGATGCTGGGGATCACGAGCTTTCGTGAGAAAGTCGCGGCGCTCTCCAATCTCAATCTCGTGCAACAGGGCGCCGAGCTGGCGTACCTGCTCGCGAATGATCCCGAGTACGCCCGCGTCACTCGCAATGATCTCCTCAAGGTCGGGCGCCAGGTCCGGCTCAAGCGCAACGTCGAGCTCCTCACCCGGATGCTCGCGCAAGGGATCGATGGCCACCGCTTCGACTTCTACGTGATCTCGGCGGCACCCCAGGAAGTCGTGCTGTCGGCGCTCGAGGGCATCGTTCCGGCCGACCATATCGTGGGAACCAAGTTTGAGTTCCAACCCGACGACGGAAAGATCGGGACGCTCGAGCGCGTGGCGGCCGGCTACGGCAAGGTCGCCGCGGTGGAGGAGATTCGCGCGCGGCACGTCGTGCCCCGGGACCAGGTCGTCTACGTCGGCGACGGGCAGTCGGACATTCCGGTCATGCTGCACGTGAATCGCGGCGACGGCTTCACCATCGCTGCCTCGGAAGCGCGCGAGGTCGCCCATATCGCCAAGCGCACCGTGATCAGCGATGACGCGTTATCGGTGCTGGTGCCGATTCTCGAAGAGATCGCCGGGTTCGGCCCGAGCCAGATTCGTGCACTATTCGAGGACCAGGGCCTGGTGATTCAGGAGTGGGACCGCGTGCGCACCGATTGGCTGACGATTCGGGACGGTGCGGGAGACGGCATTATCCGGCTGGATGCGGCGGCAAACGCCTAACGGCGAAACGTTCCCGTTTTCGCTGCAGACCTGCTAACTAACCGCGGATCGCTCCGAGGAATCGCGCGGGGCTTGGCGTGTAGCCGGGGAAGACCGCTCCCAGATCGGTCGCTCCCAGGTGGCGCGCCAGGATCTCACCAAAGAGATCGCGGAAGTCCGTCGTGACCGCGACGTCGCGCCCTTCAAAGCGCTGCTCGACCGAGAGGCCGGGCCAGCGGCCCAGCACGCGCCCACCGTTCACCGGCCCACCGAGCGCCAGCATCGCGGTCGCGTGCCCGTGATCGGTCCCGCTGTTGCCGTTCTCGCGGATCGTCCGGCCGAACTCGGACATGGTGAGCACGACGACGTTGCGCATGCGCTCCCCGAGATCGCGGTTGAACGCCGCCAGCGCCACGCCCAGCTCGCGGAGCCGAGCGGCCAGTTGGCCGTCGCTCGAGCCCTGGTTGACGTGCGTGTCCCAGCCGCTGCAGTCCGCGAACGCAATCTCCAATCCGACGTCCGCCTTGATGAGCTGCGCGATCTGGAGCAAGGTCCTGCCTAGCCGGCCCGCCGGATAGTCGACGCCGGCGGCGGGACGGTACTGCGTCGGGTCGGCGCGCTTCAGCATTTGGACGGCTTCGAATCCCTCGCGAGACGACGACGCCAACAGTCCCGTCCCCGCACCGTCGTACAGCTCCTCGAAGGCGCGCGTCAGCCGGTCGCGCGCGGCCTCCTGCGGAAGTCGCAAGCCGAATGCCTGCAGATCATCGATTGCGAGCGACGGCGCGCTGCCGGCGAGAATACGCGGCAGCTGCGGCCCGAACGCGACCGCGCGGAATGGCGTGTCTTCGTGCTCGCGGTCGTGCTCGCAATAGCGATTCATCCAGCCGTCCGCGGTGCTTTTCACACCCGGGGTGCCCGTCTCCATGTAGTCCTGCGCATCGAAGTGACTGCGAGTCGCGTCCGGCGAGCCGATCGCGTGAATCGCGGCGAGGCTCTTGTTGTCCCAGAGCTCCCTGAGGGGCGCGAGACTCGGATGCAGGCCGAAATGGCCGTCGAGATCCACGACGTCGCCGGCAGGAATCGCGATGCGAGGGCGCTCCTGGTAGTACGCCGGCTCGCCATGCGGGACGATCATGTTCAGCCCGTCGACGGCGCCGCGCTGGAAGAGGCACACGAGAATCGGACGGTCGGACGGTCTGACGGCCGGACGGCCCAGGGCAAATGCGGCGCGCGCCAGAAATAACGGATCGAGCCCAAGGCTTACGAGCGCGAGCCCGCCTGATTTCACGAAGACACGTCTTGAGATGGTCATTGCTTCTGGAAGTCCGGGCCGCCGAGCGCCAGGCCAACGGCCAGCGCTCGTGCCTGTAAGGGGTCAGTGACGTCGCTGAGCTGCGCGAGGATGACGCTCTTCGTGTGCGCGGACATCGTGCCAGCGAACAGCTGGTGATCGACCACGTCCACAAGCTGGGCGTGATCGTCGATCGCTGGAATGCTCGCGCAGTCCTGGGCGAGCGCGATCGCCGCGTTCATCCGTGCGAGCAGAGCGCCGCTATTGACCCAGTGTGCCTCGGACTCGGCATAGCCGGTCGGGGCGGGCTGCTGGTATAGGGGTTCGCCGAGACGGGCGACGAGCTGCGCGAGCCGCGGCGTGCTGTCGGGCTCCACGCCGATGGCGCGCACCGCACTGACGACAAACTCTAATGGCGTCTTGACCTTCGAGCGGACCGCCTGCGTCGACCAGAAGTCGGGTGACGTGAAGATGGCGCGCAGCACGGCGCGAATGTCGCCGCGGGTCTTCTGCCAGGCGGCGACTGCGGCATCGACGCACCCATCCGGCGGCTCATCGGCGACGAAGCGAGCGCACAGCTTCGCGCTCACGTGGTGCATCGTGGCGTGCTGATTCGCGAGCAACTTGAGCAGCCGGATCCCTTCGCCCTTGCCGTCATCCTGGAAGGTGACGCCAAAGACGTGCTTCGTTCCCCGATCGTGAGCCCAGTCGCGGAAGACAAAGCCTGCACCGCGTTCCGGAGGCTCGATGCTCCAACCGGTAAAGATGCGGGCGACTTCGATGATGTCCTGTTGGGTGTAGCCGCCGTCGACGCCCAGCGTGTGGAGCTCGAGGAGCTCGCGCGCATAGTTCTCGTTGATTCCCGTGGGCCGCCGACGCCGCTCCTCAGGCATCTCGTTCATGCCGAACCGTCGCCCGAAGAGAGCACGGCGCGGGGGCGGAGGTGCAGAACCCGGTGCCACACTTTGCGCATTGTCGAGGTAGAACAGCATCGCGGGACTTTCGGCAGTCGCGATGAGCAGATCCTCGAAGCGCCCGAGTGACCGCGGCCGGATCGTTTCCTCTATGTAGGAAGGCAGCAGGAAGCGATCGGCGCCCTTGCCGACGAAGACGTTGAAATGATTCGTCCAGAAGTCGACCATCACCTCACGTAGCTGCCGCTCCGACAGCGCGGCACGCACGATCGCGAGCTGCTGCAGCTCGCCGCCGAGCTCCCGGAACTCACGCATCGGGCCTACCCCGGGATCGAACGGGGCTCGCATCGAATCGCCGGTGGCCGCGGCGTCGCGCTGCATCCTCTGGCGCTCGCGGACGGCATTTCGGTACCGGCCGGCAAGGTCGGCACGATCGTAACCGAGGATCTTGAACTGCCGCTCGCGTTCGGGGAGGCGCGGGTCCGGGACGTGATCGGCATCGAGCTGGCGCTCGATCCATTTCATCACCCCGAACCGCGCGACGCTGTCGGCTTCGCCGGGGCGGGCGCCGTACGCGAGTCGATTCAGCGCATGGAACGCCGAGTCGCGCGGCGTCAGGCTCGGCGGGGGGCCGGGTGCCTGCGCGGTGAGCAAAGCGACGGTTGCAACAAGGAATAGCGGCATGCGTCTGGTCTGACGTCTCGGTGTGAGCGAAGTTAACGCCATGGGCAAACGGCGGCTGTATCGCGCGGCGCGCGCCGCCCAGGGCGCCAGTCCGGACGTGCCACCCACCTGGAGCGAACGGCTGGCCGCGCTGCGGCATGTGCCGCCCCTGGTGCGGTTGGTGTTTCAAACGCAGCGCGGTTACACGATCGCCATTCTGGTGCTGCGGGCGATCCGGTCTCTCATTCCCGTCGCGGTTCTCTGGATCGGCAAGCTCATCATCGATGGCGTCATCGCGGGCGTCGCTACCGTGCACGCCGGCGGCACCCCCGATTGGTGGCATCTCGCGGGCCTCATCGGGCTCGAGCTCGGCATCGCCGTGGTGGGGGAAGGGCTGGCACGCCTCTCGTCCCTGCTCGAAAGCCTGCTCGGCGATCTATTCGCCAACCGGCTGAGCGTGCGCCTCATGGAGCACGCCGCCACGCTCGATCTCGCCCAGTTCGAGGACGCCGAGATCTACGATCATCTCGAACGCGCTCGCCGTCAGACGGTCGGCCGCATCGGCCTGTTCACGCTGTTACTCGGAACGGCACAGGATCTCATCACCTTGATCTCGTTGGCGAGCGTCCTGCTCCTGCAGTTGCCATGGCTGTTGCTGCTCCTGACGATTGCGGTATTGCCGGCGTTCCTCGGCGAGGCGCACTTCGCCTCGCTCGGCTATTCGCTGCTGTTCCGGTGGACCCCCGAGCGCCGGCTGCTCGACTATCTGCGCTTCATGGGGGCGTCCGACGAATCCGCCAAGGAAGTGAAGTTGTTCGGCCTGTCGGATTTCCTCGTGGGACGGTACGCCACGCTGTCGGAGAAGTTCTATCAGGAGAACAAGCAGCTAGCGATAAAGCGCAACATCGTCTCCACGCTGCTCGTGACGCTGGGCACGCTCGGCTATTATGGTGCCTACGGCGTGATCATCTATCGCACGGTGATGGGCGATTTCACCATCGGCACGCTGACGTTCCTGGCCGGCTCGTTCCGGCAGAGTAGAAGCCTGATCCAGAGCGTGCTACTCGCGCTCTCAGCGATTTATGAACAGAGCCTCTATTTGAGCGATTTGTTCACGTTCTTCGATGTACGACCCAGTGTTGTCTCGAAGCCCGGAGCCAAGGCGGTGCCGCGACCGCTGCAGGCCGGCTTCCGGTTCGAGAACGTCGGGTTCCGCTATCCGGGCTCACAACGCTGGGCGGTGCGGGGGCTTTCCTTCACGTTCGAGTCCCATGAGCGGATTGCGCTCGTCGGCGAAAACGGGGCGGGGAAGACGACCCTGGTGAAGCTGCTGGCTCGACTGTATGACCCTGACGAAGGCCGAATCCTGCTGGATGGTGTGGACTTGCGCGACTACGACCTCGACAGCCTGCGCAAAAACATCGGAATCATTTTTCAGGATTTCGTGCGCTACGACTTCATACTGCGCGAGAACATTGGCGTCAGTCAGGTCGAGGCGATGAATGATAATGAACGAATTCGGGAGGCTGCCAAGCGCAGCCTGGCTGATTCGGTCGCGCAACGCGTGCCTCATGGCTTCGACCAGATGCTTGGCAAGCGGTTCGATAACGGCGTCGAGCTCTCAGGCGGCGAGTGGCAGAAGGTGGCGTTGGCACGGGCCTACATGCGCGAGGCGCAAGTCCTCATTCTCGACGAGCCGACCGCTGCGCTGGATGCCCGCGCCGAGTACGAGGTGTTCCTGAGGTTCGCAGAGCTGACCAAGGGTCGGATGGCGGTTTTGATCTCCCATCGCTTTTCGACCGTGCGGATGGCAGATCGGATCCTGGTGCTCAAAGGCGGGGAGCTGGTAGATGACGGCACGCATGAAGAATTGGTGGCGCGCGGGGGACTCTATGCGGAGTTATTCTCTCTGCAGGCAGCGGGGTACCGGTAACGCGGCTCAAGGAGGATTCATGTCGACGATCGTTCGAGCATTGTTGGCGTTGTGCGCGGTGGCGCTCGTGGCATCCGCCGCGACGGCGCAGTCCACGCCCAAGAGTAGCAGCACCCTCATCACAGAGGACGAGATCGAGCACGCCCGCCCGAACGTCGGGAACGCCTTCGACGTCGTCCAATTGTTGCGGCCCAGATGGCTGGGGCGGGCAAGGGAGATGGTGGCGCTGCCCGGCGTCGGCACCGATGCCCAGATGGCAGAGATCCACGTCTATATGGAGGACCGGGACAAGGGCGACGTCGAGTTCCTCAAGACAATCCCTGCGGAGCTCATTTATTCGCTCAAGTTCATGAGCATGACGGAAGTCGGCGCGCGGTTCGGACCCAGTAGCGGTCCGGGGATCGTGGTGACGCTGAGGAACTAGGACGCCGGCCGCGCGTTCCCTCCGTCGGCCACGAATTTCCAAGTGCCGTCGGGCTGTCGCCGCCAGATCGTGAGGTATTTGCTGTAGTGGTTGAGGCTCGCGATCCTGGCCTCGCCGACCGTGCACCCGAGATCTCCCGACGGCGCGATTTCCGCTGCGACCGGCCACCATTCGAGCACCGCGCCGGCCGGGAAGCCCTCGAACCCCGCTCCAATCGCCTGCCGTCCCTGCGTCATTTGTGCGCCGCCGCCGAACGACATTGCATCCTCCGCGGAGAACGCGAGGAACGCATTCTTCGCGCCGCTCGTCACCGACAGGGCGGCGAACGCGGAATCCGCATGCAGCAACTCTGCGGGATCAGCCCGGCCGCGCACTTGCGCGCCCAGCTCACCACTGGGACCGCGTGTCGGAACCGAGTCCACGACAGGCACAGGTCTGCTGTTGGCATACGCCGTGAGCCGCCACCCGCTTCCTGTTTTCCGCCAGCACGCGAGGTACTTGCCCCGCGTTCCATCCGAGTGCGTCCAGCCGTACGTGTACCCGAGGCGGCCATCGGCCGAGACGTCAGCGAACGTGGGCGTCCAGGTCTGCTTCGCGGTCGAATCGGCGGTCTCGAGGAACGCGCGAATGTGATCGGCGCCGCGCAGCAGTGGCGCGCCGGGAGACAGATAGGCGGCGCCCTCGGTCATGCTCGGCACGAATCCCTGCACCATGCCGTGCGCAGCGGTTCTCTCGGAGAGCGAACGATCGGCGGCCAGCAGTGCGTCACGATCCGATGTCCTGTCGCGCGCAGCTACGAGTACGACGAGACTGAGCAGCAGTGGTCGCATGGATGTGACCTCCCGGCCGACAATTTGATGGTGCGAGCGAAACCCGTGTAGAGGGGACGCGTGACCGGCATGTGAAGTTCACACGATTCTGACCACCGCGCGCCTACGGGCGGGTCGTCGCTTTCGTAGCATGCTACAATGCAGCTCATGAAGCGGGCATTGATCGTCTGGGGCGCCTGGACCGCCGTCGCGCTGCTGTTCGCGATCCAGATGCATTTCCAGACGGCGGCCAGCGCCGAGCCGCGGTCTTGGAGCTGGATCCTCGCCTGGCAGCTCTCAGGATGGTGGAGTTGGGCGGTCTTTACCGTGCCGGTGTGCGCCTTTGCGGCCTGGGCTGTGCGGATTCGCCGCCCGGTCCTGCTGATCGGCGCGCACGTGCCGATGGCGCTGGCGACTGCCGTGCTATGTGCGGGATTCGAGGGTGGCGTGAAGGCGATGCTGGGCCTGTATCGCACTCCTCACACGCTGCTCACCGGAATCCGTGACGCCGTCCTGATGTACTGGACCTTCAATCTGCTTGTCTATGCGATGGTCGCGGGATTGTACCACGCCTGGCGCGCGTCCCGTCTCGAGATGCAGCTCGTGCAGGCGCGGCTCGACGCTCTCGTGGGACAGCTGCAGCCGCACTTCCTCTTCAACACGCTGCACACCATCTCGGCATTCGTGCTCGAGGATCCGAAGCAGGCGAACCGGATGATCACCCGGCTGTCCGAGTTGCTGCGGCAATCGTTTAACCGGGAACGGGGTCCCCTCGTCACACTCGAGGAGGAGCTCGAATTGTTGGACCATTACGTCGCCATCCAGGAAGCGCGATTCGGCGATCGCTTGCGCGTGACGTTCCGGGTCGATCCCCGGGCCGCATCCGCTGCTGTCCCGACATTGCTGCTGCAACCGCTCGTGGAGAACGCTATCAGACACGGTGTGGTCCCCAGCGGCAACGTCGCTGAAATCTCGATCGCCGCGGTCCGGGAAGGCGAGCGCCTGCATCTCGAGGTGCGGGACAACGGGCCAGGCCTCAACGGCAGCTCGGGTGGCGGTGGATTGGGACTCGCCAATACGCGGGCGCGCCTCCAGGAGCTGTACGGACCCGGTCACCGATTCGAGCTGACCAACGCGCCCGCTCCCGGTGGCGCGTTGGCCGTGATCGACATTCCCTATTCCGATCATGCGCGCGATCATCGTTGACGACGAAGCACCCGCGCGGCGACGCCTGCGCGGCGTCCTGCAACAGATCAGCAGCGTCACGCACATCGACGAGTGCGCGAGCGGCCGGGACGCCGTGGAGCTACTGCGGCGCGGCGCGCCCTCCCCCGATCTCGTCTTTCTCGACATCCAGATGCCCGACCTCGACGGCTTCGCAGTCGCCGCGGCCGCGAACGAAGCGCGGCCGCCGGCGATCGTGTTCGTCACCGCGTTCGACGAGCACGCCGTCCGGGCTTTCGAGATTCAAGCGTTCGATTATCTCCTGAAGCCGTTCGACGATGAGCGCATCATCGGGACGGTCAAGCGTGCGGCCGACTTTCTGGAGTGGATCCGGCGCGAGGGCGCCGCGGACCCGTCCTTGCACGGGTTCGGCGATGTCACCGTCGACTTCGCGCGCCATCAGGTGCTACGTGCCGGGCGGATGGCGGAGCTACGGCCCAAGGAATACGCGCTGCTCGTCGCACTGCTCAAACGCGGTGGCCGCGTGGTGAGCCGCCTCGATCTGTTGCGGGAAGTGTGGGGTTATGCCGAGGACGTGATGAGCCGGACGGTAGACACACACGTGGCCATGCTGCGGCGCAAGCTGGAGCGCGACCCCGCCCATCCGCGCCATATCGTCACCGTCCGCACGTTCGGGTACCGGATCGAGCGGTAGATGGCCCCGCCATCCGTGCTCTTAATGGAATAGCAGCCGGTCGGCGATGCGCTCGGCGATCGCGCCCGGTTCGCCGCTCGAGCGATTGGTCAGCACGATGACCGTCAGGCGGCGGCGCGGGAATCGTTGGATCGCGTTTCGGAACCCGCTTGTCTCGCCGGTATGGCGCCAGCGCTTCTCGCCCCGGTAGTTATCGACGAACCAGCCAAACCCATATTGCGTGTCCGCACCCGCGGGCAATCGAGGCGGCGTCGTCGCCAACTCCAGCGTCGCCGCGTCGACGAGCACCGTGGTGCCTCCGTACAGCGCCTGATCCCACCGCGTCATGTCGTCCACGTTCGTGTAAATCCCGCCGTCGCCCAGTGTCGCGCTCGTGACGCTCTGGTCGGTCTGCACGAACGTTCCCCCCCGGGGTGAATAACCGTAGGCGCGGCGCGGGACCGTGTCCGATCCCGCCGCGTGGGCGACGGTCGCGCCCATCCCGAGCGGCTGGAAAATGCGCATGCGCAGGAACTCGGGGAACGACATCCGTGACACGCGCGCGACGATCAGGCCGAGCAGCACGTAGCCAGAGTTGCTGTAGCGATACTGGCTGCCTGGCGGGAAGTACACCGAATCTTTGGCGGCGAGCAGTCCGAGGACGTCGCGATCGTCGAGCTGCGCGGTTCGCGATTCGGGAATCAGGTCCTCATAATCCCACAGCCCGGACGTGTGGTTGAGCAGATGTCGGACTGTCACCGCCTGGGCGGCGGCGGGCAGCTCGGGCAGGAATTCCCGCACCGGCTGGTCGTATCGGAGTTTCCCGTCCTGCGCGAGCAGCATCACGGCCATCGCAGTGAACTGTTTCGAGACCGAGGCGAGGCGGTAATCGGTCTCCGGCGTGGCGGCAACGCGATGCTCGAGATCCGCCATCCCATAGGCGCGACGCACCACCATGCGGCCGTCGGAAATCACTACGACGCTCGCGCCGGGCACCGTGGGCGCATTGTAGGCCGAGAAGAGCGAATCGACGAGTTGCAAATCGTCAGGAGTCACACGGGGACCACCTGCGGTCGCACAGGCGGTACACAGGACCAGCGCTAGGATTTGGCAGCGGCGTACCACGTGTTCCAGGTCTCCTCCGCGGCGCCGATCGTGAGCTGTTGCTGGCTGCGCACCAACGGCATGCGTAACAGCAGCGGCTCCAGGGAGAGTTTTTCCAGCCAACGTTCTTCACTCAGCATAGCGGAGCGCAGCCCCAGCTCTCCAAACCGGCGCGAGTCACGGTCGACGAGGGCGTTGATGCCAAACTTCTGCGCGAAGCGCCGCAGCTCACCAACCGACGCCGCGCGCTCGTGCAGATCGACGAAATGAACCTTGATGCGTCGCTCGGCGAAAAAGCGCAGCGCCGCGCGCGTCTCCGCGCTCTTGCGCACTCCGAAAATCTGAACCTCCACGGGGTCCGGGCGGGGGGGCGGGGGAGGGTGGGGGGCCTAGTGCGAGGCGGTGAGAACCTCGACGGCGCCGAGCAGGTGGCCCGGACCGAACCGTGCTTCCGCGCTACCAGGCGAGAAGTACCGGACCGACGCGACCGACCTGAGGGACAGCAGGCGAAGGCTCTCGATCCCCGCCCCGTAGCGGATGCCGTCGACGTAGACAATCAGCTGAGACTGGTTGCGCTGCATTACGGCCGTCGGGCGGCTGCGCATGATCCAGGCCGGCCGCAGCTGTCGCACGGCGTCAAAGGCCGTCGATCCATGGGTGCCGGACAGCTCTTCCGCCATGAGCACATCAGCGTCATGGCTGGGAGCGGCATCGCGCGACTCTCTCGCCGCCTTCGAACCGGCGCAGGCGCTCAGCGTGAGCGCACATGCCATGACGATCGGGAATTTCATCCACAAGAAGCTAGCCTATATTCCTCGCTCCCGGCGAGGTGCGATGAGTTCCCGATCGAAAATTATTGCCGCAGCCATCCTGTTCTCGAGCGGAGGCGCGGCCATCAAGTTTTGCGGCTTCGGGGCGTGGCAGCTCGCGGCTTGCCGCGCGGCGCTCGCGATGCTCACCATCCTCGTGCTGCTTCCCGAGTCCCGGCGTGGTTGGAATTGGCGCACGGTCGTGGTCGGCTTCGCCTACGCGGCGACGACGCTGCTGTACGTGCAGGCGAACAAACACACGACGGCCGCGAGCGCGATCTTCCTGCAGTCCACGAGCCCGTTGTTCATCCTGCTGCTGGCGCCGGTGCTGCTGGGCGAGCATGCCACGCGGCGTGACATCGGACAGATGGCGGTGATGGGTGTAGGCCTCGGGCTATTCCTGCTCGGTCATGACCGGCCGTCGGCGACGGCACCGAATCCTGGACTGGGCAATGTGCTCGCGGCGATCTGTGCCGTAGCGTGGGCGTTCACGGTGATTGGGTATCGCTGGCTGGCTGCGCGCGGCCAGTCGATCGCAGCGGCGGCGGTGTCGGGGAACCTGACGGCCGGGACGATCGCGCTCGTCATGTCCCAGCCGCTCGTCGCCGGACGGCCGGTCGACTGGGCCGTCGTGGTCTTTCTCGGCGTGTGCCAGCTCGGTATTCCGTATCTGTTTCTGGCGCGCGCGGTCCCCCGGGTCCGCGCGCTCGAAGTCGGCCTCTTCCTTCTTATCGAGCCCGTCCTGAATCCGATCTGGGCCTGGATCGTCCATGGCGAAACACCCGGGCCGGCGACGCTGGCGGGCGGAGCGCTCATCCTCGGCGCGACGGCGGCCCGAGTGCTGCTGGACGTGCGACAAGCGCCACGAGAATCGGTAGCGGCCTGAACGACAACGGGCCCGCCGCGTGGCGGGCCCGTTGAGCTGCAGCTTCGCGCTGGTTTATTGCACGGCTCTCAGTGCGTTGACGCGTCCTCCACCATAGAAGTCGTCGTTGCCCGGTTTGCCGAGGTCGTCGGCGGACTGCCGCAGACGCCGCTCGACGGCTGCGGGTCCGATGCGGCCGAACTTCCCGACGATGAGCGCTGCCACGCCGGAGACGGCCGGTGCGGCCATGCTGGTGCCGGCGGCGAAGCAATAGCGGTCGTTGGCAGAACCGGGGCCGCGACACGGCGCGATCACCAGGTCAAAGACCCAGCAGGCGGTTGTGACAGAACCGCTCGGGTTGCGGGGCACAGAGCACAACGCGTTACCAGGAAGCGCAAAATCACCGCCACCGGCCGCAAAGTCGACGGCGGACTGGCCGTAATTCGTATACGACGCGGGACGATCGTAATTTGTCGCGCCCAGTGCGAAGCCAACCGGCCCTGTGGCTGATACGGCGAGTACGTGCGGTGACATCGCCGGCAGGAACACCACATTCGCCGTGTGGTCGAGGTCAGTGGCCTCATTGCCGAGTGCTGCCACGACCGTTACGCCACGTTGATACGCGTATGTCGTCGCCTTTCCGAGGGCGACCGCGAGCTGTGCTGCACCGCGGCCCTGGCGCACGAACTGTGCGCCGAGGCTCATGTTGATGACATCGGCGCCTGCGCCACCCTCCGCAATAGGCGTCGCGGCGTACACAATTCCTGCGATGACCGAGCCGAACGAGCCGCTCCCACAGTGCAGGACCTTTACGCCGATCAAAGTGGCATTCGGTGCGATACCGACCGTTCCAACATTCTGTGCCGGTGCGGCCACGATTCCCGCGACGTGGGTTCCATGCCAGAACGTATCCGTCAAATGGCAGACGCCGAGCGTGTCGCGAGCCTGATCAAAATTGAAGGGCTGACCGGTTACAAACGACCGAGAGTGCGCCACGTCGAGATTCGGGGCGATGTCGATGTGCGTGTCACGAATACCGCCGTCCAGGATCGCGACGCGCGCGCCCGCGCCGGTGTTGCCGGCGTTCCACGCCGCGGGCGCCGACATCGCGTCGGGCACCCATTGCGCACGTCGGAATGTTTCGGCCGCGCCAACAGCCGTCGCCGGACTCACCGACACATCCTCCGTGCCGCCGTCAACGTCCATTACGCGCTCCGGCTTCACCCACTGCACT
>Ga0209577_10004606_pt1 | contig 12943 bp, 7 predicted proteins | sample GraSoiAngelo_109_FD_185874 | JGI IMG/M metagenome (GOLD analysis project Ga0209577, IMG submission 185874) | Grasslands soil microbial communities from the Angelo Coastal Reserve, California, USA - 14_0903_12_20cm (SPAdes) (version 2) | ecosystem: Environmental > Terrestrial > Soil > Grasslands ... | reverse complement strand
GAGTGACATCACCAACGGCAAGCCGCATCCGGAGCCCTATCTGAAAGCCGCGAGCATGCTGGGATATCCAGCTGCCGAGTGCGTGGTAGTGGAAGACGTGGCCGCCGGCATTGAGGCGGGCCGGGCCGCAGGCGCCCGAGTAATCGCCTTTCCGACGACGCAAGCTGTCTCCGATCTTCGGACAGCCGGCGCGAACTGGGTGCTCAGAAATTGCAGCGATATCAAAGTCGCTCAGCACGAACCGGACCTCACACTAGATTTGCGGGACCATTCTTAAGAAGAGGAACCATGCTTGCCGGCTTGCGCAACCCTGACATTCGCTGTTGATCCGACCCGTGATCCGACGTAGAGCTGAAATGGCGCCCAATAAAAAGGATTGTGAAACGCGCTCCCATGGAGAAGCGCTAGTTTTGCGGTACGCAAGGCTGCGTCCGGAGATCGACCTTGCTCGATCTCTTCGTAGAATTTTCCCATGAGCTGTTCGGTGGAGGCATCGGTTGCCTCCCAAAGCGCGGCAATCACATGGTGCGCTCCGGCGCGCAGGAATGCCCAGGAAAGTCCAACCAGTCCTTCGCCCGAGTACGCCCGCTCTCCTGCACCGTAACACGAGGAAATAGTGACCAGTTGTGCCCGCAAGGGTCGCCGAACGATATCGCGCGCGTACAACTTGAACGAATCGTCTTCGGAGCTGCTTTTTGACAATACGATGGCCGAGTCCAGAGGGCTCAACCGGCTCGCCGTTCCATGCGCTACGAAGTGGATATAGGCAAACTGTCCCGGATCGCTGGAGAAGTAGGCGGCCGGCGTCGCTTGATTGCGGGCGAGAATCTCGCGCTCGTTCGGTGAGAAGTGAGCAGCTACGCTATCCATCTGCGCCGCGGCCTTAGGCAGTTCGGGGTATCGGTCGTTCGGCGCGATGCTGTTCCCGATGAGAAGCAACTTGCGTGTGCGTTTGACTGTACTTCCGGATGAAGATGCACGGAGTAATCGCAACGAACTTGCGTTTGCGATGGTGGCATCTTCGATCCAATAATGCAGTTTCGATTCTGACACGAGCAGGGTTTCGAAATTCAGGTTATTCAGACTTCCGTCTGGAATGATGTAGACGTTCGCGTTTTGCGGAAGAAATTCACGGGCGGGGGCGATCAATGTGTCATAGAGATAGCGGCCGTCGCGGTCCGCCGAGTCTAGAACGACCTGTGGTCCGCCGAGCGCCTTGCGATAGCGCTGCACGGCGGCATCAATTTCGGAGCCGAAAGGAAGAGGATACAAGCTCGTTTTCTTCGGAGTAATAGCCCACAGATACGACTGCTTCTCGCCCAGCCAGTAAAACAGGATAACCCCGCGGACCCGCTGTGCTACGTCCGTGGGATTTGGCACTGTCGATGACGCCATGCTGCCGGAGGGAATTCCCTTTGTCGGTCCCTGTAAGCCATCCGCCAAGGTTCGGGCGCGGCTGTAATCGGCGCAGCGGAGGGCCTCGTCCGGCTTGCCGCGTGCCACCAGGAAATGGATGTAGTCGTCATAGATGTGCGAGGCGTTGTTCGAAAAAGGAAGCTTGGCGTCATTGCGTTGCAGCGATGAACGTGCTGCTTCGAACGTGGCCAGCGCCGCGCGGTACGCGCGGTCGGCATCCTCTGGGCGCTGCTCGTCATCGTAGAGACGGGCCAGTGCGTGTTCGGATCTCCACTTCAGTGAGGCATTAACATGATTGTCGTGCTCCACCTCGTGGAATATGCGCTCCGCTTCGGCCACGTCGTGAAATCGAGCGGCAACCAAACCCTTGACGAGAAGAGGGTAGAGTTCGTCCAATCGGTTGTTGTCGGCTCGAGCGATGGCAATGGCGTCGTCGGAATACTTGCTAGCCTGAGCCACTGCTCCACTCCCGACCGACACAAGTGCGAGCGCGCGTAAGGCGTTGTAGATATCTTCCCTGCCGCCAATCTTGGTAGCAAGATCAAGCGCCATGAGGTACGACTGTTTCGCGCGTCCAAAGTCACCACGTCGTGCGTAGACGTACCCGGCATTGGTGATCCATGACAACTCGCCAATGATTCTTCCCATTTCACCGGCGCGCCTCGCGGCTTCGAGTGACAACTCCAGGGACCGCTCAGAGTCGCCTAGGTTGTAATAGGCCCAGCCCAAGTTGCCGAGAGCCGTTTGTGCTTCGCCATTGGCGCCCAGGGCGGTGGACGCCTGGTATGCGGCATCGGTCCAATCGATGGCTTCATCAAAGTGTTGCGCTTGTAGCGACGCCAGGCCCAGATTGAGAAGGGCAGTGACTTCCAGAAAACGATCATTGTGGGCGCGAGCGAATTGCAACGATCGCTCGAAGTAATTCCTCGCAGAATCAACCTGACCACGCTGAATGGCGAGAATGCCTTGGGCTCGAATTACGTCTCCGCAGGTTGCTTCAAGGGAAATTTGGCACGCCTCTATTGCTTGTCCAAGTTTTGCCTCCGCTGCGGGGAAATCGTGAAGTCTCGCGCGCGCGGTGCCCTCCAGCGCAAGGACCTCGAGCCAGGATTGTCTGTCCTCAGGACGATCCGGCGGAGAACTGAGAAGCGTCAGCACTTGCTGATACATGCCTCGCCATAAGAGCGATTGGGCTTCCAGAATTCTGAACTTCCAAGACCATTGGGAATTGGAGTTTCGCAGTCGCTGGTATTCGCGATCAGCTTCTTCCTGACTCAGTTTAAGATCGCCACGGAGAAAGGCCTTGTAAGCGTGGCCAAAAGCGACCTGCGGGTTCTCCTGCCGACGACAGGCGATCCCGCAGGTGATGATGAGGAGCAACAAGAAAGAAAGACTTAGGGTGAGGTCTGACCGTTGGTCTTCGACTGCCCAACCTTGACGCTGCCACTTCCCACGCAGCCCAATTCCATGTTGAGCATGGTTACTTCGAAGTAATTGCTCATCGAAGACGGCTTGTGGTGTCCATTGTGCGGTTCCGGGTTTGGACGCCGGAATTCGTTCGCGGCTGTTGCCGCTTCGAGGCCCACCTCGACCTCGCCGAACGACACAGCTCCAAAGTCCCGAAGCACCAATACGTTTTCGATGATCTCCAGGCCGGGTATCTGTTTCTCGTGTTCGACTTTGATGCTTTTGACCAACGAACACGTAATTTTCTTTTCTCCCTCACGGTTGGGAAGCCGGTCGATTTCCCCAAGCCTGTTATCGTACTGCTTCTTAACCGCTTCCGGAAGGAATCCGCAGTTGGCTATACGGTCAACTCGTTTGCGTGTATCGCGCAGGAAGTCCATGTTGGTCAAATACGATTGGTCCCCTGTTGGCTTGTCTCCACAAACATTAAGGTCGAGAGTAACGGTGATCGGAAAGCCACAGAGTCTCAGGTTCACGAACTGCGTGCCAAGAAACGTTACACGTGGCACGTGGCCGTGCTCGTCTCGTGTATGCTCGGTCGAAACTTGCGAGACCACGCGATCGGCAGTAAGGATCTCGAAAACGTTCAGCCCTTCCATGACCGAGGTCGATAGCGTTACCCATGCCTTGTGTTTAAGGCTCTCCCCACCGGATACTCGAGTGAATCCATTTCTGAAGTAAACGAGCCCCTCGATGCTGACATCTTCGAGAAACCGGGTGAGATGGCCGCCTCGTTCATTCTTAAGTGCGACCCGGGCATGTTTCTCAATTCTCTGCTCGATCGGGGTCTTTAATTCTCCGCTGAGCACATGGGCTTCCGCGTGGAACTGGTGCGTATATATCACGTTGTTGGTTGTGTTTTTTGCTGCGTTCGACGTTACGGACGGTGTCGCCATATTATTCACCCCACTGTGTGAGCTATTGCTGAAGTTGCAGTTCAAACGAAGTTCGACCGACATCTCTGGTTTCGCCGGATGAGGTAATTCCGTGGACCGCTAAGGTATAGGTGCCCGATTCCCGATTGCTGTCCGGAACCCGCACGGGCCACTGGTCCTGACCGGAGTTGGCCGGAAAATCAAGCGACCATTCTAGCTTTCCGGCTGGGTTATACAAGTCTGTCTTGTAGCGGGCGTAGGAGCTTTCAGGGGGGATTCTGACAAACAAAAGGAAACCTTTGCCGGACGGCACAGTGATGACGGGTCCCCCTCCCCCCCAGGTGCCTACATTCACAGAAGCCCAAGGCATCACCTGCGGGCTGTGTAATAAGGTCTGCATCTTCGGGTAAATAACCAGGTTCTGATAGGCCACGATGGCAATCAGCGCTGCCATGACCGGCACGGCGAACGTTGGACGCAGCCAGGAAAGCCGGGTCTCGCGGCCGTGAGCCGTCTTCTCCACGAGTACCGGACCAGCGGACCGGGAGAGCACATTCTTGCTCTGCTCGACCAGCATGGCGGCTGCGCGCACGTCGAGCGCACAATCCGGGCAATCGAACAGGTGCTCTTCGAACTGATCGAGTTGCTCGGGGTCCAACTCGTTCAGCAAGTACCTCTCGGTTGCCTTCAGACGCACTGCGTCGCTGTGGTCCATCTGGACTGCTCCCCCTCTTACAACAAGTAGTGAAAGCGGAGCGGAAATCGTTTCATACCTTACCGGCGGCCGTGACGCCGGGCGGCCTGCGCTCAATATTCTTTAGATACAGTGATTTAAAGGACTGCTTGGCGCGATGCAGCAGCACGCGCAAGTAGTCCCGATCGACGCCGAAATCCCGGCAGACGTCATCTTTATCGCGCTCTTCCAAAAACACCTCGCGGAGAATGCGCCGATCCCGCTCGGACATTTCGTCCAGAATTTCACGGACTTTCTCTTCCATCTGCTTGGCGGCGACTGCCCCGAGCACATCCATTGCCGGATCGGGCAACTCGTTCTGAGGCTCGTCGTCAAGTGAGTCGGAGCGGGAAGAAGACCGGTAATGTTCGAGCAAAACATTGTTGCAGATCGAGTTTACGAAGGCGCCCAGCCTTTCCGGTTGGCGGATTCCACCCGGACTCCGCAGCGCAGCGAATACCCGCACGAAGGTTTCCTGGCGAACATCGTCGATTGCCTGGGGGGAGCGCAGACGCGCTCTCAGTTTGAGCTGGATCAGTTCGCTGAAATAGGCAACAAAATGCTCCTGCGTCCGGAAGTCCCCGGAACGTAGACGCTCCACGTAGGGTGCATCAAACGCCTGAAATTGCAAGAGCTTGCCTCGCGGGATGCAGGAGTGCGAAATATCTTACACCGAAAGCGGGCATCTCCCGAATTTGGCATATGGGCGCGCTATGGCAGAAGAGACGACGATCGGGGTCAGCACCAATCGTGCGAACCAATCCGGAAAGCTCCACGAAACATTTCTCGCGAATCTATGAAACGAAAAGCGGGCGCGCTGCACGATTCCTGTGAACCGGACGATCATGATGATTCGTGGCCAGCAAGGAAAACAGAAGTATTCGGCATCTGGGACCTTTCTCCAACCAGCCGAAGGTCCCGACCGATTGTTTCAGCTGACCATGCTCCGGGCCTTGTTACTTCCACCTCGATCACGCGACGTGTTTGTCCTCACCGAGATGCATGGATACACACTGCCCGAGGTCGCCAGGGCTTTAGGAATGAGCAAGGACGCAGTAAAGAAGCACTTGCGGCGGGCACAGCGCGAAGTACAAGGCGTGTAAACCCCGTGCTCGCCGCTTTTTTATTTTCAGGTTTCCCGAGGCACCCTTGCACTTCGGGGGGAGGGCAGGGTACTTACGGCACGCCGGGATCACGACGCGGTCTCGGCGTGCTACGGGAAAATCGCCTCGACTTTCGCTGCATCCGCTTCTGGACCTGCGTGACCAAGTGACTCACCTGCACGCCTCGAGCCCGCACCTTGGTTCCACTTTCCATCATTGAAGCCAGCAGGGCTTCGCCGTCGCCATCCACGAAAGTCACTCCGGCCAAGTCCAGCAATAGCTTCTTATTTCCTGCGCTCGACACCAGTTTCGTCCAGCCACGTTCTGCCTCGACCGTCCACGGCCGACACAGCCGTCCTTCCAGAACGAAGGTAAGCGAACTCTGTGCTTCTTTAGTTGTGACCTTCAACATTGCTGGACGACCGAATCGTGATTCGGAGAGCACTGTGATGGCCCATGTGGGCTTTTGTATAACAATCACGTAAACCACTGAAAATGTGGGGCAATCTGGTCCGCAGCTGGCAATGGACCGACGGTTCGGTACAACGAAGCGCAGTATCGGTGTCGATAATTCGACAGCGTCAAGTTATACTGATCCGAATCGGTTTGCGCGTAGTGCACTCGGGGCGGTGCACTTGGCGAACCTCCTCAGGACCACCGCGTATGGCCACGTTCCCCGAACAGTTCTCGTCCAGACCTGAACAGCAGTACGCCACGCTGCTGGAGGTTTCTCAGGCGATCGCGGCCCACCAGAGCCTCACCGAATTGTTTCAGGATCTGGGCAGGCGCCTGCACACGGTTCTCAATTTCAACTACCTGAGCCTCATTCTCCACGATCCCGTTCACGAAGTGATGCGCCTGCATACGCTGCACTTCGACGGCGTCATGACCATCCAGCCGGGCATGGAATTCGGGATGGAGGACTCTCCGTCGGCCGAAGTATGGCGTACACAAGCGCCGCTTACGATCGCTGACGCCGAACTCGAAACCCGCTTTCGCCGTGCCACCAAGACGCTCCACGACAATGGCCTGCGATCGTTCTGCAGCCTGCCGCTTACCACCGCTCGGCGCAAGCTCGGCACCATGAACCTGGGTAGTTCGACTGTGAATGCCTATCAGAATTCCGCGCTGAACGTGCTTCAGCTGGTCGCTTCCCAGGTAGCAGTTGCGGTCGAGAACGCCCTGAATTATGAAGACGCGCAGGCGTTCCAGCAGCAGGTCATTCGAGAGAGAGACCGCCTGAAGCTGTTGCTCGACGTCAACAACGCAGTCGTCTCGAACCTTGCACTATCGGAGCTGTTCCGCGCTATTCCCGGCAGCGTGCGCAACGCGATGCAGTGCGACGCCGCATGCCTTTCCTTGCCCGATCGCGATCAGGCGCAACTTCGAGTCTATGGCTTGGATTTTCCCGCAGGAAAGGGATTCATGCAGGATCAGATGGTGCTGCCCATGGTGGGCACGAGTCCTGGCACGGCGTTTCGCACGCGCAAGCCATTGCGGTTCGGCACCGCGCCGAAGTCGCTCGCGCCGGTCGCGCTCAGAGTGAATGCAGAAGAGGGTTTCGAGTCGGGCTGCTTCCTTCCCATCATGCGCGGCAACCGTGCGCTCGGGGTCCTACACCTGCTCGATCGGCACAAGAATGCATTTTCTGAGGAGGACGTCGATTTTCTGCGGCAAGTCGCGAGCCAGGTGGCAATCGCGCTCGAAAACGCGCTCGAATTCAGCGAACTCAGCGAGTCGAAAGATCGGCTGGCCGAAGAAGGGCTTTATCTTCGCGACGAGATCCGCACCGAACACCATTTCGAAGACATCCTCGGCAATAGCAGCGGGCTCCGGCAGGTGCTGCGGCAGGTTGAGACGGTCGCTCCCAACGAGACCACCGTACTTATTCAAGGAGAGACCGGCACCGGGAAGGAACTGGTCGCGCGGGCCATTCATGGATTGAGTACGCGGCGCGACAATATTTTCGTGAAGCTGAATTGCGCCGCCATCCCGCTCGGACTACTCGAAAGCGAATTATTCGGTCATGAGCGCGGCGCCTTCACGGGAGCCATCAGCCGCAAAGTTGGACGCTTCGAAATCGCTCACAAGGGCACGCTGTTTCTCGACGAGGTGGGCGACATCCCGCTCGAACTGCAGCCCAAGCTTCTGCGCGTTCTACAAGAGCAGGAATTCGAGCGCCTGGGCAGCACGCGCTCCATCCGAACGGATGTACGTCTGGTAGGTGCTACCAATCGTGACCTCGGCAAAATGGTCGAGCAAGGACAATTCCGCGCCGACCTCTACTACCGCCTGAACGTTTTCCCCATTCATATCCCTCCGTTGCGCGAGCGCCGTGACGACATTCCAATTCTCATTCGCTACTTCGTCGACAAATATGCCAAGACGATGAATCGCAAGATTGATCGCATCCCGGAATCGGTGATGGATGCACTCACTCGCTATGCCTGGCCCGGAAACATTCGCGAGCTGCAAAATTTCATTGAGCGTGCCGTAATTCTCTCTGAGGGCTCATCTTTGCGGCCGCCCCTCGCGGAATTGCGCGAGACCAAATCGAAGAACTCTGCCGGCGCCACCTTGAAAGAAGTAGAAAGAAAGCACGTGTTGCAAGTGCTACGCGATACCGACTGGGTGTTTGGTGGTCCTGATGGAGCGGCGGCACGCCTTGGAATGCCACGCACCACTCTCATCTATCGAATGCGCAGCCTCGGCATTCGGCGGCCGACGGACTGACACCCTAATCTGAAGCTGTCGATCTGCGTCGAATATTAGACACCCAGCAATCCTATTGATCCGCCGGATCAAAAACACTCTGCTTCCTAAGTGCTTCAGACATCATCGAATAGCGTATTGCACGTCATCATCGCCGACTGGCAATGCCGTTGCGGTGTCCCTTCGGGGTAGTGTCTGAAGCGTCGAACAACTGTGGGGTAATTGGGACTGTTGACGGGACCTTGGCTCGCCTGGGCTTCGCCGTCAATTCATAAGAAGAGAGCATCATGTGGATTGTTAAGTTAGCCCTGCGACGGCCGTACACCTTCACCGTACTGGCCCTGCTGATTCTGATTCTGGGCCCGATTGTCATTTTACGGACGCCCACCGATGTCTTCCCCGAGATCAATATCCCGGTCGTCAGCATCGTCTGGAACTATACGGGACTCTCGTCGGAGGATATGGGCAACCGGATCACATCGGTGACGGAACGTGCGCTGACGACGCTCGTAGATGACATTGAACACATCGAGTCCCAGTCGCTGAATGGGATCGCCGTCGTCAAGGTATTTTTCCAGCCGCACGCCAACATTGAGAAGGCGATTGCCCAGGTCACGGCGATTTCACAGACCCAGCTTCGGCAATTGCCACCGGGCACTACGCCGCCGTTGGTCATCACCTACAGTGCTTCGACGGTTCCGATTCTCCAGCTGGCGCTCTCGGGCCACGAACTCTCGGAGCAGCAACTGTTCGATTCGGGCGTTAATTTCATCCGCACGCGCTTGATCACAGTGCCGGGTGCAGCCATCCCTTATCCCTACGGCGGAAAGCAGCGCCAGGTGCAGGTGGACTTGAACACGACCGCCCTGCAGTCCAAGGGACTCTCTCCGCTCGATGTGGTGAACGCGGTCAGCGCGCAAAATCTGATTTTGCCCGCCGGTACCACGAAAATCGGCCCCCTGGAATATGACGTCGACATGAATGCCAGTCCGCAGAGTGTCGCGGAGCTGAACAATCTGCCGATCAAGAACGTGGGCAGCAACACCATCTACATTCGCGATGTTGCGCACGTCCGCGACGGTTTCCCACCGCAGACCAATATCGCGCGCGTCAATGGACAGCGCGCCGTACTTTTAACCGTACAAAAGGCCGGAAACGCTTCCACACTCGATATCATTTCGGGCATCAAGGGACTTCTGCCCCAGATTCAGCAGACCCTGCCCGCCGATCTCAACATCCGGCTGCTGGCTGACCAGTCTTTGTTCGTGCGCGGCGCCATTCAGGGTGTGCTTCGTGAAGCCATCATCGCGGCCTGCCTGACCGGATTGATGATCCTGATCTTCCTGGGAAGCTGGCGCAGCACGGTGATCATCGCGGTCTCGATCCCTCTCTCGATTCTGACCTCGATCATCTGCCTCAGCGCCCTGGGCGAAACCATCAACATTATGACGCTGGGCGGTCTGGCGCTGGCGGTGGGAATTCTGGTCGACGACGCCACCGTGGAAATTGAAAACATCAACCGCAATCTGGCGATGGGCAAGGAAGTCGAACACGGGATTCTCGATGGCGCCCAGCAGATTGCGGTGCCCGCCTTCGTCTCCACGCTGTCGATTTGCATCGTGTTTGTCCCGATGTTCTTCCTCTCGGGCGTCGCGCGATATCTGTTCGTCCCGCTTGCGGAAGCCGTCTGCTTCGCCATGCTGGCGTCTTATTTTTTGTCGCGAACCGTGGTGCCCACCATGGCGAAATACCTGCTGCGCGGGCATGAGGCCGAAGCCGGGCACGCGTCGGGGGACAAGCGAAATCTATTCGTTCGCTTGCAATTTCGGTTTGAAGAAGGCTTCGAACGTTTTCGCGAGCGCTATCACCTTTTATTGGAGCGGTGCCTTCATCATCAGCGGCTCTTTCTGATAGGGTTCTTCGCTGCTTGCGTGGTGTCGCTTGCGTTCCTGATCCCGTGGCTTGGGCAGGACTTTTTCCCCACTGTCGATAGCGGCCAATTCAAACTCCACCTGCGGGCCCGCACCGGCACGCGCATTGAAGAGACCGCGCGCCTCTGCGACCTGGTCGAGCAATCGATTCGCGAGCAGATTCCCGCCGATGAAGTCTCGAGCATCATCGACAACATCGGCTTGCCTTACAGCGGCATCAACCTGAGTTACAGCACTTCGGCGCCCGTGGGGCCCGCCGATGCGGACATCCTGGTGAGTCTCTCAGACCACCATCACTCGACCGACAAGTATGTTCACGATTTGCGCATCCGGTTGGCTGACGAATTCCCGAGTGTGACGTTTTCTTTTCTTCCGGCCGACATTGTCAGCCAGATTCTGAACTTCGGCCTGCCCTCTCCGATCGACATCCAGATCGTGGGAGCCAACCTGGAAGCGAACCGCCAGTTCGCCGACCGACTGCTGCAACAGATCCGTTACGTGCCCGGCACTGTGGATTTGCGCATTCAGCAACCGTTCGATCAGCCCAAGCTCCATGTGAACGTGGATCGCACGAAGGCCGGCCAGATCGGGTTCACCGAGCGTGACGTTGCTAGTAATCTGCTTATTTCGCTGAGCGGAAGTTTTCAGACTTCTCCCACATTTTGGTTGAACCCCAAAAACGGCGTCAGTTATGCGATCGCAACGCAGACTCCGCAATACCGCCTTGACTCGTTACAGCAACTGCAGAATATTCCCGTGACGGGCGCAAGTGGAGCGCCGTCGCAAATCCTGGGCAGTCTGGCGGCGATCAATCGCGGAGTTGGTCTGGGGGTGGTCTCGCACTACGATATCCAGCCGGTCATCGACATCTACGGTTCCGTGCAGGGCCGCGATCTCGGCGGGGTCGCGCGCGATATGAACAAGGTGATCGACGCCAGCCGCAAAGATTTGCCTCGCGGAACGCAGTTGGTGGTTCGTGGGCAGATTCGCACCATGCGTTCTTCTTATGTGGGCCTGCTGGGCGGATTGGTGTTCTCGATCCTGCTGGTGTACCTGCTGATCGTCGTGAACTTCCAGTCCTGGCTCGATCCCTTCATCATCATTTCGGCTCTGCCGGCCGCGCTCGCGGGGATTGCATGGTTCCTGTTCGTTACGCGCACGACTCTCAGCGTGCCCGCCCTTACGGGGTCGATCATGTGTATGGGCGTGGCCACGGCGAACAGCATTCTGGTGGTGAGCTTTGCCAAGGAACAGCTGGCGGAGGGCAAGGATGCTTTGTCGGCCGCGCTGGAAGCAGGTTTCACGCGCTTCCGCCCCGTCCTCATGACCGCGATGGCGATGATGATCGGCATGGTCCCCATGGCCATGGGTCTGGGCGAAGGTGGCGAGCAGAACGCTCCGCTGGGACGCGCTGTGATCGGAGGCCTCTTGCTGGCAACCGTTTCAACGCTGTTCTTCGTACCCACGTTCTTCAGCCTGCTGCACGGACGCAGGGCGAAGTCCGCGGAAGCTCAAAATGGCTAAATATTTCAGTTCCTTCGTATGGTTTTGGGGAGTCTAAGATGCAAGTGGAACAGGAAGACAACGTGGAAACGACAGTCGCGACGCCAAATTTGCCCGGTGGACAACAAACTCCGCCACTCCGATCCCAGCGCCGCCGGAGCTGGGTAATCGCGTTGGTCGCGTTTCTGATTGTTGCCGCCGTGGTAATTTCAGGCATTGTCCCCAGGGTGAGGGCACGAGCGACGCTGCGCAACGAGACGAATCAACTTGCCGTGCCCAGCGTCGTGGTCGCACAACCCAAAAAGTCCGCCCCTGGCCAGGAAGTCATTCTCCCGGCTAACGTGCAGGCCTTCAAAGATGCTCCTATCTATGCGCGCACGAACGGCTACCTGAAACGCTGGTACGTGGACATCGGCGCGCGCGTAAAGACGGGGCAGTTGCTCGCGGAAATCGACACTCCGGAAGTCGATCAGCAGTTTCGCCAGGCACGCGCCGATCTCAGCACAGCCGAAGCGAACATGCATCTTTCGGAAATTACCTCGACTCGCTACCAGGGCTTGCTGAAGAGCGACTCTGTCTCGCAGCAGGAAGCCGACAATGCCAATGGCGATTTTGCAGCCAAGAAGGCCATTGTCCAGTCATCGCAGGCGAATCTCCGCCGTCTGGAAGAACTCACGTCCTTTCAGAAAATCTACGCGCCCTTTGATGGCGTGATCACCGCCCGTAACACGGATGTCGGACAGTTGATTGATTCCGGCAGCGCGGGCGGTCCGAAGAGCGAACTGTTCCATATGGCCCAGCCCGGAAAGTTGCGCGTCTACGTGAATGTTCCCCAGGCGTACTCGCAACTGGCGAAACCTGGACTGAAGGCAGACTTAACGCTGGCGGAATTCCCGGGACGCCGCTTCGAAGGTACGTTGATACGAACGGCGGATGCCATCGATTTTGCGACCCGCACATTGCTGGTCGAGATCGAAGTCGACAATCCCACCGGCGAGTTGCTATCGGGTGCCTATGCCGAGGTCCATCTTAAGCTGCCGGGCAACATTGCCACGTTTACGATCCCGGTGAACACGCTGTTGTTCCGTGCTGAGGGTTTGCGAGTCGCGGTGGTGAAGGATGGGAAAACCAACCTGGTGCCAGTGACCCTGGGCCGCGATTTTGGGAGCGAGGTCGAGGTTCTCACCGGCTTGAATGGCGACG
>Ga0209577_10004605_pt1 | contig 12945 bp, 8 predicted proteins | sample GraSoiAngelo_109_FD_185874 | JGI IMG/M metagenome (GOLD analysis project Ga0209577, IMG submission 185874) | Grasslands soil microbial communities from the Angelo Coastal Reserve, California, USA - 14_0903_12_20cm (SPAdes) (version 2) | ecosystem: Environmental > Terrestrial > Soil > Grasslands ... | reverse complement strand
GGGGGCCCTGTTCCTCCTGGCCGGGCTGAGCCTGGGGCGTGTGGGCGGCGAGTCGGCCGTCGGCGTTCTCATCGCCGATCTGGCCATGGTCCCCCTGCTGTCGAGGCTGGGCGGCCGCCGGGGCCGCCTGGCCGGCGGGGCCGTGGTCCTGCCCATGGTGCTGAAGCGGCTGTTGGGAAACGCCCGGCCCCGGGGGGCGGGCCCCGCCGTCTATCTGTGGCGCCTGGTGCTGGACCGCGATCGCCCGTCGCCCGACCCCGCCGCGTAGCCCGGGCCGGACGGGCGCTCCCACCACCAGGCCAGGCCCACCAGCCCGGGGCCGGTGTGGGCCACCATCACCGGGCTGAACTCGGCCACGAAGGCGGTGGCCGGGGCCACGGTGGCGGTCACCCGCTCAACCAGGCGCCGGGCCTCGTCCTCGGCCCGGGCGTGCATGGCGGCCAGGTGGAGGCTCGACCCGCCGCGCCCGGCCAGGCAGCGGGCGACAATGCGGTCGAGGGCCGCCTCCCTGCTCTGCGACGGCCGCAGGGCCCGGGCCCGGCCATGGGAGAAGGCGAACAGGGGCTGCAGGCCCAGCACCCGCCCCGCCCACCCGGCCAGGCCGGGGACGCGTCCGCTGCGCACCAGCTGCTCCAGCCCGGGCATGGTGGCCACCAGCTGGACCCGCCCGGCCACGTCGAGGGCGGCGGCCTCGACCTCCTCGATGGTCGCGCCCGCGGCCGCGGCCCGGGCTGCGGACAGGGCGACCAGGCCCTCTGCTCCTGCGGCCGTGCGGCTGTCGACGACGCGGACCCCGTGTTCCAGCGTCGTCGCCGCCAACCAGGCCGACTTGTAGGTCCCGCTCATCTCCGACGCCAGCGTCACCACCACCGCGCCCCCGGCGGCCAGGGGCTCGAGCACCTCCAGGAACTCACCGGGCGAGGGCGCCGATGTGGTCACCTTCTCGGCCGTTCGGGCCACGACGTCCTCCGTCGCGACCGCGCCGTCGGGGTGGTCCTCGCCGCCGAGAACGAGGTGCTGGGCCACCACGCGGATGCCCCAGCGCTCCACCAGGTCCGCAGGAAGGGAGGCCGCGCTGTCGGTGACGACGGCGACCGTCACCAGCGCAGGACCCCGCCCCTCCCACCTCGCCCCGCGGCCCCGCGGCCGGCTTCGCCGTCGGCGCCGGGCGCCGATGCCGTCGGGCTGCCGTCGAGTGGGAGCGTTGCGGGCACGGCTCCAGTGTGACAGGGCGATCGGGCCCTTCCGGACACCCGGTGGGGAGGAGCCGGGCTCAGGGGCTGGGGCGGGGGAGGGGGACCGTCCCCCGCACCCGTACCCAGCGCCCGGGGTTGAGCACGGCGTCGATCTCGAAGCCGTCGGAGCGCACCACCGAGGCGGCGTCGCCCAGCCCGGGCAGGCGGCGCTTGCCCAGCTTTGTGTTGCCTGGCACGGGGGAGACGTCGGGCCTGCCGCTGGCTGCTTCCACCGTCACCACGTCCGTGCCCCGCACGAAGGTCCACACCACCGACCCGTAGACCAGGATCTGGGGCGTCTCGGGGTCGGGGAAGGCGAAGCGCTCGCGGTCGCGCAGCTCGAAGCCGGCCGGCGCGGGCGGGTCGGCCAGGAAGGTGTCCACGGGCTGGCCCGGTGCGAGGGAGGCGGCGGAGGCGGTGCCGTTGGGAGGGGGGAGGGCGCCGGCGGGCGAGAGGGTGGCGTCGATCCCGGCAGGCTCGAGATCGACGCGCTGGGCCTGCCGGGACACGACGAGGGCGCCGGCCCTGACCCAGTCCTCCCGCAGCACGATGCCGGCCGGGTCGATGCAGAGGTCGTCGTGCTCGGAGCCGGTCAGGGGGCCGAGAGGTCCCGCGGGAGGGTCTCGGAAGCGGTACACCTGGCAGGCCCGGCCCGCCACCGCGCCCGGGCCCCGGGGCTGGGCCAGGCCCCTCCGGGCCGCCTCGCCCACCACGCCCAGCAGGTCCTGGTCCTCCGTGCCCAAGCCGGGCTGGCGGGCGGAGACGTCCTGGATGCCGTTGGGCGACAGCGAGTAGAGGCGGTCGGCCGTGGTCAAGGTGCCGCCCACGGGCCGGTCGCCGGGGCCCGGCGGGGCGCTGTAGGTGGCGTCACGGACGCGGAAGGGACGGTCGACGGTGAGCAGCTCCCACGTCCTGGTCTGCCCTCCGGGGCTCAGGTGGTCGACCTGGTACAGGACCTCATAGCGCGGGCTCTGGGCCGCGAAGGCCACCCCGGCCGGGATCCTGCGGGTGCCCGAAGAGGGACGCAGGGCGACGGCGGTGAGGACGAGGCCGGCGACCAGGAGGACGGCGAGGGCGACGGGGGCCCTGGCGCGGGCCGTCACCAAAGAGGAAGAAGCCCGAGCCTCGCCCAGGGAGAGGTGGCGGAGCTCGGGGCCGGCGCCGCGCCCGCCCTGGGCGCCGCCGCCCCCGCTGCCCCCGAACCGCCGGGCGAGCACCCCGCCGTTGTGGCTACGGTGCCCGCGGCGTCGGCGGGGGGCGGCTGGCCCGTGGCCGAGGACGCGCCCTGCTGGGCCTGCTGCAGCCCGCCCACCGCGGTGGCCACCACAGGCACCGGCAGGTTGGCGTCTGGCGCGCACTTCGGTCCCTGCGACGGCGGCGGAGGTGGGGGAGGCGGGGGCTGGTCGGCGTTGCTGGGTGGCGCGGCGTCAGATCCGGGCGTGTAAGGCGGCGCGGACCCGGAGTCCGTCGCGGCCGGGGTTGCCGGCCCCGCCGGGCCCGACGCGGCGAGGGCCGCGCCCGAGTCGGCCGCCGGCGTGGCCGCAGCCGCGGCCGCCGGGGCCACGGGTGGAGGGGCTGCCGCCGCCTGGGGCGCGGCCGCGGCCAGGCGAGGGGCGCGGGCCGAGCTCGACGTCCGGTCCAGAGGCTGGAGCACGCCGAGGACGACGACCCAGGCCGCGCCCAGGGCGTAGAGGGCCCGGTAGCGGCGGACGTGGACGATCAGGTGGAACAGGGGCTGGCCCAGGAGGCCGTCGCCCAGGGCTCCCTCCATGGTGGCCGGGGGCGTCGTGGCCCCGGCGCCGGCGGCGGCCGCAGCTTCGGTCCCGGCGCGGGCCGGGGCTGCCCCGGCCTGGGAGCCCGCGGGCTGGGCCACCCGCTCCCGCCGGCGCCAGCGGGGGACCGCGAAGGGGCCGGAGGTGGCGCTCACCGTTTCGCCCCTACCGGGCTGCGCCCGGGCAGGACGTCCCGCTCGTCCCTCGTGCCCAGGTAGGACTCCACCACGGTCGGGTGGTGGAGGACCTCCTGTGGGAGCCCGTGGGTGACCACCGAACCCCGGTCGAGCGCGACCAGGTGGTCGGCCAACCCGGTGATGAGGGGCATGTCGTGCTCGATGACAAGCATGCTGCACCCGAGGTGGCGCTGCACCTGGCGGAGCAACGGTCCGAGGGCCTCGGTCTCCTTCTGGGCTATACCCGATGAGGGCTCGTCCAGTAACAACACCGACGGGCGATGGGCGAGGATGGCGGCGATCTCGACCATGCGCCTGGAGCCCGTGGACAGCTCGGAGACGAACTTGTCCCGGAAGGCTCGCAGCCCGAGCAGCCGCAGGACCTCCTCCACCCGTCGGTTGAGATCGTCCTCCGACATGGTCACCGCCGGGAGGTGGAAGAGGGCGGCCACCGCGCTCGGCGTCTCGATGGAGCGCTCGAAGGCCACGGCGATGGCCTCCCGCACCGTGAGCGAGGGCCAGAGGCGGGCGTCCTGGAAGGAGCGCCCCACCCCCGCCGCGGCCCGCTCGGACGCGTTCCTGCGGGACAGGTCGGCGCCGTTGACGATCACCCGGCCTCCGTCGGCGGGCGTGAATCCGCACACCAGGTCGAAGATGGTGGTCTTGCCCGCGCCGTTGGGTCCGATGAGGCCCAGGATCTCCCCCTGGTGGAGGGCGAGGTCGACGTCGCTCACCGCGGCGATGCCGCCGTAGCGCTTGGTGAGGCCGTGGGTCTCCAATACGACCGGGCCTTCCAGGATGGCGGCGCGCCGGGCCTGGTCCTCCAGGTCCGACTTCGTGGGTTTGGCCGGTGTGCGCCGGCGTCGAGAGGAGGCCGTCTCCACGGCCTTGGTCTGCGCCCCCCGCACCGCGCCGTCCCTGTCACCGGCGCCGCTGCCGTTGCCGTGCCCGTTGGCCGAGGCCGCGCCCTGGAGGAACACGGCACGCAGCACGTCGGGGCGGTCGAGCAGCTCCGAGGTAAGGCCGCTGAAGCGGATCTCGCCCTTCTCCATGAACAGGGCCCGCTTGGCCAGGCGCAGGGCCAGGTTGACCGACTGCTCGACCAGGATCACGGTGGTGCCGTTGTCGTGGATGGCTTCCACGATGCCCAGCAGCCGCTCCACGACCGTGGGCGCCAGGCCCAGGGACAGCTCGTCGATGAGCAGCAGCCGGGGCCGGGCGATGAAGGCCTGCCCCAGGCTCAGCATCTGTTGCTCCCCGCCCGACAGGTTGCCCGCGGGCGTGTCCCACCGGTCCCGGAGGATGGGGAAGTACTCGAGGACGCGCTCGGTTGCCTCCCGCAGGCGGGGCCGGTCCTTGCGGTACATCCACCCCGCGGCCCGCATGTTCTCCCCGACCGTGAGGGTGGGGAACACGCCCCGACCACCGGGTACCTGCACGATCCCGAGCCCCGATGTCTGCCTGGCGTCGGCGTGGGTGATGTCGCGGCCCTCGAAGAAGATGGAGCCGCCGATGGGATCGACCAGTCCGCTGATGCCCTTGAGGAGGGTCGACTTCCCCGCGCCGTTGGTCCCGAGGAGGGCCAGGATCTCTCCCTTCTGCACGTCGAAGCTGACGTCGAAGAGAACCTGCACCCGGTCGTAGGCCATGTCGACGCCCCTGCAGGCGAGCAGGGCGTCGGTGTCGGCGCTGGCCTTGGCCTTCACGGCCTGGTCGATGTCCCGGCCCACGAAGGCGCGCACCGTCGTCTCGATGGCGCCGCCCAAGGTCACCAACAAGCCCAGGACGAAGACCGCGACCCGCTCGCCGTGGGCGTCGCCGATGGAACCCACGATCGGCGTCCACAGCAGAGCGCCCCCCGCGTACCAGAGCAGCGACCAGGCGAAGGCCTGGGAGCGCAGGCGCGGGGGGGCGACCAGGGCCACCATGGTCTGGTAGGCCGGCAGGAAGCCGATGATGCCCATGGCCAGGAAGCAGACGGCGGCGATGGAGACCGGCTGCCAGGGCGCCGCGGCCATGGCCAGCATGCCGATGCCCGAGGAGATGACCAGCCCCCCGTTGACGATGGGGAGCAGCTCGGGGCGCTGGCGGCGGACGCTGGACTGGGCCCAGTACCCGCCGAGGAGGATCCCCGCCAGGCTGAAGACGTTGTAGACCGCGGTGATGTTGCCCCGACCCACCGAGCCCAGGTGGTAGACGTCCTTGAAGAACAGGCTCAGGTAGGTCACGAAGGGAAGGGTCCCTGCGCCGAAGAAGAAGGCGGCCACCCAGGTACGGCGCAGGGACCGGATGGCCCTCACCCGCCGGTAACCCTCGCCCATGCTGGCCCGCTCCTCGTCGGGCACGGTGACCGCCAGTGAGGCTCCGCGGGCCGGGTCGCGCAGTCGGAGGAGGACGGCGACCAGCAGGAGGGTGGGGATGGCGAGGATGACGAAGGTCGGGCGCCAGCCGATGGCCGCGCCCAACGCCCCGGCGAGCACGCCCGCGACCGCCTGGGCACCGGTGCTGCCCAGGCGGTAGACGGCGAAGACGCCCGACAGGCCCTCGGGCGGGTAGTAGTCCGACAGCAAGCTGGCGTGTACGGGTTCGTTGACGAGCTGGCCCACGCCGCCGGCCAGGCGGGCCACGATGAGGATGGCTAGGGCGGGGGCCAGGCCGGTGAAGATGGCCGTCACCCCCCACACCACGGCGCCTACGGCCGACAGCCGGATGCGGTTGAATCGGTCTCCTCCGTAGCCGACGGGCACCGCCAGCAGGATGGGGAGCACCAGGCTGAAGGTGGCGATGGTCGTGAACCCGCCGTTGGAGAGGTGGAAGGTGTCGCGGATCTCCGGGCCGAGGACGGCGAAGGCGGTGGCGTCGAAGCGCTCCACGGCGCTGAGGGCGGCCAGCACGACGAGCGGGACCCAGCCGACGGGGCCCAGCAAGCCCGACATCTGACGAATGCCGTTCAGGGGTGAGCGGGCGTAACGGGCCCGGTCAGCCATCGACGGCTCCGCTCGTCACCGGCACGCCCACCGCGCCCGCGGGGCGGGGGACGCCGACGAGCTCGCCGTCGCCGCCGGTGATCTCCCCGGTGGGCCGGCGGACGAGCCCGGCCAGGGCGAGGTCCAGGGCGACGGGCGCCTCCTCCGTCTCGACGCGGACGTCGGCGACCAGGCTGGGAACGACCAGGCCCCGCCGGTTGGCGACCCACCGCAGGGCGCCGTCCCGGATGACGTAGAGGAACCCACCCAGGCCCTCAGGCAGAACGAGCAGCAGGCCCACGATGCCGGCGCCGCTGGCGATCGTCGCCCAGCCGCCCCGCAGGAAGAACTCCGCGCCCTTGATGAAGGTGGCGCCCAGGATCGCCCCGGGCAGGGAGCTCAGGCCGCCGATCACGACCATGGAGAAGAGGCGCAGGCTGATGTCGGGGCTGAAGGCGTCGGACTTGAAGGCGGTCTGGTGCAGCACGTACAGGGCCCCGGCCGCCCCGGCGATGGCGCCGGAGATGGCGAAGGCTGTGAGCTTGGCCTTGGTGGTGTTGATCGACATGGCCTGGGTGCCCGGCACGTTGTCGCGCGTGGCGATCAGCACACGCCCCGTCCTGCTGTTGCGCAGCGACCGGGCCGCCATCATCACCAGCACCAGCGCCCCCAGGCACACGAAGTACATGCCGCGGTCGCTGCCGAAGGCGATGCGGTCCCACAGCGAGGGACGGGGCACGAAGTCGGGCACGAACCAGGGAACGAAGCGGTGGCGCAGGAAGAAGCTCGAGGAGGTCACGGCGAAGGCCAGGGTCGTCACGGCCAGGAACGGACCCGAGATGCGCAGGGCGGGCAGGCCGATGAGGAAGGCGGCCCCCGCCGCGACCAGAGCCCCCGCGGGGACGGCCAGGAAGAGGTCCCAGCCGTGGGCCACCAGCAGCGTCCCGGTGGCCGCCCCGCCGAAGCCGACCAGGGCCCAGTGGCCCAGCGAGAGGTGCCCGGCCCAGCCCGTCAGCACCACCAGGGAGACCGCCACCATGCCGTAGATGAGGATGAGGGCGGCCAGCTGGGAGCGGGCGGGCGAGGCGACGAAGGGGAAGGCGAGCACGCCGACGAGCAGCAGGGCGCGCAGGACCAGGAGCCCGGTGCGCACCTCGGGGAGGGTGCGCAGCTCCGCCGGGATGGGCCTGACCTCCTTGAGGGCGCGCCAAGTCCCCACCCCGGACTCCACGGCCCGGTTGAAGCGCTCCCGCTTGACCAGCAGGGCGGCCAGGATGACCAAGAGCAGGAGGGCGTCGACGTAGGTGCTGTTGGAGAAGGTCCAGGCGCCCAGGGACTGCACGACGCCCAGCCCCACGGCGGCCACGGCGGTGAGTGCCAGGCTGGTCATGGCCCCTATCACCGCCGCCGTCAGCACGTAGAGAAGGAGCGTGTAGCCGCCTGAGCTGACGCTGGTGAAAGAGGCGAAGCCCAGCAGGGGGACGCGGAGGAGGATGGCCAGGGCGGAGAGGAAGCCGCCGATGGCCCACACGAGCGTGGACAGGCCCCGCACGGGGATGCCGAGGAGTCGGGCCCGGTCCCCGTTCTCGGCCGCGGCCCGGATGGCTACGCCGTAGTCGGTGAAGCGCAGGAAGGCGGTCAGGGCGAGCAGCACGACGGGCACCACGACCAGGGCCAGCACCGCGTTGCCGTCGAACACCACCGGGTAGAGCTGGAAGTGGGCGCTGAAAGGCGTCGTGAACTGGGCCGCCTTCAGGGCGCCGTTCCACTCCACCGGGATCTGCACCGAGAAGCCGTTGAGCACCTGGGCCAGTCCGATGGTGGCCACGGCCACGATGAGGCGGGGCGCGCCGCCGAAGCGCCGGATGATCAGGATCTCGATGAGGCCGCCGAGCACGACGGCCATGACGAGCCCGGCGGCGATGGCGAGGAAGTAGTTCCATCCCAGTCGCAGGCGGAACTCGATGGCCAGCACGGCGGCGACGCCACCGAGCTCGGCCTGGGCGAAGTTGATGACCCGGTTGGCCCGGTAGATGAGCACGAGGCCCAGGGCCACGAGCGCGTAGAGGGAGCCGAACATGGCACCCTGCAGCACGATGCCCAGGGGGAGGCCCCGGGGGAGGACGTGGTCTCCCAGGACCCAGACGACGACGGCGATGGCGGCTCCCAGGGCCGCCCGTCCCGGCGCTCCCAGGCTGAGGGAGAGCCCCTTGTCGCGCTCAGCCGCGGTCTTCACGGCGTCACTCGGGCTTGATGGGCGGCTCGTCGTTGTTCCACTGGCCCGACTGGAAGCGCTGACCGCCGTAGGTGGCGATGTAGTTGCCGGCCTTGCCGTCCACCGCGATCGCCTTGGAGTCCCAGAAGACCTCCTTGGAGTCGATGATGGCGGTGTGCTCGTGGGCGAAGGACCAGGTGCCGAACGGAGCCGTCGGGCCGCCGGCCGTGGGCAGGGCCCTGCTCCCCGACGCCAGGTTCGTGATGTTCAGGGTGGGACCGCCCGCCTGCAGCTGGTTGTACATGGAGATGAGCTGGGCGTAGATGGCGTAGCCGCCCAGGGGGAGGTCCTTGCCGCTGGCCGCCTTGTAGGCGGTGTTGGCCTCGCCGGCCTTGGCGTTGGCCGCGGCCTCGTCACCCAGCTGGCTCATGCCGAAGACGTGGCCGTCGGACTGGTCCTGGGCCCCGCTCTCCCACAGCCGGGCGAAGGAGTCGCTGTCCTGCAGGGCCACGCCTATGTCGAGCCACTCGGGGTGGTACTGCTGGTTGTCGGCCTGCTGCATCAGGAACAGGCTCGAGTAGGGGTCGCAGGCCATGATGATCGTGGTGGCCCCCGCGGCGTGGAACTGGACAATCCCCTTGGCCGCCTCGCTCGGGAACTGGGAGACGTCGAGCGTGTAGTTGTACCGGGACGTTATGGGCACGTGGTAGATGGTCTTAAGGTCGGTCTCGGAGATGTTCACGCAGCGCTGGTAGCCGTCGTTGTTGGGGACGTAGGTGGCGAACTTGCGGTTCGCCACCTTGTAGGTCGCGTCGCCCGCCCACTTGGCGGGGCGGTTGGCCAGGCGCTTGCCGATGTATTCGGCCACGTCGTGGGCGATGCGCTCGCACTGCTGCGTCCCGGCCCAGACGTAGGGGTCCCAGCGCTGGTACCACAGCTCGGGGAAGTAGGGGGCTCCGAGGGGCAGGTACAGCCCGTAGCGCTTGGCGCACTCGGCGAAGGGCTGGCTCACGTACATGGAGTTGCTGGCAGGCAGCTCGATGACGCCGAAGGCCTTTACCGAGCTGGCGATGGCATCGGCGTCGGCGCACGCCGCGTCTTGGCCCTGGCTCTGAGCCTCCGAGGTGCCGTTGCCCTGGCCGTTGAAGTCGACCAGCTTCACCTGGCGGCCGAAGAGCTCGAAGTTCTTGTTGAAGTAGGGCACCAGGGCGTCGAGGATCTGGCGCTGCTCGGCGTTACTGGGGTTGCCCGCCTGCTGGTTGAGCTTGTCCAGGGCCTGGGCGTTGGGGCCGCTGGCGTCCGACGTGGCGCGCACGGCGATGGTGATGGTGTCTCCGGTGATGCCACGGACGCCGTTGGACCCGCCGTTGTTGCCGCTGTAGGCGGCCACGCACGGGGCGGCGTACTGCGAGAACTGGAGCTGACGCACGCCGGGCTTGCAGGCGACGCCGGCGCGCGTCGTGCCCGTCCCGACCGCGGCGGGGGCGACGGGGCCGCCCGACGTGCTGGCCGCCGGACCGCGGGCCCCCGCCGCCACGGCCCCGGCGCCGGCCGCGGCTCCCCCGCCGCCGGCCGCGGCCGCTGTCCCGCCCGCCCCGGCCGCGGGGCCAGCGGCCGCCCCCGCTCCGCTGTTGTCGGCCCCACCCACGCCGGCCACGGCCGAGCCGCCTCCCTTGTCGCTCGAGACCGAGGAGCTGCCGTGGTGCTCGAGGGTGGGCAGAAGGGCGATCATGACCGCCCAGATGGTCCCGAACACGTAGAGCGGCATGTAGCGGCGCACATGGAAGGTGGCCTTGAGAGCCGACCGCGAGACCGGGTCGGGCTGGTTGTCCAGAAGCTCCCGCTCCTGTTCCCGAGTGGTCAGCATGCTTCCCCCAAAGACGGTCGAGAAGGTCGAAGCCCGCTGTCTCTAGTTCAACGGCGGCAGGTGTGACTCCTGCCACAGCCCAGCGGCACCACCCTTGCTTGACCCACGGGTCAAGTCAAGTAGTCCTCTCCAGGAGCAGCTTCATGCGCGCCATCTCCTCCCGGGTGTCCTGCGCCAGCCAGCCGCGGGCATAGGGCTCGAGCGCCCACCGCCACGGGGCCCGGAACGTGAAGCACTCCCGGTGGACCACCTCGGTGCCCTGGTCCAGGGGGCGGCAGGTGAAGGACCCGTCGAACCGGAAGACCCAAGGAGCCAGCCCCGTCTCGGCGCTGGTGAAGCGCAGGCGGGACCAGGGCTCGAGCTCGAAACGCAGCGTCACGGGGGGTCCGGGGAGCCCCCTCAGGTGCCCGCCGTGGCGCACCGTGCCCGTGTTGCCGGTCCGGTCCATGCTGCGGATGCGGCGGATCTTGGTGTCCACCTTGGCGTAGCTGGGGAGATCGAGCACGAACTCCAGGACGTCGCGGGGCGACCGCTCGATGACGGCCCGGCCCTCGCCGCAGATCACCGGCCCGTCCTACTACGGCCAGAGGCACGATCCGCCCCGGGCCAGACGACTCCGGCCGGCCCCGTCCGTACCGTCACCGCCCGGCTCACCACCGCCCGGCTCACCACCGCCCGGCTCACCACCGCCCGGCTCACCACCGCCCGGCTCACCACCGCCCGGCTCACCACCGCCCGGCTCACCACCGCCCGGCCCACCACCCCTTCTGGCCCTTACCGGGGCCATGACCTGGCCCGCGAACCTGTGGTGCGGGTCGGTCTACCTCGCCGTGGTCGGGACATCGGGCTTCGGGTGCTGGCCTGGCCGGGGGCGGACGTCATCGCCGGGGGCGATCGGGTGGATCTGGGCTGGTGAGGGCAACCGCGCGGGCCTGAGCGCCGCCCGGGCCCGATCACCGACCGGGCGACGCCCGTCCCTTATGCTGGCTGACCGGGTCTTCCCCGCAATCCCCGATGCCAGAGCCGACCTCTCTCTCGCCGACTGCCGCGGTCCGTGCCGAGCTCGACCGGGCGCCGGTCGGGCGAGCCGACCTGTTCTCCAAGTGCAGCTCGCCGCGCCTCGACGAGTTCCACGCGGCCGAGGCCGTCGGCCTGCTTCCATATTTCCGGGAGATGGCCAGTCAGCCCGGCCCGGTGGTGATGCACGAGGGCCAGCCGGTGATCATGCTCGGCTCCAACAACTACCTGGGCCTGACCAGCGACGAGCGGGTCAAGCGGGCGGCCGTCGATGCGGTGGAGCGGTTCGGGACCGGGTGCACCGGCAGCAGGCTGATGAACGGGACCCTTCCCATCCATCTGGAGCTGGAGAACGAGCTGCGGGACTGGCTGGGTGGGGAGGCCTGCCTGGTGTTCACCACCGGGTACTCGGTCAACCTGGGCACCATCTCGACCCTGGTCGGCTCGCGCGACACGGTGTTCGTTGACGCCGCCAGCCACGCCAGCATCATCGACGGGGCCAGGCTGGCCTCGGGCAGCTTGCGATCGTTCCGCCACAATTCGGTGTCCGGGCTGCGCCGCAAGCTGGCCGCCTGGCGGGAGCAGGAGGGCGACGGGGCCCTGGTCGCGGTGGACGGCGTGTACTCGATGGAGGGCGACATCGCCCCCCTCGCCGAGATCGACCACGTCTGTTCCAGCCTGGGCGCCCGCCTCCTCGTGGACGAGGCTCACGCCCTGGGTGTGCTGGGCCCGGAGGGGAGGGGCAGCGCGGCCGCAGCCGGGATCCGGGCCGACCTGCTGATGGGGACCTTCTCCAAGTCGCTGGCCTCCTGCGGAGGGTTCCTGGTGGGCCCCCAGCCCGTCGTCGACTTCGTCCGCACCGCCTGCCGGCCCTTCCTCTTCACCGCCTCGGGCGTGCCCGCCGCCCTCGGCGCGGCCCTGGCCGCCCTGAGGGTGGCCCGGGAGGAGGAATGGCGCCGGGAGGCCGTGCGCGAGCGGGGGACGCAGCTCCGACGAGGGCTGTTCGAGCTGGGCTACGACGTCGGCGGAGACCATGGGACGGCGATCCTGGCCGTCCACGTAGGTGACGACTGGGAGGCGGCCCGCCTGTGGCGGGCCCTGCTCGACCACGGCGTGTACACCAACTGCGCCGTCGCCCCCGCCGTGCTCCCCGGTCGGGCCCTGCTGCGCACCTCGGTGATGGCGACCCACACCGAGGCCCACATCGACCAGGCCCTGCGGGCTTTCGAGGACGTGAGATCGAAGTCGGGCTGACCGGGGCCACCGGGCACCTGGGCACCTGCCTGCTCGACCGCCTGGTCCACGATCCGGCCGTGAACGCGATCCGCTCGGTCGCCCGCCGCCCCCTCCCAGAGCGCGACAAGGTCCACCACGTCTGCGCCGACCTGCGCGACCCGGCGGCCGGGCGCCATCTGGAGGGCGTCGACGTCCTCTGGCACCTGGGCTTCCAGCTCTGGCGCCGACGCCGCGACCCCGGGGGCCGCGGGGCGGCCGAGGTGAACCTGGCCGGCACGGCCAGCGTCCTGGCGGCTCGTCCCGGCCACGTGGTGCTGGCTTCGTCGGCGTCGGTGTACGGGGCCTGGGCCGACAACCCGCTTCCCATACCCGAGGCCCACCCACCCCGACCCAACCCCGAGTGCCCCTACGCCGGCCAGAAGCTGGAGGCCGAGCGCATGTGCGCGGAGGCGGCCCCCACC
>Ga0209577_10004603_pt1 | contig 12946 bp, 10 predicted proteins | sample GraSoiAngelo_109_FD_185874 | JGI IMG/M metagenome (GOLD analysis project Ga0209577, IMG submission 185874) | Grasslands soil microbial communities from the Angelo Coastal Reserve, California, USA - 14_0903_12_20cm (SPAdes) (version 2) | ecosystem: Environmental > Terrestrial > Soil > Grasslands... | reverse complement strand
ACGGGTGCTTGAATTTCTTGGGGTCGCGGTCGTAGATCAGCGCCTCGGTGTCCACGCCGAGGTCCTGGAGGATCCGGTAGCCGATGTGCGCGTGGCTCAGCTCGTCCTGGATGATCGCCAGCGCGGAAATGAGGTTGTTCATCGACGGGCTGTCCTTGGCCGCGGTGTAGTAACTGGGGGCGCTGATCAGCTCGGTGTCGGCTGAGACCGTGAGGATGTGCACGAGGGTCTGCCGGTACTCGTCGGTCATCTCATCGGGGCTCTCGACGATCTGCCCCTGGGCGATGCGCTCGAGCAGCTGCGCGTCCGTTACGGCCGCCATCGCGTCCCGGCCCCCCGTCACGATATGACACGTTTCTTGCACGAACATGCAAAAAAGCGTGTATAATTATTATACGGCCTCGCAGCGGAGGGCGTCAACCCGAGATGCGCGCGCGCTCGCTGCTCTTCACGGTCTACGGAGACAGCATCCGGCCGCACGGCGGGGAGATCGGGATGCGGAGCCTGATCCGCCTGATGGCCCCGCTCGAACTCTCCCCGCGCGCGGTGCGCGCGGCCGTGTCGCGGATTGCGCGCCAGGGATGGCTCCGGACCCGCCGGGTCGGGCGCCGGGCGTTCTACTCGCTCACCCCCCAGGGGGCCTGGCGGGTCGAGCAGGGTGTGCGCCGGGTTTACCAGGTGGAACCGACGCCGTGGGACGGCCGCTGGCGCCTCCTGACCTACGCGATTCCCGAAGGCCGCCGCGTGGCGCGGGACCGGCTGCGGCGCGAACTGACCTGGTTGGGCCTCGGTCCGCTCTCGAGGAGCACGTGGGTCACTCCCCACAACCTCACGGATCTGCTGCGCGAGCTCGCCGGCGCGCATGGGCTGGATGGCCACGTGGCGATCTTCGAGGCGGCGCACCTGGGCCCCGGCCGGGACCGCGCGCTCGTGGAGCGCTGCTGGAATTTGAGCGAGATCGGCGCGCGGTACCGCGCGTTCACCGCAACGACCGGCAGGCGGACGGCCGCGCTGCGCAGACGCCTCAGGAAGCGGGCGATCTCGGATGCGGCCTGCTTCGCCGAGAAGATCCTGCTCGTGCACGAGTACCGGAAGTTCCTCTTCGTGGATCCGGGCCTGCCGGCTGCGCTGCTCCCCGCTGACTGGCCGGGGCGGGCCGCGGCCCGGCTGTTCCGCGAGGTCTACCAGATGCTCGCGGGGCCGGCGGCGCGCTTCTTCGAGGCGGCGTTCGAGCCGCCCCCCGGGCGGCCGGGCGTGGCTACCTCCCCTTGAACACCGGCGCGCGCTTGCCGAGAAAGGCGTCGACGCCCTCCGCGGCGTCCTCGGAAGCGAACACCCGGAACAGCGCCTCGCGCTCGTACGCCAGCCCGCCGTCCAGGGGAAGCTCCAGGCCGCGGGTCGTGGCGAGCTTGATGAGCCCCACCGCGAGCGTGGCGCGCTTCGTCAGGGCGTCGGCATACTCGCGAGTTTTGGCGAGGAGTTCCTCCGCCGGGAAGATGCGATCGACGAGGCCGATCGACAGGGCTTCGTCGGGCGGGACCGTCCGGCCGGTGATCATGAGGTCGAGGGCCCGGCCCTTCCCCACCAGGCGGGGCAGCCGCTGGGTGCCTCCGTTCCCCGGCAGGATCCCGAGCGAGATCTCCGGCTGCCCGAGACCGTAGGCGCCCGCGGCCGCGAAGCGCAGGTCGCAGGCGAGGGCGATCTCCATCCCGCCGCCGAGGCAGTGGCCGTTGATGGCCGCGATGAAGACCTTGGGCGTCAGCTCGATCTTGCGGAGCACCTCGTGCATGCGGAGGATGAACTTTTCTTTCTGCGGCAGGGTTGACGCCTGGAAGAACTTCACGTCCGCTCCGGCGGAGAAGAACCGGGGCAGCGTGCTGGTCAGGACGGCCGCCTGGATACCATCGTCGGCGCGGACGGTGTCGACCGCCTCATCCAGCTCGAGCGCGAACTGCTGATTGTAGGCGTTCGCCGGGGGCCGGTGGAGCGAGATCTGACCGACGGCCCCCTCCCGCTCAAGACTGATCATGTCTCCCACGACACGTCACCCCCATCCCATGCAGCCGAATCCGGCGGCCGCGCGCGCACCGACCTCACCGGACGGGCGCCTGGGGCCGGCGCTCGGCCAGCCGCTCGCGGAGCCGGAACCGCTGGATCTTCCCCGTCGCGGTCTTGGGGAGCTCGGGCGTGAATTCGATCCACCGCGGATACTTGTACGCCGCGATCTTGCCGCGCACGAACGCCTGCAGCTCCTCGGCCAGCGCGTCGTCCGCCCGGTGCCCCGGCTTGAGCACGACGAAGGCGTACGGCTTCACGAGCTCGTCCCGATCGGCCTGGCCGACGACGCCGCACTCCAGGACCGCCGGATGCTGGACCAGCGCCGCCTCGACCTCCGCGGGCGACACCCACTGGCCCCCGGCTTTGAGCATGTCGTCGGAGCGGCCGCAGTACCAGTGGTACCCCTCGGCGTCCTTGTAGTACTTGTCTCCGCTCATGAACCACTCGCCTCGAAACGCCTGCTTCGTCCGCTCGTGCTTGTTCCAGTAGCCTGAGGCGATGCTGTCCCCGCTGACCAGCAGGTCGCCGATCTCGCCCGGCGGGACCTCCCGGCCATCCTCGCCGATGATCTTGACCCCGTAGCCCGTGACGACCTCGCCGCTGCTCCCCGGCCGTACCCGCCCCGCGCGGTTGCTGATATAGATATGAAGAGCCTCGGTCGATCCGATCCCGTCGAGGATCTCCACCCCGAACCGCTCCTTCCATCTGGTGAACAGCGCGGCCGGAAGCGGCTCGCCCGCCGAGACACACAGCCGCACCGCGCCGAGATCGGCAGGGCCATCCGCGGCCAGCATCGCCGCGTAGGCGGTGGGGACGCCGAAGAACAGGGTCGGCCGGTACCGGCGGATCAGATCGAAGTACACTCGCGGCTCGAATCGTCCCGGATACAGCACCGCAGCGGCTCCCACTCGAAACGGAAAGTACAGCGCGTTCCCCAGCCCGTAGGCAAAAAAGAGCTTGGCGATGGAGAGGCAGATGTCGTGCTCCCGAATATCTAAGACTGCGCGGGCGTATTGATCGGCGGTCACGACCATATCGTGGTGCAGGTGCACCGTCCCCTTGGGCGCGCCGGTGCTGCCGCTGCTCCACAGCCAGAATGCCGGTTCGTCGCGGTGGGTCGCCGCCGGAGCCAGCTCGGGGGACGCCGCGGCCATGAGATCGCGAAGCCCGTGCTGTCCCCGGCCGGGAGCGCCGGCGACGACGACGTGCCGGAGCGCGGGGAGGCCGGCGAGCGCCGGCTCCAGCACCGGCAGGAGCGCTTCGCTCACCACCAGCACTCCGGCCCGGCTGTCGCGCAGCATGTAGGCGTAGTCGTGCGTCGTCAGGGCGGTGCAGGTGGGCACCGCGACGGCCCCGATCCGGATCGCCCCCCAGAAGAGATAGGCCAGCTCCGGGGAATCGAGCATCAGGAGCAGGACGCGCTCTTCCGGGTGAACCCCGAGCGACCGCAGGGCGTTCCCCGCCCGGTTCACCTGGGCCAGCAGCGTGCGGTAGGTGATCCGGTCGTCGCCCGCGTAGATCGCGACCCGGTCGCCCCGGCCCTGCTCGAGATTGCGGTCGAGAAACGCGGTCGAGACGTTGAAATCTTCGGGAACGTCGGCGGCCGGGGGCATCGGCCCCGCTTTCGCGGCCCGCGCCTGACTCTCCTCTCAGACCGGAGCCGCAGGGGATCGCGCGCGGTGCTAGGGGCAGGGGGTGGCCAAGGCGGTGCTGCTGATCGCGAGGCCGGCAACGTCGCTTTTTGGCTCGTTCCACGTGTAGATACCGACCACGCGGTCCTGTTCGTTGAGCACGGGGGAACCGCTGATCCCCCGCTCCGGCCGGTCGGCAGACTCGATCTCGAACACCGGGGTCCCATCTGTCGCCGTCGCTATCTTCGTGATGGTGCCCGCGACCACCACCCTTTCAGTCGTCTGCGACGCCCGGCCGTACCCCACGACCCGGACCTGCCCTTGCTTCTCCGGGGCGCCTCCGAGGGTAAAGAAGGGAAAGTATGGGAGCGGGCCGGTGTGCGGCCGCGCCTCGAACCGGGGCTGCCCTTCCTGGGGCTTCCCTCCGGGGACGGGGATCATCCACCAGATATACTTGGTGGGAGTTAGGCGAATCTCGGCCACGTCGCGGCCGAGCGGTCCTTCCCGGACCTCGACCGGATCGCTCTCCAGGGGACTCGCGCAGACGATGTCCACTCCGTAGAATTCTTTGTTGAAGATGGCGAACAGCACATGGTGTTCTGGATCGTGCTGCACGAGGTAGACCACGTGGCTGTTGGTGAGGGCCAGGCCGCTGGGGTCGATGAAGAACGCCGTCCCCATGGCGATTCCACGGCCTTCCGGAGTCAGGGTGAGGAGCTGAAAGACCCCGTCCCAGGAAGCCCCCTCCTCGCCCAAGGCGGAGAGCGGCCCGCCGAGGAAGAGCGACAGGGCGGCGGCCGCCATGATGACGGCCCATGCGCGGGGCGGCGGGCCCCCTCGACCAGCCGCGGCACGCGCCGGGGCACCATGCCCCCGGCAATCACGGGCGCTGCTCGAGCGGCCGATCACATTGGACCCTCCCCCCGAGCACTGAACGCCGGTCTCTGGCTGCCCGGCGCCTCGAACTGACCACCGGGAGTGTTATATACCCATCTCCCGCAATCCTCGGCAGGCGCGTTGAGGAAGATCCCGGCCGGCCGTCGAAGACTCGGGCGCGCAACGCTGTGGAGGTGACCAGGCATGATGATCCTGCCCTACGAAGGCCGCACACCCCGCATCGCGCCGACGGCGTTCGTCGCGCCGACCGCGACGGTGATCGGCGACGTCACGATCGGGGAGGAGGCCAGCGTCTGGTTCGGGGCGGTCCTCCGGGGCGATGTCGGCCGGGTCGAGGTGGGCGCGCGGGCGAACGTTCAGGACAATGCCGTGCTCCATTCGACCGCGCGGATTCCGACCGTGGTCGGCGAGGGGGCCACGATTGGCCACGGGGCGGTCCTGGAGGGATGCACGGTGCAGCGGGGCGCGCTCATCGGGATGAATGCCGTCATCCTCCACGAGGCCGTGGTCGGGGAGGAAGCCCTCGTCGCCGCGGGCAGCGTGGTCACCGACGGAACGCAGATCCCGCCGCGCACCGTCGCGGCCGGCGCGCCGTGCCGGGTGCGCAAGCCGCTCTCGGGATCCTCCGCGGAGTGGATCGCGCGGGCCGCCGAGGCCTACGTCGGGCTCTCGCGCCGGTACCTGGCGGCGCAGGCGCGGGATGGCAAAGCCGGGACGGCGGCCGACGGGCCGGTCTCGGGCTAGGGGCCGGCCGACGCCGGGCCCGGCGGTGGATTGATGGGGAGGACCAGCGGCGCGCGGGGCGGCTGGTTGAAGTCGAAGTCCTCGACGAGACTGCCGAGCTGCGGCAGATTCTCCCGCACATCCGGCCGCCGGTCGGGACGCCCGTCGGTCTTCGGATCGATGCGCCGACCGCCGAGGAAGTCGTCCTCGATGAACTTCACGTAGGCGTCGAAGCTCAACACCTGGTGGTCGATGTCACCCCGCCGGGCGTACGGGCTGATGACCAGGCCGGGGACCCTCAACCCGTAGCCGTTCTCATCGACGGCGGGCGGGACGACGTGATCGTAGAACCCGCCCCAGTCGTCCCACGAGAGGAAGATCGCGGTGCTGCCCCAGTTTGGCCCCTGCATTACGGCGTTGATGAGGCTGGTGACGTAGGCCTGGCCGGCGCTCACGAGCGCGGGCGGGTGTTCGCTGACCCGCCCATTGGGCACCACCCAGGAGACCGCCGGGAGCGTGCCGTTCCTGGCCGCCTCGAAGAAGTGGGAGACGGTCTGGATGTTGCGGAGCTGGCCGTCCTCCCGGACCGTTTCGAACCAGGGCAGCGGGTTCCAGATCTGCGGCGTGCCGGCGCGCTGCGGCTTCTCGGGGCACGCCGCGGCATCGTCGTCGCAGTCCGGCTGAGTCCCCTCGGCCACGTAGTAGGCCCAACCGACATTCGCCTTGTGGAGGAGATACGTCAGGTCTGTCCAGGCATAGTTAGGTTTCGCCAGGCCCTGCTTCCCGCGTCGCGCGAGCCGGTCTGGGCTCTGCAGCTCGTTCACGCAGCTCATCGGGTCCGCGCTCGTGCAGCGGGCCGACCACTCCGAGACCATGAACAGGTGCTCGGGGAGGCTCCACGACGCGTTCGGCTCAAACATGTGATCTTGCAACACGAACTCCCGGGCGTAGGTCCAGTAGTTCGGGATCTCTCGCGCATCGTGGTACCCCATCACATCGGGCTCTCCCGTGCCGCCCCCGCAGTTCGGGTCGAACGCTCCCACGCACCGGCCGCGCCGGCCGCCGACCTGACCGATGAACCCGTCCATCTTCCCGCCGTCGATGTCGGCCACCGCGTTCTTGGCGCTGTGGGGTCCGCCGCGGTTCAGGTCGTGCGAGTCGTGGAAGGGCTTTACGCACCGGCCGGAGCGCGGGTCGGTCGCGCAGACCGTTGGCATGCCGTTTTGCATTGGAATGCCGTCCGCACCCGGGTAGGTCCCGAAGTAGTGGTCGAACGACCGGTTCTCCTGCATGATCACCACGATGTGCTGGATCTTGTGGATACCGCTCAGGTCGGCCGCATCGGCCACGAACGGCCAGGTGCTCGGAGGACCCCAAGGGGGCAAGGAGACCGTGACGATCGCCAGCGTTCCCAGCGCGCATGCGCGGCGCCACGCGGCCGCCGCCGGCCACGGGGGGCCGCCCCGATGAATGAGAAACCACATGAGCCCTGACATGCGTCGCCTCCCCCCGCGGACCTGCCAGACGGGCCGCGGGATCTGTGGCATCTGTGCTCTGACTGATGATGCCCCTGTCCAGGGAACGTTAGCGACCGAAATGTTCGCAAAGTTCCCCGGGTCCGAGGCTCCCCGGTAGAAAGTCATCGCTGCGCTGGCATTCACCGTTGACACATGTGTTGCCTCATATTACTATGTTGCACAAGATGCGCAACTATCAATTTCAAGGCAACTCATCGGAGCGCGCCTTGGTCTCACAGGCCACCAAGGCCCTCGAGGCCCGGCTCCCAGCTGGCTGGCGGGCCATGCCCCTTCCCACGATCAGGGATGGGAAGGGGGGTCAATGGACCCCCGATGCCCTCATCGAGATCCGCTCTCCGCAGGGTGTCACCGGGACATTGGTGCTCGAGGCAAGAAGCAGAGTCGAACCGAGAGACGTTGCCGCGCTCGTCGCTCAGTTCCGCGGGTACGGCAAGGGCACCCCCACATTGATCGCGCCGTTCCTGAGCCTACAGACCATTGAACGACTCAGAGGGGCAGATATCGCCTACATGGACTTGACCGGGAATGCCCGCGTCGTGATCGCCCGGCCGGGTCTCTTCGTCGAGACCCAGGGCGCCCGACAGGACCCCAGGCGCGAGGAGCGACCGGCCCGATCCCTCAGGGGCGCCAAAGCCGGCCGCATTGTCAGAGCGCTGTGCGATTTCCTCCCACCGCTCGGCGTCCGCGACCTCGCCTCGAGATCGGGCACCAACCCAGGATACGTCTCCAGGGTGCTCGACCTCTTGGAACGCGAGGATCTCATCAAGCGCCGGCCGCGAAAACCCATCACTTCCGTCGACTGGCCAGCCCTGATCCGCCGGTGGGCGCAAGATTATTCGGTCTTCGATGAGAAGAGCAAGACGCCTGCGCCCCTCGGCACGCGAGAAGTCCAGTCCTACCTCGAACCACGAGGACTGTCGGCGTTCTTGAAAAAGCTACAGGATGCTGGGAGCAAGGTCATCGATACGCCTTATTCAGTAACCGGCTCACTCGCCGCGTCCAAAGTCGCTCCTATTGCGCCTCCTCGACTGGCCATCTGCTACGTCGAGACCCCCTCGACCGTGGCAACCCATCTCGGTTTGCAGCCCGCGGATGCCGGCGCGAACGTCTTCCTTGCAACCCCCTTCGACCCGGTCGTCTACGAACGCACCTGGTTGCGTGACGGTGTCAGGTTTGCGGCCCTGAGCCAGGTCACCGCAGACTTACTGACCGGCCCGGGCCGGGGACCAGCCGAAGCCGACGCGTTGATCGAGTGGATGGGCAACCATGAGCGTACCTGGCGCTCCTGATCCGATCTACGTCCTCGCCCGCCGGGTCCTCCTCGATGCCCTCGAGGGCCTTGGCGATCAAAGACGAGCGGTCATCCTTGTCGGCGCTCAAGCCATCTATCTGCATGTCGGCGATGCCGACCTCGCAGTCGCCGCATTCACCACCGACGGCGATCTTGCCATAGTGCCCTCCGACCTGCGGCCTGAGCCCAAACTCGCTGAAACCCTGACCCGCGCCGGCTTTCGTCCCAGCTCCAGCCTCGGCACGTGGATCAAGGAGGCGCTCCTCGAGGGGGCCACGGCGCAGGTCCACATCGATCTCCTCGTACCCGAGGTGGTCGGAGGAGCGGGGAGGCGTGGCGCGCGCCTTGACGTCCATGGGACGCGGGTCGCGCGAAAAGCGAAAGGGCTCGAGGCCGCCCTCATTGACCGGCACGTGATGGTCCTCGCGGCCATTGACAGAGATGACCCCAGATCCTACGAACTCTGGGTCGCCGGTCCTGCCGCGCTGCTGGTCGCCAAGGTTCACAAAATCCACGAGCGCGGGGATGCTCCTGACCGATCCCATCGCCGGTAGCGTCGTTCGTGAGGCTGTAGATTTTCTGAGACATCTGTTCGGCGAGCCATCGAGCCGGGGTTCTCAGATGGCCGCTCGTGCCGCCGCCCCGCTCGAACCAGAGGAAACCATCGCAGCGTCCTGTTCAGCGCTCGCGCAGGACCTCCTGCGTACCGTGGTGGAGTGACCTATTACGAGGCGGGGCTCCGCGAGGCAGATGACGATATGGATCAAGGAGGACGAGCCCGTGCGGAAGATCCAGGTCACCATCGACGACAAAACGGAGCGGCTCCTGGAGGCGTTGGCCGTGCCCAGAGCCGGAAACAAGAGCTTCGTCGTGCGAGAGGCGGTCCGGCGGATGGCGGAGCAGGAGGGGTTCGAGCAATACCTGGACTGGCTCGAGCAGCAACCGGATGTCCGCGTGTCTCTGGAGGGGGCGCGGGCCGATGAACGCCAGGGCCGGACCGTTTCACATGAACAGGTGCTCAGGCGTCTTCAAAAATCCAGACGCCGGTGAAGGGGCTTCGATGAGCGAGGTCGCGGTAGATCTCATGACCCCTGCGAGATCCCTGCGCCTCCGCCGGGCGCGCCTTCGAACGGCAGGCCCGCGAGTTCCCGCAGGGCTCGGTCCACGTAGACCCGCGTCATCTTCTTGCGGTACCCGATCGTGAGGTCGGCGTTGTCCAACGGCTTCGCCGGCTGGAACGCGATCTGCGCGGCACGGGCGATCAGATCGGGGGTGGGCCGCTGGCCCCGGAGCAGCGCGGCCGCCTCACCGGCGACCACGGGGCGGGAGGCGACGGCCCCGAGGACGATCCGGGCATCCTCCACCGTGCCGTCCGGCGCGCAGCGCAGCGCCGCCGCCACCCCCAGGATCGGGAAGTCGAACGACCCGCGGCGGCGCAGTTTCCAGTAGGTCGTCTTCCAGCCATCCGCGGCAGGAAGAAGCACATCCGTCAGGATCTCCTCGGGCGCTTTCGTCAGGTAGTCCATCCCGTCGTCGCGGTACAGAGCGGCCGCGGGCACCTCCCGCTCCCCTCGAGGACCCACCAGACGCACCCGGGCGTCCAGGGCGATCGCCACGGGCGCCGTGTCGGTTGACGAGATGGCCCAGCACCGCGGGCTGCCGGGCGCGACGAGGCAGATGTCGCCGTCCTTCTTCGTGCAGAAGCCGATGGAGCGCCGCCAGTGATACGTCTGATTGTAGTAGTTGCACCGGGTGTCCAGGCAGAGGTTGCCGCCGAGGGTCCCCATGTTTCGGAGCGGCGGCGTGCTGACGGCGCCGGCCGCAAGCGCGAGCGCGCGGTAGGCCCCCGCGATCTCCGGATGGGCGGCGAGATCGGCCAGCGTCACCCCGGCCCCCAACGTCATCCCCTTGCCGCGATCGCCGGAGATCCGCCCCAGGTCGCGGATCGCCCGGAGCCCCACTAGCACCTTCGGCTCGAACTGCCGCCGCTTCATATTCGGGTACAGATCCGTGCCGCCGGCCACGACCATCCCATCGGGGCCGGCCTCGGTGATGCGCCTGACGGCCTCATCCACGGTTGTGGCGCCCAGGTAAGTAAAGGACGGCAGGCGCAGCATCAGAGGGCGTCGGGTTTGACGGACCGCGCGCCGCGGGGACGAGCGTCGCTGGCAGCTGTCCCGGTGTGGAGGTTCAGCGCCAGGCCCTGAGCGCCGCCTGCGATCGGAAGACCGGCAGGGCCGACGTTGGGCGCCTGCCGCCACGGGATCTCCCACCCGGCGGGAGGGGCGACCTTGATCGGATCACGGAACCGGAACTCGGGGATCCCGCGCGGGCCGGCACGTCCGGCGCCGCCCTTGCGCTTCTGTTCGAGCGCGGCGAGCACTTTGTCCGGGGAGATGGGGATCTCGTCGATCCGCACCCCGACCGCGTCGTATACGGCGTTGGCGACCGCGGGGATCACGGGCAGGAGCGGCCCCTGCCCGGCCTCTTTGGCCCCGAAGGGGCCCTCCGGATCGTCGCTGTTGACGAGGATCGTCTCCACCGGCGGCATCTCGAGAAACGTCGGGCTCTTGTACTCGAGCATCGAGGGAATCTTGTGCAGGCCCTTGCGGAAGATCTGCTCCTCCATCAGGGCCTCGCCGAGCGCCATATAGACGCTGCCCTCGATCTGGCCGATGACCAGCGTCTCGTTGATGGCCCGCCCGATGTCGTGGGCGATCCAGACGCGCTCGGCCGCGACCTCTCCCGTCGATTCATCGACCCGGACCTCGACCACCGCTGCCGAGAACGAGTAGGCCGGGGACGGACCAACCCCGGACCCTTTGTACGCGCCGGAGAGCTTCGGCGGCGTGTAGGAACCCACCGTGGTCAGCGTGCCGAACATGGCTTCAGCGCATGCCGCGGCCTCCGGAAACGAGACGCCGTGCTCCGGCGCCGCCCGGTGATAGATGCGGTGGTCGCCGACCGCCAAATCGTCGGACTCGACCTCGAGCTTCTCAGAGACGGCCGCCAGGAGGAGATCCCGCATCTTCCGCGCAGCGGCGAGCGCGGCGTTGCCCGCCATGAAGGTGACCCGGCTGCTGTAGGAGCCGAGATCGATGGGGGTGAGGTCCGTGTCGGCGGTGACCAGGCTGATCTCCTGGGGATCGAGCCCCAGGACCTCGGCGACGACGCCGGCCAGCACCGAGTCGCTCCCCTGGCCGATGTCGATCGCGCCGCAGTAGACCATCACCCCGCCGCCCCGGTCGACCCGGATCTGTACCTCGCTGTGGGGCATGTCGTTCCAATAGATAGGAAGCCCCGCCCCGCTGAGGTAGGTGCTGATCGCCAGCCCCACACCGCGGCCCCGAGGCAGGCGGCCGTGCTTTTCATGGAAGCCGCTCGCCGCCACCACCCGCTCGACGCACTCGCGCAGGCCGTTGCTGGTGATCCGGAGGTGGTTGACGGTCCTCGTAAATGGGTCGGTGGCGTTCGTCAGCCGGATCGCGACCGGGTCGAGCCCGAGGTCCTCCGCCAGTTTGTCCATCTGGATCTCGATGCCGAAGCGCGGCTGCGGGGTCCCGTGGCCCCGCTTCGGGCCGCACGGGGGCTTATTGGTCCACAGGCGCGTCCCCTCGAACTTGTAGGCGGGGATCTTGTAGGTGACCGTCTGCAGCGCTCCTGTGTAGTAGGTGCTCGCCACGCCGTAGGAACCGTACCCGCCGCCGTCGAGGAAGGTCTTGAAATGGCACGCGGTGATCCGGCCGTCGCGCTTGACCCCGGTGCGGATCCACATCAGCACCGGATGCCGGCCCCGGTGGGCGTAGAAGACCTCCTCGCGCGTGAGCGTGATCTTCACCGGGCGCCCGGCGATCATCGCGAGCTTCGCCGCGCAGACCTCGTGGCTGAAGGGGTCGCTCTTGCCCCCGAACCCGCCCCCGACGGGCGTGGCGATCACCCGGATCCGGCCCATCGGGAGGTCGAGGACCTTGGCCAGGGCCCGGTGGACATAGTGCGGCGTCTGGGACGCGGTCCAAAGCACGAGGCGGCCGCCGGCCTCGACCTGCGCGACCGCGCTGTGCTGCTCCATCGGCAGGTGGGTGTTCCCCTGGAAGAAGAACACGTCCTCGCGGATGTGGTCGGCCTCCGCGAACCCGCGCTCGAGATCGCCAAACTCCAGTGAGACGTTCTTGTGCACGTTCGGCGCCGGGCCGTCCCCGTATTCCTGCACCCGGACCTCGGCCTCCGCGATCGCCTCCTCGATGGACATCACCGGTTTGAGCGGCTCGTATTCGACCTCGATGGCTTCGCAGGCGCGCTCCGCGGTCTCCTCGTCGACCGCGGCGACGGCGGCGAGAGGATCGCCAACGTACCGGACCTTGTCGAGGCAGAGCGCCTCCTCGTCCTGGCTGCTCGGCAGGATCCCGAACTTCGTGGGGAGGTCGTGCCCCGTGATGACGGCGAGTACCCCGGGCAGCGCCCGGGCGCGGCCGACGTCCAGCCGCTTGATCCGGGCATGGGGGAGGTGGCTGCGCAGCAGTTTTCCGAACAGCATGCGCGGGAGGAACAGGTCGTCGGCAAAACGTGTCTCCCCCGTCGTCTTGGCCGGCCCGTCAACCTTGGTCCACGGCCTGCCGATGATCCGGGGGCTTCCGCCGTCGGTCATGGCGCCTCCTCGCCGGCCCGCGCGGGGCCCGCTGCGGTCTGCGCAGGCACCGTCTGTTCGTCGCGCTGCGGCGCCGGACCGGCGCCACCCCCGCGCATCCGCGCGGCCGCCAGGTCAACCGCCTCGAGGATCTTGAGGTAGCCGGTGCACCGGCAGAGATTAC
>Ga0209577_10004602_pt1 | contig 12950 bp, 9 predicted proteins | sample GraSoiAngelo_109_FD_185874 | JGI IMG/M metagenome (GOLD analysis project Ga0209577, IMG submission 185874) | Grasslands soil microbial communities from the Angelo Coastal Reserve, California, USA - 14_0903_12_20cm (SPAdes) (version 2) | ecosystem: Environmental > Terrestrial > Soil > Grasslands ... | reverse complement strand
TCGGGGTTCGCGCGTTCGCCAGGTACGCGGTAATTCCTTCGGATACAAGATGGTCCGCTTCGCGGGACTGGTCCGCGTATTTCACATGAAGATTGCTATCCGCCGTGCTTAATGCATAGAGCGTGCTGCGCCTGGTTTCCTGGGTTTGATACTGCAAGGCCGCTATGCGATGAAGGCTTAGAACCGACCCGGTATACATATTCTGTGAGTCTAGGTCGGCCCGGCGAAGATCCCGGATGGCAAACAAGCCGACTGCGGTGGCGGCGCATAAAATGAAAAAGAGCAACAGCGCCGAACTGTAACGCGGGAATCTCCCCCAGCTGTGCGCCGGGCTTGCGCGCATGCCGGGCATCGCTTTTCTTGCACGGCTTGCCTTTTCGCGGCCCACGTTATCTGTTCTCCCGTGGTGGAACATGCAGCTTGTAGCCCTTGTCACCGGGAAGTCGTTCGTCGATTCGAATGACTTTGACCGTCTTATCTACATCGGAGGCTCGGAGATAGCCGATTGCGCCTGGCACATTGAATATGAACTTCCGAACGCCTTCCGGTGTTGAAAGAGTCTTGGGGGAAACAAACACTTCCCCCGTAAACAGGCCGTGCAGGAAGTGATTGTTAAACTCCGTTTCATCCATGTGGTAGATGCTGCTGAGCACGGCTGCGCGCTCCGGCCAGCCAGGTTCCAGCATCACCAGCGTGATTCGTCGGCCGTTTGGCCAGTGACCGCGTTCCCCTAGAAAAACCCGGCGTAGATCCACCATGGATAAATCATTGACCGGGTTGGAGTTATTGACGACGATGGCCAGGTTCCGCTCGGCTGCCGGCGGCTCCGGAACAGGCAGCTGAGCGAACCCCAACGAGCAGCTCAGCAGCGGTTCCCAAAGCAAGGCTGCACAAACCATAAAGAACAGAACATGGGCCGGGCGCGGCATCGGAAAAGACTTCAAAACGTAAAGCCGATTTGCATTGCCAGGGCACTGACGGCAGGCTGCTGTCGAAGGGCAGTGTAGTCGTATTGCAGCTTCAAAGCCACCGACTCGCTCGCATCAAAGCGCACGCCCACAGAAGGGCCTTGCCGCAGCTTTATGTCCGGAAAAACCGGTTCCGCGTTTGAGGCATTCACATACTGATAACGAAAATACGGCCGGTAAGACCTAAATTTCTTGGAAACTTGAGTGTAAAATCCGGGAGTACGGAACGCCCGTGCAGACCCAAAGGGAGCGTGGCGAACAACCAATGCCTCGTTCAGCCACTCAAAGCTCGGGCGGACGAATACGGCGTGAGCCGCAAGAATCGTCTCATCGATTCTCGGCAGATTGATGGGGGAAAGCAAATCTCGATAAGCCGAGAAGCCCACTTGAAGGCCCGGGACGACTTCGGGTCTGGCAAACAGAGCCAGATTGTAGGCCTTGTGATTCTGGTCATCGATTACGTTTTGCACGGGTTCCTGGGTCAGCGCCGAGCGTGAGGCGCGGCCGTTCCCTACTTCGGTCACATAATGCAGTCCCAATCGCCCGGAAGGAATAAGTCCGGAGGCCGAAATGCCCACGCTATGAATGGGCAGAATTCCGCCTCGGTCTTCGAAGGCGAAGAGGAAAGGCCGGTCGGCAGCGGTTTGAAACCAAGTGCTGTGATGGTAAGCCGTGTTGTAATAGCCGATGGCCGTGTGCCACCGGCCAGCCGCTAGCTTGAAGTAGTCGCTCTGCGAATACTCAACGAGATAACGTTCGACATCCACGCTGAAGGTGTTGTTTTGCCCCCTGGTCACGCCGTAAATGTTGTCTGGTCCGCCTTCAAAGATAATCTCGCTGAGAAACTTGAACCTTTCGGAAATATCCGAAGTGACAAACAGGTTTAGCTGTCCGAGGGTAAAGGAAGTTGTATCGCCCTTCCGGTTGTCCCCGTGTAGATTAATATCCCCAAAGCCGCGCATGCGCAGCAATGTCTTGCTGACATCCATGCGTTCCGGCACCGGTGGCTCCTCTTGCGGCTCAGTATCTTTCCCAGGCGCCGCAGTCGTCTGCCCAGGAACGGGGGCGCTGCCGGCGGTGGCAGTTGGCTGCTTCTCTGCTTCCAGCTGTCTGACCCTGGCCTCCAGTTGATCCATCTTTTTCACTTTGGCCTCAAGTTCCGCCACTCGTTCGAGCAACTCCTTGATCGCCTGAGAATCGGATGCGGGCGGAGCTTCCGATTGCTGCGCCCAAAGCATCGGAGACGCGACCAGCATTCCTAGCAATAGAAGGAGCGTTTTTCCTGGGATCTTCCTGTATGAGGGACCGTATGCCAGAAATGCTTGGTTGAGCGAAGGGATAGAAAACTTCATCGCCTCCTCCTTAGCCGGGAAATGGGGGGTTAAAATCACTTCAACATGAAACGATAGCGCCGCGAGGACAAGATCTGAGTGTGTGTGTCTTGAAGATATAGTCCGCTTTCAGGTTCTCGCAAAGAGATTTTGGACTGAAGAAACAGCCTGAATGCCAAGGCACCTCGAAAGAGCAATCAAGACCTCGCCTACACATTGCCGGCGTCACCGCTCCAAGTTCAATGATTGGGATTTAGATCCTCATTCGCTGGTTTCCACAAACCCATCCGGCCCGGGCTTGCTCGTAATGTCACAAAATCACTTTGTCGGGCTTGTTCCGCGTCCACACTTCCGGCCACTGCTTCCTTGCCGGGGCTCAGTCTTGACCTGAGCGACCGCTGGCGCCAGAAGGCGTAAACAGCCGGGTACACGAGCAGTTCGAGGAGGAATGACGTGCAGATTCCTCCTACCAGGGGGGCTGCGATACGCTTCATGACGTCAGCGCCCGTCCCCGTACTCCACATAATGGGGAACAGGCCGATACCCATGGTCGCGAAGGTCATAAACTTGGGGCGCAGGCGCTTGGCGGCACCCTGCACAATCGCTTCGTGGAGCGCAGCGAGGTTTTGCAGTTGCCCTTTCTTCAAAGCTTCCTCATAGGCCAAGTCGAGATAGAGGAGCATGTAGACACCAGTCTCGGCATCTACCCCTAACAGGGCAATCAAACCCACCCAAACCCCGACACTCAGATTGTACCCTGCCAAATAGAGGAACCAGATGGCCCCGACCGCCGAAAAAGGAACGGCTAGGAAGACGATCATGGTTTTCGTGAACGAACGCGTGCTCGCATAGATCAACAACAGGACGAGACCGAGTGTCAGCGGTACCACGCGCGTTAAGCGCTTCCTGACTCTTTCCATGGCTTCATACTGTCCGCTCCAAGAAATTGCATATCCGGTTGGCAGCTTCAGCTGATTGTTGAGCAAGGAGCCAGCTTCGGCGATATAGCTAGCCGGATCGCGGCCGGCTACATCCACATAGACATACCCGGTCAGCAACCCATTCTCATTGCGAATCATGGACGGACCACTGGAGGCGGTGATCTCTGCAAGTTCACCGAGCGGCAGCTGCCGTCGTCCGCCGGCCGGAACCAGTACGCGCTGCAATGCGCTCAAGTCACTACGGAAGTCGCGCATATAGCGGACGTTCACCGGATATCGTTCTCGCCCTTGCACGGCGGTTGTCACGTCCTCGCCGCCGATGGCGTTCTCCACCGCCTGCTGGGCGTCTTGGATGCTCAACCCGTAGCGGGCCAACTGTTCGCGGTTCCAGCGGAAATTTAGAAAATAACCGGTGCCGGCGCGCTCGGCAAATACATCACGTGTCCCGTTCACGCGCGACAACAGAGCCTCGATGTCCGATCCTACTTGCTCGATGGCCCGCAAGTCGCTGCCCGAGATTTTCAGGCCAATAGGAGTGCGCAGGCCGGTGGCCAACATGTCGATGCGGCCCTTGATCGGCATAGTCCAGGCATTGGTAACGCCCGGCACCTTGAGCGTCTGGTTCATAAGGCGAACGAGTTCTTCTGAAGAAATCGTGTCGGGAGTGAAGTGGCGAAAGACGCGCTTGGCCATCTCCGGCGCCCATGAAGAATACCAAGTGGGGACACGCCGCCATTCTGAACGGGGTTTAAGGACAACCATGGTCTCAAGCATGGAGAGCGGGGCAGGATCGGTCGAAGTCTCGGCACGGCCTGCCTTTCCCAATACCTGGTCGACTTCGGGGAACCGCTTGAGGATGCGATCTGTGGCCTGCAGCAATGCCTTGGCTTGGGTAATAGAAATCCCAGGCATGGCGGAAGGCATATACAGAATGACGCCTTCGTCCAGAGGGGGCATGAACTCCGAACCTAAGTGCATGAATACCGGGATAGAAATTACAACCATGGCGATGGCAGTGGACACAACGGTCCATTTCCAGCGCAACGTCCATCGCACTATCGGCTCGTATACCTTCATGAGCCAGCGGCTAATGGGATGCTCCTCCTCCGGGCGGATCCTCCCAACCAGCAGTGCATTCGCCGCCCGGCAGAGCCACCGGGGGCGAAAAGCAAACGGTTCCAGGCGCGTGAGCAGCAAACGCAAGGCAGGATCAAATGTAATAGCCATTCCGGCGGCAATGAGCATCGCCAGAGTCTTCGAGTAAGCGAGCGGCTTGAACATCCGCCCTTCCTGGGCTTCCAGGGTCAACACCGGCAGAAAGGAGATGGCTATCACCAGCAAAGCGAAAAACGTTGGCCCAGCCACTTCTTTAACCGCCGCCAGAACCACGGCGCGATAGTCCTGGCGACGCCCCGTTTTTTCCCAAAGCTCTAACTTCTTATGCGTTTGTTCAACCACCACAATGGAAGCATCCACCAGCTCGCTGAAGGCGATGGCCACGCCCGCCAACAACATGATGTTGGCGCTCATTCCCAGAAGGCGCAGAGGGATAAAGGAAAGCAGCACGACAACCGGCATGGTGATGATGGGGATGGCGGCGCTCGGAAAATGCCATAAGAACACCAGAATAATCAGCACTACGGTGATAACCACTTCAAAGATGGTTGTCATGGTGTTGCTAATTGCGCGGTGAATCAACTGGGAACGGTCATAGACCGGGACAACTTTGACGCCTTCTGGCAAAGTTGGCTCGATTTCAGTCAGCCTGCGCTTAACTCGGTCGATGACCTCGAGGGCGTTCTCTCCGGTGCGCATGATCACAACGCCAGAGACGACCTCACCCTTTCCGTCCAAGTCCGCCAAGCCGCGGCGCAGCTCAGGCCCCTCGACCACTTCACCGACATCCTTGATGCGGATGATCGTGCCATCTTCGCTTGCCTGAAGGACAATATTCTGAAAATCTTGGATGGATTGGGCATAACCGCGGCCGCGAATCATGTATTCCGTGCCGCCAAACTCCAGCAGGCGCCCACCAGCCTCCTTGTTGCCTTCCCGCACTGCTTCAGCCACGCGGCGAATAGGAATGCCATAGGCCTGAAGGCGACTGGGGTCTAAATTCACTTGGTACTGCCGCGTGTAGCCACCGATCGGAGCAACCTCCGCCACTCCGGGAACTGCCTTCAGGTAGTAGCGCAGATACCAGTCTTGGTAAGAGCGAAGGTCGGCCAAGCTATGTTTTCTTGAGTTGTCGACCAGCGCGTACTGAAACACCCACCCCAGCGATGTTGCGTCGGGCCCAAGCTCCACCTTTACTCCCTCGGGGAGCTGTGACAGAACACCAGACAAGTACTCCAGAGTCCGAGAGCGTGCCCAATACAGGTCCGTGCCATCCTCAAAGATGAGGTACACGTAGGAACTCCCGAAGTCGGAGATTCCGCGTACTGTTCTCACCTTCGGTGCTCCAACCATGGCGGTTACAATCGGGTAGGTGACCTGGTCTTCGATAATGTCGGGGCTACGATCCCAGCGGGAATAAAGGATGACCTGCGTTTCGCTCAAGTCGGGTGTGGCGTCCAGCGGAAGGCTCATCATGGACCACCAACCCACCATGCATGCCAAGGCAACGGCAGCCATTAAAAGGGTCTTGTGCCTGACAGAAAGATCGATAATGCGATTAATCATGGCCGGTGCCGCGGCGGATTCAAGGCGAGATAATGCTCTGGCTGCTGGCTGAAATTCTTTTTGCAGCGATCGGAACAGAAGTAATAGGTCGTGCCGTCACGATCGAGCGTATTACCGGCAGAGGCGGCCTTGGCTCGATCGATCATCATGCCGCACGCTGGATCCTTAACTTGGCCTGCTCGGGCTGCCAATCCAGGCTGGGGGTTGGATTGCGGGGCAGTTTTCTCTCTCGGGGTGTGCTTTTGCGCCGCCTGAGCGTTGGATTTCAGTCGGCTTTCCGAATCCACGAGGAACGTTCCCTCGACGACTACGCGTTCGCCTTCTGCCAAGCCCCGCACGATCTCCACACGATCGCCGAACCTTCGTCCGATTTGCACCTGCCGCGGTTCAAACACGCCCCGGCTACGCTCAACAAATACGCGCTGCTCGATTCCCGAGTCAATCAGAGCATCCAAGGGCACCGTCAGTCTTGCGGGCCCTCGCACCGGCAACTCAACATTGGCGAACATGTCCGGTCTCAAAGCGAATCCGGGGTTGTCGGCTTCGAGCCGCAGCTTTAAAGTCCGCGTAACGGGGTCGACCTGCGGGAGGTTGTCAGTCACGCGAGCCGAAAAAGTCTTTCCCTGATCGGGAAGCGTGACGCGGGCTATGGTTCCGGGCCGGAAGTCTTGCGCTTCGCTGCCAAAGATGTCCGCTAGGATCCAAACTTTGCCCAGGTCGGCGATGCGGTAGAACTCCATAGAGCGGTCGAAATGCTGGCCGGGAGTGATATTGCGCGCCAGAATAAACCCGTCCGCGGGTGCGACGATGTCAACGGTCTCGGGAAGCTGCCGGCTATCCGCCATTTGCTTAATTTGTCTGTCGCTGACCCCGAGATTGCGCAAGCGATCCGAATAGCCTTGAATGCTGCTCACGCCTTGCTTGTTGACGGCGCCTGGATAAGGTACCGTCCTTGAGCCGTCCTTCCCCACCGCGCCCGCTACACCCGCCGTCGCGGCAAGGAATCCCGAAGCTACCGCTAAAGTCTCACCAATATACGAGGTCGCCAGCTTTTGGTCTTTTTTGACCAGTTCGCCCACCGAATCGTTGTAAGTCTCCCGGATAAACCCGTCCGACCCGGCGGTGATCCGATACACTCGCGTATCTTCTGGAACCACACGGCCTAAAACGCGAATCTTCTCGCTTTCAGAATTTTTCCCGACGGTCGAGACGCGGATGCCAAACAGCTGTTGCCGGTCAACGTCGAGCCCCACTGCCCCGTCCATCACGGAACTTACGGAAGCCACCGAGGATCTGCCTGGCTCTGCGTAGACCGGTTCCAGTGGCATTCCGCAATCAGGAGCAATGCCCGGGTGGTCGGATTTATAGTCCGGATGCATGGGATCGACCCAATAGAGCACGCGCCGTGAGTCCGTGTTCCTGGTTGTCGTTCGCGAAGTGTGCCGCCGTCCCGCCGAATAGGACACGATCATCAGGAAAGCGACTGCCACGGCACTTAGAGTTTTTTTCATCGGATCGCGCCTCGCACCCGAGCTATTTCTTGTGCGCTATCTTCGTAAACCGCTTACTCCTTTGGCGAAGGGGGCACAGTCGAAGGAGCAGGCGGAGTCTCGACTGTAGTCGCGCGGATTGCCTGTTGGGCTTCTTTTGCCGCTTTGTTATCCGCTTGTTTGTATAGGGCGGCACGACGAGCTTCGAGGTCTTCCTGGGCCAGCGTGGCAATGCTCAGTTGCTCGAACTGTTTATCCAGATGGGCCAGCATGAGCTCCCACATGTCGACGTTGGCTTTGGCCAGTGAGTCCTTGGACTTACTCGAAGCCGCCTTGGCTTGCATTCGCTTTAGCAAAGCATGCATGCCATTCAACGAAGCCTGCATTTCCTGCAAGCGCTGACGCAGCGGCACCTGAGTCTGCACACCAGCTCTCCGCCTTCCAAATGGGCGGGCCATCACCGTTGCGCTGTTGGCATCGCCAGTGACCACCGCCGGTTTGTCAGCCGGAGCGGGGCCGCGCGCAGGATTCTGCGCCCAAACACCAGGAGCCGCGAGAAGCATTGTGATTGCCGCAGCAAGTTTCACCCTCATCTCACTCCCCTTATTGACGTCACGTCCAATCTCAGGCATAACCTCCGCAAGCTTGCTTTCAGACCACAAATGGCTTCTGCAACATGTCCGCATCCTCGCTGCGGAACGATTAATCCTGACACCACAGAACCAACTATAACTGGAAGCGACCTACTCTTCCTTGCGCTCCAGCAAGTTTCCAGGCAGCCGCGCAATCCATTCAGGAGCAGGCGGGAGCCCGGGGTTTGCCGCTTTGCGGGCCGCCGCTTGAGACTCGTGACCCCTCGGCCGCAGGCATTGCCGCCGGGGCCCAAGTGGAAGATTGTGCGTAGGTTCTGGAAGGAAATTTCCCTCCGGAGCACCCTGCCGTCAAGAAATGCCAAACTGAGTCGTTTAATCTGATGGTTTCTGCCCCAGCCCTTGCTCTTTGAGCAACTTCCCTGCCAATTCTCCCCTTCTTCTACGTCTGAACCAGTGATTGTGACCGAGGCTGCTTGCCAGCCACTGCTGACGATGGGCAGACGTTGGCGGGCCCTTTTGGGTACCTATGGAACCACCGATGATGTGCGCCGAGGCGATTCCCTAAACCCTTTGTGATTTGCTTGCCCTCGCCGGAGATCTACTGTGAATGTACGACCACGTTGCCGCCCGGTAGCGGTGCCGCACTGCTGCCTGTCACTGTGACCGTGCAAAAGGAGTGGGGAAAACAAGAAAATGCTTGGCTTGCTTGTCCCTTCGGCAAGTAGGAACGGGAGATCCGCTTTGTCCCGGGCGGCTATGGCTTCGATGTGTCGCCGATTTTATGCTGCCGCAGAGAATGGATGGGCGTAGTTCCCAACCCTGGTTATTTGGATTACTTGGCCTTTGACGCTGTTTCCATTCCCGACTTCGAAAACACGGCGTCATCGAGTTTGGGATTTACTGTGACCTTATCAATTACGATTTTTTCGGACGGAACAGGCGTATCTCTCAGCCCCGTGGCGGTCTTGGCCACCGGGAGAACCCTCGTCTCCAGAACAAAGGGAATCTGAAGGCCGTTCACCGGGCGGTAATCGCGGTAGTAGACTTCCACGGGATGATAAGTGCCATCAAGCCGCCGCGGCTGCCCTTCGATCTTCGCTTCTAGAAAGGTCTGGGAGTCGATCCACACATGGATTGAGTTCCCATTATTCGTAGTCAATTTGACCTTGTACGTATCGCGATTCTCAACCTTCTCCGTGCCGACCAACTCAATTTTGGTACCTTTGGCCTGGTAATCGACCAGTGGGCCATCTAGATCGGCCTGCGTCGAAGCTACCTTCGTTTCTTCGGCGGTAAAGGGTTCCACCTCGCGCCGGTTCAGGAATGGCTTCAGCTTCCAGCCGTTGGTACCGTCATACACCTGGACCGCGGTCTGTCCGTTGAACTGCAGCTCGAACCGCTGTTTGCGAGGACGCGCCAATTCCATCACAAATGGCAGTTCCGTTTCCTTTTCCGGCCGCGGAGGGGGCATTCCTATGGTGCTCTTACGGCCTTTCGGCGGCGGCACCGCAAGGGTGGCTCGTTGATTGCCTCCGACGCCCATATGGCCCGAAATGGCCAGCGTCTGCACCGAACGCCATGCTTGCAATCCGCCTCGTGCCTGTACGTTCTTGCTTACAATTTCCGCGGCGGAAAGCTGAGTTTTCGACTCAGGGTTATTCGCGGCGGCGGTGAGCCAAGCGGCAAATGCACAGGAAACAGCAACGCCAAGAGCCTTTCGCAACATATACACAACCTCGCTGAATTCAGGATCGTAACCTCGACCGACAAGTAAGGCTAACGCAAGACAGATGGAAGGTCTTTGTCCCAGGTCAATGTTTCTCTGCCGTTATTTCCGTCGCAAACCAATCGAAATATGGAATTATTGCTATTTCCTTGAAGTGTCCGCTCCCGTTTCTGGTGCTCTACGTCTTTCGGCGCGCAACACCCCGATCGGAATGTCGTGGGCAAGTTTCGGTAGCACTTGGAGCGACGTCAGGGAAATGGGCCCCGCAGGGAGAACGCTAACTATTGCACGACGAGTCCGTCGGCCTTAAACGAACCAATCTTCACAACCACACGGTGTCCGGGTCTCACCTTTCTTCCGCTTACGTTGGCTTGCAAAGACTTCTTTGTTGCGCCGCAAAATTGTAAAAAAAAATTACTTTTTTTGCTTCGCATCAAAAAGACCGCGGAAAGCCCGGGTCAATGGTGAGAGCGGTAATGGCAGAGCTAAGCGTCGTGGCAAAGATGTTTGCTGCTAGGCAGGCCGCGAAAAATCTCGGTCAACAGGCGGGGCTAAAGGCAGAGCGAGAGATGAACGAAAAAGGCACTTTTGCCGTGCGAAAGATGTTCGCTCACACTCTTCTCTGCTCGTCGCGTGGTTGCACGCTACGCAAGTTCCAGGCCTACTACTGGTTTCGTGCTGGAGGCTTTTGATTCTGCTGCAGCTGAATTTGCCTCCGCTGTTCATACATGCTCTGCAACTGCTGAATCATTCGGTCGGTCTCGGATGAGCCGTTTCCGCTGCCGCTCGAATTCGCCGCATCCGGCGAATTCGCCGCTGCCGCCAGTTGGTTCATGGGAGGCGCGGATGCCGAGGCTTGCGAAGAGTCCGTCGAAGCAACTGACTCGGGAGGCACAGGCTCTTCAGAACCTGCGGCATCCTTAGCCTCGGGGCTTCCGCGTGGAATTCTGCGATTGGCGGCTCTCTCCGGCAATCCTGGATTTTGCTCTGGATTGGCGGGCTTACTGCGCGGAGTTAAAGAGATGCTGCGGATTGCCAATGCGTCGTCTTCCTCGGCTTGAATCACATAGTTAAATTCTGTGCCGTCCAACAAGTCGCGCAGAACAGAGCGTGCGGGCCCCGGACCAAGACGGACCCAGATACGCTGACTGGCGACACTGGGTGGAAGGTCGACATCGGCGCCCAAGGCCTCCCGCAGGGCCTTCATGACATCGGAAAGCGAGGAGTTCTCCGCAACAATCGTAAGTCGCCCATCTTCGTATGTGACCTGGGGAGATTTTGGCAGGGCCTGTTCGGCAACCGTGCCGTTGCTGAGACGCGGCTGAGTCGGCGCCGTCGCTTGCTGCCCCTCACCTGAACTCTGCTCCGACGACAGATTGAGCGACATCACTCTCTCCGCACCAGTGGCAGTCCACCCTTTGGGATGTTTTGAAAGAGTTTCCCCTAGCGTAGGGATCGGGGCAAAGGCCAGCGCCATCCCACCTAGAGCAATAAGCTGCCTGCACATCCAACAATGACGATTCATGTGCAGTGCCTTTCTTTCCCACAACCTGAGCGACCGAGAGCCGTGGAAATTGATTGTGCCTTGCGAGATGAGGGATCGCCTCGATCGGTTGAGATGGTCCCACTCTCTCGGTTCACGCTCGGCAAAATAATACTCTCTAGCACTTCGAACTCTTTGCTCTTGGACAAAGAAGGAGCAAAGCCTCCTTCAAGCCGCCTCCGCCATGGCACAATCCACGGGGGGGACAAAAGCTTCGTTCTCTCTACTACGTAGGAATATCGGACGGCAGATGACATCGCCCTAACCGAGTTCGGAAAGGGCCTGGGGGTTGTGAACCGAGACGGCCTCTCGCCGGGCGGTAACAATACCTCGTTGATTCCAATCAGAGAGCAGCCGGCTCACTGTAAATAAGGTAGTGCCAGTCAGTTGCGCCAACTCCTCGCGGGAAAGCCTAATCTCGACACCCCCGTCGACGCGAAGGCCAATCTGCTTCAGCAACCGAGCGAGTTGATGACCCAATCTCACCGATACTCTTTCTGTAGAAATCTCACAATACCGCTCCTCGAGCTCGTGCAGTTCCTTGCTAATCATGGAGGTGATGTTCCGCCTCAGAGGCGCTGAACGCTGCGCAAAGGATTCAAAAACCACCGCATCCCAAACCAATGCCGTGGACGCTCCGAGTGCCTGGGCCGTCGAGCCATGGCGGACCTGCAGAGACAAGTTGAGCGTCCCAACCACTTCTCCCGGCCCCGTGAGCCGGAGAATCACCTCTGAGCCGCTCTGGCCAAATTGCACGACTTTCGCGCTGCCTGATGTGAGCAAGACGACTTGCCGGACGAGATCACCTTCGAGGTAAATCGTTTGGCGGCGGGCGAAGTGCTTTTCGCAGGCAGCGGATAGTATTTCACGACCTTCCGCCGCTGAGATACCTGAAAATAATGGGGAATGTCTGACTAAGGTCTCCCTGCGCCTGGCTTCATTTCCGCCGTTAAGTTCTGATCCTTCTGAACGTACTACTACTCCCTCGTATTCCCCAAGCTGCTGTCCAATCATGTTTTAGCCATCCTCAATGTGCGTGCTATTTCTGGTTGAGCTTGACGCTCGACCAGCCGTGATTTGGGGATCACGCTGAGCAGACCGCAGCTCTTACATAATTGAACGAGTGCCAAGGGCTTCGGTCTGAGCAACGAGAGCTGGTGCAACTAAGCGGCCAAATGCGTTGCCAAGGCAAAGCCCCTGTAAACCTTGTGATGCACAAATGCTGCGGAAGTGACTGTAATCACGGAATATGAAAGGAGTTCCACAAACGGGAATTCCTTTTCACAGGATTTGCGCTCGAAACCGGGATATCGGAATGCAACCTGAGCCTTGGGATTGAGTGTAGCGTGATCTGTTTCGCCGGCGCGGGTTTGTGACCGGCTACTGGCCGGAGCCCCCGGAGGCCTTGGGGACTGGCACGGCGTTGCCCTGGGTTCCGGGTTGCCGCCGACCTTGGGTGGCAGAGGGACTTGCGGGGGATGAGGGCGGCTGCTTTGGCTGAGCGGGCTTAGACTCCTTGTAGCGAAGTCCAATAGCATTGTTGGTACCTACGTCAATCATCCGCAGGTTTTCCTCAGTAATCTCCTCGGCTCGCACAATGTGTGGCGTAATTGCGAAAACGATTTCACTTTCCGTCCGTTCCTTGGCTTCCTGACCAAACAGATACTTCAAGATGG
>Ga0209577_10004601_pt1 | contig 12954 bp, 14 predicted proteins | sample GraSoiAngelo_109_FD_185874 | JGI IMG/M metagenome (GOLD analysis project Ga0209577, IMG submission 185874) | Grasslands soil microbial communities from the Angelo Coastal Reserve, California, USA - 14_0903_12_20cm (SPAdes) (version 2) | ecosystem: Environmental > Terrestrial > Soil > Grasslands... | reverse complement strand
GACAAGGTCGACAAGCCGCGCATCCCGTTCCTCGGGCGTCGCCGCCGTCGCAACGCCGACGGTGAGAGCCGCCTGTGGAACGCGATCCTCAACCCGGTCCTCGGCCATCCGATGATCGCGACGATCGTCGCAGGCGGTGCGCTCGTCGCACTGGCCGCTCCGGCGCTGCACATGCACACGGTCACTCCGGGCCCGGAGACGTTCCCGAAGACGATCCCGGTGATGAAGGTGTACGACCAGATGCAGAAGGCCTTCCCCGGCGGCAGCATCCCGGCGGTCGTGATGATCAAGACCGGCGACACCTCGGCGACCCGCGTCCGCGCGGAGATCACGAACCTGCGCAAGCAGGCCGTCGCGACCGGCGAGTTCAACGAGCCGACCACCGTGGCGATCAACGCCGCCGGGTCGATCGCAACGGTGTCCCTCCCGATCGCGGGCAGCGGCACCGACTCGGCGTCGAACCACGCGCTCCAGACGCTGCGGAACACGGTCATCCCGGCAACCGTCGGCAAGCTCCCGAACGCCGATGTCGGCGTCGCCGGTACGACCGCCGGCTCGTACGACTTCAACGTGCAGATGAAGCACGCGGCGCCGTTCGTGTTCGCGTTCGTGCTCGGCCTCGCGTTCATCCTGATGCTGCTGACGTTCAGGTCGCTCGTGATCGCGATCAAGGCGATCGTGCTCAACCTGCTGTCGGTGGGCGCCGCGTACGGCGTGCTGGTGCTCGTCTTCCAGCAGGGGATCGGCAAGGGGCTGCTCGGCTTCAGCGACGCAGGCGGCGGAGTCGTCGCGTTCCTGCCGATCTTCCTCTTCGTGATCCTGTTCGGGCTGTCGATGGACTACCACGTCTTCATCCTCAGCCGGATCCGCGAGGCGCACGATCGCGGCATGTCGACCGACGACGCTGTCGCACACGGCATCAAGTCGACCGCGTCCGTCGTGACGAGCGCCGCGCTCGTGATGGTCGGCGTGTTCTCGATCTTCGGGACGCTCTCGTTCCTGTTCCTGAAGGAGTTCGGTGTCGGCCTCGCCGCCGCCGTGCTGATCGACGCCACGCTGGTTCGTGCGGTGCTCCTTCCGGCAGCGATGAAGCTGCTCGGCGAGGCGAACTGGTACCTGCCGCGTTGGCTCGAGTGGCTCCCCCGCCTCGACGGCGAAGAGTCGCCCGCAACCGACGCTCCGTCCACGACGCCCGCGTACGAGGCGGCGGCGTGACCCACGCACCGAACCGCTCCGCCCGGCGTCCGCGCCGGGCGGAGCAGATCTTCGCGCTCGCCAGTGCCGTGATCGCGCTGCGCGTCGTCGACGACGAGCTGCTGCAGCCTGCAGCGGGGACGTCGATCGCCGACCACCCGGCGGCGCTGCTCGTTCCCCTGGCGCTTGCGGGCCTGGCCGTCGTGTTCTTCCCGCGGCTCAGGGCCGGCGCGCAGAGCCTCAGCGCGCTCGTCTTCGCCGCGCTCGCGCTCGTCGGCGGCGGCATCGCCTTCGCGACGCTCCGCGTCGAGGGCTTGCACGGAAGCGTCTGGTCGGGCCTTGTTCTTCTCCCCGCAGGCGTCGCGTTGCTCGTCCTCTCGATCGTGATCCTCTGGCGCGCGCGCAGACGACGCCACCTGCTCGGGATCCTGCTCGTGCCGCTCACCCTCTTCTTCGTCGTCATGCCGGTCGGCGTCTCCCTCTGGACGACGCACAAGTACCGCGACGCGATCGGGACGTTCGCCGTCGCGCACCAGAACGTGACGCTGCGCACCTCCGACGGGCTCCGGCTCTCCGGCTGGTACGTCCCGTCGCGCAACCGTGCTGCGATCGTGATCGTCCACGGCGGCGGTGGCGACCGCATGGGCGCGCTGCGCCACGCGTCGATGCTCGCCGCGGCCGGCTTCGGCGTGCTGGTCTACGACGCGCGCGGGCGCGGCGAAAGCCAGGGCGCGCCCGAGGCGTACGGCTGGACGTGGCGCCGCGACATCGATGCTGCGGTGCAGTTCCTCCAACATCGGCGCGACGTCGACCGCACGCGGATCGGCGCGCTCGGGCTCTCGACGGGCGCCGACGTGCTGGTCGAGTACGCGGCGCATCACCACGAGCTGCGCGCGGTCGTCGCAGACGGGAGCACCGTCCGCTCGATGGCCGACGCGCGCCCTGTTCTTCACGGCGGGGACCTGCTCACGCTTCCCTACTGGTGGGTGCAATTCGCCGCCGAGCGCGTGCTCAGCGGCGGTTCCGCCGGCCCGCCACTCGCGCGGCTCGCTGCGCAGGACACGCCGACGCGCATGTTGTTCATCGCGTCGAGCTGGTCGGTGGAACGCACCGTGGCACCGCTGTACGCGCGCGCGGCGCATCAGCCGAACGACCTGTGGCGGGTCGACGCCGATCACACCAAAGGCCTCGCCCGCCACCCGGTCGCGTATACGGCTCGCGTCACGCGCTTCTTCGGTCGAACGCTGCTCCGCTAGGTCGTCGCGAGCCTCGCGAGCACCGCGTCGACGCGCTCGAAGCCGGCCTTCGCGCCGGCCTCGACGCCGTACTGCATCGTCGTGTCGCGTTCCTCAGTCGTCTCGAAGTGCATCGTCTGGGTCAGCTTCGTCTGCTCGCCGAGGTCCTCGAACTCGAGCGTCTGCAGGTGGTTCTGGAAGGTCTGCACGAGCCGCTCGGGCGGGTCGACCTCGCGGAACTCGCCTTCGACGACGCCGTAGGCGGTGCGGAAGCGGTATGCCCCGCCGGCCCGAACGTCCATCTCCTCGACGACGGTGCCGTCGCCCCACCACTCGGGGATCAGCTCCGGGTCCGTCCAGACCGAGAAGACGTGCGCACGCGGCGCGTCGAAGACCCGCTCGACGCGGATCTCGAGCTCGTTCGGGGTGGTCACGGTGGTGGTGCTCATCTCAGCCCACCGCCTTCTTCACGAGCTTGCTGATCTTCTTCTCGTCGGCCGCGGTCAACTCCGTCAGTCCGAACGCGGTCGGCCACATCGCGCCGTCGTCGAGCTTCGCGGTGTCGTTGAAGCCGAACGTCGAGTACCGGTCCTTGAACTTGCCCGCGTCGCGGAAGAAGCAGACGACCTTGCCGTCCTTCGCGTAGGCCGGCATCCCGTACCAGGTCTTCGGCGTGAGCTCCGGTGCCGCCGCGGTGACGAGCTCGTGAATCCGCTTCGCGAGCGCGCGATCCTTCGGCGACATCTTCGCGATCGCGGCCCGCACGGCGCTCTCACCGTCCGTCTGCTCCTTCAGCTCGCGGGCGCGCGCCCTCATGGCGGACTTTTCCTCGGCCGAGAATCCGGCGCTCGTCTTCTTGCGGGTGGTGCTCATCGTGCTCCTTTCGTGCGTTCGACGACCTGCGCGAACCGGTCGAGCCGCTGCAGCCACGTGCTGATGCCTTCGAAGGCGTACGGCACGAGCATGCACCTGCGCACACGCCCGATCTTCTCGGTCGTGACGAGCTCCGCTTCCTCGAGCAGCCGGATGTGCTTCTTCATCCCGGTCAGCGACATCCCGAACGGCTCGGCGAGCTCGCTGATCGTCGCGCTCCCCGTCCCGAGCCGTTCCAGCACGGCGCGGCGAGTCGGGTCGGCGAGGGCGGCGAACGCGCGGTCGACAGGCGTTTGTGACTGAACCATTAGGTTCAGTATTGCAGAGGGCGAGCGGGAGCGCAAGTCCTGCCAGCGCGTCAGGGCGTCTCTCTGGACGTACGGGTAGCCGCACCCGCGGACACCTGCTCCCCGCACTGCGGTCGCCGCGGCGGGCCCGCAGCATCTGCCTCAGCCTTCGGCTTCGTCACAGCCGCGAACCACCCACCCCTTTCAAAGGAGCACACGTGAAACGGCCGGCTCGCACCCCGATCTCGCTCGCGTCCTTCCTGGTCGTCTTGCTCGCGGTTGCGGGGTCGGCGCACGCGACGGCCTCCGGGTCGCGACAAGCCCGGATCGCGGCTGCGGCGGACGCTGCAGTAGCCGCAGGCGTCCCGGGAGTCGTTGTCTACTCCCGTTTGGGCAATCAGACGACGCTCCTTGCGCGTGGCGTCGACAACCTCGAGACCGAGCGTCCGATGACGACGGCCGACCGCTTCCGGATCGGAAGCGTCACGAAGACGTTCGTTGCGACCCTCATCATGCAGCTGGTCCAGGAACGCAAGCTGGCACTCGACGACTCGATCGACAAGCAGCTCCCGGGCCTCGTGCCGAACGGGGCTTCGATCACGATCCGTCAGCTGCTCACTCACACCAGTGGGCTACCGGACTACTTCAGCAACAAGCGCATCTACGCGCCCTACCTGAACGGGAACCTCACCTACGTGTGGCCGCACCGGACGATCGTTCGCCTCTCGACGCGCGACAAGCCGCTCTTCGCGCCCGGGACGCCCGGCCGGTGGGCCTACTCCAACACCGGCTACTACATCCTCGGGCTGACGATCGAGCACGTCACCGGTCACACGCTCGCACGGGAGCTGTCGACCCGGATCTTCGAGCCGCTCCACCTGTCGAGCACAACGCTTCCCTCGACGCCCGCTCTGCCGGCTCGATATGCCCACGGCTACACCCCTGTCGGCCAGAAGCTGCACGACATCACCCACATCAGCCCGTCGATCCTCTGGGCCGCCGGCGGCATCGTCTCCACACCTCGGGATGTCGCGGTCTTCCAGCGCGCGTTGTTCCAGGGCCGACTGGTGTCGCTGCCGCTCGTCCGTCAGATGCAAACGACCCAGATCGTGATCCCGGGCTCACGAGGCCGCCAGAGCATGGGGATCGGCCTTTTCGAGCGGCGCTTCGCATGCGCCGCCGGCTGGGGCCACGGCGGCGACCTGCCGGGATTCACCACCAACGCCTACAGCAGTCCGAATGCACGACGGCAAATGGTCGTCGCGGTCAACGCCGGCGAAGAAGGCGAGCTCACCCCCGGTGCGCGAGATGCGCTCGCGCGCCTTGTCGACATCGCCTACTGCTGAGCGAGCACCACCTCCGACGAAGCGGGACGCTCGCGGCGCGCGGGCTCTTCAGCGCGGCTAGTGGACGAGCGAGAGCATCTTGAACATCGGCAGGTACATCGCGATGATGATCACGCCGACCATCAGACCGACACCGATCATCATGATCGGCTCGATGATGCTCGTCAGCGTCTCGATCGACGCGTCCACCTCTTCCTCGTAGAAGTCGGCGATCTTCCCGAGCATCTTGTCGAGCTCACCGGTCTCCTCGCCGACCTTGATCATCTGCGAGACCATCGGCGGGAAGACGGGGTTCTCGACGAGCGGCTGCGAGATCGGCACGCCCTCGTGCACCTTCGTCTTCGCCTCGATCAACGCCGACTCGACGACCCAGTTGCCGGCCGTCTGCGACGTGATCTCGATCGCCTTGATGATGTCGACGCCGGCGGCGACGAGCGTCGAGAACGTGCGCGAGAAGCGGGCCATCGTGATCTTCAGGACGACGTCGCCGATCTTCATCGGCAGCCTCAGCTTGAAGCGGTCCCAGTTGCGCTGACCGTGCGCCGTCTTGCGCCACTTCTTGAACGAGAACGTCCCGCCGACGCTGAAGATGAGAATCAAGTACCAGTCGGCCTTGATGAAGTTCGACGCGTCGACGACCCATTGCGTCAGCGTCGGCAGCTTGCCGCCGAGGGTCAGGAACACCTTGCTGAAGAACGGGACCAGGAAGAGCAACATGCCCGTGAGGACGAGGGTCGCGAAGATCAAGACCATCGTCGGGTACATCATCGCCCCCTTGACGCGGCTCTTCAGCTTCGTCTCGCGCTCGATCTGGAACGCCATCCGGTCGAGCACCTGGTCCAGGATTCCTGCGGCCTCACCCGACTCGACCATCGAGACGAAAAGCTGTGAGAAGACCTTCGGGTGACGCTCCATCGCCTGGCTGAGCAGCAGACCGCCTTCGACGTCGCCGCGCAGCTCGACGATGATCTGCGCAAGGTACTTGTCGTCGGTCTGCTCCTCGAGGATGACGAGCGCCGCGACGACGCTCAGGCCTGCTTCGATCATCGTCGCGAACTGGCGCGAGAAGATCTGCAGCGACTTCGGCTTGATCTTCTTGAACGCCGTGCGGACGCCGTCCTCACCCGCCGACGGCAGCTCCTCGAGCTTCTCGGCGAGCAGGCCGCGGATGCGCAGCTGCTCGCGGGCCGCGTCGAGCGTCGGCGCATGGATCTCGCCGTCGGCGAGGAAGCCCTGGGCGTTGATTGCGGTGTAGGCGAAGGCAGCCATGTGTTAACAGGGAGCGGTGTTGGCGGCGTTTCCGGTCGAGCAGTCGAACGTCGAGACGATCAACGCGAGCTCGCTGGTCGTGGTCCCGTCGCGCACGACGACCGTCACCTGCTTCGACGGACGCGTGTTGCTGACGAGCGTTCCGTACTTGATGTAGGTGTCGACGTAGTACGTGCGCGAGTCGGGAGACGTCGCGCCGGTGACCGTTCGGTGCGCGACGCACGGGTTGATGTTGTTCGCAGTGAAGTAGGTCGAGACGCTCGTCGAGCCCGACGCGGCCGTGCAGCTCCACGTGCTCGTGCCCGTGTTGTTCACCGGGCCGCTGTTGCCGCAGACGGGCGTCTGGCTCGCCGGGCAGACCGTCGTGTCGCTCACGTACATGCCGGTCGTCGGCGCGTTCCCGGTGTCGAGGCCGATCGCGTCGTACGGCATCGCGCGATAGAGCTCCATCTGCTGGTCCGCGAGCGACGAGGCCGTCGTCGTCTTCGCGGCGCGTCCGAGCGCAGCCGAGCCGGCGCCGAATGCACCGACGATCGCGAGCAGCGCGATCTGCAGGATGACCATCGCAATCAGCAGCTCGATCAATCCGAAGCCCTCCTCGGCCTGAGCGTGCTCGACCGTCGTCATGGGGTCGACAGAAGCTCGATTCGGTAACGCTTGCCGTCCGTCTGGTTCTCGAGCGTGACCGGCTGGCCGGCGTGCAACGTCAGCGTCGCGTCGCCGGTCGAGTACGAGCCGCCGACGATCCCGATCTGCGCCACGCCCTTCGTCCACGAGACGAGCCGGAACACCGGCGCGCCGGTCGGGAACGTGCCCTGGCTCGCGACGTGCGAGACGGTGCCGTTGACCGAGATCGAAACGGTCGGCTGCACCGGCGCGGTGGTCGTCGTCGGCGTCGTCGTGGACGGCGGCGTCTGGGCCGGCGGCACGACGCTTCCGCCCGGAGGGGTCGGAGTCGTGGTGGTGTCCGTCGGCGTGGTCGTCGTGCCGCCGGGGACGTCGGCCCCCGGCTTGTCGGCGGTCGAGGGCGTCGTCGTCGTCGCGCCCGAGTCGGGCGGCGCCTGGTCGCTCGAGACCTGCGGGGTGAACGGGTTCTTCGTCTCGAAGACGCTGAACGAGACGAGCTGACCTTCGCCGGTCGTCGGGGGGACGTCGGTGTTCACGAGCTGCCCGGTCGACGCGGCCGGCGCGGCGCTGCCACCGCCGGCGACGTTCGGCAGGACGCTGCTCGGCCCGTTGTCGATCGTCGAGCCGGGCGGCGGCTTCTTGTTCATGACGGCGAGCATCGACGGGACCTCGTACGCCGCGACCGCGAGGAACAGGACCGTGCCGCGACCTTGACGCGCTTTTCGCGCTGCTTGACGGGATCGACTTTTTTCTTCTTCGCAGCCATGGCTAGGGCGTCGCTCCTGCCGCCGTCGCCCCGTCGGGCGGCGGCGTCGACGTCGTGGTCGACGTCGTGTCTGTCGGCGTCGTCGACGTGGTCGTCGTCGTCGGCGCAGCGGGTGTCGCCGCCGCGCCGCTGCCGTAGATGTAGGCGTTGACGAAGAGCTCGGCCGTGATCTGCGGGAACTTGTCCGCGGCCACGTTGAACGTGACGGTGTCGACGTTGAACAGCCGGCCGCTTGCGAGCAGCTCGCCGTTCCGCACCGCGACGAGGCTGCGCAGGCGGTAGAGGAAGTCGCTCAGGCCGTAGAAGTCGCCGCTGAAGAGCAGGTGGATGCGGCTCGTCTGGTACGAGCCCGTCGCGACACCGCCGCCGATCACCGGCTCGATCAGGTCGAACTTGATCCCCGACGCGCGTGCGACGTCACTGAGCGTGAGGATGATCCCCGGCATGTCGACGCTATCCGGCATCGCGCGCGCGAGGCGGAAGAGGTCCGCCGTCTGGATCGTCGGCGGATGCAGGCCCGCCTTCAGCTGCGCCTGGCGCTGGTAGATCTTGTTCTGCACGTCGTCGGCCTGCCTCTGCAGCTTCGTGGCCTTCGCGCTCTGCGGCGAGACGACCATCATGTAGCCGGCGATCGCGATCAGCACGACGACGAAGCCGGCAAGGCCGAACTGAATCCTCACGTCGAGCTTCGCGAGCTTCTTCTTCACCACGTTCATGACGCGCTCCCCGCGGCGCGGACGTTGCCCGCGAGCTGGAAGTCGAACATGCCCTTCGGGCAGTTGCCCGAGGCGCCGGTCGAGGAGTCGCTCGACGACTCGCTCTTGGCGAGCGTCATGTCGGTGAGGTCGGGGACGACCTGGAGCCGCGCGAGGAACCGCGCGACCGAGTCCTGCGAGTACGTGCACCCGGTGACCGAGAATCCTTGCGGGGCGGCCGCCTGAGCCGTCGTCGCAGGCGTCGTCGGCGCGGCGAGCGTCGGCGAGAGCGCGTTCAAGGTGACGAGCCAGACGTCACTCGGCACGACCTCCGAGACCTCGCGGAGCAGGCGGTCCCACGCGATCCGCTGCCCGAGCGCGGTCGCGAGCGCGGTCACGCGCGTCTGCCGCTGCTGCGGAAGCTGGGACACGACGCGTCGTACTGCGCCTGCACCTGCTCGAGCGCGCGCTGCTTCGACGCGACGCCGGCGCTCGCGGACAGGAACATGACGGCGATCAGCGCGGTCACGACCACCGTGCCGATGCAACCCGCGAGAACCGGAAGGGGCGGGAGCTTGCGCCCGCCACCTTGTTCGTCGCTGGGGAGAAGGTTGACTGCGCGCACGTCAGTCCTCGATCCCGAGGCCGATTGCGACGGTCAGCGAACCGAGCGAGTACTCCGGCTCACGGAACTTCTTCGGGATGACCACGCGGTTCAGCGGGTCGCCCACGCGAACCGGCACGCCGATCAGGCGGTTCAGCTCGTCGGCGAGGCCGGGGAGATGCGCGGTGCCGCCGGTGAGGACGAGCTCGCCGATGCCGAGCGAGCCGGGCTGGTTCTGGTAGAAGCGCAGGCTCGAGACGAGCTCGCGCGCAAACGACTGCAGCTCACGCGTCACCGCGTCCCGCGCTGTCGCAAGCGCCTCCTGCGTCACGCCTTCGGGCGGGTTGGTCGTCTGCGCGACGAGCGAGAGTGCGTGCTTGACGGGCATCGCCTCGGACGGCGTGCAGTCGAGTGCGCGCGCGATCGCGACGGACAGGCTCTGCCCGCCCCAGCCGAGCACGCGCGTGAACTCGCAGACGCGCCCATCCGAAACGGCGAAGGTGGACCGGTCGTGGCCGACGTTGACGACGACCTGCGCACCGCTTGCCGGTGGCGCGTCGGGTGCGAGCGGCGCGTTGAGCGCGCGCAGCATCGCGAAAGCTTCGAGGTCGATCCCGGACACGCGGATGCCCGCCTTCTTGCACGCGGAGACGTAGCGGTCGACGAGCTCGCGGTAGGCGACGACGAGCAGCACGCGACGCGTCACCTCGCCCGTCTCCTCGTTCTTCGACTCCGAGAGGAGCTGCCAGTCGAGCACGGCTTCCTCGAGCGGGATCGGCAGCGTCTCCTGCGCGCGGAAGCGAATCGCGTTCGCGAGCTGCTGCGGATCGTCGATGCCGGCGATCTCGAACGTGCGGACGCCGATGCGGTTGTTCGCGATCCCGAGGCGCACGCCCTTCTTCGGCAGCTTGTGCTTGGCGAAGAGCTCCTTGAGCGTCTCCGCGAGCGTCTCGATGTCGCGCAGCTCTCCGCCGACGACGACGCCGTCAGGGAGGGGCTCGCGCGCGATCTGCAAGAGCTGCGGCGAGTCGCCGTTCGACACGCGCGCGGCTGCGACCTGCGAGGCGCCGATCTTCAGACCGACGACGGCGCCCTTCCCAGCCGGGCCCTTGTCGACCTTCTGCTTCTTCTGCTTCGGAGCCTTCTCGCCCTTCGGCAGCTTCTCGGCCTTCGGCGCCTTCTCGACCTTGGGCTTGCCGAAGCTGAGCTCGCGCTTCCAGAGCGGCGGCTTCGCCTCCTTCGGCTCCTTGGCGGCCTTCGGCTGCTTCGGCTCCTTGACCTTCTTCGCCTTCGGCTCTTTCGGCGGCTTCGCGGCCTTCGGCTCCTTCGACCCGCGTGAGAGCGACAGCTCCTTCTTCCAGAACGGCTGTGCCTTCGCGGACGGCTCGCCGGCCGGCGCCGCGGCAACGGGCTCCGGGAGCGGGGTCGGCTCGGGCGCGACGACCGAGTCCAGGTCGGGCAGCGGGAGCGGCGTCTCGAGGCGCGGAAGCTCGACCTTCGGCGCCGGGATCGCGGGCATGTCGTCCGGAATCTGGTTCGGGTCGAAGTCCTGCGTCAGCCAGCCGTAGTCGCCGGTCGTCGGCGGCAGCGGCGATTCCTCTTCGCGTTCGCGCTCGGGCGCCGGCGCGGGCGCGGGCGCGACCGCCGCTTGCGGCGCCGGCTCCGGCTCCGGGACGAACGCGGCGATGCGCTCGGTCACGGACTCGACGGGCGCGACCGTCTGCTCCTCGGGCGCCTTCGCCTTGCGGCCGAAGGAAATCTCCTTCTTCCAGACGGAGTCCGACTTCTGCTTCGGCTCCTTGGCCGGCTTCGGCTCGGGCGCAGCGCTCTCGTCGTCCGGCGCCTTCGACTTGCGCCCGAACGAGATCTCTTTCTTCCAGAACGAGTCGGACACGCGAAGGCCTACCCTTCGGAGACCCGCAGACCGCCGAACAGCGGCTCTGCAGGCTGAGCGGGAGCGTGCCCGTTGCTGCCGTGGCCGTTCTGCTCCGCCGGCGGCGCGTCGGGATCGTCGAAGCCCGCGCGCTCGAGCAAGCCGACAAGCTGCTCGGGCCGCGACGAGCGGGTGACCGCGACATCCTTCGTGACGATGCCGCGCAAGATCATCTCGGCGAGCGACTGCTCCATCGTGACCATGCCCTTCGCGGTGCCGGTCTGCATGACGGAGTAGATCTGCTCGACCTTGCCCTGACGGATCAGGTTCCGGACTGCGTCGTCCGGCAGCAGGATCTCGAGTGCGGGCACGCGGCCCTGACCGTCGGCCGTCGGCAGCAGCGCCTGCGTGACAACGCCCTGCAACGTGCCGGCGATCTGCACGCGAACCTGCTCCTGCTGCTCCGGCGGGAACACGTCGATGATGCGGTCGATCGTGCCCGGCGCAGACTGCGTGTGCAGCGTGCCGAAGACGAGGTGGCCGGTCTCGGCCGCGGTCATCGCGGTCGCGATCGTCTCGAGGTCGCGCATTTCGCCGACGAGGATCACGTCCGGGTCCTGACGCAACGCACCGCGCAAGCCTTCGGCGAACGACGTGCAGTCGACGCCGATCTCGCGCTGGTTGACGATGCAGCCCTTGTGGCGGTGCAGGAACTCGATCGGGTCCTCGACCGTGAGGATGTGGTCGTGCCGCGTGCGGTTGATCTCGTCGAGGACCGACGCGAGCGTCGTCGACTTGCCCGAGCCCGTCGGGCCCGTGACGAGGACGAGGCCGCGCGGCTTCTCGGCCAGAGAGTGCAGCGACGAGGACAGACCGAGCTCCTCCAGCGACTTGATCTCGTTCGGGATCAGGCGGAAGGCAGCGCCGAGCGTCTCGCGCTGGAAGAAGACGTTCACGCGGAAGCGCGCGACGCCGGGGATCGAGTGCGCGAAGTCGAGCTGGCGGTTGATCTCCAGCCGCTTCTGCTGCTCGCTCGAAAGGATGCGATAGAGAAGGTCGCGCGTGTCCTCCGCGCTCATTGCCTGCACGCCGTCGAAGCGCTGCAGATGACCGCGCAGGCGGACGACGGGCGGTGCCCCCACGGTGAGGTGGAGGTCGGACGCATTGAGCTGCACCATCTGCGTGAGCAGCTGGTCGATTGAGGTCACTTCGGCCACGTTGGCGCTATCGGCACGTCCCTTCGCTGACTTGAGGGATTGGCGACGCAGTGTTTGCGCGCTGCTCCCTCGGTCGGGGTGCCTCGTTCGAGCTAACGCACGGTGAGGGAGATCGAATCCCTCAAAAGGGGGCGCACCCGATCGCCCACATACCCGATACGGCAGGGGTCTACCGGTAACCCCTCTTTGCTTTGGAAGGAGCACGAGGAATGTTGAACAAGCTGCGGATGCGGCTCAAGAGTGACGAGGGCTTCACGCTCATCGAGCTCCTGGTCGTCATCATCATCATCGGGATCCTGCTCGCTATCGCGATCCCGTCGTACCTCAAGTTCAAGGATCGCGCGAACAACGCGGCCGCCCAGGCGAACGTCCGTGCTGCAGTTCCGGGCATGGAGGCGTACAACGCCGACAACGGCACGTATGCCGGCGCGACCTCTGCACTGCTGCAGGCGTCCTACGACGCGGGGATCAAGAACATCCGCGTGAAGTCGGCGACGGCGACGACGTACTGCATCGATTCGACGGTGGGCACCGCGGTCTTCAAGAAGGCCGGTCCCGGTGCTGCGATCACCGCCGGCGCCTGCCCGTAACGGGCAAGCGTCACCAGAGTGAGCCGAAGGGCGCGGGAAACCGCGCCCTTCGTCGTTTCTGAACCGAAAAACGGTGACGCCGTTGTCACGATCCCCCAATTTGGGGGATTAGGACTCACTCACGCCGCTCCGATACATCACTCGTCAACCCCCGCCCGGTCTGCGGCAGAAGCGCAGGCAGGCGCGTACGAAGGAGAGTCAGTTGGACGCGATTCGCAAGCGGCTCCAGGCGGACGAGGGCTTTACGCTCATCGAGCTCCTGGTGGTCATCATCATCATCGGGATCCTGCTCGCGATTGCGATCCCGTCGTACCTCAAGTTCAAGGATCGCGCGAACAACGCGGCCGCTCAGGCCAACGTCCGCGCATCGATCCCGGG
>Ga0209577_10004598_pt1 | contig 12960 bp, 8 predicted proteins | sample GraSoiAngelo_109_FD_185874 | JGI IMG/M metagenome (GOLD analysis project Ga0209577, IMG submission 185874) | Grasslands soil microbial communities from the Angelo Coastal Reserve, California, USA - 14_0903_12_20cm (SPAdes) (version 2) | ecosystem: Environmental > Terrestrial > Soil > Grasslands ... | reverse complement strand
CAGCTGCGCGATGTTTAAATCAATTTGCACCGGCTTGTATTCCGCCAACCCGAGGTTCATCAGCTTCAGCGTTCCGCCGATCACAAATACCGAAGCCATGGCGCCGATGATCAGCGCGATTTGCTGCCTCGAGGGAGTCGCACCCACGAGAAAGCCAGTCTTCAAATCCTGCGAAGTGCCGCCAGCGTTCGCGGCGGCAACGCAGACCACGCCGCCAATGGTGAGGGCCAGAGCGGAATAACTGCCGCCGGTCCAGCCGGCCAGCAGGAAGATCGCGCACGTGGCCATTAGCGTGGCGATGGCCATGCCGCTGATCGGATTCGAGGAAGTGCCGATGAGCCCCGTGATGCGCGAAGAGACTGTGGTGAACAAGAAGCCAAAGACAATCACAAAAATGGCGGCGAGGAAGTTGGCGAAGAGCCCGGTTTGCGCGCCGGGAATGGGACGAAAGGTAAGCAGGACCCAAATCATGGCCGCCACCGCCGCAGCGCTAAGAGCGACGAACTTCATGGGCAAATCGTGTTCGATGCGATTGGCCACGCGCGCGCGGCCTTGGCGGCCGGCCTTGATTTCCTTTAGGCCCGTCGTGAGCGCCGCCCAGATGGTGGGCATCGTTTTCGCCAGCGTGATCACTCCCGCGGCGGCCACGGCGCCTGCGCCCATCGGACGGATGTAGCTCGACCAGAGTTGATCGGAGGTCATCTGCGGAATAGGGACCGTGCTCGGATAGAGCGCTTGATTGGGCGCCAGCGAGCCGAAAAAACGAATGGCCGGCATCAGTACCAGCCATGAAAAAACGCCGCCCGAAAAGAGAATGCCGGCGATGCGCGGGCCGATGATATAGCCCACCCCGAGATATTCGGGAGTGATATTCGCGCGAAAAGACGCTCCGGGGAGCCACTTGGGGTTGTACATGGGCGTATCGCGCCATGCTCCGATCGTGTTCATCAGCACGGAGTACAGGCCGCCGAGGCCTAATCCCCAGAAGACGCGGCCGGCGAACGAACCGCCGCGGTCGCCCGCCACGAGCACGTCGGCACAGGCAGTGCCCTCTGGATAGAGAAGGTTGCCGTGTTCTTTGACGATGAGCTGCCGCCGCAACGGAATCATGAAGAGCACACCGAGCCATCCGCCAATCAGCGCTAGGAAAAAGACGCCCCAGTATTCCAGCGGAAAGCCCAGGAAAATCAGCGCCGGGAGCGTGAAAATCACGCCGCCGGCAATCGATTCACCGGCCGAGCCGGTCGTTTGGACGATGTTGTTCTCGAGGATCGTGACTTTGCCAAAGGCGCGCAGGATGCTGATGGAGAGCACCGCAATGGGGATCGAAGCGGAAACCGTCAGGCCAGCGCGCAGGCCCACGTACACCGTGACGGCGCCGAAAAAAAGGCCGGCGACAATGCCGGCCAGGATGGCGCGCAGGGTGAATTCGGGAACGCCTCGCTCCGAATCGATGTACGGCTGAAAGTCTTCAGGAGGTGCCGTGGAGCTCCAGATTTTCGTCGCCAAGCGTCACCTCAGGGGCAGCCAATGGCGGCTTCGACCCAGCGCAGCGCTGCGGCCGCCGCGCCGCGCATTATGGCCTAAAACGAGTGTGCTGAGTAGCGAATTGGCGCGAAGAGTTCCGCGCGGTGGCAAGACCGACGGTGTGATGGAGAGGACGCACCATCGACACCGCTTCGCTCCGGTTTCATTCTCCAGGCTCAACGTCGGGGCGGAAGCCGCGACCTACAGGCACTCCTGTCATTCGGAGGAGTCCGCCCGGGGCGGATGACGAAGAATCTCTCTTTTTGACTGGTTTCAGCATAGAGATTGTTTGCTTCGCTTCACAATGACATCGTTTGCTTCAGGCTCTGTGTTGCTACCAGACGTGGTAAAAGCCGTCGCGCCGGGCTATGGTAACCGGCACTCCGAAAAGCTGCTGGAGCCGTTCTTCGGTGAGCACCTCCGATTTCGGCCCGTCGGAGAAAATTCGCCCCTCTCGCAGCATCACCACGCGGTCAATCTCCGGAAGAATGTCGGCCAGGTGATGCGTGATGAGGACGATGCCCACGCCGTGTTGCGCGAGGCGGCGCAACGTCTGGCGGAGCTCGCTTTGTGCGGCAAGGTCGAGGGCGTTGCTGGGTTCATCGATGAGCAGCATCTCCGGATTGTGCACGAGCGCGCGCCCGATGAGGACGCGGCGCATTTCCCCCGCAGACATCTCGCCCACCGGCTTTTCGGTAAGATGACTGGCCTCGAGCTGATGGAGAACGGTGGCGGCGCGCTCACGCATGGCTTCGCTGACGTGCATCTCAGGCCAGATGGTGGAGCTGGCGAAAAAGCCGGAGATCACCGCATCGCGGCCAAGCGTGTGCAGGGTTCGCTCGCTGGGAAGTTCGGCGGCGACCACGCCGAGGCGCTTGCGCAGTTCGAAGACGTCCCAGCGCTCCCGGCCAAAGATGCGGGCGCGCATCCCTTCGCGGGCGATGGGATAACACTCGCAAGTCATCGTTTTGATCAGAGTGGATTTGCCACAACCGTTAGGGCCGAGGATGGCGATGTGCTCGCCGCTCGAGATGCGCAGAGAGATATCGTGCAGCACGATTTTCTCGCCACGAGCCACGGAAGCGTGTTCCAGGTCAACGAAACTGCCGCGATCTGAGGTCATAGCGAAATCACTGAAGTTAGCCGAAACTGCGGCGGTTGTCACATGCGATTTGGGGATTCGTTAGGCGCTCGCGCGGGGGCAGATGAAGACGACTCGTGGGGCATGGCCGATGGCTTGCAGTTCCTTGCGCATGGCGCGCGGCGCAAGCGAGGCGGCGGCTGCCGCGAGGCGTACGCGGGCCTCTCCAGTGAGCTCGAGCCGGTAAAGATCGGCGCGATGCGCAAAGGAATAGCCGCGGTAGGTCACCGGAGCTGACGACGTTTCGGCCAGCAGCGCGTCCCAAAAGCTTCGCTGGCGGAATAGTCGCGAGCCTGAGATGGCCTGCTTTTGGATTTCGACCATGGGCCGCGGCGGTGTGGCGCCGGATTCTACGGCGACGATGGTGCATTCCTCGCTGCGAAACTGGCGCAATGGGTCGGGATCGGGAAAGCGCGCGAGCAGACCGGCCAATTCAAATTGGTCAATATCGAAGCCCGTCCACCAATAACGGTAGAAATGAAAAACGACCGTGCCGGAGCGAAGGATCTGTTTTATGCGCGCCGCGTCTTTGCCTGTGACGCTGAGCACCATATCCAGCAGTTGGTCGGGACGAAAGCTCTGCCGCACAACTGGCCGGAAACTGACGTAGCCGGCTTCTTCTTCGGTATAGCGAACGGGGATCAGGTCGGGCAGCGGCATAAGACGATCGTAGCGCAGGAAAAGACCAAGGCAAAACGAGGCACAGGCTTTAAAAACAGCCCGCTGTCATTTGAGCGAAGCGAAGAATCCCCTCTAGAAAAGGCAACCGGAGAGATTCCTCGTCGCCGCAAAAATCGCGCGCCGCAAAAGGCGCGCTGCGTTCCTCGGAACGACAGGCGCGTAGGTTGGCAGTGCTACATACGGGACAGGCGGTCGCGCACACGATCGGAAAGCGCCTTGCCATCGACGGTTTTACCTTCGAGGCACGCTCGCGCGGCCTTGATAACAGCGCCCATCTGCTTCGGGGAATTGGCAGACGTCTCGGCGATGGCTGCTTCGATAGCGCGATCCATATCGGATTCATTTGCAGCTGCCGGCAGATAGGTTTCGATGATGGCGATTTCGCGGGTTTCTTTGTCCACCAGATCGGCGCGGCCGCCGCGCGAAAACTGTTCGACCGATTCCTTGCGCTGCTTTACCAGAGTCTGTAAGACCTGAAGCGACTCGCCGTCGTCGAGCGGGCGAATCTTTTCGATTTCCTTGTTTTTCAGCGCGCTTTTCACCATGCGCAATACGCTCAGCCGCAGTTCGTCCTTCGACTTCATGGCCTCGGTGAGGTCTTTTTGAATGCGATCGATAAAGGGCATCTGTGCTTTCTCTGCGTGATCCGCTCCCGAGGGCAACTATAGCACACGCACCAGAAGCAAAATGCCGAAGGCCGCCCAGGTTCGACAGATTTGGAGAGATCCCTCGCTCCGGTTTGCCGCTCGCGATGACCATCTGATCGGATGGTCAATTGACACAAAGATGCGCGGCCGATAGGCTTTTGGGCCATGAAAATTATTGTTGCTGACCGCATCAGCGAACACGGCGTCAAACTGCTGGCCGATCCCGGCTGGCAGGTGGTACAACCGGCGGCCGCTTCGCTGGCAAGCGAATTGGCTGAGGCGGATGCGCTGGTGGTGCGCAGCGCCACCCGCGTTACCGACGAACTGCTGAGCCAGGCACGGCGTCTGCGCGTAATCGGGCGCGCGGGTGTGGGCGTAGACAATATCGATCTGGACGCGGCCACGCGCCGCGGAATTCTGGTCATGAACACTCCGGGAGGCAATGCGCCGAGTGTGGCGGAACACACGCTCGCCTTGATGTTGTCCATGGCCCGCTCCATTCCCCAACTGAACGCCAGTATGCACGCGGGCAAATGGGAGAAGTCCGGCGCCGCAGGCGCTGAGCTTCGCGGCAAGACGCTCGGTCTCATCGGCCTCGGCCGCGTGGGCGCAGAGGTGGCGCGACGTGCACGGGCGTTGGAGATGCGCGTGCTCGCGTACGATCCTTACGTGAGTACGGAACGCGCGGCGGAGTGGGGCGCGGAACTCGTCCCGCTAACGGAGCTTCTGGCGCGGGCCGATTACGTTTCGCTCCATACGGCGCTCTCGACGGCTACCGAACGCATGATCAACGCGGAGACGCTCAAGCAGATGAAGCCTGGGGCGCGGCTTGTCAACGCTGCGCGCGGCGAACTAGTGGACGAAGCGGCGCTGGCCGAAGCCCTGCGCGCGAAGCACCTGGCGGGCGCGGCGCTGGACGTTTTTGCCGAAGAGCCGCCGCGTAATTCGCCGTTGCTGCAAATGCCGAACCTGATCGCCACGCCGCACGTGGGCGGCTCGACGGCCGAGGCGCAGGAAGAGGTAGGCGTGCAAATCGCGCAGCAAGTTCGCGAATATCTGCAAGATGGAACGATGCGTAATTCCGTGAACCTGCCGCCGATTCCGCCGGAGCAATATCGCCGCCTGCGGCCCTATTTGGACCTAGCCGAACGCATGGCTTCGCTCGTGGCGCAAGCAGCGCCATTTCCGGCGCGGCGGCTGCGCCTCGCCTGCGCAGGAGAACCTGCCGAATTGGGCACTCGCGTCTTGCGCAGCGCGGCATTGGCCGGCGTTTTGAACGCGGTGCTCGATGAGCACGTCAATTTGGTGAACGCGACCGCACGCGCGGCGGAACGGGGCTTGGAGATCGAAGAGGGCAGGCGGCCCCGCGAGCGTGGCATCGCCGACGTGCTGGAGATCGCGGCGTACTCGGCAGGCGATGGGAAGCGGCGCGAATTTTCTGCTCTGGGAACTATTCTTTACGGCACCACGCCGCGCGTGTTGCAGATCAACGGCATCGCCTGCGAAGCGCCGCTCGAAGGCAACCTGCTGGTGATCACCAACCGCGACGTCCCCGGCGTAATTGGCCAAGTAGGCACGCTGCTTGGGAGCCAGGGGCTGAACATCGCAACCTTTGCTTTGGGACGGCGTGACCCCAACCTGGGCGCCGAAGCGCTCGCCATAGTGCAGCTCGATGGCGAAGTATCGGAGGCGATTCTGCCGCGTTTGCGTGCCATTCCTAATGTCATGGAGGCGCGCATCGTACGACTGCCGCTCGCGGCGCCGGCAGTCACTTCAGCGGCCAGCTAAGTAGCTGGCGCACAAATCAATTTCCATGTCATTTTGACCGAAGCTCTCTCTGCGGAAAGACGAAAAAATAGGGCTTCTTCGTCGCTGCGTTCCTAAGAATGACAAGCTCTGTTTTGTGACTCGCGGCTCAAGCCCGCAATAGACTGGCGGGCAGCGAAAGATTCAGGCGCATCTCAAAACGAAAGGCCCGGCAACATACAGCGCCAGGCCTTTTTGTTTAATTACCGCGTCGTTCTTTACTTGGGCGAGATGACCACGTATTGGGTGTTGCCGCCACGATTGACGAGCAGCAGTAAGGGCTGATTCGCCGCTCCGCGAACGGCGGCGCGGAACTGCTCCACGTTGTTCACGGCTTTGCGATTGACTTCCTGGATGACGTCTCCCCGCTGCAGCCCGGTCTCAGCCGCAGGGCTGTCCGGATCGACGCGGGTGATGACCACGCCGCGGGTGCCGGTCGGCAGGTTCAACTGCTGAGCCATTTCAGAGTTGAGATTTTCCACCTGCACGCCTTCCAGCGTCGGGCCTTCGCCCTGTGGGGCATTCTCGGCCGTTTGCGTCTTCTCCGGGAATTCTCCGAGCGTAGCGTTCATTTGCTGCTTCTGGCCATTGCGATAAACGTCCAGTTTTACCGACGTGCTGGGCGCTGTCTGCGAAATTCGCAGGCGCAGTTCATAGGAGTCAGAAATCTTCTGACCATTCAGGGCGGTGATCACGTCGCCTTTCTGGAGCCCGGCCTTGGCACCCGGGCTATCCGGCGAGACGTCGCCCACAAGGGCACCTTCGGCCGCAGGCACGTTGAAGGCCTTTGCAATATCGGGCGTCACTTCCTGGATCATGATGCCCAGATATCCGCGGCTAACCTTGCCGGTCTTGAGAATTTGCTCCATGACCGTGCGCGCCATGTTGACCGGAACGGCGAAGCCGATTCCCTGGTTGCCACCGCCTCCGTTACTGATGATCGCGGTGTTGATGCCAATTAGTTCGCCGCGCGTGTTAACCAGAGCGCCTCCGGAGTTTCCCGGATTGATGGAAGCGTCGGTTTGAATGAAGTCCTCATATCCTTCCGGGCCCTCCAGCCGCAGGTCTCGGCGTCCTTTGGCACTGACGATGCCCATGGTCACGGTTTCGCCGATGCCGAAGGGGTCGCCAATCGCGAGCACGACATCGCCAACTTTAGCCTTAGTTGAGTCACCCAAGGTCACTGTGGATAGATTGGAAGCGGGAACCTTCAATACGGCGATATCGGTTCGGGGATCGGTGCCGACGACCTTAGCTTTGAGGCTCCGCTTATCACTGAGCGTAACCTGAACGTCACTGGCGCCTTCCACCACATGATTGTTTGTGAGGATGTAACCATCAGGATTTACGATGACGCCTGATCCCAAGCTGTGCTCGCGCTGCTCGCGTGGCTGCTGTTCTCCGTTGCCAAACGGATTTCCAAAAAATTGACGGAAGAAGGGATCGTTGAAGAAAGGGTTCTCACCCCGCTGGTTTTTCACTACTTTGGAGGTGGAGATATTCACTACTGCTGGAAGCAGTGGTTCGACCACCGACGAAAATCCTTCATTGAAATTCACTGGACCAGCCGGCACATTGCCGGCAATTCGCAGTGTCACCGGACTCCCGGCTCCGAGGACCGTGTGACCGCTCGAGCCGATCGACCAAGCCACCGCGCCGCCGATCACCACAGCCGCGGCCAGGGAGACCAGCGCTACCGAACGTCGAATGTGAAGAAATTTATTGTTCATGACCAATGGCCTCCTGCCACTCGATGAACTGAGCCGTCCCCGGCCGCTGGCCAGGGTTGATGCATGGCAAATAGTTGAGTTGCATTAGTTTCCGAGACTGCGCCAATTAGGGCGTTCTGCGCAGGCCTGGTGTTCAGGCTAACCCTTTCACAAGCATGGGATGCGCTGATACTCACGTACTTTAGATGCCAACCGCTGAAACAAAGAAGCATGGTAGTCCACACTGCCTATCGAACTTGCGCACCAACCCGAACTTACTCGTCGAATTATATAACGCGCGACCGTGACTTGGGGTTGCGCGATTCTTCGGCGTGTACGACTGATTAGACGGCACTAGTGCAAAAATGTCTTGTTACGTTCCCCGGTGAGGGTACATCCAACCACACTGCTGTCCTGAAGTCCAGGACATTGCTGCAAGGGATCTGGTTGGTACGCGCGATTGTTTGACTTCCATGCATTCCATGCATTTGCGACTTGACGATTCCGCCCGAGTTGCTAAAATAGAATCTAGACTAAGTTAGTCAAGATTTGCTTGCAGTGGCAGAGCGGGTCAGGAAGGCTCGGGGAAGTTCAGGGTAGCTTGGGGAAACGGTGTTCAGGCTGAACAAACTCACCGATTACGCGGTCGTCGTGATGACGCACATGGCCAGGAGTCCTGAGCCTTCTCTGCACACGGCGCGCGAATTGGCGGGAGGCACGCTGTTGCCTGCGGCAACGGTTGGGAAGGTGCTCCGGGCGCTTTTGGACCATCGTCTGGTAACTTCCCACCGGGGTATGAGAGGCGGTTACGCATTGGCACGCTCGGCGCGAGAGATTTCGGTGGCCGAGATCATCGGCGCCTTCGAAGGGCCCATCGGCTTTACCGAGTGCAATACGACTCCCGGATGTTGCGATTTGGAGCCCTCCTGTACGGTTCGCTACAACTCAGGTGTTATCGGCAAGGCTCTGCAGCACGCGCTGGGGAGCATCCGGCTGTCTGACCTGACGAAACCGATGCACGAGTCCTCCACGGGAAATGGCCGTACAGTATCCATCACTTTTGGCTCAGGAGAGAATAATGAGCACCATCAACACCATTCAAGACCTTACCAATCGAGAGTATAAGTGGGGCTTTGTCACTTCGGTTGAAGAGGACAAACTCCCAAAAGGTCTGAATGAAGACATCATCCGGCTGATCTCGGCAAAAAAGGGCGAGCCGGAGTTCATGCTGGATTGGCGGCTGAAGGCGTATCGCCACTGGGACTCGCTAGAGAAGTCGCATGCGGACCCCAAATGGGCGAATGTGAAGTTCGGCCCTATCGACTACCAGAACATCGTTTATTACTCTGCGCCCAAGAAGAAGCCCAGCTTGAAGAGCCTGGAAGAGATTGACCCCGAGGTCCTGCGAACTTACGACCGGCTGGGGATCCCCCTGGTGGAGCAACAGCGGCTGGCGGGCGTAGCGGTGGACGCCGTCTTCGACAGCGTTTCGGTGGCTACAACTTTCAAGGAAAAACTGGCTGAAGCCGGTGTGATCTTCTGCTCGTTTTCGGAGGCTGTGCAGAATCACCCCGAGCTGGTGAAAAAATATTTGGGCTCAGTTGTGCCCTACACGGATAACTTTTTCGCTTCGCTGAACTCGGCAGTCTTCAGCGACGGCTCGTTTGTATACGTTCCCAAAGGCGTTCGTTGCCCGATGGAGCTTTCCACATACTTCCGCATCAATGCGGCGGAAACAGGACAATTCGAGCGCACCCTGATCATTGCCGAGGAAGGCGCTTACGTCAGTTATCTCGAAGGGTGTACGGCGCCGATTCGTGATGAGCATCAGCTGCACGCCGCGGTGGTCGAGTTGGTGGCGCTCGAGAACGCCACCATCAAGTACTCCACGGTTCAGAACTGGTATCCCGGAGACAAGGAAGGCCGCGGCGGAATCTACAATTTTGTCACCAAGCGCGGCAAGTGCGCGGGACCCAATTCGAAAATCTCGTGGACGCAGGTGGAGACCGGCTCCGCGATCACGTGGAAGTACCCCAGCTGCATTCTGTTAGGCGATAACTCGGTGGGCGAGTTCTATTCGGTCGCGCTGACCAATAATTATCAGCAAGCCGACACGGGAACGAAGATGATCCACATCGGTAAAAACACCACGAGCACCGTGGTCTCCAAGGGCATTTCCGCAGGCCACGGCCAGAACACCTATCGGGGCATGGTCAAGATTCAAAAGGGCGCCAGGGGGGCGCGCAACTACACTCAGTGCGATTCGCTGCTGATCGGCGATAAGTGCGGCGCGCACACCTTCCCGTACATCGAAGTGCAGAACTCCAGCGCGCGCATGGAACATGAGGCGTCGACTTCGAAGATCGGCGAGGACCAGATCTTCTATTTGCGACAGCGCGGGCTCAGCGCCGAGGAAGCCGTATCCATGATCATCAATGGATTCTGCCGGCAGGTGTTCCGCGAATTGCCGATGGAATTTGCGGTGGAAGCCCAGAAATTGCTGAGCATCAGCTTGGAAGGAAGTGTCGGATAACAAAATGAGTATGCTAGAAATTAAAGACCTTCACGCAAAGATACACAATCACGAAGTCCTCAAAGGAGTTGATCTGGCCATCAACGCCGGCGAGGTGCACTCCATCATGGGGCCGAACGGCTCGGGCAAAAGCACGCTGGCGCAAGTGCTGGCGCGGCGCGAAACCTACGAGGTTACCCGGGGCCAGGTGCTGCTCAATGGCAAGGACCTGCTGGCGATGAAGCCGGAAGAAGCTGCCTGTGAAGGATTGTTTATGGCCTTTCAGTATCCTGTGGAAATTCCCGGGATCAGTAACGCGTATTTCCTGCGGGCGGCAGTGAACGCCATCCGCAAATACCGTGGAGAGGAAGAGCTCGATGCCATGGATTTCCTCCCTCTGCTGAAAGAGAAAATGCGCCTGCTGGAGATGGACGAGCGCTTCCTGAATCGGCCGGTCAACGAAGGCTTTTCGGGTGGCGAGAAGAAGCGGAATGAAATCGTGCAGATGGCGGTGTTGGAACCCCGCATGGCGATCCTCGATGAGACCGATTCCGGTCTCGATATTGACGCGCTCAGGATCGTCGCTAAGGGCGTAAACGCAATGCGCAGCGCCGATCGCGCCATTCTAGTCGTCACCCACTACCAGCGCCTGCTGCACTACATCGTTCCGGACTATGTGCACGTGCTGGTAGACGGCAGGATTGTGAAGTCCGGCGGGCCGGAACTGGCGCTCGAGTTGGAGGAGAAGGGTTACGGCTGGGCCGAGCCCGCCTCCGCTGCTGCGCACTAGAGAAGGCGAGTCGAGATGGCAACTGCGGCAACAGAACGGCTTCGGAATTACCTGGAGGCATTCCACACGCACGGCGCTAACGAGGCAGGGCGACCGGCGTGGCTGCGCGGCTTGTGTGAGCGCGGATTTGCGCGTTTCTGCGAGGTTGGGTTCCCCACCACCAGGCAGGAGGATTGGCGCTTCACGAACGTAAATGCTATCGCGCAGACTCCTTTTCAGCTCGCGCGCGACGCGCGGCTTTCCGGCGCCATTTATGGAGACACTCTGGAGGCGTGCCGCATTCCCGGCGCGGCGTGCCAACTCGTTTTCGTCAACGGCCGATTCGCTCCTGAGTTGTCGGATTTAAGCGGCTTGCCGCCTGGCGTGCGGGTGGGGAGCCTGGCACAAGCGATTGCGCAAGATGGAGGCCTCGAAGCGCACCTGGGTCGCTACGTCAATATCGAGCGCGATTCCTTCTGCGCCCTGAATACGGCATTCATCGACGATGGGGCGTACGTCTATTTGCCGCGCCGGACGGTGCTGGAAGCGCCGATCTGCTTTTTGTTTATCTCCATTCCGGGTGACGATCCCGAGATGACCAACCCGCGTACCCTGATCGTGGCGGAGGACGCCACGGAAGCCAGCATCGTGGAGGATTACGTGTCGCTGGGCAGTGGGGTTTTCTTTTCCAACGCCGTGACGGAGCTGGTCGCGGGCGAGGACGCGGTGATTTCCCACTACCTGATTGAGCGTGAGGACCGGCAAGCCTTTAACGTCTCGACTCTGCGTACACAGCAGGCGCGCAGTGCCAACGTTAGTTCGCATTCGGTACTTTTGGGCGGCGGACTCGTCCGTAACAATGTTCACCCGGTGCTGGGCGGCGAAGGCGGCGAGTGCCTGATCAATGGACTATTCATCGGCAACGGCAGTCAGCATATGGACAATTACATGCTCGTCGAGCACGCCAGCCCGCATTGCAGCAGCCGCCAGTTTTACAACGGGATACTCGACGGCCACTCTCACGGCGTCTTCCACGGGCGCATCATCGTTCACAAAGATGCGCAAAAAACCGATGCGAAGCAAACCAACCGTAACCTGTTGCTCTCTGATGACGCACAAATTGACACCAAGCCCCAACTCGAGATCTACGCCGACGACGTGAAATGCACGCACGGCGCCACCATCGGCCAAGTCGATGAGCATGCTCTCTTCTACATGCGCTCGCGCGGTATCGAGGAAGCTTCCGCCCGCGGGCTGCTGCTGCTCGCCTTTGCCAATGAGTGCCTGGAGCGCATGAAGTGCCGGCCAGTACGCGATTACCTGCAGGACCTGGTGCAGGGTTGGCTCCCAGGGACTTCTACTCCGGCAGGCGCTGATGCCGTGCGCGCGGGGGAAGCGGCGAGACGCTGGGAGGAAGTTGGATGACCACTGCTGCAAATACAGCGTTCCGGCCGCAAACGGCGACACGGACTGATTTTGACGTGTATAAAGTGCGTGCTGATTTCCCCATCTTGGCGCGAAAGATTCACGGTAAGCCGCTCGTTTATCTGGATAACGCCGCGACCACGCAGAAGCCGCAGCCCGTGATCGACGCCATGGTCCGCTACTACACCGCGGAGAATTCGAATATCCATCGAGGCGTGCACACGCTTTCCGAATTGGCTACGGAAAGCTATGAGCAATCGCGCGCGACCGTGCAGCGATTTCTAAACGCCGCCGAAGCGCGAGAAATTGTCTTCGTTCGCGGGACGACCGAGGGCATCAATCTAGTGGCGCAGACTTGGGGGCGCGCCAACATCGGACGCGGAGATGAAATTCTCATTTCGGCCATGGAGCACCACTCCAATATCGTGCCGTGGCAGATTCTCTGCGAGCAGCAGGGCGCAAATCTGCGCGTTGCCCCTGTCAATGATGCCGGCGAGCTTTTGTTGGGCGAATTTGAAAAGCTGCTCGGAGCGAAGACGAAGCTGGTCGCCATGGCCCACGTCTCGAACGCCTTGGGCACGGTAAATCCCGTGCGCAAGATCGTGGAAGCCGCGCACCGCTTTGATGCTCGTGTGCTGCTGGACGGAGCCCAGGCGATCCCCCACTTGGCCGTGGACGTGCGTGCTATTGATTGCGATTTTTACGTCTTCTCCGGCCACAAGGTGTATGCCCCTACGGGTATA
>Ga0209577_10004596_pt1 | contig 12962 bp, 14 predicted proteins | sample GraSoiAngelo_109_FD_185874 | JGI IMG/M metagenome (GOLD analysis project Ga0209577, IMG submission 185874) | Grasslands soil microbial communities from the Angelo Coastal Reserve, California, USA - 14_0903_12_20cm (SPAdes) (version 2) | ecosystem: Environmental > Terrestrial > Soil > Grasslands... | reverse complement strand
CACTCAAAACTAGACACTTAGAGGTTGTATCTGCACCAGGGTGGGGGGAGGGACGAGTCGTTTCTGGCGCACCATGTTAGCGGAGGGAATTCCGGTTCTCTGAAAGGACTTTTCGCAGTCGGCCGATGATGGGCCACGCATGTTGCCCTCCATGTAGGCTAGCCCGGGGCAGCGGGTGCAAGCCGCCGCATGACTGCAGGTGGAGCAAACTGGCAGATCCTTCAGGCGGATCGAGCGTACCTCTTCGAGTTGCCGGGAATTACGCCAGATATCCAGAAACTTTTGCCGGCGCACGTTGCCGCTGGGCAGCGGGAATTGCACGCAGGGGAACACATCTCCATACGGAGAGACATAGCAGGAGGAGTGCCCGGCGCTACACGGGTGGTCTTCGAGATCGTCGGCGCTCGCGGGACTGGGGGGAAGGCAGAACTCCTTGACGTTTCCGATCAGCGCCTCGTTGTGGAAGACGCTATTGAGTTCATCGCCGGGAATTCGCAGACTGAGAATAGACGTGTTCCCATCCATCTTCGGAGTGATAGTCGGATCGAGGTTGTAGCGAACTCCCAATTCCCTGGCCAGCGCCTGAACTCCCTGATGATCATGCATGTTTGCGGTCATCAACACGTTGGCAATGGCCACCCGCAGCCCGTGAGATTTCAGGAATCGAATAGCGGCGATGGAGCGCTTCCATGACCCGGGCAACTTGGTGATGGCGTCGTGAACTTCGGGGCGATGGGAATAAACGCTGATCTGGATTTGGTCGACCGCCAACGCCCGCAAGCGGCGAGCTTCGTAGTCGCGAATCATGACGCCGTTTGTTTTTATTCTTACGGCGAAGAGCAGACGGCGGGCGTGCTCGACGAGGTCAACAAAATCGCGCCGCATGAAGACTTCTCCGCCGCTGAAAGTGACTGAGAAAACGCCTATGTCCGCGAGTTCCTGCAGCAGTTCTTTTATCTCTGCCGTGCTCATTTCGCCGTGATCGTCGTGGTCGAGATAACAGTGCACACAGCGTTCGTTGCAGCGGTAGGTGACGTCCAGATGGACATCGACGGGAATGCCCAGTTCCATCGCCTTCTGATGCATCTGGTCCATCAGACTCATCGGGAAGCACTCATCGGCACAGGAATTTCAATGGGCGCGTCTGAAACCAGCAGAATGCTGTATTGTGATAACTCGGTGACAAACTGCTCTGCGTCCTGACGCGCAATTTCCGGGTCAACGTCGAAGTGGTCGCACATTTGCCGAATAATTTCTGAAAGCGGAGTGCGGCCATCTGCGGCTTGCCAGATCATGGTCCCTACCTCGTTCAAGGAAAAAAAGGTGGAATCCACGGCCGACATGATCATCATTTCTCCGCCCAAGAGGCGGGCTGCAATTTCAGAGCTTCGCGCGATGTATTTTTCGTTCATGCAATTTCCCCAAAGTCTTAGCCAATAAGGTCCCAAACGCGGGAATCGGGGAGGAATGTCAACTTGCGCACGGGAACGCGTTCCACAAAGTGAAAAACCGTTCGGAAGAGGAGATGGACAAGTTCCGGATCACCCTCCGCAAAGAACAATATGTTGCGTAACAATGAGCGGACCGCGTCCGACGGATGAATTGGGGCGACGCAGTTCTCTGATCCCTGCTCCAGAAAAAACAGCGTGGACAACGGCGCCGAGCAGTTCTCGCCCACGCGCGCCAGTTCGCCAGCGAATGGCGTGCCGCATGCCTCATATCCATGGGCGCGCGGGCGCACATAAGACACTTCATCGGTCAACAACGTGACATCGCTCGGAGCGAGACGGGAGATTGTAGTCTTTCCTGCCCCAGACACGCCCGAGAACAAAAAAGCGCATCCGTTACGAATCGCGCTGGCGGAATGCAGCAGGAAGCCGCCTTCCTGCGCCAGGATAAGGCTGTGGACAATGCGCAGGACCGAATCTATGGAATAGGGATTGGCCGACTGGCGAATCCTTCCTTTGCCCGCTGCGGCGTCCCATTCGGCGCGGAAATCGGCTCGGCGCAACGACCACAACCCTAAATGTTTCGTTACTTCCACCTCATCCGGGGCGGATTCGACAGAATCCACCAGATCGATGTCGAATTGAAGGCGCGGATTCCTGGAGGCCCCCACAAAGCCGGTGTAGCGCTCCTCCAAAAGGTTCCGGAATGCCGCATCGCATGTGCGCAGCAGGAGCGGCACACCCCCAATCTCAATCGCAATTTCGTGCCTCCGGATTTCTGCCGTGGAGGTGGTCATATCTGCCTTAGCGATGCAACCCGTCACAGGTCGTCATAGGGAGCCGCTCCTGCGTGAAACCAACTGGCACTCGCGAATGAAAATTCATTGCTCTTGTTCTTGTCGCATGCAGGTGCAGCAGCAAGCGCCGCACAAAATCTGAACGGGAGAGGATCGCGGCAAAAACCTGGCGCCAGATACTGCGACTCTGGCGCACACTCACCGGTCGTCCGAGGCGGTGTACACGGGCGGCTTTGCCCAAGAACTCATGGTCGCAGACTGGAGGATCGTTTTCGGCGAGAGCATCGCCACGAGTGATCAGGGTGCGGCACCCGTTGTCGACAGGAGCTTTGACGACGCGGTGAATGAAAAAGCGATTGCCGCGTGCGTAAAGGATTATGTCGCCCGGCGCCACACGATCAAATTCTTCAGCACGGATCGTGATCAGATCGCTTGGCCAAAGGGCGGGCAGCATGCTTGTGCCGGTCGCGCGTAGACGCAGTTCTCCGCAGCAGCCCAGCAGTTCTGCCGCCAGACTACACTTATTCTCTTCGCGAGCAGCAGTCCCCTCAGACATTTGCAGGAATTAACGGCAGTGTACAACAGACTTGCAGGGAATACTAAGTATTGTTACCTCTTCCGATACCTGTTTGTCTTCCGGCGACAAAGGCAACATGAGAAACACAGAAACCTGGTCACGAGGTGCACACCCCAAAACTCGCGAATTGCGGAACTAGTAGAACGAAAGTGTTCCCTCTAACCGCGCCCGACGCAGAGTGTAGGAGAAAACCAGCAGGCTAAACGGCAGCAACAACAGGCAGAACAGTCCCAAGGTCACCACTTCCCGCCCAAGAAAAGCAAATGGGACACCCTGCAGCAGCGCCAGCCGCATGCCATCCAGTGAGTGTGTGATAGGAATCAACGCCGAGAAACTGCGCAACGCTTTCGGCAAGCTGCTCACCGGGAACAGGGTTCCGGTAAGCAACCATGTTCCAGAACCAAGAAGCCACAGCACTGCCGAGCCTTTTTGGATTGCCAACTGCAGCGCTGCAGCCCCGATCCCGATCGCAATAGCCAGCACCAGTGAAAGCGTGAAGATGACCGCGCATCCCAGCCAATTTGGATGAAGCGGCGCACCAAACACGATCAGACCGGTCGCTAAATACAGAACCAACTCCAACGCGCTTCCTGCAAAAGCGGAGACCGCGCTCATGAAAATCAGCAAGGTGGGCGGCGTAGCTGTGGTCATCAGCACTTCTAACGTGCCGGTCTGTTGCGCGTCGGCCACCGTAGTCAGGAAAGCATTCACGCCTTTTACGAGAAATGCGTAAAAGCCGGTCCCCACCAGAAGAAAGGGGAAGTAATCGAATCCCTGGGGACGGAATGCTGGCCCGACAGCCCGGGATAGATAATAAAAGGCCGCTAATTCAACCGTCGCCGAGCCTGCCAGCGCGAAAAAACCGGTGCGATAACGGATAGCAGTCAAGAGATCGCGGCGCGCGACGGCGGCCATCTTGTCGAGCAAGGAAGAGAGGTTCACGCGCCCGCCCTCACTGCCATCTCGCCCACTTCTTCCAACTCCCCTGTCGTTTCGAAGTAAAGGGACCTCAATTCGTCCACCGTGGTGTAGGAGGAAAGCGGTCCACATCCCACCAAACTGCCCTGGTATAGAACCGCGACGAAGTGACCCACGGCGACTGCTTCGGTGAAACTATGGGTCGCAAGCATCACAGTCGCAGCGCGCTCTGACAAACCCCGCACCAGATGCCAGAAATGGGTAGCCGAAACGGGATCCAGGCTGCGAGTCGGCTCATCGAGCAAGAGAATGGAAGGTTCTTTGATCAGTGCCCGCGCAATCCCGAGCCTCTGATACATGCCGCTGGAAAATTTCATCACCAATGTATCGGCGGCTTCAAGGAGCCCGGTCTGGGCAAGAACTTCATCGATTTTCTCGCCTCGAAGTTTTCGGGGCACGTCATCCAGCGCCGCGAAGAAGTTCAGATTTTCTCTGGCGGAAAGGCGTGGAAAGAATGATCGCTCGCTTGCCACGGCAAAGCCCACGTGCTTTCGGACGCGGTGGCCTTCTCTGAGCGTGTCGGCGCCTTCGACCAGGACCCGTCCCGAATCAGGCAGCAGCATGGTTGAAACGAGCTTTAGGATGCTCGTCTTTCCACTGCCATTGGGCCCAAGTAGCACCAGCACGCGTCCTGCGGGAACGCTGAGCGAAACCACGTCCAGCGCGCGGGTTTCCCCCCGGCGTTCTCTGCCCAGCCAGTTAAACAGCGCAGGCCGGTGGCGAAATACCTTGCTCACGGATTCCAGTACGACCGAATTCATAAGTCGCCGTAACAACGCGCTGTGCCGTTCAAAATTGTCTCTGGAGCCTTTCTATTACAGCAACTGGATTGAAATCTATGTGTTTTCAGAGATGGGCCCTTACTAGTAATCGCAGCGAACGTTTGCGCTGATAATATGGCGCTGAAATTCAATTCTTATGTCAGTCATTTCGGCGCCGGCCGCCAATGCAAGAGGGAATTCGTTTAATAAACCTGCCGCGGTATCTCCCTTTGACTTGCTTCTCGCCTGTTGTAGATCAGGGGAGGAACATCGGTCACGCCGAAAACAGTTGCTCTTTCAAACAGCCGTTGACTGGTCCGGACTGATCGAACTGGCTGAGCAGCACAACGTGCTGCCGCTGCTCCATCGAAATCTCGGCGACGTCGCGGGCAGCGTGCCGGCACAGGTCCTTGAACATCTGGCACTCGTTTATAGGCGCAACGCGCAAAAGAACTTGCGGTTCACCTATGAATTGCTACGCGTTTTGGAGTGCCTGGATTCCCAATCAATAGCGGCCATGCCTTATAAGGGGCCGCTGCTGGCGCAAGAAGTCTACGGGGAGGTTGCGTTACGGCAATTTTCCGATCTGGACATCCTCATTGATGCGGCCGATCTGGCGGGAGCCACCGCGGCTGTCGCCCGACTCGGCCACCTACCATCCCCAGAAATGACCGAAGCCGAAGAACGTGCGTACCTCGCCTCCGGATACGAGCGCTCGTTTGACGGCCCTGCGGGCCCGAACATTCTCGAGCTGCAATGGCGTATTTTGCCGCGCTTTTACTCAGTAGAGTTCAGCTTACCGGATTTGTTCGAGAGGTCATCGCGCACTGTTCTGGCGGGTAAGGCGATTTCCACCCTCTCGCCCGAGGATCTCCTCCATGTGCTGGGTGCGCATGCTGCCAAGCACGCATGGGCCAGGCTTTCCTATCTCTGCGACATCGCCGCAACGATTTCGACCCAGACGATCAACTACGAATCAGCGCTGCAGCGCGCGCGGGAACTCGGGATCGCACGCATTGTCGGCGTGAGCTTCTGGCTGGTTCGTCAAATGTTAGAAGCGCCTTTACCGCATTGCTGGAGCGAATACATACGTAATGACCGGCAGGTTGAAGTTCTCGGTAGCTATATCCAGGAAACTCTTTCGCAAGGCCATCCGCCGCATCCGGAATCAAGCGATTACTTTCGGCTGATGTTGCGGTTGCGAGAGCGCGCTGCCGACAAATGGAGATTCCTTTCACGGCTGGTTTTCACACCCAGTGTTGGAGAATGGTCGGCAGTTCGGCTGCCAGCGCCGCTGTTTCCTGCATATCGCGCTATCCGGCTTGTCCGGCTGGTGGGCAGGCTTTTCCCGCGGCAACACGGGGAATAGGGTTACGATTTTGCGTTCGTTTTCGCGCGACTCAGGCCCGCCTGTAATCCACGCTGGACCGCCGGTACATAACCCGCCGAGTTCATCCCATCCATAACAGAGGCTGCGATGCCTCCCGGAGTCGCGGCTTCCTCCAGCAGGTCGTTGAGAGGTGTGCTCCCTTCACGCCAAGAGAGAATTGCGTCGGCAAGCGCGTGAGCGGCCGCAAGAAACGCAGTTTTGCGGTCCAATCCGAGCTTGACCGCTGCTTCGGCCAAGGTCTTGAGGGCGTGGTAGCCGTGACTTGTGGAGTAGGTGACGGTGAAGGCGTCAAATTCGTGCTCGGGGATTTCCAGGACCGGCCCAACCACCGCGAAAAGAGATCGTACTCTTGCACGGTTCGGCTTGGGGAATGTGCGGTCAAACGTTATTGCGGTCAAGCCGCGTCCGGCGCGGCACGCCGGACTTGGCATGGCGCGGGCCCAGCGAATGCGTCCTCCGCACAAAGAGCGGAGCTTGGAAAGAGGAATTCCGGCGGCGAGGCTTACGGCCAGGAATTTCCGTTCAACATTCGCAATCTCAGAAACCAGGTCGGCCACAGACTCCGGTCTGACCGCAAGGATCAGCAGGCCAGCCTGAGCCAAGGCACGTTGTAGATCAGTCTCGGCGCTGATCCTGTGTCCGCGCTCGAGCAGCCGCAATTTGCTGGGGTGACGATCAAGAACAACGATTGGCTCTCTACAGCCGGCAGCTCGCAACCCAGCCACCAAGGCGCTGGTAATGCGACCACCGCCAAGGAATACAGTGGCTTTCACGCGAGTTCCGCGCATGACTGGTCAGCCGCCTGCAGCAGGGCTGCCACATCAGCCTCGGTGTGGGCGGTAGAAATGATCCAGTGCAGGCCGTTGGAGGGAGTCATATAGATGCCGCGTTCGAGTAGCGAGTGCACAAACCGCGAGTAACGCGCCGTATCGGCATACTTGCAGTAATCACGATAATCGTGGATGGCGTCACGCTCGGTGAAGTAGATCTGGAACATTGGCCCAAAACCTTGCACAACTGCTTTGATCTTGCGACGCCGGAAGATGTCGCGCAAACCTGCAATAGCCGAGTCTCCTATGGCGTGCAGCTTGCGGTAGGCGGCATTGCCATCTTGCGAAAGGAGATCAAGATTTGCCGCGACCACTTTCATCGTGAGCCGGTGCCCGTTGAAAGTGCCGTAGTGAAGCACCATGTTGTCGCCCCAGCGCATGCGATCGAGAATTGATCGTGGTCCCGCCACGGCCCCAATGGGGAATCCCGCGCCCAGAGCTTTGCCGAACGTGCTGATATCCGGGAGAATGCCGTAATACTGCTGGCAACCCCCGGGAGCGTAACGAAAGCCGGTGACGACCTCGTCGAGTATCAGCAACACGCCATGTTCCCGCGTTAGTTCGCGGACGCGTTGTAGATATCCTTCCCGGGGCGGAATGCAGCCCATATTCGCCATAATCGGCTCGGTGATGAGAGCGGCAAGCTCGCGTCCGTGCTCACGCATGATGCGTTCGAGCGTAGCCATATCATTCCATGGAGCCAGTACGACATCACGGAACGTCGCCGGAGGTATGCCTTCCGAGTCAGGAATTTTCCTGGGATTCTCCGGTGGCCCCAATTGCTCCGGAGGATGGCTGTGGCCGTTTAGAAGATAGGGGTCGTACCAGCCGTGATAGTGGCCTTCGAACTTGAGAAACTTGGTGCGGCCAGTATGAGCGCGTGCCAGGCGCAAGGCCAGCATGGTGGCTTCGCTACCGGTATTCGCGAAGCGAACCACTTCCGCGGAGGGTACCATGTGGCGGAAATGCTCCGCAGCTTCGACTTCCGCTGAAGTTGCCGCGGCGAAGTGTGAGCCTTCGGCGATTGCCTGGGAGACCACTTCCACGAGTTTGGGATGGGCATGGCCCTGGATCAGAGCGCCGAAGGACATCATGAAGTCGATGTATTCGTTTTCGTCCGCGTCCCACACGTGCGAACCGCGGCCACGCTCGAGAACCACCGGGCCACCTCGGTAAACCGAGGCTCCCCGCGAAGGCGAGTTCACGCCCTCAACCAACGATTGCTGGGCCCGCTCAAACCACTGTTGAGAACGAGCGCGGCTGCGGGTCGTGATTGTGTTTTCAGTCAAACCGGCACCCTACTGCGGCATTCCGACACAAAGGAACAGTGATTCCCGAAGTAACTTTAAACCCTCAACAGAGTAATTGAAGCGGCAGGCCATTGGAATATGATCGCAACACGTCAACTATGCAAATTGCAAAATTCAGCCGGTGGAAATGGCTCGAAATAGTTCTTGGTCTGCTTCCAACCAGCATGTTGGTCGGTCCGCTTCTGCCGATAGGCGTGTTCCTGGTTCTGGTGACGCTTGGCTTTAGTCTAGCCACCGGCGTAAACGCTCTGAAATCTTCCGACGGAACCCTGCAAACTTTTCTCTCCGTGTTTGGCGCAGCCGCCGGGCTATGGGCCCTGTGGTTTGTGTTGCTGTTCGGGCCTGCGCAAATTCGAGCACGACGAGTCCTGCATTTGCTGATCATGCTGTCACTGATTGCAGGATTGGCGTCCGACGGTTACTGGTTCAGACAAATAGCGAGCGACACCGATCCGCACTGGTACGTAAAGCCTGTATGGTTTGGGGTTCTGATCGGTCCCCTGATACTGGGCGCAAAATATGTTTTTCTTCTGCTCCGCGGGAACGCAGCCCCACCAAACTCCGCCCAGGGCACCATTCAAGCGGACTAATCTGCGGTGCCGCCCCCGTCCACCACCAGAGCGGCTCCCGTCATAAACGAAGAATCATCCGAAGCCAGAAACAGGGCGGCCTTGGCGATTTCATCCGGCGTGCCGATCCGTCCCATGGGCCGGTTCGCGCATCCCGCTAGATATTTATCCCAATTCAATCCTCGCAAACGAGCGTCTTCGGGCAGCATCGGCGTATCCACGTCACCGGGACAGATGCAGTTCACGCGGATACCCTGGCGCCCGTGGTCAATCGCCATCGCTTTCGTCAGCAGCACCACTCCGCCTTTAGAAGCGCAGTAAGCCACCGCCGCATCTCCGCCCACCAGGCCCCAACCGGAACTATTGTTGATAATCACGCCACTGCCTTGGGCAATCATGCCCGGCAAAGCGAACTTGGACATCAGAAATGTACCTTTAAGATTGATATCAATTTGCAAATCCCATTCCTGTTCGGAACAATCGAGAGCAGTATGCGCGAAGAAAACGCCAGCGTTATTGAACAGGATGTCGAGTCGGCCAAAGGCGCGTACAGTTTCGTCCACGGCGCGGCGACAATCGTCGGCTTTGCTGACGTCGGTCTGGATAAAGATTGCCTGCCCGCCGCCTTTGAGGATGAGGTCGGTGACCTCGTTTCCCCGTGCCTCGTTACGGCCGGTAATGGTGACTTTGGCACCTTCGTTGGCGAAAAGGAGAGCGGTAGCTTCTCCGATGCCGGAAGTTCCGCCGGTAATGAGAGCGACTTTATTCAGTAAGCGCATTTTGAAAATTCAATTTCATGCGATTTTCCGCGAGGCCGCTTGGGGTCTCCTAGGAAGCAGTGCCGTGCCGCCGGACAGACGGGGGCTAAGCCCCCTCTCTAGCGATAGAGTTAAATCGATCCCGCGAGCCCGCCTCCGTCGACGACAAGGGCCGTGCCCGTGACAAACGATGAGGCGTCGCTGGCCAGATACAGCGCGGCCTGCGCGATCTCCTCAGGTTTTCCGACGCGTCCGAGGGGACGGCGGGCCGCCTCTGCCAAGAATCTTTCGCTCGGCTCGCCCAATTGTTGCGCTTCGTTGCGCAACATGGCTGTATCGGTGTCGCCGGGGCAGATGCAGTTTACGCGAATTTTCTGCGCGCCGTGATCGATGGCCATCGCTTTCGTCAGTAATACCACCGCACCTTTTGAGGCACAGTAGACCGCAGCTCGCGGGCCCCCCGCCAGCCCCCAGCCGGAAGCCATGTTGATGATGGAACCCCCGCCGGATTTCTCCATAATGGGAATCACGCGCCGGGACATCAGGAACATGGATTTCACGTTGACCGCCATCACCTGATCCCAATCTTCTTCGCTGAGCTCGGTAACCGACGCGCGGCGGATGATTCCCGCGTTGTTGAAGAGTATGTGGATGGCGCCAAATTCGTGCGACGCGCGTTCCGCCACACCCCGGCAATCGGGGTCACGGGTTACATCGGCGAGTTCGAACAGGGCGCGGCCACCCAGTGAGGAGATTTCTTTTACGAGTTCGCGTCCACCGGTTTCGTTCAGGTCAGCGATGAGCACGGTGGCGCCCTCGCGGGCCAAGAGGAAGGACGTGGCACGCCCAATCCCCGAAGCACCGCCGGTAACAATGGCGACCTTGTTTTCTAGAAGTCCTCGGGTCGGGGCTTTGAAAGAATTCATTGGTTCGCGAACGGGTGCAGATTTCGCTCGCCCCTCCAGGGCTGTGTTGCGAGTGGTTGCCTTACACGTCTTCGGCTGAGCGCCATTATCATTTCGAATTCCCGATGCTTGATCACCGACCTGCTAAGCTGCCTGCCGTTTCCGCGCCATCGATTGTATACACGTGACCCGTCATGTAGGCGGCGTCGTCGGAGGCCAGGAATGCGAATAGGGCGGCAATCTCCTCGGGCTTGGCATGACGGCGTAGCGGGATTTTGTTATTCACCTGCTGCAGCATTTCGTCCGTGTATTCGGCGCGCTGCATGGGGGTGAGCACGTATCCGGGGGCCACGGCACAGACACGGATTTTCGGCGCCAGTTCAAGCGCCATGGAGCGCGTCAGCTCAATTACCCCAGCCTTGGTGGCATTGTAATCGGCATAGTAGGGGTAGCCCATGATGCCATTGGTAGAGGCGGTTTGCAGAATTACACCGCCTTCTCGCTCCCACATGTGCCGGGATGCAGTCTGGGCGACGTAGAACACTCCGGTCAGATTTACAGCGATGACCTTGTCCCACTCTTCGGGAGTGATGTCGAGGAAGTTGTGGCGAATGCTGATACCGGCATTGTTGATGACGACATCCACGCCGCCCATGATCCGAACCGCGTCGTCAAAGGCTGCCCGTACCTGCTTGAGGTTAGAAACATCGGCATCCAGGGTTCCAGCCAGATCGGGCAATTGCCGCTGGATTTGCTGCCGTGCCTTGGCGTCGCGGTCGAGCACACAGACGGCTGAGCCTTCTTCGAGGAAACGGGCTGCTGTTGCCGCTCCAATTCCGCTTGCCCCGCCAGTTATGAGGATGCGCTTGCCGGTGAGACCCCGCATTAAACCTCCGATTATCGGGACGGGAGATTTTAGCAGGAAGAGTAGATGGGCTTCCGGCGTTGTCCTGGATTGGTAGTTGGTGAGGAGTTTTCGCTTGGCGACAGACATTCTCACCACAGCCCGTGCTGAGAACTCCCAAGCGGGACAGTGGAGCGGCATGCCGAGACGGGGTCCCTCGGCTTCGCTCGGGATGACAGTTCAAATATTGTTTCGTCGTGCTGCTTCAGATTGGCTTGTAGCCGCGGAAAAGATAGATCAAATCAATGATCAGGATGATCACCACCATCAGTTCGAGCACGAAGGCGCGGCTCTGGTGGAATTGGTCCACCATGAAGCGGTAGAGCTGCTCGGCCGTCTGCACCTTCTGGTTGACGAGGTCCTTGTAGTCGGGCACGCCAACCTTGGACGCCGCGAGTTTGTAAAGTCGGGCCGAGAACATGTCGCTTAGAAACTTGATTGCGTTATCCACACGCTCTGTCAGTTCTGTCACTTCCAGCAAGACGGTGTGCAGTTTGGAGGCTTGGCGGGCGGTTTTCCAGCGGGTGAGCACACCGGTTCCGCCATGTTCCAGAAATTCGTATACACCTTCCAGTTGCCGGGTCAGCAGTTCGTCATAATGGCGGAATTCCAATAGCTGCGAATTGGCATATTCGAGTAACTGGATGGCGGTCTCGGCGCCGGTGATGGTGTCGTAAACGAAGGCTGCGTTCCAGCCGATAACGGCGAGATCGTTTGGATAGTAGGAAATGCGCGACTGTAAGATTTCCTGGCGCTCGCCTTCGGACAATTGCATGGTTTCGCCACGGACGATTTGCGAAATGCGTTGTCCCTCGGTCGCGAGCAGCTCAGAAGCTGATGGCGAGCCGGCGACCTCCCGCACGTGGAAGATGAAGTAGTCCTCGTGCAGCCACTCGCGATAAGGCTTCACCATGGCAGGAGCCGCCAATTCGAGCTTTTTGGTGACGATCAAACTGGCAAAGCTGGTGAAGTCCGTATCCCATACCCAGCGGCTCGCCAGGCGCACCAGCGTGTCCCAATCTCCGGAAAACGGCAGCTCGAACACAACGCTGACCACGCCGTAGTCGTAATACTTGATTTGGCCGTCCAGCCGTTCGCCGCTGTCGAGGACCAGCGGTTCGACCGGTTCTACGACGGGCGGACGTTTGTAGCGGACATATCCCGGGGCGGGATGCTTGAAGCTGGGGGCCTGCACGGTGCGGGCCCCGAAAATGTCACGTAGTTTATCGAGGCGAATCTCCTCGCATACGTCAAACTGGATGAACACCAGGACGGAGCCGTGAAGAGACTTTTCTCCGGCTTGCGCCGCCGGAGAGGACTTCGTGACCGGACTAGCTTGCTCTCGTGCCGATTCTGTTATGAGGGCGGAACTGGTTTCTGGTGCCATGATCTGCCTACTTCCCGTGAGGGCGCGCACCGGGAAAGTCTTTCAAGACGTCCCTAGAGGCCGTCGGTGGGGCTGCGATATTGTCCCAAAATCGGAGATTTATGGCCAGTAGGCGGAAGGTTAATACAAGCAAGTTGTTTATTTTCAGCTACTTCGATTGGCCAGCCATAGCAGAATACCCAGAATTGCAGCACCCCCGACAGCTGCCCCCGCACGCTTCATCGAAGTCTCGACGTCTGAGCGCTGGCGCTCCACTGAGCTGGTTTCCGGATAAGGTTCATCTGCAGCATCACGATCGGAATGGAGCGCCATCTGGATCACTTCCGCCAGATGCAGAGCGTGGCGGTT
>Ga0209577_10004595_pt1 | contig 12967 bp, 10 predicted proteins | sample GraSoiAngelo_109_FD_185874 | JGI IMG/M metagenome (GOLD analysis project Ga0209577, IMG submission 185874) | Grasslands soil microbial communities from the Angelo Coastal Reserve, California, USA - 14_0903_12_20cm (SPAdes) (version 2) | ecosystem: Environmental > Terrestrial > Soil > Grasslands... | reverse complement strand
GGGGACGCCGGTTCTACAGGGACTCGGCTGCGCCAACGTTGACCTCCAGCAGACGACGAACGCGGGCACGCAGGTGGTCACGGCCAAGATCATAAACTACCAGTACCAGCCGATCTTCGACCTCGGCAAGCTGACCGGCATCTCGGCCATCTCTTTGAAGATCAACGTCAGCCCGAGCGTGACCATGAAGTACGTTTACAACTAGGTTCTCCAAGGGAGCGAAGGGAGACGAAGGGTGTCTGCGAAACGAGACAGGAAGGGCGAACGCGGGGCGGCGCTGGTGGAGTTCGCCGTCGGCTCGGCGATATTCATGACCGTGACCTTCGGCGTCCTACAGTTCGGCGTTCTGCTCTGGACGCACAACGCCCTGACCGACGCCGTGCGCCGCGGCGCGCGCTACGCCATCAACCAGTGCGACCCGGCGGACGCCACGTGCCCCAACTCCTCGACCTCCGTTGACCGCACGAAGAACGTGGTCGTTTACGGCACGCCGAACCCGCCCGCGGGCGCGCAGCCCGTCGTCAAGGGGTTGACGACGAGCAACGTGCAGGTCAGCTATTCGGGCTTCGGCGTCAACGCCGGTCGTGTGACGGTCAGCGTCGTCAACTACAACTTCAGCTTCGCCGTCGCGCTGTTCGGCACGACTCTGGGGATGCCCTCCTACCAGACGACCTTGACGGGGGAGAACGCCGGCTACGTGCCGCCGAACATCTAGCACGCCGGAGAACACGTTCGTTTCGGTCGGGAAACTTTTCGGCCTCGAAGGATCAGCGATGAGCCAACAACTCACCTTCGTCATTCTGAGCAGCGGCCTCGACTCGCTGCGCGAGTTGCGCGCCGCGCTCGCCGCGCGCGACCACACGCACCTCCTGGCCGCCGGCGACGACACGGAGCAGATGCTCCCGGAAGTCGAGCGGCTCCGGCCCAACGCGGCCATTGTCGCGCTCGGCGCGGAGCCGGAGCAGGCTTTGAAGTTCGTCGAGCGCGTGGCCTCGGTCAGCCCGACGACCGCAGTCGTCTGCGCCTCGCGCGACGCCTCGCCTGACCTCATCCTGCGCTCGCTGCGCGCGGGCGCGCGCGACTTCCTGCACCTGCCCGTCGCGCCCGCGGAGTTCGAGACGGTGCTGGCGCGCACCGCCGAGTTCTGCCACGTGCAGCCCGTAGCCAAGAAGAAGCGGGGCCGCGCCGTCGCCGTCTTTTCGAGCAAGGGCGGCTGCGGCACCTCCTTCATCGCCACGAACCTCGCCGCCTCTCTGAGCGCGCCGACCGTGCTCGTTGACCTGAACTTGCAGGCGGGCGATCTAACCCTCTTCCTCGGCGTCGAGCCGAAGTACACAATCGCCGACCTCGTCGAGAACCGCGAGCAGGCCGACGACGCGATGCTCAAGAGCTACCTCGCGCCGCACTCGGCGAACCTCTCTCTGCTCGCCGCGCCGCGCGAGGCCGACGCGGCGGACGACATCGAGGCCGAGCATGTCTTCTCGGTCATCCAAATCCTGCGCGAGCGCTACGACTACGTCGTCATAGACCCGCAGCACACCTTCGACTCGATCACGCTGGCCGCGCTCGACCAGGTGGACGAAATCCTGATGGTCTTGACGCTCGACATCCCCGCCATCCGCAGCGCGCAGCGCACGCTCGCCATCTTCGACCGCCTCGGCTACCCGCGCCACAAGGTGCGCATCGTCGTCAACCGCTGGTCGAAGCAGATTGATCTCGACTTGCGTCAGGTCGAGCGCTACCTCGGCGAGCGCGTGATGGGATTCATCACGAGCGACTACCGCGCCGTCGTCAACTCGATCAACCTCGGCCAGCCGCTTGTCGAGTCAGACCCCTCTTCGCGCATCGCCGGCGAGATTCGACAGATCGCTGCGGGGCTAGGCGGCGGCGCTCACGCCAACGCCCCCGCGCCGTCGCCCGAAGCCGACGGCGAGCGGCGCGGACTCCTCGCCGGACTATTCCGACGCCAGGCCAAAGTGCAGGAGCAGACGAAATCGGCACGCGCGCTGCTCGACAAGAAAGCCGTCGGCGGACAGCCGTCGCCGGTCGGTTAAAGGAATTCCTAGGGTTCAGAGTTCACGCTTCAGCGTGCGTTCTGAACGAAACAAGCTAAAGCTTGAACTCTGAACTGAACTCTAAACTTCCAGAAAGCCATGTCACTCCGCGAACGACTAATCAAAGAGACGATGCCGCCGGGCGGCGCGCCGTCCGCGCGTGGCGGCGGCGCTGCCGAGGAGCCGGGCGTCAACCGCCAGCAGGTCTTCCAGGAGATGAAGTCGCGCCTGCACCGCGCCATCATCAACCGGATGGACTTGAAGAAGCTCGGCCAGCTCGACCCCGAACAACTCCATTCGGAGGTCGCGCGCCTCGCCGAAGATTTGCTGCACGTCGAGAGCACGCCGCTCTCGACAATCGAGCGCGAGCGACTGGTAGAAGAGGTGCGCCACGAGCTGTTCGGCCTTGGCCCCCTTGAGCCGCTCCTGGCCGACCCCACGGTCTGCGACATCCTCATCAACTCGCCCTCCCAAATCTACGTCGAGCGCGCCGGCAGGCTCGAACGCTCCGACGTAACCTTCAAGGACAACGAGCACCTGATGAGAGTCATCGAGCGCATCGTCTCAAGCGTTGGCCGGCGCATTGACGAGTCCTCGCCGATGGTTGACGCGCGCCTCAAGGACGGCTCGCGCGTCAACGCCATCATCCCGCCGCTCGCTTTAGACGGCCCAGTGATGTCCATCCGGCGCTTCGCCGCCGACCCGCTCCGCATTGACATGCTCATCGAGAAGGGCGCGCTCACGCGCGACATCGCCGAGATGTTCCGCATGTGCGTCCACGCGCGCCTGAACGTCCTCATCTCCGGCGGCACGGGCGCGGGCAAGACGACGCTCTTGAACGCGCTTTCGGCCTACATCCCCGAAGACCAGCGCATCGTGACGATTGAAGACTCGGCGGAGTTGCAGTTGCAGCAGCCGCACGTCGTCCGCCTTGAGACGCGGCCCCCCAACATCGAGGGCAAAGGCGAGATCACGCAGCGCGACCTCGTGCGCAACGCCCTGCGCATGCGGCCCGACCGCATCGTCATCGGCGAGGTCAGAGGCGGCGAGGCCATAGACATGCTCCAGGCTATGAACACGGGCCACGACGGCTCTTTGACGACGATTCACGCCAACACGCCGCGCGACGCCCTCGCCCGCGTCGAGACGATGATCCAGATGACCGGCATGCGCCTCTCCGAGAAGGCCATGCGCTCGCAGATCGCCTCGGCCATTGACCTCGTCATACAGGTCGCGCGCCTCTCCGACGGCACGCGCCGCGTCACTTCCATCTCTGAGATCACGGGCATGGAGGGCGACGTGATCACGATGCAGGAGATATTCCTCTTCGAGCGCCGCGGCGTTGACAAGGAGGGCAAGGTCGTCGGCCAGTTCAAGGCCACGGGCGTGCGCCCGCGCTTCGCCGAGCGGCTCAAGCAGTACGGCATGCAACTGCCGCGAGTCTTTTTTGAGTAGCCAGTAGCCAGTAGCCAGTAGCCAGTAGAAAAGCTCCCTGCCTTCTACCACGCGCAGGCTACCTAGACTCGACAGACTTGAGAGACAAAATCTACTGACTACTGACTACTGACTACTGATTAAAGCCATGATTCCATTCTTCGTCTTCATCTTCTGCCTCGTCCTCGTGCTCAGCGCGTACCTTCTGGCGACGCACGGGTCGGAGAAGCGGCGCGTGCGCTTGCAGCAACGTCTCGCCGAGGCGCTGCTCCACTCGGCCCACAGCGAGGACTCGGAGGTGCGGCTCGCGCGCGAGGAGTTGATGAGCGAGATACCGCTCCTCAACCGCGCGCTGTTGGAGTTGCAGTTCGCCACGAGGCTTCGGCGCGTCATTGACCAGGCCGACCTGAACCTCACGGTCACGCGCCTGCTGATGTTCTCGGCGATGGCCGGCATACTCGGCGCGCTCGCCGTCTGGATGCTCACGCCGAACTGGGTGTTCGCGCTACTGGCGGGACTCTCGGCGGCGGCGATCCCGTTCGTGCACGTCTTCTGGAAGCGGCACCAGCGCCTGCGCGAGTTCCTGGCGCTTTTGCCCGACGCGCTCGACCTGATGAGCCGCGCCCTCCAGGCCGGACACGCCTTCGCCGAGTCGCTCCACATGGTCTCCACGGAGATGCCGGAGCCTATCGCGACCGAGTTCCGTAAGACCTACGAGGAGCAGAACCTCGGCCTCTCCCTGAAGCTCGCGCTGGAGAATTTGTCGGAGCGCGTCCCGCTCCTCGACCTGCGTCTGTGCGTCACGGCCATACTTATCCAGCGCGAGACGGGGGGCAACCTCGCCGAAATTTTGGAGAAGGTCGCCCAAACGATCCGCGAGCGCTTCCGCATCCTCGAAGACCTGAAGACTTTGACGACCTCCTCGCGCATGTCCGCGTGGATTCTCTGCGGCCTCCCCGTTTTCATCGCGCTGGCCGTGACCGTCATGAACCCCGAATACATGAGCGTGCTTTGGAGCGACCCGCGCGGCCATCGCCTGCTGGCCGTCGCCATCGCCCTCCAGATCACGGGCATGCTCGTCATTAGGAAGATTCTGAGGATAAAGATTTGAAGGCCGTAAACCGTGAACCGTGAACCGTGACCAGATGGGAGCAACTTTATAGTTCACGGTTGACGGGCAGCGGGTTTTCAATTTGTCACGGTTTACGGTTCACGGTTCACGATTATGATTTTCTTCATCACCATCTCCACCTTCGTCTGCATCATGCTGGGCGCGCTGGCCGCCTACTGGCTGATGTTCCGCCCGCCGTCGGCAGCGACCGAGCGGCTGAAGCGCATGGGCGACGGGAGCGGCGGCGCGGTCGCGTCCGCGCCCTCCGCGCTCATCGAGGAGTCTTCGGTCGCGGCGTTGGCCGAAAGGGTCGCGACGCCCTTGAGCCGCCTCGCGCCGCCGTCGGCTGCGGAGGCCAAGAAGTTACAGAAGCTTCTGATGCACGCGGGCTACCGTTCGCCGAATGCGGCGGTCGTCTATCGCGCGCTGCAACTGCTCTCGCTCGCCTTCTTCCCGGCGGTCGTTGCGCTCGTCTGCGCCGTCATGGGCCGGCCCCTGGGGAGCGCGGCCCTCTGGATTCTCGCGGCCTTCGTCGCCGGCTTCGCGCTCCCGCGCTACACGCTGAGGCGGATGATCCGAAGCCGACAGCAGCGCCTTCAGTGGGGCCTGGCCGACGCGCTCGACCTTCTGGTCGTCTCCATCGAGGCGGGGCTGGGCCTGAACGCCGCGCTCATCCGCGTCGGCGAGGAGTTGAAGGAGGTGCACCCGGACATCTGCGAAGAGCTGACGATGACGAACATGGAGATTCGCGTCGGGCGCGACCGCGCCGAGGCTCTCAGAAACCTCGCGGAGCGCACGGGCGTCGAAGACCTCCGAAGCCTCTGCGGGATGCTCATCCAGGCCGACCGCTTCGGCACTTCGATTGCGCGCGCCGTGCGCGTCTATGCCGACAGTCTTCGCACGAAGCGGCGGCAGCGCGCCGAGCAGGCCGCGCAGAAGGCTGCTGTCAAGCTCCTCTTCCCGCTCGCCTGCTTCCTCTTCCCGGTGCTCTTCATCGTCCTCCTCGGCCCCGCGTTCATCAACCTTATGGACACGTTCGCACAGATGTAAGGAGACGTTAACCCATGTTCACGCGCAGAGTCGTCACGCTTCTCGCCGCCCTCGTCCTCGCCGTCAGCGCCGCCGCCCTTTGGAGCGCCGAAGGGGACGGGCGCGACGGCGACACGGACACGAACGTCGTCGCCGCTTCGGGCGCGGAGGCCGGCGCGCAGGACGCAAGCGCGCCGAAGAAGAAGGGCGGGGGGTTCTTCCGTATCTTCAAAGCCCCCTTCAAGGCCGTCGAACACCTCTTCGGCAAGGGCGACTCCAAGCTCGCGCGCATGAGCGAGAAGGACGCCTCGCGCTTCGAGAGCGTCGCGGTCGTCCGCGTCGAGGACAACACGACGGCGCGCAAACAGGCCGCGGGCGACGAAGATCAAAGCGCGCAAGGGTGTCTCGCGCGCGGTCGCGCGCTGCTCGAAGAGGGGCGTCTGAACGAGGCGATTGCGGAGCTTTCGCGCGCCGCCTCGCTCGACCCGCGACTGAGTCAGGCCCACAGCCTGCTCGCCGTGGCCTACGACCAGAAGGGCCTGCACGACCGCGCGAAGGAGTCTTACGCGCGTGCGGTGGACGTGAACGGGCGCGACCCTGAGGCCCTGAACAACCTCGGCTACTCGCTCTACCTCAACGGCAACTACCGCGCGGCGGTGGACAAGCTGAAGCGCGCGGCCCGGCTCGCCCCCGCCAACGCGCGCGTCCTCAACAACCTCGCGCTCGCCGAGGCGCGACTCGGCAAGTACGACGACGCCTACCGCAGCTTCGCGCGCGCGGGCGGCGAGTTTACGGGCCACTCGAACGTGGCCGCGCTCCTGATACGCGTGGGCCGCGACGACAAGGCCGTCGAACACCTCGAAGCCGCGCGCCGCCTGCAACCGGCTTCCGCGAACGTCCTCCGGCAGCTCGCCGAACTCTACGAGCGCACCGGCGACAAGGCGAAGGCTGACGACGCGCGGCAGGCGCTCCGGGACGCGGACGCCAGGCAGCCCGCGCTCGCCGCGTCCGGCGGGCAATAAGTGTGATGGGTGCGGGGTGACGAATGAATAAAACCGCTTGTCACAGCACGTTCGTCATCCCGCACCCGTCACTACACACTTCTTCCGAACGGAGTTAGAGATGACTCACACAGGGATTCTGACGCGCGTCGAGATCGAGACGATGGGGCCGCCGTCGCTGGAGGAGTTGTGCGAGGCGGACGTGGCGGCGAGCTTTTTGTGCGACCTCGCTTTGAAGCACGTCGCGCAGATGCCGGAGCCGACGACGCAGTCCATCTCCGAGGAACTGCGCCTGCCGCGCTCGCTCGTCGAGGAGATGCTCGTGCACCTGACGCGCGAGAAGATGGTCGAGGTGCGCGGGCAGATCGCCGTCGGCGCGACGCGCTACGCGATGTTGGAGCGCGGCTGGGAGCGCGTCGCGCGCGTGCGCGAGCTGTGCGGCTACGTCGGCCCCGCGCCCGTCTCTCTGCGCGACTACGCGCACATGATGCGTCTGCAAGCCGTCCCGGCGCGCGCCGCCTCGATTGAGACGGTGCGCGCAGCCTTCCGCGACCTCGTCCTGCCGGAGTCGCTGCTGCAAACCCTGGGCTGCGTCATCAACTCGCGCCGCTCGCTCTTCATCACGGGGCCTCCGGGCACGGGCAAGACGGCGGTCGCCGAGCGCATCAACGCGGGGCTGCCCGGCCACATCTGGATTCCCTTCGCCATCGAGATTGACGGACAGATCATCCGCGTCTTCGACTCGCACAACCACCGCCCCGCTCCCGAAGCAGAGACGCCGACCGACTACGACCGCCGCTGGGTTCTCGTCGAGCGCCCGTTGGTCATCGTCGGCGGCGAGTTGACCTTAGATGACGCAGACCTTCAGTGGAGCGAGGCCGCGCGCTTTTACGAAGCGCCGTTCCAGTTGAAGTCGAACGGCGGCACGCTCGTCGTGGACGACTTCGGGCGGCAGAGGGTCGAGCCGACCGACCTCCTGAACCGCTGGATCGTCCCCTTGGAGAAGCGCGTTGACTACCTGACGCTCCACACCGGCAAGAAGATCGAAGTGCCCTTCGAGCAGTTGGTCGTCTTCTCGACCAACCTCGACGAGAAAGACCTTGTGGACGAGGCGTTCCTGCGGCGCATGGGCTACCGCGCGCGCGTCGAGTCGCCGACGCCGGCGGCCTACGTCGAAATTTTCAAGCGCGCCGCCTACACGCGCGGGCTGAAGGTCGAGCAGTCGTGCCTCGACCACCTGCTCAACAACTACATGCTCGAACAGAGGCAGATGAAGTCCTGCGAGCCGCGCGACCTGCTCGACCGCGTGACCGACGTTTGCCTCTTCGAGGGACGCCCGCCCGAAGTCACCACGCGCCTGATTGACGCTGCGTGGCGCAACTACTTCGGAACCTCTCACGGCTTCTCGACGCAGGAGCCGGGCAGGAAAACGACGGGAGAGTTGACGAGGAACACGGGGGAGTTGGTTGATGCGAACCCGCTGCAACTCTGAAACAGTCCGATTGCGGATTGCGGATCGCGGATTGCGGATCGGAAGACAGTGCGCTTCTCGTCCGCGTCCGGCGTCCGGCCTATGTATTACATCGCCATCGCCGTTCCGCAATTCGCAATTCGCAATTCGCAATTTCTTAAAGGGGGCCGCGCTGTTCGTCATCGTCCTCCTCTCGTTTCCGACGGGCGCGCGCGCGGATCAGTTGCGCCTGACGGACGGGACGACGATGGAGGTTGACGAGGCTTGGGAAGACGCGCAGGGCGTCTGGTACAGGCGCGGCGGCGTAACCTATCTGGTCGAGCGCTCGCGCGTGAAAGAGGTCGTGAAGGCGGCGGGCGCGGGGCGCGCGTCGAAGCCTACGGACGAGAAGGCGAAGCCTACGCACGACACGAATGCGAAGAATGCGAGCGCCGCCGCGGTCTTGAAAACGGGTGGCGGCGGCACGAAGGAGCCAGGAGAGGGCGAGCAGGAGGTGTGGATTTACCTCGTCGGCGGGGCGAAGATGGAGGTGGACGAGGCGGACGAGAAGGCGGAAGGGGTCTGGTACAGGCGCGACAACATCTCGACCTTCGTCGAGCGCGCGCGCGTTGACCACGTCGAGCGCGTGCAGCTCTCGAATACGGAAGTGGCCGACGCCGCGGGCGGCAAGGGGCGTCGGCGCGAGTGGCGCTGGACGACGGGGAGCGCCCGCCTCGACTCGCTCATCAAGCAGAACGGCTCGCGCTACGGCGTTGACCCTTACCTCGTCTTCTGCGTCATGGAGCAGGAGTCGCACTTCAACTCGCGCGCGGTCAGCCCATCGGGCGCGCGCGGCCTGATGCAGTTGATGCCGGGCACGTCGGCGCGCTTCGGCGTGCGCAACCCGCACGACCCCGCGCAGAACGTCAACGCCGGGACGCACTACCTCAAAGAGCTTCTGGCGCGCTTCGACAACCGCGTTGACCTCGTGCTCGCGGGCTACAACGCGGGCGAGGGCAACGTCACGCGCTACGGCTACCGCGTGCCCCCCTTCCGCGAGACGCGCAACTACGTCCGCCGCATTACCGCGCGCTACGAGGAAGTCAAGTAAGAAGTGATGAATGCGGAATGATGAATGATGAATGAAAGACAGCCTGCTTTAAATTCATCATTCATCATTCCGCATTCATCACTTCTTCTGGAATGTCCGGCTCATTCGCGCTTGTTTACGGGTTGAGGTGCGTGGAGATGAAATACGGTTTGGTTAAGTTCGCAGTCGTGGCGGCGGTCGTCGCCTTTTCCGCGCGGGCGCTCGCGCAAGGGCCGCCGCGGGGCGCGGAAGCGCCGCTCACGAACGGCTCGGTCGTGAAGTTGGTGCGCGCGGGCTTCAGCGAGAAGGCGGTCATCGCGATCATCCGCGCGCGGCCCGCGAACTTCGACCTCGCCCCGGAGCGCCTGATCGAGTTGAAGAAGAGCGGCGTGGGCGAGAAAGTCATCCTGGCGATGATCGGGCGCGGCGGCGCGGACGATCTGGCAAACGACGACTGGGGCGACGACATGCCGCTCGGCGACGTGGGCGCGACGGGGCAGAGTCGCGGCGGTGCGAAGGAGCAAAGCCCCGGCGCAGACGCGGGCAGCACAGACATCTTCGGCTCGTCGGGCGGCTCGAAGGGGCGCGTGCGCTCGCGCGGCGGAAGCGGCGGCGCGGACAACGACACGCAGACCACGGGCAGCGCCACCGTCCGCATCATCCGCCCGCCCGCGGAGGGCGGCGGCGACACGCAGGCGAAGCTCGAACGCACGCCCACGCTCACGGACGACTCGGTCGTCGAGCTGGTCGAGGCGGGCTTCTCCGAAGGAACGATCATCCGCCGCATCGAGCAGTCGCCGGTCGAGTTCGACCTCTCGCCCGCGAAACTCTCGGAGCTTCGCAAGCGCCGCGTGAGCGAGCCGGTCATCGCGGCGATGCGCGCGGCGATGGGCGAAGACGGCGGCCAGGGCGCACGCCCTGAGAAGTGAAGTCGGTCGAGGTGACGTGGTCTATTCATTCTTGGGCGTGGCGGACGTTGAAGCTAACCACAGAGACACAGAGAACACAGAGACGGCACAGAGAAATCCAATCCTCTGTGCTTCCTCTGAGTCCCCTGTGTCTCTGTGGTTAACCTCCCGCCGCCTCACACACAAGAATGAATGAATCTTCGTTGAGGTGAAACGATGCGTGCGTCGGTCGCGTGGAGAAAGAAAACTTCTGCAAGTGTCACTTCGGCGGCGCGCGTAAGTTTCACGGCGGCGCGGCGCGCGCGCGCGTCCCTACTCCTCTTCGTTTGCCTGCTCGCGCTCCTCGCGGTCGCGCCCGCGTCCTTCACGCAGGATCACACGCGCCCGCGCAAAGCCTCGCGCGAGGACGGCACGGGCGGCGTGCAGTCGCAGTCCGGCCAGAAGAGTAAACAGGGCGCGGAGGCGGTCGGCGACGACGAGGTCGTTACGATCAACGCCTCCGAGGTTCTCGTGCCCGCGACCGTGCGCGACTCGTCGGGGCAGCTCGTCGCCGACCTCGCGCGCAAAGACTTCCGGGTCTTCGAGGACGGGCGCGAGCAACCCCTCAGCGATCTCTCGCTCCGCCAAGTACCCGTGGACGCCGCGCTGCTCGTTGACGCCTCTTCGTCCGTGGCCGACAGTTTCGAGGACTTCCGACGCGCCGCCGAGCAGTTCGCCGGGCGGCTCTCGCCGGACGACCGCTTCTGCCTCATCAAGTTCGACGACCGCGTGGAGCTTCTGCTCGACTGGACGAAGAGCCGTCTGCAACTGCACCGCGCGCTCGCGCGTCTTTCAACCGGCGTCTTCACGCGCTTCAACGACGCGCTCCTGCTCTCGGCGCGCGAGCAGTTCCAACGCGGCGAGCGCCGCCGCGCCCTCGTCGTCCTGAGCGACGGCATTGACAGCAACCGCGGCTCGGCCACCGCCGACGCGGCCATGCGCGCCCTGCTCGAATCGCAGGTCGCCGTCTATGTCATCGCGAACACGGAGATCGAGCGCACGCGCAAGCAGGCCGAGCTGGACAGCATGCTCGCCGGGTCGGACTCGACCGTGCGCTTCAACCAGCTCCGCATCGGCGACCTGCGCGAATCTTTGCGCGTGCTCGACGCGAGCGAGCGTAACCTCGCGGAACTGACGCGCGCCACGGGCGGGCGGCTCTACAAGCCGCAGAGCTTCGACGCGCTCGACCGCGTTTACGCGGAGATCGCCGACGAGCTGCGCCACCAGTACGCGCTCTACTACACGCCCACCAACCCCGCCCGCGACGGTCGCTTCCGACGCGTCCGCGTCGAAGTGCCCGGCCACGACTACGAAGTCACCACGCGCGTCGGCTACTACGCTCCGCGCCACTAAGTCAGAGCCGCGAGCGGTGGCGAGTGGGCGTGATTTCAGAGCGTAGGCCGCGCATCGGCAGGCTGACCCGCTCGCGGTTCTGTTCAGGCACAGTTTGACAGACTTCAAAGCGGTCGGTTATAACGGACGCGGCCTGAGAAGCCCTTAGGAAGTTTCGGAGAATGGCACAACGCATCCACATACGGACGCTGCATCATCATGGCAACCACCATCGCCATGCGGGCAGCCGCGTGTGGTGTGACTCCTGACGCGCCGAAGCGACGAGCGCACGAAAGCTTTCACCGACACACACGCTGCCAGCGACGCGACTCGCCCGGCAGCGTTTTGCATTTAGTGATGAATGCGGAATGAAGAATGAAGAATTGAAAGCCGCCGGCTTCTCTTAATTCATCATTCCGCATTCATCATTCATCATTCCCTTATGGAGCCGCTTTCAAAAATTCCCGGCGGGATGCGCTACTACTTCGGGCGTGAGGCGCGTCTGCGGCGCGCGGTCGAGGACGCGGTGATGAGTGTCTTCGACGGCTGGGGCTACGAGGAGATCGCGACGCCCTCCGTGGACTACTACGTCCTGTTCGAGCGTGGCATGGGGCGCGAGGAGGCGAGCCGCGGCTTCCGCTTCACGGACACGGACGGGCGTCTGCTCGCGCTGCGGCCCGACGTGACCTCCTCGGTGGCGCGCGCCGCCGCGACTCTGTTTGCATCCGAAGAGCGCCCCTTGCGCTTCTGCTACGCCGCGTCGGTCTTCCGCCAGCGGCCTCGGTCGCACGTCGAGTGGAGGCGGCAGGGGCGGCAGCTCGGCTGCGAACTGATCGGAACGGGGAGCGCCGGGGCAGACCTCGAAGTGCTCGCCATCGCCGCCGAGGTGCTCGCGCGCCTCGAACTTCGCTACTGCGTCACGCTCAACCACGTCGGCGTCTTCAACGGCGTGGCCGAACAGCTAAAGCTGGACGAGGCAGGGCGCGAGCGGATGCGCCGCCTCGTTGACTCGCGCGCCGCCGCCGAACTCGAAAGCCTCCTGGCCGAGCACTCGTCAGGCGGCGCTGACGTACCGCCGCTGGCCGCGCGCCTGACGCGCCTGTCGGGCAAGCGCGGAGTTCTGGAGGAGGCGCGCGGCGTCGCGACGGGTCTGCGCGCGAGTGCCGCGCTCGAAGCGCTCGAAAAGACCTGGGGCATCATCGAGGCGCTGGGACTCGCGGACAATTTCGAGATTGACCTGGGCGACGTGTCGGGGCTGGATTACTACACCGGCCTGGTCTTCAAGATTTACGCCGAGGGCGCGGGCGCGCGCGTCGGGAGCGGCGGGCGCTACGACGAGCTGACGGCCAACTTCGGGCGGCGCGAGCCGGCCACGGGCTTCGTGCTCGACCTCGACGCCATCACCGAGGTCATCTCGCGCGGCGACTTCGAGCTGAAGAACGGCAAGGCCGACATCACCTCGCTCGTCAAGGCCGCGGGCACGGGCGAACTTTTGCGAGAGGCGAAGCTGAGGCGCGCG
>Ga0209577_10004592_pt1 | contig 12969 bp, 13 predicted proteins | sample GraSoiAngelo_109_FD_185874 | JGI IMG/M metagenome (GOLD analysis project Ga0209577, IMG submission 185874) | Grasslands soil microbial communities from the Angelo Coastal Reserve, California, USA - 14_0903_12_20cm (SPAdes) (version 2) | ecosystem: Environmental > Terrestrial > Soil > Grasslands... | reverse complement strand
AAAGTTCACGGCCTGCGCGAGCTCCTTTCTTCTGGCAAACCGAATCAGCATCGTCGCCTTTATTTTTCGCGGGCAAGCGCAGCAGTTCGGCGGATCGCGAATGAAAAAGAAATTTCAGAGGTCCTGCGTCAGCAAGATTTCGAAATTCTCGAAGCTGAAACTCTTTCCTGGCGAGAGCAGGCGGATTTGTTTGCCAATGCCAGTGTGATTGTCGCACCGCACGGCGCGGCGCTGGCCAACATCGTATTTTGCCAGGCGGGAACGCGAATCGTGGAAATCACTACCCGCGCGGGTTATCGCGATTGGTATTGGGAACTCGCCGCTGTTGCCGGGCTGTCCTACGAAGTTCTAGAGGCGCAGCCAACCAGGTCAGCCTCGGGACCAAATGAGAATGCCGATATGCTCGTGAGCCGCGAAGGTCTGGCTCGTTTGCTGGAGCGTTTGTGACCGCACTGCGTAATATGTGCGTGTGTAACTCTGTCATCCCGAACCCCGAATACTTTCGGGGTGAGGAAGACCTCCCAGTCGTTGAAGAGTCATACCACCTCGTCTGAGGTTGTGCACAATCGTGAGGTCCCTCGGCGTCTGCGCGCCTCGGGATGACAGAATGTGCAGACGCGGTGTATCCTGATCTAACCAGCGCCGGCGCCCGAAGAGGAATTTTGCTTCCCCAGCAATGCCAACCCGGCACTCGCCGTAGTTAGTAGCGCCCATTTGTTCATTTTCTTCTTTTCCCTCTGAGGAAGTAAGGCACGTTCCGTAAACATGCCGACTGAAGCATCTGAAAAAGCTTCGCCGATTATTCCGGCAAATCCGGTCGTCGTCGTTCAAGGCGTAGGGCATCTCAGCCGCGAATTCATGCGCGAAGTGGGAAGTCTATTCTGGTTCATGGTTCTCACGCTGGAGGAAACGGTGGAGCGCATTCGGGAGGGGCGCGTTCCGTTTCGCGCCACGAGTTTTTTCCGTCACTGCGAGCGTGCTGGTGTTGGGTCCGTTCCGCTGGTCGGTCTGGTATCATTTTTTCTCGGCCTAACCATGGCTTTGCTGACCGGCTACCAATTGCAGCGCTTCGGCACCGAGCGTCTCGTGCCTGGGTTGGTGGCAATTGCCTTCACCCGTGAGCTTGGTCCGCTGATTACCGGCATCATGCTGGCGGCTCGCATCGGCGCCGCTTTCACCGCCGAATTGGGAACGATGCAGGTTTCCGAAGAAGTGGAGGCAATCGAAGCGATGGGGATTGGGCCACTGCGGTTTCTGGTCGCACCGCGAATGCTTGCACTTTTTTTTCTCATGCCATGTCTCTCCACCGTTGCGAATCTAGCTGCGATCTTCGCCAGTTGTCTCATCTCCCGCGCTTATTTCAGCATCGCTTTCGTCTATTTTTTCGACCTCGTTCGTGACGCACTGCTCATTCGCGACATCATCACCGGTGTCCTAAAAAGTTTTCTGTTTGGTCTCCTCATTGGCGGAATCGCCTGTTATCGGGGCCTCTCCGTCAAGGGCGGCGCAGCCGGAGTCGGTACCGCCACCACTTCCAGCGTCGTCACTGCTATCGCAACGGTGATTGGGTTCGATACCATGTATAACATCGTTTACACCGTCTTCTTTCCCACATGACCGCGGCCAATTCATACATCGCCGAGCTCCGCGAGGTGACGATGCGGTTCGAAGAGAAAAAAGTGCTCGACGATCTTTCACTGAAAATTCGGTCTCAAGATCGCCTTGTCATCCTGGGCCAGAGCGGCAGCGGCAAAAGCACGATTCTTCGCCTGATTCTGGGTATTTTGAATCCAAACGCAGGTTCGGTTTTCTTCAAACAATTTGAAATTACGCGGCTGCCGCGGCGCAAGTTGCAGCGAGTCCGTCGCCATATCGGGATGGTTTACCAATACTCGGCCTTGCTCAGTTCACGCACCGTGCGCGATAACGTCGCTCTTCCCTTGGAAGAACTGACCGACCAGTCGCGCGAAGAGATTGACCAGATTGTCGATCAAAAACTCGAACTGGTTGGAATGAAAGATTCCAAGAATCTGATGCCTTCGGAGTTAAGCGGCGGGATGCGAAAACGCGTTAGCCTGGCCCGCGCGCTCGTCCTCGATCCGGAACTGGTTCTCTTCGACGAACCGGTTGCAGGGCTCGACCCGGTGATGGCTTCAGTAATCGACGAATTGATTATCAGCCTGAGTGAAAAGTCGAAGGTCACTTCCGTCATTGTGACCCACGAAATGGATAGCGCCTTTCGCATCGCCACGCGGATGGCTATGTTGTATCGGGGCAAGATTATTGAGGAGGGCAAACCTGAAAAGTTAAAGGAATCGAAAAATCCAGTGGTTTCTCAATTCTTAAGCGGCAGCACCGAAGGCCCCATTCTCGAAGGAACAAAGGATGCAACTACAGCGTAACGAAGTTCTCACTGGTTTACTGGTCGTCGCTACCCTCGCGGCTCTGACTGGGATACTGGTTCTGTTGGGCGCGCCAGGACTTTTTCGTCCGCTGACTATTTATAAGATATATTTTGATAATGCCGCCGGCATTAAACTGGGCGCACCGGTGTTGTTGGCTGGCCGCAAGATTGGGCAGGTAGCAAAGCTTTATTCTCCCGTTTCGCAGGACGAGAGTAAGCGCGCCCTGGAAGTCGCAAGAACTTTGCGTGCGGCGGAGGCGAATTCGACTCCCGCTCCCGAGAAAGCGCCACGCTATGAGGTTCGGATCGATGTTCAGGTTGATCGAAATGCCCAGCTTTATCGCGATTCCAAAGCACGCATGATCACGCTCGGACTTCTCGGTGAGGTTGCGATTGACTTCACTGAAGGAACCGAATCGTCCGGCCGCGCCAATTCCGGCGAGCTCTTCGCCGGCGAACGAGTGCCCGATTTTGGCGAGGCCATCGCCAGAATGCTCGATATTATCGCTCCGGTCGCGACCGAGGCCACTGCTACCTTCAAGCAACTGGAATTGACTGCGGAAAATCTTAGTCACATCACCGACGAAAACTCGGAACTCAATCTTGCTCTTACTCAGTTCAAAACTCTGGGCGAACATCTTACTCAGCTCACCGGTCCGGAGAGCGCGCTTTCCAGTTCGCTAACAAATTTGAATCAACTTACCAGCGATCTGACCAAGAACGATAATATCGCGGTAACTTTGCAGAACTTTCGTACTTCTTCGGAAAAGTTGAAGTCAACCCTGACTTCGCTCGGACCGTCTCTTCAGCAAAGTGCGGAGAATGTAAAAGAAGCCACCGCTACTCTGAAATCGGAACCATGGCGCCTGGTCTGGCCAAGCACAAAGAAGTATCCAGAGAATGCGCAACCGGGAACTCCGGCTGGACAAAATATTAAAGCTGCTAGAACAGCCCGATCTCCACGCCCTAGTCCAACACCTGCTCGCCGAGCTTCCCGATAGCCTAAAAAAATAGGCTAAAAATAGTTGCGAAATTAGTTTGCACATAATTGACAGACTGCTAGGAAAGTCGTCATGGACTTATCACTTAGGCAGTTGGAACAAGCGGTTTCCCTACGCCGCCAGATCGATTCTCTCGAGCGACGGTTCGCGGGTTTAGTTGGTGGTGGACGCGCTACTAGCAGCGCGGGCGCAAAAACCGGAGTTGGAAGGCGACGACGTCGGCGCACTATGTCCGCGGCAACGCGAGCTAAAATTGCGGCGGCTGCGCGCGCTCGTTGGGCTCGAGTCAGAGGTGGACGCAAGACTGGGGGCGGCGGGAAAAAATCGCGCCGTCGTGGCCGCATGTCGGCCGCGGCACGGAAGAAACTTAGCGATATGATGAAGGCACGTTGGGCAGCGCGCCGGAGATCGGGAAAGTAACCAGCAATAATAATTCGAAAAGACCGCGTAGTTCGCTACGCGGTCTTTTTATTTAGACCGGTTCCTCCGGCCCGGCGGCGGAGAAAATTGAAGACAGTTCTTTCATCCTCACCGAACTCGTGAACTTCTTCAGCTTCATCAATTTTTAGCCCTTCAATTAGGTGGCCGCTGAGGTACGATTCCAAAACCGCCGGATGAACATAACATTTCCGGCAAATCGCCGGTGTGTTGCCAAGTAGTTTTGCCGCCGCCGCGATTGCATTTTTGACGTTCATCGTTGCCTCCTTTTTCGATGCGAACTTCTCCTGCGCATTCAGCGCCATCGCCGTCAGAACCGTGCCGGCCCAGGTCCGGAAATCTTTGGCCGTAAAATCTTCGCCCGTAATTTCGCGGAGATAATCATTCACATCCTGGGAGGTGACATCGTAAAGCTTACCGTCATCATCGAAATACTGAAAGAGATGCTGTCCCGGCAGATCCTGTAACTTCCGCACAATTTTTGCGATCCTACGATCGCTTACGTCTACTTCATGCTGAACCCCGCCTTTTCCGCGAAACCGAAAGCGCAACTTCATTCCCCGTACTTTTACATGGTGATCCTTCATCGTCGTCAGACCGAAAGACTTGTTTTGCCTGGCGTACTCTTCGTTGCCGACGCGAATAAAAGTGCGCTGCAGCAACTGCACTACCGTCGCCAACACCTTCTCCCGTTTGAGCGTCGGCAACCTTAAGTCGGCCTGAAGCCGCCGCCGAATCTTGGGCAGGGCCGCGCCAAAGGCCAAAATGCGATCGTATTTGTTCTCATCGCGAATAGACCGCCAACGTTCATGATACCGATATTGTTTTCGTCCGCGATCATCGCGTCCGGTTGCTTGAATATGACCATTGGGAAGAGAGCAAATCCAAACCTGGCGATAAGCTGGCGGAATAGCGAGGCGTCGGATTCGAAGCAAGCGCGCTTCCTCGCGAATCAACTTCCCCGACGTATCGAAGTACTGAAATGATTTGCCCTTACGTTTTCGAGTGTAACCAGGTTGCTCATCGCTGACGTAACGAAGTCCGGCTTCTTCCGCGATTTCCACCGGATCGGTGACAATCTGCGCCAGCTTACCGTTCTCTTGTTTGGTATTCCGAGCCTGAACCGCCACCCTTGTAATACGAATGCCGCCCGGAAAAAGCGCGCACCCGTCAATGCTGAAACTGACTTCGTAGGGCGACGCTCGGCGGAGCCATTAACGAATTCAGTCCAACCCAAACATCCTAGATCTCGACAGAGTCTCGCCCTACCAATTCGCTTGCAGAATATGCGTGGAACCCGCGCCTTCCCGGACGGTAATCGGCGCGATCAGGTCCCGTAGCTTTTCGTAAATTTCTTGCGCGACTCCCCTTCTTCACCTGCCGCGGGAGGTTCCGGAGTAATCGGTTCGTCAGGAGGCGCGCTCTCGGGAGCTTTTTTTTCGGAGGAAGGAGCAGCGGAACTTCCGCGCGCAACTTCAACATACGCGAGCTGCAAGTTGGAAAGCGCGTTTCGCAGGACAGTGGACTCTTCATTGCTCAGGTTACCGCGCGTCTTTTCCTGAATCATTGCCAATTGATCGATAAACATTTTCGCGACCTCGAGGTTGACTTCGCCCTTTCCGGTCTGCGGATTGGGAATTTGGCCGAGAAAAAGCGCGGCGTTTTGCGCCTGCATCATGACAAATTCGATGAATCGCTGCGCCAATTCCCCGGAGTTCGTGCTGGTTTGAACTTCGGCCATGCTAATTGGATTTCGATACTGAGGGCTTTCCTGGCGGTCGCACAATTGCGAGCACGTAGGCTTGCTTCCCAAAATACTTCGCCGCTACCCGCTTAACGTCGTCGAGTGTCACTGCATTCACTTTGGCTTCCAGCTCTTGATAGTGATTAAAGCCCAGTCCATAAAGTTCGTCGAGTGCGGTCATATAGGCAAACACGTCGTTACTCTGGTTTTGGATTTGTTGCTGACCTATCAGTTTCTTCTTCGCCCGCGCCAGCTCGGCTGCAGTCAAGCCGTCACTAGAGAGTTTGTGAATCTCATCCAGAAATGCTTGCTTCACTGGCTCTATTTTCTCTGGATCAGTGCCGAGATAAAACGCGAACAAGCCCGGGACCAACGCCTGGATTTGGGCGGCGCCGACATAATAGGCCAGACCCATTTGCTCACGGATGCGAACGAACAGACGCGAGCCAAGGTCGCTACTTGCCTCATCGATTAGCTCGAGCGCATAACGATCGGGGCTAAAGATATCGGCGCCACGAAAGCCCGCGAGCAAAACCGCCTGCGCCTTCTCACGCTCTGTTTCCACAATCTTCGTTTCCGCGAGTTGGGGCGACGGTGGCGGATTCGTTAAAGCAAGTTGACCCGACGGTAACGCGCCCAGCTTTTGCTCAAATAAATCCCGTACTTCGTTCGCTTTTACGTTTCCGAATATGGCGATAGCTCCGTTTCGCGCCACGAGGTAACGATCGCGAAAAGCGAGAAGATCTTTCGACGTCACACGCGAAATCGATTCCGGCGTACCTTCCGGGCGAAGGGCGAGTGGATGGCCCGGGAAAAGCGCGCGCTTAACAAGATTGCGCGCAACCGAAGTTGGCTTTTCATCCTCATCTTTGATCTTGGCCAACTGAATCTCTTTTTCGCGCGCGACCGCTTTCGCGGGCATGGTCGCGTTCAGTAACACATCGGCCAAAATGTCGGTGCCAAGCGCGAGATCCGGTAGAGTAACATCCAGGTTGACCGCGAGGCTGTTGTTGCCCGCCTGGGCCGTGATTTCGCCCCCGACTGCTTCCAGTTGATCGGCAATCTGCTCGGCCGACCGCGTTTTCGTTCCCTTCAGCAGCGTCTTGGCCGCTAAGCGAGTGATTCCATTGTTCGCTTCCGTCTCAGACAGTAATCCGCAGCGAAATATCGCCGACATCGCAACCAACGGCAGCCGCGCATCCTCTCGCACCAGAATTCGCAGCCCATTGGACAACTCGAACTTTTGTATCTCAGCGATGGCGACGGGCGCGGCGATGGCGCTCTTGGAGGCCAAGGATCCATTCGGGTTAAGAGAAACAATCGTCAGATTTTCTTCGCTTAAATATTGAACCGCGACACGCTTGATATCATCGAGCGTTACCCCTTGAACTTTTTCGAGGTATTCGCGGCCAAAATTCAGGTTGCGAGTGAGAAACCAATTCGTCCCGAGATCGGTCGCCTGACCGCGCATGGTCCGAAGAGAAGCCAGCTCTTGAGATAGCGCGATTTTCTTACCTTTGGCCAGTTCTTCAGCAGTCACGCCATTGCACCGGATATCTTCGACGATCTGCAAGATCAGGCTCTGGGCCGCGCTCCGATTTTTCGGATCCAGGATCGCGTCAACACCGAGAAGTCCTGGATCGCCCGGGGTATAGGAAAATGCCGAAATGGCAAAGGCCAATCCCGATTCTTCGCGAACCTTGCGATAAAGACGCGAGCTGTGGCCTTCCCCGAGAATTACCGACAAAAGATCGAGCGCAGGAACATCGGGATGGCTGATTTCTGGAACGTGCCAAGCCATGGCGAAATAGGTCAATTCAGTTGCGAACTCCTGGTGGACTTCACGCAGCCCAAGTTGGGGCGACTCGGCCGGGATATAGATTGGCGCCAGAGATTTTGCCGGCTGATCCTTGAACAAGTTTTCGACTTTCTCCCGCACTTCCGCAGCGACGATGTCGCCGACCACAATAAAGGTGAGATTGTTCGGGACGTAACGCGTCTTGTAATATTCCGTCACCTGTTCCTGGGTCAGCTGATTATAAATATCGATTAACCCGATTACCGGCAGTCGATAGGGATGTCGCTGAAAGGCGGTCGCGAAAAGCAGGTGCGTCATCGTGCGATCGGGATCGTCCATCCCCATCGCGAACTCGCGCCGGATAACCTCCTGTTCCTTGGCGTACTCCTGCGCCGGCAGAGTCGAGTTCATCATCGCGTCCGCCAGAATATCAAGCGCACTCAGCGCGCCCTCCTTCGGGACATCGATCCAGAAAACAGTGCGATCGAATGAAGTGTAGGCGTTGATGTAACCGCCGACGTCCTGAATTTTTTGCGCAATCTCGTTAGTGGAGCGCGTCTTGGTTCCTTTGAAAAGCATGTGCTCGAGGATGTGAGAAAGGCCGGCGCCAAGATGTTTGTCCTCGGTCGTGCTACCGGCGGCGCACCATGCCTGCACACTGGCCACCGGCGCGCTACGATCTTCCTGCACGATGAGGGTCAGGCCGTTCGCGAGCGTCCACCTTTGCGCCGTGTTTGGCGGGAAACTGATTACCGGCGACGACATCGTCGCGGCAGCCTTGAGGTTTGCGCGGTTAAGCATGAAAGAAAAAAACTCCGCCTCGCAGCAACGACCGCTTAGCTGGCCTTTGGGGCGGGCAGACCTAATGATAATTTCTTGCCGGCAACGGCAGGCTCGGGCTGAAACGGTTTCACAAACGCATCGCGGAAATCATAAACCGCTTTGAAATCATCCATCGAATCTTCATCGGTTTTTCCGAAAATTCCAGCCCCGATGAGATTAAAGACCATGTGCCCAATGTCTTCGCAGCGAGTGACGCCCCAGTGGGAAAGAACGCTCAATGCCATCGGACCAAATTCCTTGAGCGCGTACTGCCGGACGCCTTCGAGTAATTCGGGGCCGGCGACATGACGAACCGCTGCGCCCTTGAGTTTCTTCTGTTGCTTCGTCGTAAAATCGAGCGCGTCTCGCAGAAAAATATAGGCTTCGCGCTGGTAGCGCGGGTCGCTCGCCACAATCGAATCGAGCGCTTCAGTAAATCCAATCTTTTGCATATGTAATATTGCGCCCAAGCGCTTTAACAGGATAACGGCCAAGCCTCAGTCGAGCAAATCACGCGCCGGAATTTATCACCGGAGCTGCGTTTCGAGAGCATCCAAATAAACCGAAAGCGCGTCGCGCCGACGCGGGACCTCTTCGCCACTGTCAGACGCGTGCAGGTAATCGCGAAAAGCTCCACTCGCCGTCTTTGCCTGCGTCGCCTCATACCAATTCATGAAATCATCAACCTCGCTCATGCGAGCCGCGATCTTTTCGCGCAATGCTGCGCTGCCCGCGAGTCGCCTGGCCAAACCATGTCGCTTCTTATGGGCAACCAATTCCGCGGCCAGTTGATAATCAACCACCACCGGGCGCAATAACGGATGGGCCCGAGCGGTCAGGAGGGTCAAACGCTGGCCCAATTCGGTTGCGGCCTTGGGATCGATACTTGGCCGGCTGGCGCGGACCGCCTCCTCCAGAGTGAGCGAATTCTTTTTCTCCCGGTCCTGCGCGATTTTCGTCCGCAAACATTCGTCCAGCTGCTCCGAAGTGGCCGCAAACGTAACAAGCGCAAATCGCCGTTCCCGGGCCACCCGGGTGATATTTTCGCTCCAATTCTTTTCCATCGCACCCGACTCTTTTCCCAGCCACGGAAAATGCGCCTGCAAATCGGAAAGCGCATCGGCTGAAGCGCGCGGCAAGTCGGCAATGTAATGAGTCAGCTGAGCGTGACCATTCTCGTGTTCGATCAAAATCCTCACCAGCGAGCTGGCACAGGCACAGTAAAGGACGCGCGACTGGGAATCGAGCAACCGGGGATGTTGCGCCAGAAAACTTCCCAGCGCCGGCGGATACGAGGCAACGCTATCAAGGCCCTCAAATACTTCCGGGCTCTCGTTGTCCAACGTAAGAATTCCATCAACGAGCCAATCTGGAGGCGCGACGTAGGGCGTGCCTGCCGGTAGCGAAGGCAAAGCGCGATAGCTCATTTCCAGCAGAAGAGCGCGCAAAACTTCGCGCTGCAAAACTGCGGGCTGGAAATCGCGGTCGACCAAAAGGTCGAGTTGAATTTTCAGGCCGGCGCCGGTTTGGCTAAAGTTGAGCAGAACGGGGGGAACCTCGGGTGCGTTCGCCTGTGGTCGCTCCAGGTTCAGCAAAATAGGAACCGACCATTGGTCCCGCAAATGCAGAAGTCCGAGCACTTTTGATTTCACTCGCTCAGCCGCATCCGAGACGGCGCTACGCAAAATCCTGTTGCCGCCGAAAATGATGAATTGCCGGGAGGGGCTGATGCTTCGTTCGCGCGGCGCAGCCGGTAACACGCTGGATGAACAGAGCAGGATCAGACTGACGACTATTAGATGCAGGAGAGGGGACCTTGGGGTGCGGGATTCGAGCCCGCCAAAGGATCGACTCGCTGTGGCAAGCCTGCGGGTAAAGCAGGCATCTTTTTCGGTTGCTGTACTGTTGCTTTCAACTCCGAAAGCATTCGGGATTGCCCCCACAGCCAAGACGGCTGTGCTACGAGTCCGGGCTCGCAGAGGCTCGCCCCTCCATGCTCTTATGGAACGGGTTTTAGACACGATCAGCGATAGTTTATCCTCTAGGGAGCCGGATAACCAGCACGCATGAAAGCGGTTCCGACATTTACGGAAAAATTGAAAGATTCCTGTCCTCGGCCCGTCTAATTCTATAAAGGATATGAAGGCAAAATTACTAATTCTTAGTGCCATTGTCGCGCTTTCGCTGACGACGCCCGCGTTCGCCAGGACACGCGTTGTCCAAACGCGAAACGGCCGTGCGGTTGTGACGAACACTGGCAATCATGGAAATCACTGGCGCAGTAGGAGCAGCGTATTTTGGAACGTCGGAATAGGCGTTCCGTTTTACGGAGGATACTACGGCGGCGGCTATCCCTATTACGGCAGTTACTATTCCGGAGGATATCCGTACGGTTCGTACGGCTACGGTTATTACCCCTACGGATACGGGTACAGCAGTAACTATTACGACGGCTCGAATTATCCCTACTATTCCGGCCGAACCGTCTATCGCGGTTACAATGGATCGGTGGTTGCACGCGTACAGGAACGGCTCGCCCGCAACGGATATTATCGCGGCCCGATCGATGGCGTAATGGGTCCACGCACTCGTTATGCGATCCGGGTCTACGAGCACAGACACGGTCTGCCAGCCGATGGAATAATTGATCGCCGTCTCCTGGCGACAATGGGCATAGCTTAAGAAAAAGACTAACAACAATCAAACAGCCGGCGGCATTCGCGCAAGCAGGCCGCCGGCCTTTTTATTGTGCCGAGGTAACCGCGATCTCTTTCTCGTGCAGCTGAACGGAACCGACTTTATTAAGCAGCTTGTGCTCGCGATCCATCGCTGCCACGGCATCGCTGAATAGAAAACCAGCGTATGGCATCACGCTGGGATTAATTGGCATTCGTCCAATTGCTCCGCTTCTCGGCGACGCCGTAACTTTCCCGCCTTGGATCTGGACGCCGTAATCGCCGGAAGTAAAAATCGAGTAACCGAAAATGGAACGCTCGATGGTGACCCGGCAATTCCCTTCACTGAAAGCAACTAGCGCACGCTCAAAATCGATCAGCGGATGATTCAGCTTCTCCTTTTTGCGCTTCAAGGCGCTGGCCAGGTAAGCGTTGACACTTTCCTCCGAGAATGCCATCGCCTGGGGCTGGTGCGATTCCGTTAGCGTTTCCAATCTCAGATTGATTTGCGGTGGGAACCCTTCGGATTTCACCGCCGGCGGCACATCAGGCGGAATTAAGATCTCCAACAGCGCTGCGGCGGCGCACGCAATCAGAAGCAACTTGGCGGCCTTGAAGAAAAGCAATCGCGCCCGAAGCTGACGTTGACTGAACATCCCCCGCATCCGCTTGTGCAATTCCGCCGAGGTTTCCATCCTTCCCGTCTTGCGTCCTCCAAGCCCGGAGCGGTCGAGCCGGGCCCCGCAGTCGTGGCAATAGATGCGCTCAGCTTCATTGTCACGCCGGCATTCCGGGCATGTTAGTTGGATGGGGGTTGCTGTCTTCATTCGCTCTTTTTCTCCTGCTTTGCGGGTTTTGATTTGCCTTCCGCTTTTGTCTCAGTCTTCGGCTTTTCTGAAACCGGCGTTTCCTTTTTCGCCGCTTCTTTATAGGAGTCGCTGCGATAGTCGGTGGTATAGAAACCTGAGCCTTTAAAAATAATTCCGGCCCCTGTGCCTGGCAGACGTTTCACCTTGCCATGGCCCCATTTTTCCAGCCGGCAAAGATGTTTGGGACATTCACGAAAGGGCTCGTCTCGCATCGATTGAAAAGCATCAAAATGCTGCCCGCACTTGGTGCAAGCATACTCGTAGGTTGGCATGGGAAGATCGCGGAGCTGCAAAGTAGATGCGTTCAAAAGCAAAATTCAAGCCCACCAGCCTTTGCTGTGGCATCGTCATTTGCCGACGGCCCGAACCGGGCCATTCCTTGACTTTAAAGCCCCGATACGGAACGTCCTCTGCGATTGATGAAACGGGGGAGAAGAACGCTGGTTGCAGGGCTTGTTGGGGCGGTTTGCACGATCTTTATGGTCGGCTGCGGAGAGGACCCCCGCTTTTCCACCCAAACCCAATATCTTGGAGGAGTTTATGGCCCCGGACCCGTCTCGTCCGGCGCCCCGCAGGACAATGTTTCTTATTGGGACGGCGAGGATATGAACGGAAAGCCGAGCGTGAAAATTAGCCTCGGCGAGCAACGCGCCTATTTTTATAAGGGCGGAAAACTGGCAGGCATCTCCCAGCTATCCACCGGGCGCGAAGGATTGAACACCCCAATCGGTCATTTTGCGATTCAGCAAAAGGACGTCAATCACGTCTCGACCAAATACGGTGATTACGTTGACGCCGCTGATACTGTAGTAAAACCAAATGTCGAGTTGGGGGTCGATCCAAAGCCGCCCGGGACTCATTTCAAAGGCGCGCCGATGCCTTATTTTATGCGCATTCACGGAGGAGTTGGAATGCATGCCGGCTATCTCCCTGGGTATCCCGCTTCCCACGGTTGCATCCGGATGCCAGAATTCATGGCGGAAAATTTCTTTAAGTCGGTCAGTGTCGGCACGCCGATCAGCATCACAAACTAGCGGCCCGGTAGCACATACATCTTTGCCTGTGGGCCAACGGCCATCTTGCCCGTTGATCTGCTCTTACTCATATTTGTGGGCCTGCTCGAAACGGTAACGCGCCGGTGAGCCACTTGATCGACTCGGGGCCTCGAGCCTGCCGAAACGGCTCTACCCTTCAACGGAACACGTAATCGTAATAACA
>Ga0209577_10004589_pt1 | contig 12970 bp, 6 predicted proteins | sample GraSoiAngelo_109_FD_185874 | JGI IMG/M metagenome (GOLD analysis project Ga0209577, IMG submission 185874) | Grasslands soil microbial communities from the Angelo Coastal Reserve, California, USA - 14_0903_12_20cm (SPAdes) (version 2) | ecosystem: Environmental > Terrestrial > Soil > Grasslands ... | reverse complement strand
CGGAGGTGTCAGGATGCCCTGCGGATATGGGTCCGACAGCGTCGCATTTCGCGTCGCGCCGCTATCCAGCGACCACGGCACAGCGGAGTCGGTGTTGAAACCGGCGCCCGTGTGGCCCGAGACCGTGGCGCGCGAGAGCAGGAAGAACCTGCCGGCCCCAGCGCGAATCGCGGTCTTGTCATTGAGTGCGTATGCAAAACCCAGGCGCGGACCAAAGTTGTTGTGATTGATATCGAACGGCGAGGGGGTCTTGTCGTCGACGAACTTCACCACGCCTTTCAGGTCGTACCCGGACACGGAGATGGGCGACTTCGCGTTCAAATCCCAATAGCTGTACCGGTTCTGCAGTTCTGTCCGCGGCACTTCGTACTCGTAGCGCAGTCCCAGATTCACCGTCAGCTTGCGCGACGTCTTCCAGTCGTCCTGAACAAAAAATCCGCGGTATCCCGCGCGCGAAAAGGCTTTCGGATCGATATGGAAATTCGAACCGTTGCCCCACCCGAGGAGCACCGACGCGAAACCGTTCCCTTGATAGCTGTTGCCAGTATTCAAATCCTCGCTGGTCGTCTGAGCGCCGAAAACAAAGTGGCCCGAAGGATATCCGGGCTGCGCGTAGTCCAAAAAGTTCTGCCGGACTTCGGCGCCCGCTTTGATGTTGTGGCCTCGCAGGATCTTGGTCATCGAGCCCGAATACTGGTGCACACCCTCCTGCCGGTCCATCTTCCAGTAGCCTTGCGTGCCCATGTCCGAATAGCCGCCGGCGCTGAACATCGGGAAAACATGCAGCGTCGCCGTGTCCTGCATGTACTTGGGGAGCCCCAGCGTCGTTTCGTCGAACGCCGCGTTGAAGGGATCGCGGCCGTAGTTGGAGTAGATGAGGCCGTACGTGAAAGTCCAGAGGGTGGTGGCATTCTGGACGAACGTGAGATTGCTGGTTGCGGATTTGGTTTTCGTGAAACTCGGTCCGTTGTAAGGGTCCGCCGCGGAGAGGGCCGGGTCCGCCAACGCGTACAGGTTCGGCGGGGCGTTGTGATTCCGGTTCTCGCTGAACCGCGCAGTCACACGGAGCTGGTTGTTGAAGCTGTGGTCGACTTTGAGATCGTACTGCTTGGCAAAGCTCTGTCCGATCCCCTGCATGAACCAATTGTTGATATGCGTGATCGGATTCGGGTCCTGGTTCGGCTTCGGATAATACTGCAGCGCCTTCAGTGCGACTTTGTCCAGCAGCTCCGGCGGAATCACGTTGCCGGGAAACGGTCTTCGTTTTGTGATGCCCTGGGCATCCTTGTAGGTATCGAACGGGTTATAGATCGTGATTGGCTTGCCGTCGCTGAAAAACGTCTGCGAGAAATCGCCTCGTCGCTGTTCGAGTGTCGGGACCGTCGCGGTCGCGCTCGACGGGCTACTCGATCGCGTATATTCGAAGGTGGCAAAAAAGAAGGTCTTGTTTTTCCTGATAGGCCCGCCCAGCACGCCGCCGACTTGATCGCGATGGTAATACGGCTTCCGAGAACCATTACGATTCGCGGCCCAGGAGTTCGCATTGAAAGTGGAATCTCTCAAGAAGTCGTAGCCATCGCCATGGAACGCATTCGTGCCGGACTTGGTCACGACGTTGATGATGGCTCCGCCCGATTGCGCGTACTCGGCCCCGAAGAAGTTCGTCTGCATCTTGAATTCCTGCACCGCATCCACCGACGGGGTCCATTTCAGGTCTGTAGCCCCGGTGTTCTGCTCCGTGGTGTTGACGATCGCGCCGTCCACCAGCACGTCCGAGGTGGAATTTCGTGTGCCGTTCGCAACGAAGTTTGTGTTGCTCGGGCTGATGGTGCCTGCTGCGCCATTCACTCCCGGTGTCAGATTCAACAGACTGAGAGGGTTTCGGCCGATGTTCGGCAGCGCCGTCATGTACCGGTTTTCGATCACCTGTCCAAGCGTCGAGATGGTGATGTTCAGAAGCGGCGCCTGGCTCCGAACTTCGACCGTCTCGGCGACTTCGCCAACCTCCAATGAAACATCGAACGTGGCCTGCTGCTGGACGGCCAAGGGAATGTTGGTGTGAGTGTACGTCCTGAACCCGGTCAATTCGACGCTGAGCGTGTACTGACCGGGCGGTAGAGCGGTAACGACGTATCGACCCGCATCATCGGTCGTAACGTTGTGCGGCACGTTGCGATCCGATTCTGTGACAGTGACTGTCGCTCCGGGGATTGCGCCACCGCTGACGTCGGTGACGACGCCCCGTACCGCGGCCGTGTATGACGACTGCGCCCAGGCAACACCCGAAACCGCGAGTGCCATGCAGAGCAAGGAAATAGCTCGCAAACGGTTTTGGATTTGACTCATTGCCCCCTCCGATGCCGTCTCGAGGCCGCGAGAATTATTCGTAACTTTAATCTCCGATCTCGGTTGTGTGGCAGTTACTAAGGACTAAGCGACACCGAGCCGATAATGTGATGTCCTTTCATCCTGCCGACACGCATGCACGTCCGCTTCCTCGAGACTTGTCGGCCGCAATTATTACGCAGCTGACTTCGCTCGCGACAGAATAGGCGGCTAACTGATGCTCACTTGCGGCAGCTCAGCACAGCACACAGTGCTGAGTTGGATCGTTCATGTGACCGTCTGAGACTCTTCAGGAGTGCGCACAGGGCGCAGACGTGAAACCTGCGCCCTGTGCAGAGAACCCTAGAACGCCAACCGGAACCCGAGGCGAAACTGCCGTGAGCGCCCCATTGCCCAGTTCGGATCCGTCGATAGGATCTTCCCGAAGTTGGAGCTGTTGACGTTTCCGTTCGGATTGGAGAAATGAGGTGTGTCGGTGATGTTGAAGCCCTCCGCCCGGAACTGCAGATCCACCGTCCCCGGCAGTTTGAAGGTGCGGAAGAGGCTCAAATCCAGATTCCGTTGGCCGGGGCCGCGCATGCTGTTCCGGCCCACGTTTCCGAACCGGACTTCCGTGACCCGCTTGAACGCGGTCGTGTCGAAGTACGTGGCATCCCCGACGTTGCCGAAGATCTCGACCGTATCTTTAATCTGATCCGGGGTCTGCTGGTTGTGCGGCATGTTCAAAGAGGCGCCGGACCCGGTCAACGTAAACGGCCGCCCCGAGTAGGCGCTGAAGACGCCATTCAGTTGCCACCCTCCAAGGACGGCATTGGAGAGACCGGTTGTCGCCCACGGTTTTCCGGTGCCGAACGGGAGCTCCCACACAGCGGCCAGCTGGAAGTTGTGCGGCGTATCGAACGACGCGAGCGCGCGGTTGCGATCGAAGACGCTCGGAGCGTTCCATAGGAACTCCGTCCAGTCGCCGTAGTTCGCCATGTCCATGGCCCTTGAGAACGTGTACGCGCCCTTGAGTAGCAAGCCATCCGTCAAGTGTCGATTGATCGAGGTCTGCAATGCGTGGTACGTGCTTTGCGTGCGGCCATCCCATTCTCTCGTCGCCGTCGTGCGCCCGAACTTCGCAAAGAGCGGGCGTCCGGCGTCACCTGCGCCGGGGATCTGTCCGGCGTTGATATCCAGAAACGCGAAGCCGCGCACCGATTGGGACCCGACGTATCCCAGAGTCCCGAGGATTTGAAATGGCAGCTTGCGCTCGAAGATCACGTTCCAGGACTGAATGTAACCGCGGTGCAGCATCGTGTTCGCACGCGGGTAGCCGGTCTCGGCGACAGCGGGCAGGGGCACCCTGCCCGTATTGATGTCGGGGCAGCAGATCGATGGGATGCCGACATTCGGCCCGAGCGGCTGGTTCGGAATTCCCGCTGCGATGTACCCCAGGTCGGTGGTCACTGGTTGATACCCGTTGACGCCGGTGAACTCGGCCACGAGCGTCAGGGGATACCAGCCGCGCAGCGCCTGCGCGCCCCACGGGTGCGAATGGTACGTGATGCCATAGCCGCTTCGAACGACCGTTGAATCGGTAACCTGATACGCGAAGCCGAGACGAGGCGCAAACAGCGTCTTGCTGTAGCCGACGCCGTTATCCCGGGGAATGCCACCCTTACCGCCAATCAAGGCTTCGTTGGTGTTCGGGTCATACGACTCGATCCCCAATCCTTGCGAGCGCCGCCGGTTCGGGTAGAGCTCCCATCTCAATCCGAGATCGAGCGTCAGCGTCGGCCCGGCGCGCCAACGATCGCGCATGTAGAGTGCGTACTGCTCCTCCATGCTGTCCATCTGGATGAACTGACTGCTCTTCCCGGATCCGGTTGGCGTGCCGATCAGAAATCCGGCGAGGGCATTCCAATCGTTCTCGAATGATGGAGTCCCTCCTTGAAATCCCACGGAGGAGGCGAGGGCCTGCGGATTCAACGCGGTCACACCGGAACCGAAAGTGAACGCGCCACGCGGCCCTTCCCCCAGCTCCGGCTGCCAGTGATTCATCAAGTGGTGAACGAAATCGAAGCCGAACCGGATGTCGTGCAGCCCCTTCATCCAGCTTGCGTTGGTATTGAATGTGTACGACTGGTCGTTGCGGAACAGGGGATTCCAGCCTTCCGGATTGCCCAAGGTTGAAAACCCCGCAATGTTCAAGGGCGGCATGCCACCTTCGCGCGGGTCCGGGCCGTTGGTTCCTGGAATTCCTAGAATGTCCGAACCGAAGTTGGATCCGAGATCGGGCGGGCGCACGTCCTGTCCGAATCGCGTCCAGCCGAGCGTGCCGTCGATCAGGAAAGTTCGCGAGACGGTGTAGGTCTGTCCGATTCCCCCGATCTGCACGAGCGTGTCGCCGGTGCCGAGCCCACCTCCAGCGCACAAGCAACTGCCTCCTGCCTGGCCAAGTCCGAACTCACCGTGAACGAGCGCTTTCATCGCGCTGTACTTGAACCACAGCAGATGCCGCTCGTTGCGGTTCCAGTTGACTTTCGCGTCGAAGTTGTTGCGGTTTAGGCGCTGAACGCCGGTGTTGAAGTAATTCGCGTTATCGCCAGGCTGGTTCGGAAGCGGCACCAGCGCCAGCATCTTCATCATCGGGACGTTCAACCGCGATGCGGGGATCACGTTCACGCGGCCGCCGCTGGAGAAAACCGCACGGCCGGTGCCGTTCGGATTGCCGGAAAACGGATCGAAGATCATCCCTTGCTGAAGTGGAACCAGACCCCCTTCTGTGGTCGGAACCATGATCGGGCTGCCGCTCCGATCCAGAATCTGCGCGCCCAGCTTTCTGTTGAAATCCCCCGTGCGGAAATCAGCGGTGGGAACGGAAAAGAGCACGGAGTTGCCCAGGCTTTCGAACGTGCCTTCGTAATTCGCAAAGAAGAACAGCTTGTTTTTCCTGATAGGGCCGCCGAAATTGCCGCCATCGATATTGCGATTGCTGATCGGCTTCTCCTTGATGCCGGCTCGCTTCTCATCCCATGTCAGCGTGCGCAGCGCCTTGTTGTCGTTCATGGCGAAGGCGGTCCCGCGGAAATTGTTCGTGCCCGCCTTCGTGATCACCGTGACGGCAGCGCCGCCCGCCATGCCCTGCTCGGCATCGAAGCTGTTCGTCGCGATGTTGACTTCCTGAATGCTTTCCACGGGAGGGACGTACACCGCATGATGCGGCATCGTCACCAGAGTGTCGGCCGACCCATCGACCCGCGTGTTGTTGGCGCCACGCTCCTGGCCGTTGACATTGGTCGTCAGGGAACGTCCCGGCGTATCGGTGACGGCGTTCTGAAACCGCGCGGGTACAGCGCCTGGCACGAGATTGAAGAGCGACTGGTAGTTGCGATAGCCGGAGAGAGGGAGATTCTCCATCGCAGGCGTATCGAAGCTGACGCTGACGTCGGACTTCGTCGTCTGGAGTAGCGCCGTTATGGCCTCCACGCGCACTTCTTCGGACAGGGCGCCGACCTGAATCGTCGCGTCAACGCGTGTCACGGCGTTGATGGAAACGCTGATGCCTTTCTGAACGTACGGTTTGAAGCCGCTTATGCTGACCGAAAGGTCGTAACCCCCCTCGGGCAGGTTGGGAATCGAATAGTAGCCGACCTCGTTCGTCGTCGTCTGGCGAGACAGGCCGGTGGACGTGTTCGACACGGTCACGGCGGCCGTGGGAACCATGGCGCCGCTCTGGTCGGTCACGGTTCCGACCATCGATCCGTAGAGAACCTGCCCCGACGCAGGACGGGCTGGATACACCGTCAGGAACATGCCGATGGCCAACCAGGACAGAATGACTGTAGCCCTTCGCACTCCTGTCAGTCTTTTCGCCACAGGACGCCTCCCTTCGACTGCGGTACGAGCCAGCAATGAACGACCGTCGCCCGCGTCGGCGGGCGCCGATCCATCGCGTCGGTCGGATGGCCGAAGAACACCGACGCAGGTCAGGCGTGGACAGAACGGAAGCGGAACGTGAACCGGCGCGCACAATGCACCTCGCGTGGTTCACCGGGCCTCCAGGAGGTCGGAGCCGGAATGTTTGCGTCCGCCGACCGGTTTGTCAAGTGGAATGAGGTACGTTTACCGTCGGCTCGCAGCACGTTCGAAGGGTCTGCGCGCGTCGCCGCGGAGATTGATGGACGCCGGTGTGACGGTGACTGCAACCCGGTACCTCGGCACCATCCACTCGCTCGTCATGCGAACTGCGGCGCCGCGGCGGCTATTTCGAGCATGATCGAGCGTCGCAGGCGCGTCCCCAGAGACAATGCCCATGCACATGCTGTGGCAGCGTCTGGCTCCAAGGTGTGCTGCGTCGCGAGTTCAGTGATCCCTACCCCTTGATTACCGACAGGTACATTGGATATTCTCTTGTTGGTAACCGAGGGGGAATCCGCTGAATGAGTAAGCCGACCGATCTCGTGCAGGGCACACTGGACCTGCTCATCCTCAAAGTGCTCGCGAACGGACCCGTGCACGGCTGGGCGATTGCGCAACGGATAAAGCAAATGTCAAACGAAGTGTTGCAGTTCAGCCAGGGTTCGCTGTACCCAGCCCTGCACAAGCTGGAGCAGCAGGGCTGGATCGAGGCCGAATGGGGTGAGAGCGAAAACAATCGCCGCGCCAAATACTATTCGCTTACGCGTGCAGGTAGAAAGATGATGGCCCGGGAGGCAGCACAGTGGGAACGGCTGTCGGCTGCTATTTCGCTTGTGGTCCGCCCGGCCTGACGAGCATCAAAGGCGAGCGTCAAACATGATGCGCTGGTCCAGAATCCTTCGTCTACGGCTTCGTTCGTTGCTGAGGCGGAGGCGCGTTGACGAGGAGATCGACGAGGAACTGTCCTATCACCTCCAGCGCCAGATCGATGAGTTCGCCGTCAGCGGCATGGATCCGAGGGAGGCTCGTTACGCGGCGCGGCGCGAGATGGGCGGCGTCGAGCTGCAAAGAGAAGAGTGCCGCGATTCTCTGGGTCTTAGGCTTGTCGACGAACTACGGCACGACGGGCGGTACGCGATTCGGACGCTCGTTAGGAATCCAGGCTTCACCGCCGTGGCGGTCCTCACGCTCGCCTTGGGCAGTGGAGCTAACGTGGCGATCTTCTCGATTTTCAACCAGGCGTTGCTTCGTCTCCTTCCGGTTCCCGCGCCCGACGAGTTAGTGAACTTTTCATCTCCCGGTCCCAAGACAGGCCGTACGTCGACCAGTAGCACCTTTGGTCCCGACGCGGTGTTCAGCTACCCGCTGTTTCGCGACATCGAACGCGATCAACGAGTGTTCACGGGAATCGCCGCACACCGTGATTTCGTCGCCCACGTTTCGTACCGCGGCCAGGCGTCGAGCGAGCAGGGGCATCTCGTGTCCGGAAGCTACTTCCCAGTGCTCGCGCTCCGGCCGGCACTCGGGCGATTGCTGGGTCCCGAGGACGACCGCACGTCTGGCGCACATCCCGTCGTTGTCTTGGGCTATCCGTACTGGCGATCCCGCTTCAAAGGCGATCCGGCGGTGCTCAATGACAGCATGATGGTGAACGGCCACGCTCTGACGATTGTCGGTGTCGCAGCGCAGGACTTCGTCGGAACAACGCTTGAGAACAGACCTCAGATCTTTGTGCCACTGACGATGGCTGCGCTGATGATGCCGGGGCTCAGAAACCCGCATAGTGGCGGCGTATGGAATGGTTTCGAGGATCGTCGTGATCATTGGCTGTATTTGTTCGCGCGGCTCAAGCCCGGGATCGCCCTGGAGAGCGCCGAACGAACGATCAACATTCCATTCGCCGCGATCATCAACGACGTCGAGTTTCCGGCCCAGCGCAGCGGACTAGGCAACACGGCGCGCGAACGCTTCAAGAATCGGCGGGTCTTGCTGGAGCCTGGCGCTCAGGGTGAACGACCGGAGCGCGCGGAATTACGAAGCATGTTCCTGCTGCTGTTTTGCGTGACCGGCCTCGTCGTTCTGATTGCGTGTGCGAACATCGCCAACCTGCTGCTGGCGCGTGCGGCGTCGCGCGAACGCGAGATCACCGTTCGACTCGCGCTCGGCGCTGGCCGGCGCCGTCTCGTGCGCCAGATGCTGACCGAGAGCTTCCTGATCGCGGCGGCCGGCGGTCTCGCTGGCCTGGTCGTGGCCCGCTGGACGCTCGACGCTGTGGCGGCTCTCGTCCCCGAACAGGGCAATGCGATGCTGCGCTTCGAGTTCGACGCGACGCTGTTGCTATTCACGATCCTGTTGTGCGCTGGGATGGCCTTACTGGTCGGCGCCTGTCCGGCGATGCTTGCCACGCGGCCCGATCTCGCGACGACGCTCAGGGGCGGTACGGCCGGCACTCGTTCGGCAACACGATTACGGACAGCATTGGCCACAGCACAAGTTGCGCTCTCGATGGCGCTCCTTGTGACAGCCGGCCTGTTCACGAAAAGCTTGCTGAATCTGAACCGCGTGGAACTCGGAATGCGTGTTGCCGGTGTCACGACATTCCGCGTCTCGCCGGAGCTGAACGGGTACTCGTCCGATCAATCGGCACTCTTCTTCGACCGTGTGCAACAACGGCTAACCGCGGTTCCGGGGGTCACATCCGTAGGTGTCTCCACAATTCCAGTACTCGCCGGCGTCGGTCATGGAAGCAACGTCACTGTGGAGGGCTTCAGTGCCGACCCCGACGCAAACACCAGCTCGTACTCATCGAGCATCGGTCCAGACTACTTCCGGACGTTGGGCATTCCGCTGCTGGCTGGGCGGGAGTTCACAACTGCAGATGTCGGCGGCGCGCCGAAGGTCGCCATCATCAACGAGGCGTTCGCCCGCAAATTCAATCTCGGGCGCGCGGCGATTGGCAAGCGGATGCGGCCAGGCGCGGGGCGGCAACCGGACATCGAGATCGTTGGTCTCATCAGGGACGCGCGCTACAGCCAACCGAAAGACGAACCGCCGCCACAGTTCTTCGTTCCCTATCGCCAGGACGAGAAGGCCGGCACGCTGAACTTCTATGTCAGATCGACCGAACGCGTGCCGCAGCTTCTGGCATCGCTGCATGGCGTTCTGAGCCAAATCGATCCGACGGTGCCGGTCGAGAACCTTCGTCCGCTGGCCGATCAGGTCGATGACACGATGGCGCTCGATCGCCTGATCGGCACGCTATCCTCTGGCTTCGCGCTTCTTGCAACGCTGCTTGCAGCGATCGGGCTTTATGGCGTCCTCACCTACAGCCTCGCACAGCGGACTCGGGAGCTTGGTCTGCGTATCGCCCTCGGCGCCACGATCGCCCGTGTGTGGCGGATGGTGTTCAGAGACGTGGGTCGGATCGCAATTGTTGGCTGCATCCTGGGAGCGATGGCGGCGCTCGTGCTGGGACGACTTGCCCAATCGCTGCTCTTCAATGTTCCTGGGTACGACGCCGGCGTCATGCTCGCGGCCGCTGTCGGTATTGCACTGATTGCGCTCGGCACTGGAGCGATTCCGGCGCGGCGCGCTTCGCGCATAGACCCGGTGCAGACCCTTCGCTGCGAATGAGCGCCCAGGTCAGCGTGAACTTAGGAAGTCTGGCCGATCGAAGAGATTGAACGCCTCGACGCGCAACTCGAGCAGGCGCGCGCCGCCAAATGCGTGCGCTTGAAGATCGAAAATGGTGTTGAAGAACGTAGGCCCGCGCACCTGTCCCACCTCGTAGTTCCCGAAGACGAAGTCCGCGGGATTTCGCGAAGCAATTCGTCGAACCACTGATCCAACTCGCCAACCATCCGAACCCCACTGCACGTCATGTCGGCGAGATTGCCCGTGCCGGGGCACGGGCACGTAGTTCGAGAACTTGTATGGGAACAAGCTCTCTCTGAGCCAGGAGCCCTGACGCCGAGAACGATCGCCGGTACGGCGCGAATTGACTTCAACGCACTGTCAGCGTGCTCAGCTGTCGATAGCGAAGAACGCCGGAGCGCGAGGTACGGCCGGCCCGGCAGCGGCTACTCTGCCCGTGCCGAGCACTCAGGATATACCGCGACACTCGGATGCGAATGGACCAATGCGCGCCACTGCAAGCCGCCTTTGTCGCGTAGAATCTCTCGAGTTGTTCGCGAGTGCGTCGCGGGGTCGCGAACGTTTCGGTGGGCTCGTAACCGAAGGCTGACACATGAACCGCCGATTTCTCGCGTTGTTAGTGGCCCTCGCGGCCGTTGCGCCTCGCACAGCATTCATTGCGGGACAGGTGCCCGCGGCGTCGGCAGCACCAGGCCTGCCGCGTCCGACCGACCCATGGAAGCCTGTCCTCGGTCCTGACGGTCATCCCGATCTGCAAGGCGTCTGGCTGAACAACAGTGCAACCCCACTCGAACGCCCAAAGGGGCTCGAAGGCAGGCAGTTTCTGACCGACGACGAAGTCATCGAGCTGCGCAAGCGAGCAGATCGTCTGTTCAAGAACACGAACGCCGATTTCGCGGGGGGCGATGCGGTCTTCCTCGCCGCCCTCGCCAATGTCGATCATTTCAAGAGCGCGACGGCGACGGGCACGACGTTCGAGATGATCGAGCGGGAGTTTGACAATCGGACTTCGTTGATCGTCGATCCACCTGACGGCCGGATCCCTCCGTTGACAGCCGAAGCGCAGCAGAGAAGGGCGGCCGCCGATGCGAGGCGCCGCCGTCCACCAGAGGGACCGGAAGATCTCAGCCATGTGGAACGATGCCTGACCTATGGTGTGCCGAGACTCAGCGGAACCAACACCGGCGCCGGACCGCTCGGCTTTTACCAGATCGTACAAACGCCTTCGCACGTCGTCCTGTTCCTCGAGGCTGTGCACGAAGCGCGCATCATTCATTTGGACAGCCGCCCGCACCTGCCGGCTTCCGTCGGACTGTGGGAAGGGGATTCTCGAGGACACTGGGAAGGGCAGACGCTTGTCGTCGACACGACCAACTTCTCGGCGAGGAACAACTTCATGGGTTCCTCCGACCGGCTGCATCTCGTCGAGCGCTTCACGCGCGTCGCGCTCGACCGAATCGACTACGAGCTCACGATCGACGATCCGATGACGTGGACGAGGCCTTGGACCGCGGTCATCAGGCTCAAACGGAGTTCCGAGCGATTGTTCGAGTACGCGTGCCACGAGGGCAATTACGAAATCCTCCGCGACATCTTCGCCGGAGCACGTGCCACCGAGAGAGGCCGATGAACGCCGGATGCGACTGATCTCGACAAACACATCCGTTAATCTGGCGACGCTGCAAGCCTAACTCAAATGGGAATTGTCTTGAGAACGACTGCTACGGCCCTCGGTTCTGTGGTCATTCACTGCCTTCGCCAGAAAATGACGAGGGTGCGCAAAAACGCGATCCGCTGTTGCCGAAGCAGTTGCTCGCGCACGCCGCTCGCGGTCAAGCGGTTCGTCCTGTTTGCCCAGATGCCGAGGACCGCAGACAAGCGCCCGCAGCGGTTTCAGGGGTGGATGACTGACAGCGTCAGAAACTCTTCAAACGGATCGAAATCTCGATCGCGGTGCAGCAGCGAATGCTGCTCGTGTAGGCAAAACGTGGCGATCAGACAATCGATCGTATTCCGTACGGTGTGGCCGCGGCTCCTTAGCGAGCGGTAGTTCCGCGCCGCCTCCCTCGCCAGGTTGACGCCGCCTGTTTCGAACAGTTCCAGCTTGAGGAGTTGCCGTTCAACGTCCTTGGCGGCGTCCTCATCGCGGACGCCTTGTAACACTTCGCACAGAATGACGTCGGTCAGCCCTAGACGCTGACGATCGAGTTGGGCATGCACCCAATCTGTCTCGGGATCCCTAATGCCATGGACGTAATCAATCCAGACGGTGGTGTCGACGATCACCACGCCGGCTACTTCGCGACCCTTCCCACACGGGAAGGGTCGAGATCGCCTTCCCAGGTCACCTTGCCGCGCAGGCGACGGATGCTCTTCTGACGGCGCGTCTGAATCAACAACTGCAGTCCTTCCTCCACCGCGGCGCGCTTGGTGCGCGCTCCGCTGCTACGCATGGCCTGACGCATCAGTCGATCGTCGATGTCGATATTGGTTCGCATCAAAGTAGACCTGGGATGTGTAAGGATCGCTGATTTTTGTGTATCGGTCATCCTTCCCCTGTAACGGACATTGTCCACAAGCGCCCGACCGACGACGATCCTCATCGAGGCTACGGAATCGATTTGACTTGGGTTGCGGAAAGTCCAGGACGGACCGGCGATCGCTCGGCTTCGCGACGACCGGCCGTTTGGGCCGGAGGGCGCGGTATGTTCGTGACGCGATCGTCAAAACGCCAGCATTTCTCCCAACGCGACGCGACCTGTCTGAACGAATCGAGCTGGAATCTCGATCGAATTCCGCCCCGCTTGCAAACGAGCCCGTTCCGCGGACTCCGGCCAGTTTGCAAGCAGGCTCCCGCACCAAACGGGAAACCCTTTAGTCGCTGAAGGATAGTTGGCGGGGTCGACGGGACTCGAACCTGCGGCCTCCGGCGTGACAGGCGCAAGTCTTAGATCGAAAACGTTCGGTGACTTGCGAATTTCCTGAGCGTTTCGCGCGATCGCGCGTCACGCAGCGCCGCGGACCGACACAGAACGACACTGTTCCGCGACCGAAAGTGGCACACCTA
>Ga0209577_10004585_pt1 | contig 12976 bp, 13 predicted proteins | sample GraSoiAngelo_109_FD_185874 | JGI IMG/M metagenome (GOLD analysis project Ga0209577, IMG submission 185874) | Grasslands soil microbial communities from the Angelo Coastal Reserve, California, USA - 14_0903_12_20cm (SPAdes) (version 2) | ecosystem: Environmental > Terrestrial > Soil > Grasslands... | reverse complement strand
GGAAAGCATGGCGCGCATCGCCGGAGTTGATCTGCCGAGGGACAAACAGGTTCACGTCGGGTTGACCTACATCTACGGCATCGGGCGGTCGCTCGGCGCCAAGATCCTGGCCAAGGCAGGAGTCTCGCCGTCAACACGCGTGAAGGATCTGCGCGAAGATGAGATCGTGAAGCTGCGCGAGATCATCGAGCGGGAACACAAGGTGGAGGGAGACCTTCGCAAGGAAGTGTCGATGAACATCAAACGTCTCATCGACATCGGGTGCTATCGTGGGCTTCGGCACCGGAGGGGACTGCCAGTGCGAGGACAGCGAACCAAAACAAACGCACGGACACGAAAAGGACCCAAGGGCCAGGGCAAGGCACGGAAGACACTGAAGGTCGGGTGACACGGGAAAAGGCCCCGTCTTGGCGGGGCCGGGGCGGGTGGGTGAGGGAGGAGCGGCATGGGGGTGAAGAAAGGCAAGAAGCGGGAGAAGAAGATCGTCCAGAGCGGCGTGGCTCACATTCAGGCCTCCTTCAATAATACGATCGTGACCATCACGGACATGAGCGGAAACACGGTCGTCTGGGCGAGCGCCGGCGACCAGGGCTTCAAAGGGTCCCGCAAAAGCACACCGTTTGCGGCGACCCGGGCCGGTGAAGTGGCGGGCAAAAAAGCGATGGATTGCGGCATGCGTCAGATCGATGTGTATGTGAAGGGCCCTGGCGCCGGGCGTGAGTCTGCCATTCGGGCGCTGCAGGCGGCTGGCTTGCGCATCAACATGATCCGGGACGTGACGCCGATCCCTCACAACGGTTGTCGCCCGCCGAAACGGCGTCGAGTCTGAGATGACCGTTAATCGTTATTCGTTAAACGTGGCAGATAGTGAACTCATTCTTGCGATTAACGTTTAACGCCTGTTAAGGAGAGAAACAGTGGCGAAATATCGTGGGCCGGTCTGTCGGTTGTGCCGCCGGGAGGGGGTTAAGCTCTTCCTGAAAGGGTCCCGTTGCATGACGGAAAAGTGCGCAGTGGAACGGCGCGCCTATCCGCCCGGTCAGCACGGGCAGGGGCGCCAGCGAGTCTCGGAGTACAGCGCCCAGCTTCGTGAGAAGCAAAAGTTGAAGCGCATTTACGGGATCCTGGAACGCCAGTTCCGGGGCACGTTCGCCAAGGCCGAACGCCAGCAGGGCATTACAGGCGAGAACCTGCTCCGGACCCTGGAGCGACGCTTAGACAACGTGGTCTACCGCATTGGCTTTGCGGCCTCCCGGAAGGAGGCTCGGCTCCTCGTGAATCACGGCCACTACCGCGTCAATGGTCGGAAGGTCAACCGGCCCTCTTTTCTGGTCAAGGAAGGTGACGTGATCGAGGTCAAGGAACGCAGCCGGTCCATCGTCCCCATCGTCTCGGCGCTCGATGCCGTCGAGGGGCGTGGCATCCCGCCCTGGCTGGACTTGGACAAGGCGAACTTTAAGGCTACGGTGCGGGGCCTGCCGACCAAAGACGACATTGCCTTGCCTGTCAATGAACAGTTGGTGGTGGATCTCTATTCGCGATGAGCTGCGCGTGACGTCGCGACTGGAGCGCGCCCACTGGCGCTCACCGCGTCAACCCGGCGATAAGGAGCCAGTATGCTGAAGGGAATGCGTGATTTTCAGGTACCAACGAAGGTCGAAGTCGACAAAGAGAGCTTGACCGCGACCTACGGGCGGTTTACCGCCGAGCCGTTCGAGCGTGGGTTCGGCACGACTGTTGGCAATTCACTGCGTCGGGTACTGCTGTCCTCGTTGTCGGGTGCCGCCGTCGTCTCCGTCAAGATTGAGGGCGTCCTGCACGAATTCTCAACGATTCCCGGCATCACCGAAGACGTCACCGACATCATTCTCAATGTCAAGAAGATCCGCTTCAAGCTGCATGCCGATAAGACCAAGACCATTCGCCTGCGCAAGAAAGGGCCCGGGGTTGCCAAAGCTGGCGATGTGGAGCACGACGCGGACATCGAGATCCTCACACCTGACCTTCACATTGCGACCCTGGATAAGGGTGCCGTACTGGACATGGAGATCGTCGTCAAGCATGGGCGCGGGTATGTCTCGGCAGAACGGAACAAGGAAGAAGGTATGCCAATCGGCGTGATTCCCGTGGACGCCTTCTACTCTCCGGTCACCCGCGTGAACTACCTGGTGGAGAACGCGCGCGTTGGGCGGATGACCGACTATGACAAGTTGATTTTGGAAGTCTGGACCGACGGGAGCGTCTCTCCGGAGGACGCGCTGTCGTCCGCCGCGCTGATCGTGCGGGGCCATCTCGAAATCTTTATCAAGGTCAAAGACATGGAAGAGGCGCTTGTGCAGCCGGTGGCGCAGGAAGCTATCATGGAAATCAACAAGAACCTCCTGCGGAGCGTCAATGAGCTGGAGCTCTCGGTGAGGGCCGCCAATTGCTTGAAGAATGCCAACATCAAGACCATCGCGGATCTCGTGCAGAAGACGGAAGCCGACATGCTGCGGACCAAGAATTTCGGCAAAAAGTCGCTCAACGAGATCAAGGAGATCCTCGCTGAGATGGGCCTGAGCCTCGGCATGAAGCTCGATCATCTCCCCCCAGGAACCGGTTCGGAAACGCGAGAGGAGTAGGACGGGAGCATGCGACATCGGAAGAGTGGCCGACAACTCAGTCGGAACACCCATCACCGTCGAGCGTTGTTTCGGAGTCTTGTCACCTCCTTGCTGGAACACGAACGGATCGAGACGACCGAAGCCAAGGCCAAAGAGCTCCGCATCTTGGCCGAGCGCATGATCTCGCTAGGCAAGGAGGGGAGCCTGCATGCACGTCGCCGCGCGGCGGCATATATACGCGTCAAGCGCATCGTGTCCAAGCTGTTCCAGGACCTGGCGGGACGGTTCGCCGAGCGCCATGGCGGCTACACCCGCATCATCAAGACGCGGCGCCGGGTGGGGGACGCCGCGCCCATGGCTGTGATCGAATTGGTGACTCGCCCAGTCGACAAGAAAGAGGCGGGCAAAGGACACGACGCCGATCAGAAAGGCGCGGGCAGGAGCTCCTCGAAGACCGGGCCTGCACCGGCGAAGTCGACCGCTACCGCGGGCGCGTAAGACGCGCCGATCGGCCCATCTCGACCTCACGCAGAGTTGCTGTGACGGCCCGCTTCCTACCTTTACTCCCTGGCAACGTTGTGCTATAGTGCACGGCGTGTTGGCGAAGATGACGCCATCGACTGTGCGTGCCGCGAGAGCCGCGCTCCTGGGCATGATGGTGACCCTGATGGCGACGATTCTTGTGTTTGTCGCCGCCGGGCCGGCGCGTCGAGTCCCGCAGGCCTCCGCCCCCATCTTGCCGCAGCGGGCAGATGCTGACCTGCAGGCATTCTCCTTCACCCAAAGCAAGGGCGGGCTCGTGGATTGGAAGATTCAGGCCCGACAGGCGCAGCTGTTCGAGGCGGACGCCAAAGCGGTGCTCAATGACGTGCACGTGACGCTGATGGGGACCGATGGTGTCACCATGACCGTGGCCGGTGATGAGGGTACCATCAACACCACGTCGAAAGATTTTGTGATTAGCAGGCGATCCGGCAACCTCGCCTTGATCCTGAACGGCGGGTTCACGATCTATACTCCGTGGATCAGGTGGGACAACCAGGCACTTCGGATCTGGACTGACGAGCCGGTGCGGATCACCGGTCCCCGGCTGGAGGTCACAGGCGAAGGCATGGATGCGTTCCTGGCCTCCCGAGAAATGAGAGTCCGTCACAATGTCCGCGTGGGGATTTACTAGCGCGCTTCTCCTCGTGGGCAGCACTATCGTCTCCGCGGCACCACCGTCGGAGCCCTCGCCTGCTGAAATCGTCATCACCGCTGAATCCCTCGTCTTCCGAGACCATGACAATACAGCGCTCTTCGCGGGGAAGGTGGTGATGACCAAAGGAGACTTCGTGATGCGCGCCGACCAGATGGTCGTTTACTTTGACGGCACTCCCATTACGCCCTCCGCCCAGAAAAGTGGAAAAACAGGCGGGCCGTCGTCTCCGTCTGCCACCGACCTACCTACGTTCGGTAATCGGGCGGTCAACCTGATCGACGCAACTGGCAACGTGGCCATGCAGCGGGGCGAAAAGCGGGCAAAATCGAAGAAGGCGGTCTATCACCAGCGGGATGAAACCCTTGTCTTGACAGGCGATCCGGAGGCCTGGGAAGCAGGCTATCGGGTGACCGGCACCAAGATGACCATGTTCCTGAGAGAAGACCGGAGCATCGTCGAGGGGAGTCGAGTCGTCATCAACAACGATAGGGAACCCCAACCCCGGTGACGGACATCATCGGGACCTCGGGGGACGGGAAGAGGCCCTACGCGTTTGAAGCGCGGGGACTTGAAAAAGCCTACCGCGGGCGGCGCGTCGTCCGGGGCGTGAGCCTGGCGCTGCACACCGGGGAGATCGTCGGGCTCCTCGGCCCCAACGGGGCGGGAAAGACGACGGTCTTCGACATGATGGTGGGCTTGACGCTGCCTGACAAAGGTGCCATCCTCATGGGCGGTGAGGCCATTACGGACCTGCCCATGTACCAGCGGGCGCGTTGTGGGATCGGCTACTTGCCCCAGGAGTCATCAGTGTTCCGACGCATGACGGTGGAGCAGAACCTGTTGGCGATTCTCGAATTGCTGGATCTGAGCAAAGACGAGCGACGCGAGCGTCTGGAGACCGCTCTCAAGGATCTTGGGTTGGCCCACGTCCGGACCAACAAGGCCTTCACTCTGTCGGGCGGTGAGCGCCGGCGTGTGGAAATTGCCCGTGCGCTGATCACGCGGCCGCATTTCCTGATGTTGGATGAACCGTTCGCCGGGATCGATCCCATTGCGGTCGGCGACATCCAAAGCATCATCCGTCGGCTCAAAGAACGCGGGATCGGTGTGTTAATCACCGACCACAACGTCCAGCAAACGCTGTCCATCACCGACCGTGCGTACATCATCACCGATGGCGAGATCTTGGAGGAAGGGTCTCCCGCGTACCTCGTGAGCAGCCAGCGCGCACGAGAGGTGTATCTGGGAGAAGGATTCCGCCTGTAATTGAGGAACGGATTTATGCAGCCGAGACTTGACCTCCGCCTGTCGCAACGGCTGATCATGACGCCGCAATTACAGCAGGCCATCAAGCTGCTGCAGTTGTCCCGCCTTGAATTGCAGGAAGCCCTCACGCAACAACTCGAAGAAAACCCCCTCCTCGAAGAGGGCAGCACGGAGCTCGAAGACCCGGAGACGGAGGCAGGCACTTCCGACGACGGTCTGGACACGGGTACAGTCAAGAGGGACGAGGAAGACGCTGCAGGAGAAGCCGGCGGAGATGAAACGAGCCGGGAGGAGTTGACGGGAGCATGGGACGAGTATTTCGATGACGATCGACGGTGGGGCGACGTCGAGGCACCGCGCAACGGGCGTGACGAACTCCCCTCCCTCGAGCAGACAATGACCAAAACTGCCTCTCTGGAAGATCACCTCGTGTGGCAATTGGCCCTTGCCCCGCTCGACAGGGCCCAGCAGGACATCGGGCGGAGCATCATCGGTAATCTTGATGAGGACGGCTATTTGCGCACACCACTGGAAGAATTGGCCTCAGCGTCTGGAGTCTCTCTTGTGCAGGCCACGCACGTGCTCAAGGTGATCCAGGGCTTTGATCCTGTCGGTGTGGCGGCGCGAGATCTGCCGGAGTGCCTGTTGGCACAGATCGAGCACTTGGGGCTGGGCGGCTCTCTCGTCGAGGCTATTATCCGTCATCACCTGCCGGACTTGGAGCACAAGCGATACCCGGCGATCGCCAAGGCCCTTGGCGTCCCTGTGGACGCAGTCCTGCACGCCATCAAGATCATCGAAGGGCTCGAGCCCAAGCCTGGACGCCCGTTCTTCTCTTCAGACAATCATCCGATCATCCCGGACGTCTATGTCTTCAAGTCCGACGGGCAGTGGGTGGTGAGGCTCAACGACGACGGCATGCCACGGTTCCGGATCAACTCCTACTACCGCAGATTTTTGACTGGCAAGCGTGATCCTACGGACGCCACGCGAGCATTCCTGGACGAGAAGCTGCGATCCGCCCAGTGGCTGATTCGGAGCATTGACCAGCGGAACAAGACGATCGTGCGGGTCGTTGAGAGCATCGTCCAGACCCAGGAGCCGTTCTTCGAACATGGAATCCAATACCTTAAGCCAATGGTGTTGCGCGACGTCGCGGAAGACGTTTCCATGCACGAGTCGACCATCAGCCGCGTCACCTCCAACAAATATCTCCATTGCGCGCAAGGGATTTTCGAACTCAAGTTCTTCTTCAACACCAGCATCCCGAGGTCCCAGGAAGGGCTGACCGAATTGTCATCCGTGGCGGTGCGTGAGATGATTCGCAAGATGGTGGAAGAGGAAGACTCCAACCGTCCCTTGAAGGACCAGGAGATCGTCGCGCGGCTGAAAGCCCAAAACGTGGTCCTGGCCAGGCGCACCGTGGCCAAGTACCGGATGGAACTCAACATTTCGTCAGCCAGCCGACGTAAGCGCGTCTGCTAAGACAACGCTGTCTAACTTTCCCTGCATTCCTTTTCCTGTTCCTGGCCAAACACAAGGTCTACCAGCATGACCATCCCTCACCGCTAGGGATAGTAGGTCCAGTTCCTTACGTGCGTCGCGCTGCGCTCCTGAAGCGGATGTCACGCGGTATTCATACGTCTTCTTGTAAAAACTCCTTGACATCAAAATTATACTAACTATACTTACGACAGTTATGTGTCCAATCGATTTCACGTGCCGCGCGCGATGAAGGCCGTTGAGGCGAAGAGGAAAATGCACAGCGTACGGCCCGCCGGTCGCAAGCCTGTCTCACGGCGGTTCTCGACGCTGGAAGTGTGTCACTTGTTCGATATCTCGAAGGCGACGCTGTATCGCTGGGAACGCGAAGGCCTGATCTCAACGCCGCCGCGCGATTGGCGGAACTGGCGACTCTACACGACGACGAATCTCGAAGAGATTAAGCGTATCATTCGTCGGCGCGCATCAAGCTAGACACTGGGAAGAATAGAAAGGGCGACCGTTGTTTGGATTTGGTTCGAAAGCATACCTGCTGGGGTTGGACATCGGGTCCGGGTCTATCAAGATGTTGCAACTCAAGGAGGCCACGGGAAAGCTGAAGGTGGAGCGGTTCGGCATGAAACCGCTTCCCGCCGAAATGATCGTCGACGGATCGATCATGGATGGCTTGGGGGTCGTGACGGCCATCAAGGAACTCGCCACCGAGCAGAAGCTCAAGAACAAGAACGTCGCCTTGTCGATCTCCGGGACGTCCGTCATCGTGAAGAAAATCACCCTCCCGCCGATGCCGGCAGATGAGTTGGATAAGCAGATCAAGTTCGAGGCGGAGCAATACATCCCCTTCGACATTAACGATGTCTATCTGGATTTCCATATTCTCTCGCCGGAAGAGCGGTCCTCCGCCGCGCAGGGAGAGATGGAAGTCCTGCTGGTCGCGACCAAGAAGGACAAGTTGAACGACTACGCCAACGCGGTGCGCGAGGCCGGCTTGACGCCCAAGGTGGTTGATGTCGACGCGTTCGCCGTTGAAAACATGTACTGCGCGAATTACGACGTGTCAACGGCTGAGCTGACTGCGATCGTGAACATCGGCGCCAGCGTCATGAATATTAATATCTTGAAGGGCGGAGTCTCGGCGTTCACTCGGGACATCACGATCGGCGGCAACCGGTACTCTGAGCGGATCCAACAGGACCTTGGGCTGAGCCTGGAAGATGCTGAAGCGGCCAAAAAAGGCCACTTGCCGGATGTCAACGCCGACGCACTGCACCAAGCGATCGCCGCAGTCGATGAGGAGATGGCAACGGAGATCGGCCGTTCCTTCGATTATTTCCGGACGACCTCCCCCGACGAAGACATCGCGCGCATCGTCCTGTGCGGCGGGTGCTCCAAGATCAAGAGCCTGCCGATCAAGATTTCAGAGCACTTGGGCCTCGAAACGTCTGTGGCCGATCCATTCAAGAAGCTGGATACAACGGCCTTGAAGAAAAGTCACGAAGAAATAGAACGGGTCGCGCCGGAGGCAGCTGTCGTCGTCGGCCTCGCCCTGCGGCGGGAGGGTGACCGATGATCAAGATCAATCTCCTCCCTGTCAAACGAGCCGCCCAAAAAGCAAAGGCCCCTGTCGATGAGGCGATGTTCCAGTTGTGGGTGGGCCTGGGGATCGTGCTCGTCTTTGTTGGGGCGTGTGGGTATCGCTGGCAGATGCTCGTCGATGAGGTCGCGCTGCAGACCCAACTCAAGGAGAGCAAGACGAAGGAGCTCGAGTCGCTCAAGAAGAAGGTCAAGGAGGTCGAGGATTTCGAGAAGAACAAGCAGTTATTGGAGGACAAGAACCGCATCATTGAGCAACTTCGCAAGAATCAAGGCGGGCCGGTTCGGCTGCTCGACTATCTCAGCCAGAGCTTGGACCCCTTGAAGGTCTGGCTGACCAACGTCGAAGGCGACAAGGAAGTCACGCTCAGCGGCAAGGCGTTGACGAACGACGATATCGTGGAGTTCATCAGGAACCTTCAGCAGAGTGGATACTTTTCTGGCGTGTTGCTGGAGGAGAGCCGTCAGACGGGGGAAGAAGGCCTGATCATCTACTCGTTCAGAATCAAGATGGCAGTAAAGGCCTGACGCATGGCGATGAAAGCTCCAGATCTCACGGCCTTCAAGGCCATCCCGATGCAGCAGAAGGTGGCCATGTTGATCCTGGTCTTGGTGGGGATCGGCGTCGGGTTCTATTTCTATGTCGAAGATCCGCTCCAGACAGACATCACCAACTTGAAGGCCGACATTGCCAAGCTCGATACGGAAATCAACACCAACAAGGTCAGGATCGCGAAGCTCGAGGAGCTCAAGCGGTTGAATGCGGAATTGCAGCGTCAGCTTGACAAGAACCTGGAATACCTGCCCCCTGAGGAAGAGGCCGTGACACTGCTCAAACAACTCTCCAACCTCGGGACACGCATCGGGCTGGACCTCAAACTCTGGCGTCCCGGTACCCGTGTAGAGGATTCATCCAAGCTTTTTGTCAGACTTCCAGTAGATGTCGAGATGAGCGGCGGATACCACACCTTGGCGCTCTTCTTTGACCGGATCGGCAAACTCCCCCGCATCATCAACGTCAACAAAATCAAGATGGGAGGCGGGAAGGAAGAACGCGGCCGTGTGTCCGTCCAGACATCGTTCCAGCTCACGGCTTTCGCGTCTCCATCCGCACCCGCAACGCCTGCACCCGGAGGGGCCAAGCCGGCAGGGAAGTGAGACAGCAAGACGACACCATGAGAATGATCACCCTCTATTATATTGGCGGTTTGACAGCCGTTGTGCTGTTGGGCATAGGAAATGCGTTTGCTGAACCGACGACCACGCAGACACTGGTGGCCATGAGCCTGTTGACCGGGGAAGATCAGAAGCCGAAAGCGCTGCCCCCCAAACCCAAGGCGCCGCCTCCTGGCGGTATTGGGCAGGTTCCGGCTCAGCCCGCCGCGCCTGCTGTGCCGGCCAAGCCAGGAACACCTGCCCCGGCAGCCGGCATACCGGCACTGACTCCCGCTGCCCCTGCTACACCCCAAGCTGGTGCAAAACCTCCTGCACCCGCTGCCCCTGCTATGCCGGCCAAGCCAGGAACGCCTGCTCCGGCAGCCGGCACACCGGCACTGACTCCCGCTGCCCCTGCTGCGACTCCGCCAGCGATGACGATGGCACCCGCGCCTGTGGTCCCCACTCCACCCGTGGACAGTGCTGAAGGCTATTCCTATGATCCGAAAAGCCGGCGCGATCCGTTCCAGTCGCTCACGAAAATGATCAAAACTGCCTCCTTGCAGTCGCAGATGCCTCCTCTGCAACGGGTCCAGATCAGCGACATGAAACTCCTGGGCATCATGTGGGGCGGGTACGGCTACTTCGGACTGATTCAAACTCCAGAGGGCAAGGGATACACGGTGAAAGAAGGCATGCTGCTGGGCACCAACAACGGGGTCATCAAGACGATTACCGATAAAGCGATCATCGTGTCGGAACCCACCATAGATATCGCAGGAAGAAAAAGCACGAAGGAGGTCGAAATCCTTCTCCGTCCCAGAGAGGTGACCGAATGAAAACTCAACTGACCAGTCTGGGGGTCCTCGTGGCAGGAGCTGCGATGCTAGGAACCCTGCAGGCCTGCGCCCCAACCGAGCCGATGATGGAACCGACCGTCGCGGAGACCGCGCCCACGCGCAGTGCCCAAGCGCCAGCCAGAGAGATGGCGCCCCCTCCTGCTGACGCGTTGAAGTCGGCGCCCGAATCTCCGGCGGTGAAGTCCAAAGGCGAGGCTACCCCGCCTTCCCTCATCGCCGCTAGGACCACCGGCGACAAACTGCTGCCGCCCGCAAGATCCATGACGGACCTCACCGTGCAGCGTGCCAAGGACAGCGTGGTGGTGCTCATTACCGGAGACGGTGAGCTGACCTACGACGTCACGAAGCTGAGCGGGAATCGGCTCGTCATTGACCTCCTGAATGTCGCCAACGCCACCAAGCGCCAGGCCATCCCAGTTCAACACCAGTTCGTGCGGCAGATTCGGATTGGCGTGCACCAATTCCCGCAGGCGAAGGTGCGACTGGTGCTCGATTTGCGTCGGACAGTCCCCTATACCATCGAGAAGACCGGTGCGCAGCTCCGGGTGACGCTGTCAGAACAGGCCCTAGCGGTGCAGGCTCCTCAAGGAACACACGCGGTGACTCGTTCCGCTCCTGCCCCAGCCGAAAAGGTTGCGATCATAGCCCCACGGCTCAGCGTGCCAGTGCCGGTGCCGGGGCGGCTCAAATTCCTCGATCCGTTGACGCCGCTGGCGCAACCGAAACCGGATCAACCGTCAGATTTTACCACGCAGGGCGGCACCGAGCGATTCACCGGGAAGCGGATCTCTCTGGACTTCCAGGAAGCGGAGATCAGCAGCGTGCTCCGCCTGATCGCCGACGTCAGCGGTCTCAACATGGTTGTCGGGGAAGCGGTCAAGGCGAAGGTGACGCTGAAGCTATTGAACGTGCCGTGGGATCAGGCGCTCGACCTGATTCTCAAGCTGAACAACCTAGGGCAGATCCGCGAAGGGAACATCCTATGGATCGACACCCTGGCCAACATCACCAAGCTCCGGGATGATGCTGCCAGAGCGAAAGAATCGACCCTGAAAGCCGAAGAGCTCGTGACGCGCATCATCTACCTCAATTTCTCCGATGCCGCCAAAACTGTCGATGTGGCTAAGAGCAATCTGAGCACGAGGGGTGAGATCAAGGTCGATTCCCGAACCAACTCGCTCGTCGTCCGGGACATCCAGGACAATCTAACCAGGGTCGAGAAGATCGTCCGTGATCTGGACCAGCGGACACCGCAGGTCCAGATCGAAGCGCGGATCGTTCAGGCCAGTAAGTCCTTCGCCCGTGGGCTCGGGATCCAATGGGGACTCGGTTCCATAAACACGACTTCAACGGGAGGTCGTAAGGATGCACCGATCACCGTCAACCTTGGCGCGTTGGCCACCTCCACCTTCGGCACACAAGCGAATGACTTCCTGGTCAACCTCCCGGCCTCAGCGTCAGGCGTGACCATTCCATCAACCACGGCTGGTTTTCTCATTGGCAAATTTTTGGGGACCACCGGAACGCTCGATCTGCGGCTGTCGGCCGGGGAAGCCCTGGGCCAGACCAAGATCGTCTCCGCGCCCAAGATCATTACGTTGGACAACAAACCAGCCAAGCTCGAACAGGGCAGCCAGGTTCCCTTCGCAACCACCTCGTTGCAGGGGACGCAAACTACGTTCGTGGATGCGACGCTGACCCTGAACGTCACGCCGCATGTGATTCCCCATGCCAATACAGTCCGTCTTGAGATCAAGGTGACCAAGAACGCCCTCGGGACGATCACTACCACAGCAGGACCGACTATTGATAAGAAGGAAGCGACGACGGAAATTCTGCTTAAGGACGGTGAGACGACGGTCCTTGGCGGGATCTTCGAAGAAAACCGCACGGACTCGATACAAGGCGTGCCGTGGTTCAACCGCATCCCCTTCCTCGGCTGGTTGTTCAAGAACGAGGGTGTGTCCGTCAACACAACGGAGTTGCTGGTCTTCGTTACCCCGGCGATCATCAAGGAGTAACGTAAGGACGATTCCCTCATGCTCCGGTACCTGAACGGGGGAGAATCCCACGGGAAGGGTTTGATTGCCATCCTGGAAGGGATGCCCTCGGGTCTGCCTCTCACCGCTGACGACATCAATCGAGACCTTGCCAGACGGCAGAAAGGCTACGGCCGCGGCGGCCGCATGCGGATCGAGCAGGACCGCGTCGAGTTCCTCTCAGGCGTCCGCAAAGGGTTCACCCTCGGTACCCCCATCACCCTGCATGTCGCCAACCGGGACTGGGAAAACTGGAAAGAGATCATGGCCCCCGAGCCGGGGCCCCCGGTCACGGAAAAGGTCGTCACCTGTCCACGGCCCGGTCATGCCGATCTGGTCGGGGCTATCAAATACAGCCATCGCGATATCCGGAACGTGCTGGAGAAGGCCAGCGCGCGGGAAACGGCGATCAGGGTGGCAGTCGGTGGCGTCGCCAAGCGGCTGCTGGCCGAATTCGGGATCCAGGTGTATAGTTACACGTTGGAAATCGGCGGGGTGCGGGCGTCGCTGACAGGTTTGACGACGGAGCAGGCTTTTCGCCAGGCGGAGGAGTCGGAAGTCCGGTGCCCCGATCCGGAGGGCTCCACCAAGATGGTCGAGCGGATCCGGGAGGCAAAGCATAAAGGTGATACGCTGGGTGGTGTCTTCGAAGTGGTCGTGACCAACCCCCCGATCGGACTCGGGAGCTATGCCCAGTGGGATCGACGCCTCACAGCCCGGCTGGCCATGGCGCTCATGAGCATCCAGGCCATGAAA
>Ga0209577_10004584_pt1 | contig 12977 bp, 13 predicted proteins | sample GraSoiAngelo_109_FD_185874 | JGI IMG/M metagenome (GOLD analysis project Ga0209577, IMG submission 185874) | Grasslands soil microbial communities from the Angelo Coastal Reserve, California, USA - 14_0903_12_20cm (SPAdes) (version 2) | ecosystem: Environmental > Terrestrial > Soil > Grasslands... | reverse complement strand
TCAAGTCCGCCGCTTCGCAAAGCTTCCGCGCCGCCTCTTCGGAGTTTCCCCCCGCGTAGAGCGCCACGCCCAGCCCCGCCAGAATCCTGGCCGAACGCCTGTGTGATCGAGTTCCTTTCGTGAAAACGTCCACAGCCGGCTGGTCTGCGCGGTGCAGGAGCAGCTCCATGCCCCATTCGAAATAGTTTTGCTCGCTGGGGTTCATCTGTGTGGCGCGCTCGTATTCGTGCACCGCCTCCAGCGGATCGCCCAATCGTTCGTCCAATTCTGCTAGCTTTCGATGCCCATCCGCCGTTTCCGCGTTCGCGAGCAGTTTCTTCACTCGCTCGCGTTGTTCACGCAATTCTTTTTCGCTGTCGCGAGAGTTTTCGGCCCCGGCGCCCTTCTTTGAATCACTAGCTCCCGCCGGCTTCAGCGAAAGTGTTTCCTTCACCAGCGCTTCGCTCGTTCGCTGGCTGGCGTCCGACCCATGAATCCCCGCGTTGTTCCAATCCGTGACGCCCGCCACCGAGAAATTCGGCTCGTCATCGAATTCCATGCTGGGGAATGAGGGATCCATCACCAGTTCGATTTGCTTCTTGTCCCCCGATGCCAACACAAGCGAACTCACAGCGTTGCTATGACGTCCGTTTTTTTGTGCCCACAACGTGTAGGTTCCGGGTGCAGAAATCGAAAGCGTGAACGTACCGTCTGGCCCGCTCTTCACTTCAAGGGAATACCGAACGTCTTTCCCTATCAGTCGTACCGCCGCTCCCGCGACCGCTGTCCCCTGTTCATCTCGCACGGTCCCGACAATGGTGATCCCGTCTTCTCGCTTCGGAGAACTGCTCTGCGCGCGCGCTATGACGCCTGAAAAACTCAGCACTAGCGCAGCCAGTGCCGCGAATACCGGGCGGTTCCTGATGAACATCAGATTCATTCGCCTCGAACCGGCTTGGGCCTTGCCGCGTAGTGGGTCAGTTGAGTTTGTGATCCGCGACACAAACGTCAAGTTCAAACTGCCCCACGACATCCCTGCCGGATACTACTAGACAAATAATAATAAATATGACTAAGGTCGAGAGGACAGCTGTCTCTCGTCGCGGAATTCACTGTACGACTCCGCTTCGGGTAAGAAACGGCCTGTCCTACCGGCGTTGCCCGCAACGCCGACCAAGCAAAAAAGGATACCACGCGACAAATGCATACCACCGCGCTCCGGAAACCTTATCTCATGCAACTCTCGACGACCACTCTTCCGCTTACGCAGGGTCGCACGATGGAAATGCTCTTGCCTTGCTACCTCGTCGAAACCAGCGACAACAAGCACATCCTGATCGACACAGGCATGGCTGCTGACGCGCGCCAGCCTGGAACGCCGCCCGCCGCGACGAAACAAATGTCCTCGATCACCTCACCGAACTCGGTATCCGGCCAGACGAAATGGACACCGTCATCTGCACGCATTTCGACGTTGACCACGCCGGCTTCCACGATTCTTTTCCCAACGCCGAATTCGTCGTCCAGCGCGGGCACTATCAGATCGCGGGCAATGGCCATCCGCGTTTTGCTCTAGCGCGCGCTCACTGGAATCACGCCGCGCTTCGCTACCGCTTGGTCGATGGCGACACCGAACTGTTGCCCGGCCTGACTCTGCTCGAAACCAGCGGACACGCGCCGGGCCATCAATCGGTCCTGGTGCGCCTTCCACAAACCGGCCTCGTTCTTCTTGCCATTGATGCGGTCATGATGCAGCGCCACTTCACTATGAACCGCAAAGCCTGGCCCATGGACGACGAGAAAGCTCAGCTATCGTGGATCAGTGACCCTAAAGCAGACCGATTTCGGAATCACACCTGTGACTGTCGCCGGAGGAACGCTAAAAGTAAAAGATGAGGTCAAAGTGGAATTCGACATTGCGCTCGTGAAGTAATTCACTCGAAAGCCAGCGGACGGACTCAAATCCGGGTCTGATCAGGGTTCTAGCGAACTGCTACTCCGTCACTGTAGCGTTCTCGATTCGCCACGGCAACAACACTCGAAATGCATCGCCGTACGAGCTTCGCGAACTACTCATTTCTCAGTGCCCAGAGGAGATCAATCCTCGCAGCCCTCCTCGCCGGCAGATAACAAGCCAGCAGTGCAGCGAACGTCAGCAGAACTGCGACCCCACCGAGCGCGATGGGGTCGGCACGTTTCACGTGGAAGAGGATTCCCTTGAGCAGAGACGTAGCCGCCGCGGCTCCCGCCGCACCAATGACCAGCCCTGCCAGCACCAGCCGCATTCCGTCACCTATTACCAGCCGGAACACGTCACGCGGGCGCGCTCCCAATGCCATGCGCACACCGATTTCGCTGGTGCGCCGAGCCACGGAGAATGACAGCAAGCCAAACAAGCCCACACACGTCAGTCCGAGCGCCAATCCGCTGAAAACACCACACAGCGCGGCGATTAGCCGATCCTGATGCAGGGACTCGTCGACCTGCTCACGCAGCGTTTCCATGTGAAGGATCGAAATGGAACTGTTGAGCGACCGAACCAATTGGCCAACCGGCCCTGAAAGGTTGCTAGCGTTTTTCTGTGCGCGCAGCACCAAGAACTTGAGATACCGGTCTTCCCCCCGGGTCGAGGGAAGGTAGAAAAAATCAGGTGCTTGTTCGCGGAGATCGTTGTACTTGGAGTCGGCCACAACGCCGACAATTTCCATCGGAGGGCGATTTCCTTCCACGAATCGGAATCGTTTACCAAGGGGACTTTCCCCGCCGAAATAATGCCGCGCCATCGCGCGGTTGACGATGGCCGCCGATCCGGGTCCTGGAGCGTCATGGTCGGTGAAATCGCGTCCCGCAAGCAGCGGTATGCCCATGGTCTCGAAATATCCTGGGGTCACGGAATTGAATAACGCGTGCGACGTCTCGAGGGGCTCGGGCGGGCGGCCCTCAACCGCGAGGTTCACGCCCCGCAAAAATCCGCTGACGGGCGGAAACGACGCAAGCGCGGCGGATTGTACTCCAGGAAGATTTTTTGCCCGTTCAAAGAGTTGGCTGTAAAAACCGCGGATTTGCTCGGTGGTGATCGGGATGCCCCCAACATCAAAGCTGACTGCGAGCACGCGATCGCGATCGAATCCGACGTCCAGCGTTTCTAGGTTCACGAGGCTGTGCAGCAGCAAGGCAGCCGCTGCGAGCAGCGTGACGCAAAACGCCACCTGCGCGGTGATCATGGCCCGCGCGGCTCGCGATTTCGATTGCGACTGGCTCGATGCCGAAGATTGAACCTTGAGCTCGTGCGCCAGATCGGCGCGAGTGGAAAGGAGCGTCGGCATCAGCCCGCTCAACACTGTCGTAAGAGTCGCGATTCCCGCGGTAAACCACAGGACTCTGCCGTCGAGCCCCGCCTTGATCAGAACGGGATAATTGGCGGTCGTGAGAGACGCCGTCAGCAGGCGGTTTGCCCATAATGCCGCCAGCAGGGCGACTGCCGTTCCAGCGAGGGCAAGCAGCGCGGACTCGACGAGGAGCTGCCGTATTAGACGCGCCCGTCCAGACCCAAGCGCAAGCCGCACGGTTATTTCTCTTCGGCGCGCCATTCCGCGGGCCAATTGGAGGTTCGCGACATTGACGCACGCAACCAACAGAATGAGGCCCACGGCCATCAGGGCGATTCGGCCCGGCAGCGAATAGCGTCCACGAGTCTCTGAAAACCCGCGCGCCACTGGAGTGAGCACCAGCCTAGCCATAGCCTGTTGAATTTCGATTGCGGGTACCGTAGATGCGCGCTTCGCCTCCTCGAAAGGCGTTTGGAGCTCTGCAACCGCTTGATCAACCCCCATCCCTGGCTTCAAGCGGCCAATGATTTTGACCCACATATCCGCGACCGAGACGCGATGGTCGCGAAATGCGCTATGGCTGCGTAGTAGCGGGAACGCATGGATGGGCAGGTAGAAATCGGGCGGTTGATCTGGCTCAATTCCAGAAAAGTCCGGAGGCGTCACGCCGATGATCGTATAGGGGAGATCTTGGATCGAAAGCGTTTGACCGATGACTTTTTCATCCGCGTTAAACGCACGTCTCCAGTAGTCAAAGCTCAGAACTATAACGGGGGTACCGTATGGTCCTTCATCATCGCTGGGAGCAAGGAGATGGCCGAGAATTGGCCGTGCGCCGAGGACGGGGAAATACGTGCCGGTCACGAACTCTCCGTCCGCCGACGATCTAGCCCCATTCCGCACGACATCAAATCCTCCCATAAGGTTGTAGGCCATCACCCCGGAGAACACGCGGCTTTTGCTGTAGATGTCGTAGGCGGAGAATTCCGAGATGTTCTCCGATGCCAGACTGCCGACGCCATGGACAAGCATGAGCTGTTCGGGATTCTGGACCGGCAATTTGCGAAGCAGGAGGGGATCGAGGACGGAAAACACGGCCGTGTTTGTGCCAATCGCCAGCGCCAGAGTCGTTACGGCTGTCGCCGTGAACCCTGGATTCTTCCTTAGCATCCGCAAGCCGAACTTCACGTCTTGCCACAATGCTCCCATCGTGTACCTCAGAATCGCTGCTCCGCTAAACCGGAATTTCCATTCTTGAGTCCCTAGGCAGAAAGCATTGTACGCCTGTGCCTTGCGTTGGGACGATCTGGAGTGGTTTCTCATCCACGTCGTTCCCTTGGGGCTCCGCAGGTGTCAGATTACCCCTAATCCCAAGCCTCACAGCGGAATGCCTCTGCTCGCTGGTGCGCCTAGGCGACCCGCGAGTGGTTCCGTGCTTTCACTGTACGTTCCTTCTCGGCATGCCGTCCTCTACGGCCACGGGGAGTCCATCGGCTGCACTTACTCAGTCCTTCACCGATGACATGGGCCTTCGCCAAGGGCCTAACGGCTCGGCACTCCCAAGGTTGCCCATCATCCGCTTCAGACGGGCGGAGGGTTTTCGAGGCTTCACTGGTTCGCTTTCGCTACGGCCTGTCGAGTTGCTTGTCTCCCTGGCGGATCTGACCGGGGTTTTCCCAGCCAACGGAGACTTTTACCTCCGAACTTTCCAACGGGTCGGTCGTCATTCCCGCGGTCGGATATAACTACGGTGGCCACTGAGCAAGCTCCACCGATGGGACTTTCACCCATTAGAACGTCAGCTAGCATCGCTGCACAGGCCCATGCCTCTCATGGCAAGTTCACTCCCGCAGCGAAGCCGCAGTCAAGGGCGACCACAGGGAGTCGCGAGAGCGGGCCTGCCCCTTGACGGCGGCGAGAACGGAGGGAAATTTCGTTGGTCGTCAATCGCTCAGCGTTGGATCACGGACAGACCGGAGAATCTCTGGAAATCGCGAAAGTTCAGCGTCGCCACTTCGTAGCCGAGATGCAACGCTGTCGCGCCGATCAGCAGGTCCTCGAACGTGAACTGGATGCCCATTGCTTCCTGTTGGCCCTCGATGCACCCGTTAGTCGCGCGGATTCACTTGCCGCTTTGCTTGTCTAACTGAATCGCTGAAATAGCTCTCGTGCATTCGGTGTTATCATGCTCTTCCATGGGGATTCGAAATCTCGGAAAGTACCAGGAGCGCGGGCTTACGCAGATTGTCCTGTTACACCAACGCGAGAAATGCCCCAAGAGCGGGACCGAACCTGAGGATTATTGGGAAGACATCGTTGCACGTCGCGGGACGACTATCTGAAGGTTAGTGCACACGAAGCCTTGCGCTTTCTTCCCGCAAGTCACGCCTTTGATTTTGATGAGCAAGAAATATCTGCCCAAGAGTACGCGGAGCTTGCAAAACGTAAGATGCCAATCGACCCCTGACGTGCTCCGCATCGTGACGAACCTATTGGACGGCAATTCCTCGTGCGTTTCTGTACTCGTCGAGCCTGAAAGGAAGAATTGGTGAGGACGCTGCGACAATTTGTGACCGGAATCGAGGCGATTCCGACGAACACCTCATGGTACTTGGCTGACTTAGGAGAGGCGCGAGGAAAACAAGAGCTTTTTACAAACCAATCTCCTCAGACACTCAAAGCCCTGCGAGAACACGCTTTGATTGAAAGCGCGATTTCGTCAAACAGGATTGAGGGAGTGGTTGCAGATCAGACACGCGTTGGAACAATTGTATTCGGCCACAAGCAACTGCGCGACAGAGCTGAAGAGGAGATTCGCGGGTATCGAGATGCACTGAAACGGATTCACGAACAAGGTAAGCAACTATCCGTATCTGGGGACACGATTCGAGAACTTCACAGATTGACTCGGGGCGGAATTGGGGACGCGCGCCAATATAAGGAAAAAGACTCCGATATCATTGAGAAGTCGCCCGACGGAAGGCAAAGAGTCCGCTTCCAAACTGTTCCAGCGAGCGAAACTGCAACACAGATGCATGAATTGTTTTCGCTGTGGAACGATTGCCTTGAACAGCGCCGAATCCATCCCTTGATTCTCTTAGCTGGCATGAATTTGGATTTCCTATGTATCCACCCGTTCAGGGACGGAAATGGTCGATTCTCAAGATTGCTACTTCTCTTGCAGAGTTATCACATCGGTTTAGAAGTCGGACGCTATGTCAGCTTGGAGCGTGTGATTGAGGAGAACAAGGATCGGTACTATGAAACGCTGGAACAAAGTTCCCAGCGATGGCATGAGGACACTCACGATCCCTGGCCGTACATCAATTACATTCTCTTCATTTTAAAAAGTGCGTATCGAGAATTTGAGGAACGCGTTGGTCAACTAGGTTCGCCGAAAGGGGCGAAGGCAGAAATGGTCTTGGGAGCCATTCGCGCTCAACTCGGAGAATTTCGTCTAGCGGATATTGAGCGCGCGTGCCCCGGTGTTGGCCGCGAATGGATTCGGAAGCTGTTGGTCGATTTGAGAAGTTCGGGCGAGGTAACTTGCCGCGGCAAAGGACTTGCCGCGCGTTGGCGCAACGAGACGAGTAAGGGTAGGAACTCCAAGTGAGGGTATTAGTGGGGGTATCGTCTTCGCATTGAAAGACCGGGAACTATTCCCACGCAGGCGGGTTCCATGGCTTGCGATGGCTGAGAATTTCTTCAACATCTTCCGCGAAGTCTTGATCGAGGACCGGGGCTTTACCGGTTTCGTCTTCGTGCGCTTTGGCCAAGGCGATGGACTCCGAGATGCTGCGGCGCACCGGCTCGGCGGCACGAAGGACCGCCACGGGCCGCGCGCCATTCTCGATGATGACCTTCGCGCCCGCCCGCACGCGTGCCATCAGCGAAGCAAAGTCGCTCGCCGCTTCCGCCTCGGAGATGTGAATCACATTCTTTGCCATAGAGTGATTATTGGTGATTATATATCGCCGCTTTGTCAGCAATATCGGGTATTCGCTTCGGTGTGAGTTAGTGTTTTCAGGCCCTTTGAGGGCATAAAAAACAACATGCTTTACTGGAGGCGGATTCTGGCCGTAGTTTGCGGCTGTCAAGCTCCGAAGTGCATTTCAGCGCAGCCTAGAGGGGCGCGGAAGCGAGCACGGTTGGGGTATGCCGAGCGGAGCTGCACAAGCGGGCTTTACAGTGGGAGCGAACTACGGCCTATCTTGCGCCGAGTAAAGCATGTGGAGGGAGGAGATGAACTGTGTCGGCGCAGACATCCCAGCGATTACCGTAATTTAGCTATTAAAGGTAACACGCTTATGCTTTAATATGAGCTTGGCTTATTAAAGCGAGCTTGCATAGCAACCGTTGGCAGTCGAAAAACACTCAAGGCTCGGCACCTATGTCTCGACAACCACGGCGGGCGAGACGGTCAAAGCTTTTGTGCCTCAACCCTTGCCTCCAGACCCGCCTGTCGATCTAGGCGGGCTATACCAGCAGCTCGACCGGGCAAATCAGGCGCTTGGACACTTAGACGGGCTGACAACACTCCTGCCGGACACTCAGCTCTTCCTTTATCTGTATGTGCGCAAGGAAGCTCTTCTTTCATCACAGATCGAAGGCACCAAGTCTTCCTTCTCCGATTTGCTCCTATTCGAAAACGAAGCAGTGCCCGGCGTTCCCATCGATGATGTCGAGGAAGTCTCCAATTACGTCGCCGCAGTGCACCACGGTCTTCGTCGCATAAAAGGAGGGTTTCCGCTCTCGCTGCGCCTCATCCGGGAGATTCACGGAATTCTGCTACGAGGCGGACGTGGGGCGAACAAGACACCCGGCGAATTCCGCCACTCACAAAATTGGATTGGCGGTAGCCGACCGGGAAACGCTGCGTTTGTTCCGCCTCCACCGGAACGCATGATGGAGTGTTTGGACCGCTTCGAGCATTTTCTTCACGACGAAAAACACAAGCTGCCCGTGCTCGTCGAGGCCGGACTCATTCACGTCCAGTTCGAAACGATCCACCCCTTTCTCGATGGCAATGGTCGGCTGGGCCGACTGCTGATTACGTTGCTTCTCTGCGCCAAAGGCACTTTGCGTGAGCCGCTCCTCTATTTGAGTCTTTACTTCAAGGCTCACCGTCAACGCTACTACGATCTGCTTCAGCGAGTTCGTACCGAAGGTGTTTGGGAAGAATGGCTCAGCTTTTTTCTTGAGGGCACAGAAACTACCGCGCGCCAAGCAGCCAGCGCAGCCGTTCAGATTCTTCACCTCTTCGAAGCTGATCGGAAAAAGATCCAAACGTTGGGTCGCAAGACCGCATCGGCCCTGCTCGTCCATGAGTACATGCAAGGGCACCCGCTAATCAAGATTGGCCCGACGGCAAAGTCGCTCAAACTATCCATCCCCACCATCACGGGTGCTCTTGAAAACCTTGCAAAACTCAAAATCGCAAAAGAAATGACCGGCAAAAGGAGAGATCGCTTGTTTGCATATCCTCGTTATTTGCATATTCTGAGCGAAGGAACCGAGCCGCTGAAATAATTATTGATGTTAATCAGGAGCGTGACCCTTCAAAAGCAGTCAGGGTCAGTTGCGGTTCCAACGCGGATCGGCGCGACACGTCACGGGAGAGTTGCCCCGCAAGCTGGCCTTTGTCGTTTGTGTAGATTTGCGCATCATAGCGTCCGCGCGACACCGCCACATACGCCAAGCGGCGAATATCACGCGAGGCCGTCCTCGCCGTTCTCCGTATTCTTAATGGTGATATGTGCATTCGAAATGCGAGCGCCAATGGGGCTTGTAACTCTGCCAGACAAAGTCCGTTCGGACACTTGGGCATGCAGTTGAGCCCAGGCCGGAACACAAACCAGAAAAACTAGGAACGCCAGAAAGTAAAACCGCTTTTCGTTCCGACCTGCATCGAAAGGCACGGCTCGTCCCCTTACCCGGTCGCTTTCGCCAACCGGGGTCATTTCGTGAAGCACAGTTCGCCCGACCCTGCTCATCTTAAGGTTCTTGACCGGAGGCGCCTACTTAAGTTTTCCTGAACGAATCGTCAGGATGTCTGGCAGGCGCGCTCGCCGCGGACGAAACTCCTTGCCCTTGGCGTAAAACGAGAGCAGCGATATTGTGATTGAAGAATGAGCTAGGTCCGCGACCGTCCGCCCCGAAGCGAACACCTTGCGGTGACACGGTTCAGTCGGTTGGAGCCCTATCTATCAGAGTGGCAGTTTGCTGGAACTTAGTGATACTCAACGGTGCTGACAGCCCGTCATTTGGATTCTAAGGGACCCTTCGCCACGACTTATTGGACCCTGATCGGACCCGCGTTTTTGGTTTCACCTTTCCGCTCAGCGTACTGATAGAAGACGCTGGAATCAAAGGTATAATCCCATTCATGGGCGTCGCCAAAGCCCCTGGAATGGTACCTGACGAGCTGAAGCACGAGCCGCGCTCCAAGGGCATCATTACGGTGCGCAAGAAGAAGCCGAAGGAACTCGCCGTCATCACCGAATGCTGCAGCGGGTGCGCGGGTTCGCCCGCCTGCGTGGAATACTGTCCGGTGGAAGACTGCATGTTCTGGGTGCCGGACGAGGACTATCCGCCGTTCGGGCGCATCCAAATCGATCCGATTCTGTGCATCGGCTGCAAGAAGTGCGTCAGCAAAGGGCCGGACGACTGCTTCCTCGATGGCTGCCCGTGGGATGCCATCGTCATGGTGGATACCGCGGAAGTCGAGAAGGAAGTTGCCCCGATGGCTTACTGAAGTGCCATGGCAAGCGGGCGAGCTACAAGTCCTTTGCTCGATAGGTGAAGCTTGTCTCAGTACTCTTGGCCGATTCGACGGTGATTTCTTCCTCGAGTTCGCCCAAGCTTTCCTGCCAGACCTTCAGGTGGTAGTGACCTGCAGGAACGCCTTCAATGTGGAACTTGCCTCCCGCTCCTGAAGTCACGTAGTAGGGATTCTTTGCGACGACAACATATGAGTTCATCCACTTGTGCACGTCGCACCGAACTGCTACTCGGTCCGCACGCGCCAGCGTTATTTCCTGCGTGCCCGTACCCGGTGGCATGGCCTTGTTCATCTCCCGGTTCGCATAGGAAGTAACGTGGATGTTGTGCAAGCAAAGGTCAGTATTCCCCAACTTGAGGGCTCCACCCTTCATTATGAGGATATGCGGGACAAACGAACATTTTTTCTGATCGATCAGAGGGCTCGGGAAATCAAACCCCTTGCCGCTAGTTATGTCATCGATCCATACGACTGCGTCGGCGATTCCTCCCTCCTCGATCCTTACGGGATAAATCTCTTTCGTGGTTCCACAGACCGATGTGTCGCTGGTCACTGTGAACCGTTTCGGCAGTATTGGCTTTCCGCTATACAGGATCCGGCCGGAAATCGCTCCGGTGGTGGATTGCTCGATCGTGAGGACCACGTAGCCAGCGGGCGCGGACGACTGGGACTCGCTTGCCGACGCACTCTGCCGTTCAGGAGAGGCCGGATGCGCCGTCGATCGACTCCAGGCGATAGTACTTCCCAACAGGGCCAAAGCGCCTAGGCCGCTCCCGAGGCTCCGTCTCCGAAACTTATTATTCCTCGTCATCTCAGCCCTCCTCGCAGTCACATGTCTGCCCACAATTGGCCAAAGCGTCCCGCCATCCACCTTCATCTAGCTCCGAGTGCAACCGAAAGGCAGTGACCGGGGTCACGTCCCTATGTGATGGCCATCACGACAGAGCGCGCGTTAAAGGCTTGGGCCGCGGCGAAGGTCAAGAAGGCGGCGGCCCCTGCATAAACCGGTAAAACCGTGATGAACATTCTCTCAACCATGTTTACTGTACTGAGCTACGCCGACAAAATCGGTATGCGGGTGAACAAGGTCGGTTTCGCTGACCTGACGCTTGGTTCCACCCACCGTGAAACCCCTGTACCCTTCTTCACACGTGAGCAGGCAATGGACATCATTGCCACGGCCAAAGAGCCGTTCAAAACCATCTTCGCTATTGCCTGGTACACGGGTTTGCGTGCGGGTGAGCTACTTGCCTTAACCGTGAGCGACTTGGATTTTGACGAGCGCACTATCCGAGTGAACAAATCCACGGACGACAACACACGCGAAGTCCGCCAGCCAAAGACCAAGGCCTCGGTCGGTCTGTTACCCATGCCGACCATGTTGGCCGAAATGCTCCGCAATTACCTAATGCACTGGACACCGAACGCCACTTGGGTATCCTGTTCCCTGCTCCACGTAAAAAGGGTTATGCACGGTCCAGGGAAAACGTGGTCAAGGTGGGGTTGAAGCCGGTGCTCCGCAAACTGGGTATACCTACGGCAAACACTGGGTTACACGCATTTAGGCACGGTCTGGCCAGCGAACTTGTGGACGCCAGCGTACCTCTTACCGTGTTGCAGAACCAGTTGCGCCACGCCGACGTGAAAACCACGCTCAAGATATACGCGCACGTGATACCACAGAGCCAGCGAGACGCCATGGAAAACCTTGGCGGCCAATCATTACGTTCAAACGTTACCTTACCTTTCAAACGGGCCAAATGATTCACAGTAAAGCAGTTGGCGGAAGCGTGTGGGAGTCGAACCCACCATTCGACCCGCGAAGGACCGAATCGCCAGCTTTGAAGGCCGGGGAGATCACCGGACCCCTTTCGCCTCCGAGTACGGAGTCTATCATGCGACGTGCACTTGATTGGACACGCGAGGATCACGATGCCTCGCCCATTTGTATTTTTTACCATGCTCTGGGACCAGCACGGGCAGCCCTGTTGCGCAAGATGCAGGCCGAAATTCAGCCGCCTGGCATGGGGCCAGAAACATTGCGTTCGTTTCTAGCTCAGATGCGCCCCGCCGATTTCGGTTTCAGCGACGCCGAAGACGAGGTGCTGAATCGCTTTTCAGGTCAGGCTGCTGACCGAGGGTTCCGGAACCCAGATTTTCAGCACCACATTCACTCAATGGGCGGCGCGCGAGGCATCGCGGCGCGGTGCAACCACTCACACTATGTTGGTTCGCTTCGCGCCGCGCCAACGACAAAGATCGATGAACGAACTGCTGTCTGGACACCTAGGCGATGAAGAACTCGATCCCGCGGGTTCGCTGATCGATGCTATATGGGGCCTACTATAGCTGGCTGAACCAGCAGCGATTGCCCGGGGCGGAGCAGTCTTCCTTTCTGGTTTGGTTTGAAAACCATAATGAGGCACTGGCCATTGGGCCCTCGATACCGCGCGGAACAGAATCGACAACAGCAGCGGACCTCCGAGAATTGCTTGCCTGGATGACATGAGTATTTGCGAGGGACTTACCGCGCGGACTGAGCTCAATTGCGCTGGGAAACCAGCGTCGCGGCTTGGTTGGTGCGAATGAGGGCTGCGACCAGGTCATAGAGCGCGGGACTCGTGCAAACTTCGTAGAATGGGTGTTCTGTACGTCGGCCAACTTTTCCATCCGGAAGCAATTGGCGCGCAGAAGCCTTGCGAAGGACCAGGAGTTCCACGGATTCACCGAGCGGGACTTCGCCATAAAAGAGCGTGACGACTTGCTTGCCCCATGGCATGTCGAGTTTTGTTTCGACAGTGTCGAGGGAGATTTCCTCGGAAAGCTTTTTGAAGCCCTCCTCGTTGAGCTCAATGCCGTTCATGTTGTAGCGGACAAGGAATTCGTCC
>Ga0209577_10004582_pt1 | contig 12979 bp, 13 predicted proteins | sample GraSoiAngelo_109_FD_185874 | JGI IMG/M metagenome (GOLD analysis project Ga0209577, IMG submission 185874) | Grasslands soil microbial communities from the Angelo Coastal Reserve, California, USA - 14_0903_12_20cm (SPAdes) (version 2) | ecosystem: Environmental > Terrestrial > Soil > Grasslands... | reverse complement strand
TGGGCGGCCGTGAGTTATCAGACTTTGAGACATTGATTCGACACTACGCCGATGAGATTGTGCAGAAATGGATAGACTACTTCATCCTTCATCAGCCGGTTCAATCGCAACGCATCACGACGAGGATCAAGTGACGCCAGTCGAAACGGCGGTACTGGAAATCACGAGTGTCGAGCGTTTATCGGGCTACACATTGAAGCTCGAGTTCAGCGACGGCACGGAACGTCTGATTGATTTCGAGCCTTTCTTGAAGGCGTCGAGAAATCCTGCGATTCGTGGCTATCTAAATCCCGAAAAGTTTTCGCATTTCCGACTCGAGTACGGAGATTTGGTATGGGATGATTACGATCTCTGTTTTCCGATGGCCGATCTCTATGAAGGGCAAATCTAATATCTAAGTAATGATTCCTGAAATCGGACAATTCGCATTGATTCTGGCGCTCATGCTCGCGTTAACGCTGGCGGTGCTGCCGCAAATCGGAGCGTCGCGCGGCATTTCACAACTGGTGGCGATGGCGCGGCCAACGGCGCAGGCACAGTTCATCTTCGTGGCAATTGCTTTCTCCTGTCTCGCGTATTCATTCATCAACAACGACTTTTCCGTGCTGAACGTGGCAACGAATTCCAATTCGCAACTTCCTCTGCAATATCGGTTGGCGGCAACTTGGGGTTCGCACGAAGGATCGCTGTTGCTCTGGACTTTTATGCTGACGATTTGGATGGTTGCGGTGACGTTGTTCAGCAATCACCTTCCCGACGAGATGGTCGCGCGGGTTCTCGGCGTTATGGCAACGATCAGTGTGGGATTTTTGCTGTTCATGCTGTTAACTTCGAACCCGTTTGAGCGTCTGTTTCCCGTGCCCCCCGACGGTCGCGACTTGAATCCGTTGCTGCAAGATCCGGCGATGGTCGCGCATCCGCCGATGCTCTACATGGGTTACGTAGGTTTCTCGGTCGCATTCGCGTTTGCGATCTCCGCGTTGATTGGCGGCAAATTGGACGCGACGTGGGCGCGCTGGTCGCGGCCATGGACCACAGTTGCGTGGATGTTTCTGACTTGCGGGATCGCGCTTGGCAGTTTCTGGGCTTACTACGAACTTGGCTGGGGCGGCTGGTGGTTCTGGGATCCGGTCGAGAATGCTTCGTTCATGCCCTGGCTGGTCGGCACGGCGCTAATTCATTCATTAGCGGTTACTGAAAAGCGTGGCGGGTTCAAGAGTTGGACCGTGCTATTGGCGATTACGGCGTTTTCTCTGAGTCTGCTCGGTACATTTCTGGTTCGCTCGGGAGTTCTGACTTCGGTTCATGCCTTCGCGAATGATCCGAAGCGTGGCACCTTCATCCTCGGATTTCTGACTCTGGTAATCGGCGGTTCACTCGCTCTATACGCCTGGCGCGCGAGACAAGTTGGGCTCGGATCAAAGTTCGAAGTCCTTTCGCGCGAATCCTTGTTGCTAACGAACAATGTCGTTCTTATCGTGGCCGCCGGATCCGTCTTGTTGGGGACACTCTATCCACTATTCGTCGATGCACTGAATCTCGGCAAGCTTTCCGTAGGGCCGCCGTATTTCAACACGGTGTTTGTGCCGCTGATGGCGCCGGCGATGTTCCTGATGGGGGTTGGGCCAATCGCGCGTTGGAAGCAGGCGAAAGTGCCGGAACTCGCCGTCCGCTTGCGCTGGGCCTTTGCGCTGAGTTTGGTTATGGCGATTCTGCTGCCGTTCGTTATCGGCGGATGGCAATGGCGCGCAAGCCTGGGACTGATGCTCGCTTTCTGGATCACCTTCACAGCGCTTCAGAACGTCTGGAGCCGAGTTCGCGGTGGCTCCCGCGAATTGGGTTTTGTGGGCCGGCTCAGAGCACCTTCACGCGCTTACTACGGCATGCAATTGGCCCACGTCGGCGTGGCGGTTTTCATCGCCGGAATTACCGTCGTGACGAGCTACCAAAATGAGAAAGACGTGAAGATGAACATCGGCGACACGGTCAGCGTCGGGGGTTATGACTTTCGTCTGAACAACCTCGCACAGGTTTCCGGTCCAAATTACCAGGCGGTGCGCGCGGACATCGAGGTGACGAAGAACGGCGCATCCGTCGCCCTGATGCATCCCGAAAAGCGCTCCTTCACCGCTTCACATAATGTTACGTCCGAGACGGCAATCGATCGCAGCATCTTTCGCGATCTCTATTTGGCGCTCGGAGACGAGGTCGAGGGGGGCGCATGGACAGTGCGCGTGTATCACAAGCCACTGGTGAATTGGATTTGGGGCGGAGCACTGCTGATGGCGCTCGGCGGCGCATTCGCCATCAGCGATCGGCGCTACGCCTTGGCGGCCCGAAAGAGCGTAGAAGAAATCAAAGCAGCGAAATCCAAAGACATTCCCGCCACCGCCACAGCGGCTTCCGCTGTCAAGTAAAGTCATGAAACGCATTCTATTGCTGCCACTCGGCCTGTTCATTGCCCTGGTTGGTTTTTTGCTGGTTGGGTTGCATCGCGATCCGCACGAGGTGCCGTCGCCGCTGATTAATAAGCCAGCCCCGCCTTTCCAATTGCCGCAGCTTCACGAGGCAGCGAAAACATTTAGTGCTCAGGACATGCGCGGAAAAGTTTGGTTACTTAATTTCTGGGGAACCTGGTGCATAGCCTGCCGCGAAGAGCATCCGCTGCTTATTGAATACGCAAAGTCGAACGCCGTTCCAATTTATGGAATTGATTATAAGTACGCGAACGACAACGGCGACGAGCGTGCCGCGGCTGCGCAATTCTTGGCCGAAGTCGGCAATCCATACACGCTTACTGTTTACGATGCTGACGGGCGCATCTCGATCGATTATGGAGTCTACGGCGCGCCAGAAAGTTTTTTGATTGACAAGAACGGCGTTATTCGGTTCAAACAGATCGGACCGATTACCGAAGATGTTTGGAACAACAGGATTCTGCCGCTGGCGAAACAATTGAATCAATGAAGAGAATTGTTTTTTTGATTTCACTCGTAATTTGTTTTGCCTCGGTGGCGTTGGCGAAGGAGGCGAAGCCAGCCGAAGACCCGCAAATCGAACAGCGCATGAGAGCTTTGACTGAACAATTGCGTTGCCTGGTTTGTCAAAACGAAACGCTCGCCGACTCGCGCGCCGATTTGGCGGAGGACTTGCGCAAAGAGATTCGCGAGCAGATGAAAGCGGGTAAAAGCGATCAAGAGATCATTGCCTTTCTGACGCAGCGCTATGGCGACTTCGTCTTATATAAGCCGCCCGTGAAATCGACGACCTACCTGCTCTGGTTCGGGCCGTTCGTGTTGCTGTTTGCCGGAACCGGTGTGCTTTATCGTTATCTGAAGAAGCGGCGCGAATTGATTGACGACCAGCCGCTCACCGCCGATGAGCGAACGCGCGCGGAAGAAATTCTGCGCCAGGCGTAGCGCAAGTTGTTAACTTGCGCTTGATCATTACGAACCGTTTTTGAAAGAAAACCATCGCAAGCTGACAGCTTGCGTTACAACTGACATGTTAACTTTTGGAATCATCGCGGCTCTGTTTGTGCTTCTGATGTTCTGGTTTGTGCTGCCGCCGCTCCTTCAGAGACCAGACGCGAAGAAGACCGACGCCAACGCGTCGGCGAACGTTATTATCTATCAGGACCAACTCGAAGAGTTGGAAGCCGATCTGAAGACGGGCCTGATCGCCGAAGATCAATACCAACAGGAGAAAGAATCAATCGAACGAAGGCTGCTCGAAGACGTAAGAGGCAGAGCACCGCTTGCGGCTCGAGTCCCTTCGACGCGCACGTCCGTAATCGTCTATGCCCTGTCGGTGTTTATTCCGGTTGCCGCAGTTGCGTTTTATCTATTCGTCGGTAATCCGAAGGCTCTGTCATCGGCGCCCGCGCCAACGGGACCGCCCTCTGCGACAGGGTCAATGTCGCCACAGCAAATTGCTGCGAACGTCGATAAGCTCGCCGAGCGACTAAAGCAGAATCCAAACGATTCGCAAGGATGGCTCATGTTGGCGCGAAGCTACCTGATGCTTGAACGCTACTCGGAAGCTGCCAAGGCCTATCAGCGGGCGACCACGCTCAATGCGAATGACGCGGGCCTGTGGGCTGACTATGCGGAAGCTCTGGCGATGGCTAACGGTCAGAATCTCGGGGGCCAGCCCACCGAAGCCCTCAATCGCGCGCTGCAAATAGATCCGGTGAATCAAAAAGCTCTTGACCTCGCGGGCAGCGCAGCCTTTCAAGCAGGCGATTATCAAAAAGCTATCAGCTACTGGCAGCAATTACTCAAACAATTGCCGGCCGGTTCCGAAGAGCTGCGAACGATCTCGGATCAGATTGCCAAGGCCAAAGAGTTGGCTGGCGGCAAGGGTTCGCGCTAAACTCGGTGTCCGACAAACTTTAATTTGTCGCTAACTTCAAATGGCTAATGCTTTGGAAGAAACGACAAACTGAAGTTTGTCGGACAAAACGTGAGGTGCAAATTATGCCGGACAGAAAATCAATCGATTGCCGTGACTACCCGAGCGAGAGTGGCTGCACGCTGAAACTCGAAGGCGCGGAAGATGAAGTGCTGGACGAGGCAGTTAATCACGCGATCACTCGCCATGGCCACACGGACACGCCCGAGTTGCGCGAACAGATTCGCACCTTGCTGAAGCCGGCTGAATAATGTGGAGTGCCCCGGCAGAGCGCAGTGGCGACCGTGCTCTGGTTGTTCGATAAACTTCAGTCTGTCGTCAGTTAAGTGACCGTCGGCAACGGCAAACTAAAGTTTGGTCGGACATAAGAATCCTAAAGCGCCGTCGCCGCGGCGCTCTGCCGGCGCATTCCAAACTTTATTCGCCAGAAATAGATGACCAGAGAAAATCTGCTTTTTGCTATTATCGGCATCCTGCTGGGCTTTATCGTCGGTTTCCTGCTGGCGAATTCAATTAATCAACGCGACTTCGCGGCTCGTCTTGGTTCTGCCACGGGACAACAGAGTCAGAATCTTCCACCCAACCACCCACCTGTCGGAGGAGATCAGGGTACGGATCCCCAGCAGGTCTTTAGTCAAGTCCAAGCCGCAATGAAGCAGGCCCACGAGCAGCCTAATAATTTCGAGGCCCAGCTCACCGCCGCCAAACTCGAATATCAAATCCAACGATTCGATCAAGCGGTCGAGTATCTTTTGGCTGCCAATAAACTTAAACCCACTGACTTCGACGTGCTGGCAATGTTGGGCGTGGCCAACCTGGATGGCGGCCATTTTGACGCCGCCGAAAAGTGGTATCGCGCAGCGCTGCAAAAGAAGCCTGACGATATGCCGAGCCTCGACGGTCTTTGCGCCGCGCTACTGAGCAAAGGCGACGTCAAGGGCGCCGAAGAAGCCATCAACAAACTCGCGAAGATCGATCCAACGAACCAGGACTTGCCGCAGTTTCGCAACAAACTCGCGGAATTGAAATCATCGAAAACGAAATAGACACGATTAATAGTGAAAAGGCCAAGCGCGTATAAAGCAATTCTTCTCGGCGGTTTAATCGCCGGAATCTTGGATATAACCTTCGCCTTCATCTTCTACTACGCCCTGCGCGGAAGCACGCCCATTAGAATTCTGCAATCCGTCGCCAGTGGCGCACTGGGCGCCAAGGCGTTTGCCGGTGGAGCAAAGACGGCCGCGCTCGGGGCCTTCTTTCACTTCCTCATTGCCATTACCGCGGCGGCCGTCTACTACGTAGCGAGTCGTCCCCTGCGGTTTCTTGTACGCCAGCCTTTCATTTGGGGTGTGATTTACGGCGTTGCGATTTATCTCTTCATGAACTTCGTCGTCATCCCGCTCTCAGCCTTGCCGGCGAAACCGTCATATCCACTTCGCGTCTTGATTCCCGGCTTGCTCATCCATATGTTCGGCATTGGGTTGCCGATTGCGCTGGTCACGCGGAGGTACGCGAAGTAAGCATCGAGCCGCTTCATGCAGATGAACGAAATCATTTTAGAGACCGAACGTCTTCGCCTGCGCTGGTTCCGCGAAGATGATTTCGATCAATTCTGTAAGATTTGTTCGGACCCAGAGGTAATGCATTTTCTCGGCGACGGCAAAACGATGACACCGATGTATGTCTGGCGCCAGATGGCTACGTTCATGGGTCACTGGTATTTTCGCGGTTATGGCATCTGGGCCGTCGAAGAAAAGCAAACTGGCAAGCTCGTCGGAAGGATTGGATTCATGAATCCGGCTGGATGGCCGGGATTTGAGCTTGGTTGGGTGCTGGGCCGTGAAAGTTGGGGAAAGGGCTACGCAACTGAAGGCGCGCGCCGCGCATTGGAATATGCGTTCACTGAGATGGGCCGCCATCATGTGATTAGCCTGATCGCTACCGATAACTACGCTTCGATCAAAGTGGCCGAACGTCTGGGTGAAAAGGTTGAAGGAAAAACCGAGTTTCTTGGCAGAGAAGTTTTCATCTACGGCATCAGCAACAATTCTTAGGCTCAAACTTTATGGCGATCCCAATCATGTGCCATCTCTTGCAGCCTAAACATTTCTCGTAACACTTCCCCTCAGATTAAGGTCGAAAAGAGCCGATATCATAGACACTCGCTAAGGTTCAATCGCCATCCTGGTCACCACTGACATCGGTACGCGCTCGATGCGGCCAGTCTTCAGAACGATCACGATGATGTTGCCTTCCACCACGACGCGGCGCACTGTGGACATGGGACGATCGATTTTGGTTCCGTCCTTCTGTTCGATGACCAGGCGCACCTCTATTGGGGGCGGAGTGACTTCTTGAGACGGCTTCTCGGGTGTTGGAGTCGTCTTAGAAACTCCAGCGCGAGACTTCCCTCGCCCCGGGGTTTCTTTCTTAACCGCTTCGGATTCTTTCGTCGTCGGCTTTGTTTCACTCTTATTGGGAGAAATCTCTGCCGACTCCTTCGGTTGGGCCGCAGGCTTCGATCGCGCAGGTGCGCGACGACGCGTATTGCGCGGAGTTGATTTAGCGGTTGTCTTGGCAGTAGTGGACTTCGAAGCTTCTGGTTTCTTGGCAGTTTCCGATGCAGTCGACGGCTTTTCCGCAGGCTCCGATCCGGTCGCTACCGCTCGCGGTTCTGAAACGGGCGCCAGGGTGGATTCGGCCTTCGTGATCTTTTCCGCCGGAGGCTCAGCGATCGTAGCGCCGACCGAAGAAACTCGTTTTGTTCCCCGACTCGAACGCGGACTTTCTGCGGTCGATTCAGTGGCTTCGGCAACCGGAATACCGCCGCTAAATGGTTCGAAGCTTCCCCTAAAGCGAATGTGATATGAGCCCGCTTCGTCGTTTGGCGTGCGCGCTTCGACTCGCACAATCAATATTTGGTGGATGCGTAGAAAGATGCTCTTGGTAACTTCCGGCATCTTCGTGTTCGCGTACATGGTCGTCTTCATCAAGGGACGTAACGTTACGGCCGTGAACACATCGATGTCGCCGTTCAGGTTCTCGCTGTCCATCGTGACGATCAGATCGCCGGGATTAGCTTCGAACGCATAGAAGTGACGCGTCACGCGAGCATCGCCGAGGTCCAACGCTGCGATCGTGCCGTTGACTTCGTTGGCCAGAACTGGAGTGGGCAAGCTTTGATCGGGAGACTGAGCAAAACCGGTCGAGGCGACCACACACAAAACTGTAACTATCAGGATGAAGAAAAAACCATTCATGCGGAACTTCACGATGTTACCACCAGAAAGACGAGCCTTCGATGACAGTTAGAGTATCAGATCTGTCCGCAGGATCGAACTTAAAGACCAGCGGCGCAAACTTCGCTCACCATCGCTGAACCAACAACTAAGAAACTGGATCTCGCCAACAAAGAAACTACTTAGTCCGCGAATGAGTTAAAATCTCGCTCATGGATGAATATCTGGATTTAACAAACTGGGCACGGCGGGATTTGTTTGAATTCTTCATCGGTTATACAAATCCCTATTTCAATGTATGCACGCGAGTCGAGGTTACGAAACTCGTAGCTCTCGTACGCGATCGGGCCGGCGTTAGGATTTCGTTGGCCCTCCATTATTTTGCTCTTCGGGTCGCAAACGAAATCGAGCCGTTTCGCTACCGGCTAAAGGATGAAAAGGTATTTGTCTATGACGTGGTAAACGGTGGCACCACGGTGTTGCTGCCCAATGAGAGCTTCGCCTACGCGTATTTTGATTACCAGCGCGACTTCGAAAAGTTCCTCTCTGATATGGGCAAGGCGGTGGATGACGTGCGAACCGGAAGCGGACCTTTGAAGCCGACTATGCGTGATGACGTGATCTACCACACGACGCTGCCGTGGATTTCTTTCACCAGCTTCGCGCACGCACGGACTAAGGGCCGCGGAGATTCGATTCCGAGAATTGTTTTCGGCAAGTTCACCAAAGAGAACGAACGCATAATGCTGCCCATTTCGGTTGAGGTCCATCACGCTCTTATGGACGGCCTGCACGTCGGGCGGTACTTGAGCCGGCTGGAAGATGCACTGGCGGAGCCTGAGTGTTTCTTGAAGGAATAGAATTTTGAGGCTCTGGATCGGAGGTGTCCAGAAACCAGCGGGTCTGTTTCATCGCCAAAATAATTGACAGCCGCAAGGCGTGATAACTAATATGCGTCGACCGAGAAGTTGTAAGACCGTGAAGCAGAAGAACAGGAGAAAAATAATGGATAGCGTCACGTTTAGTTTCAGCTCCGAATGGCTGAAGTCTCTTGGGATTGGTTTACTCGTTATTCTGGCCATGGCGTTACCGGCTCTTTCCCAAACCCAAATAACCACCGGAACAATTCAAGGCACCGTCACTGATGCCAATGGCGCAATCGTTCCCGGAGCCAGCGTAGAGATCAGGAATCTCGATACGAATCTTTCGCGGACTCTGACGACGGACGAAGGCGGTCGCTTTGTCGCTTTGGCACTGCCGCCTGGGCCGTATTCGGTTACGGTTTCGAAACAGGGTTTTGCTACCGCGGTGGCGGAAAGACTTGATCTAACCGTCGGCCAAGCTCTCAATCTTCCTGTGGCGATGAAAATATCCCAGGTTCAGGAGCGGGTCACGATCACTGCCACGCCCACTGTCGATACTGTGAAGACCGAGGCCAGCACGACTCTGAACGAGACTACCGTAAATGCAACACCGATTCTGGGAAGAAAGTTTGAGGACTTGCTGACCCTAACCCCCGGCGTCAGCATCGTCCAGGGTCCGGATGGAGATGAAATCACGTTTGCCGGACAGCGCGGCGTCTTCAACAACGTCAGCCTGGACGGCGGTGATTACAACAACGGATTTTTCGGCGAGCAACTGGGCGGACAACGAGCTGCCATCGACATTCCTCTCGATGCGGTCAAAGAGTTCCAGGTAGTAGCAACCGGCGCCACCGCGGAATTTGGCCGGACCGCCGCCGGCATCATCAACGTTATACCTAAGTCCGGCACCAATGAAGTCCACGGAAGCGTCTTTTACTTCCAACGCCTCGAAGGCCTGTCTTCCAATACTTCGGACGGCAAGCCGCTCAAGGATTTTCGCCGCGAGCAGTTTGGCGGCTCAGTCGGCGGTCCAATTCGCAGAGACAAAGCTTTCTTTTTCACTTCATTCGAAGGCATTCGCGAGAATCTGACGCGCGCAAACCTCAGCGATCCGATCGGCACGCCTTGCTCAGTCACAACGCCGACCATCAACGCCAATGAAGCGCTAATCAATTCCAGCGCCGATTGCCAACGACTGGCGTTGATTAATTTTATTAAGACTACGAGGAATCAGGACGAAGGTCTGCCGGTAAAGCATCCGATCCGAAACTATGCTTTTCTGCTGAAGACTGATTTCAACATAACCAAGTCCAATCAGTTGGGTATCTCTTACAACTTCGATTATTCGAAGAACACCAACCAGACGTTCGATGTAGCCACCTACGGCAACTCGGCAAACGGCATCGAGGGCCCGTCGAAAATCAACAACTTTAACGTTAACCTCTTTTCGACGCTCTCTCCGACGATGCTGAACGAAGCGCACTTCTCGTACACACGTGAGCTGCGTCCGCGTTCGGCCGTTACCTCGAACGTGCCGGCAGACACGGCGATGGGTTTCGCAACAACCTTCCGGTTTGGCAATCCGTTCTTCCTGGAACCGACGATTGATGAACTCATCTGGCGCACCGACGCCAAGGATAATGTTTCAATTATTCACGGCAGTCATACGATCAAATTCGGCGGTGAATGGCTGCACACTCTGAACGACCAGGTCTTTCGCGGTTTCTTCACTGGCCGATATATTTTCGATGGTGTTACCGGATTCCTTCGCTATGCTTCGCCGGCCGCTCCCGGTGGTTTTGGGCCGAGAACATTAGAGTGCGCCAACGCAGCCGGAGCAGTTGTCTGGGTCACTTCGCCGACGTCCTGCCCGGCCTCAAACCCGAACCTCGTGGGTCCTTTGCTTCTCTATTTGCAGAATGGCATCTCGACTGGGATTTCAGGCGTTCCTCCGCCGGGCAAGTCAACGATAACGAATCAGGACTACGGACTGTTTGCTCAGGACAAGTGGCAGGTAAGACCGAACTTTACTCTGAACTATGGACTGCGATGGGAAGCCCAAATATTTCCCAAGCCTGTTATTCCGCCGTCGCAAACGGCCTACGCATCGCTCTTGAGCAATCCACGTTTTCCATCTGATGGCACGCTCCACAGTCCCAAGAAAGAATTTCAGCCGCGGGTTGGCTTCGCCTGGGATATCTCGAATAAGGGCAAATCGGTATTGCGGGCAAGCTATGGCATTTTCTATGGGCGGCAAAATATGTTGTCGCAGGTTGGTTCAATCACCGACAATGGCGCGCAGCAGTTTGGAATCGTTTGCGCCAGCTCCTTCGCCTTCACTTGTTTCGGAGCTTCCACCCAGCCGCCGACTTGGCCCAACATTGTCCCGGTGGCCGCGGGCGGCGGCATTCCATTCGGCGCCAGCGTGCGCGTGTTCAGTAAGAACTATGCTAATCCGAGAATTTACACGGCGAACTTTGGTTTCGAGCACGAGGTTGCGACTGACTTTTCTGTCTACTTCGATTTTACCCATTCGAAGGGAGTCCATCTTACACGCTTCCTGAACTTTGCGCGCACCGGATTGTTTCCAACGCTCGGCGACGTCTTCGTTACCAGCGCTGTAGGCAAATCGCTCTACAACGGCTTCACCGCGGGCGCGCGCAAGCGCATGAGCAGGCATTATCAATTCGAAGTGAACTATGTCCTCTCGAAGGACAAGGACGACGACTCCAATGAGCGCGATCCGTTTACCGACAGATCGTTTGATATCAACAACCTCAGCCTCGACTACGCTCTCTCTGACCGCGACATCCGTCACAAGTTTAACTTTTACATGTACTCAGAGCTGCCCTGGGGATTTCAATTCGTTCCGCGCGTTCAGGCGCGTTCGGCACAGCCAATAACACCGGCCGTTCGCACCGCGACCAACCGCAACACTCTGCGCAAAGACAATAAGTACTTTTCGTTCGATTGGCGATTAGCGCGTCCATTCAAGTTTGGTGAGCGTTACGAGTTGATCCCAACTATTGAAATGTTCAATACCTTCAACAACGCGAACAACATCAATCCGCTCAGCACGCCCGGACTTTTCAACTTTGACGGTTTTCTCCGGCAGGGCGTAGGCGATCCCCGGCAGGTCCAGTTAGCCGTAAAGTTTACGTTCTAGCTTTGGCGGTTCGAGTGATGAACAGGAGGCGCGGAGCATGATATTCTTCGCGCCTCTCCTGTTTTCTGTGCCAACGCCGGAATTCTTGACTGAGGTTGAAGCATAATGAGTTGTATAAAAGCTACAGAATCTTACGAGACTTGGTTGGCCCAGCGTACACGGACTATTAAAGCTGACCTGCTGCTTAAACATCAGCAGATGTCGGCCGACATCTTCTCGTTCATGCGGGCAACTTTTTATCGTTGGCTCGAACTATGGAAGGAAACCTGCGCAGATCTTGCGAATGCTCCCGTCATCCTAGCAGTTGGTGATCTCCATGTGGAAAACTTCGGCACCTGGCGCGATCAGGAAGGACGATTGGTTTGGGGCGTCAATGATTTCGATGAAGCTTTCGATCTGCCTTATACGAATGACCTGGTACGCTTGGCATTGAGCGCCCATCTGGCGATCTCTGCGAACCATCTTACTCTTCGGCCCGCCGACGCGTGCGAAGCGATTCTGAAAGGTTACGCTAAAGGGTTGAAACAGGGCGGCAGCCCGTTTGTATTGGCGGAACGGCACGAGTGGCTGCGGACGACCGTTACGAGCGAGCTCCGCGATCCGGTCAAGTTCTGGGAGAAGCTAAATAAGCTTCCGACGATCAAGGCCCGATTTCCGGGCAAAGCGGCGAAAGCTCTGGCTAGCGCGCTGCCCGTTAACAAGTTACCTTACCGTGTGGTCCATCGCATTGCGGGTCTGGGGAGTCTGGGCCGGCAGCGCTTTGTTGCGTTGGCGGAATGGCACGGTGGCCAGATCGCGCGCGAGGCAAAGGCATTGGTTCCGTCCGCGTACGTGTGGGTTAGCGGAGAGAAAGATGATCGCTCTCAATACGACAGGATAGTTAAGCAGGCGATCAGATGTCCTGATCCCTTTCTAGACTTGCGAAAAGGCTGGATCGTGCGCCGACTGGCGCCGGATTGCAGCCGGGTTGAACTAGAAATGCTGCCAAAGGGTCACGACGAATACAAATTGCTGGAAGCAATGGGCCGAGAGACAGCAAATGTTCATCTGGGCAGTAAGCGCGCGATTCAAAGAGTCAACCGCGATTTGAGCAAAAGAACTGGCGGTTGGTTGCACGCCGCGGCGAAGGCGATGGTCCGCACAACGACTAAGGACTGGCAGAGCTGGTGTGCGCCGGAACGATGAATGTTCACTCGAAATGAAAAGTCCGAGGTGATCGAGCTCGTATTCATCGCTCATGTAACTCAGGAATTGACTCGGCATTAAGAGGTTAAGAGCAAATGTTGGACGTTCTCTGG
>Ga0209577_10004579_pt1 | contig 12982 bp, 10 predicted proteins | sample GraSoiAngelo_109_FD_185874 | JGI IMG/M metagenome (GOLD analysis project Ga0209577, IMG submission 185874) | Grasslands soil microbial communities from the Angelo Coastal Reserve, California, USA - 14_0903_12_20cm (SPAdes) (version 2) | ecosystem: Environmental > Terrestrial > Soil > Grasslands... | reverse complement strand
GCGGCGGCGCGTGGTGTCTGCGATGGCCTGCAAGATGCGATTTAAGGATTGATCTGGTTCGCCCATATCCTCAGCAATAAACTTAGAATCGATGGTTGTCAATATGGCAAGACGCCTAAAAAACTGACTGACCGCGAAGGATTAAGGGATCGCTAGGGACGAAAAAGAAAATTCGTCAACTAGTCTCTCTGAAGTTCTTTGGAGGATTCTTATTTCTTCAAGATGGGATTGTATCCATCGCTGATCAGCTTGCTGCGGGTTGCTTCCGCGTCTTTGATGTCGGCGAATGGGCCGACTTGCACGTGAATGAATTTGTCGGTGGGCGAGTTGGAGGCTGAAAATGCCTGATACTGTTTATTCTTTAACGCACTCACCAGAGCTTCAGCATCTCCCTGCGTGCTGACGGCGGCCACCTGGACGTAATAGGCGTGCAGAGGCGGCGGTACTATGGGATCGGAAGCGGAGGATGGGGTGGAATTCTCCGTTGCAGTGCTGCCGCCGGTGTCCTGAGATTCCTTTGTTGCCAAGGTTGCGTCTGTTTGTTTTTGATCCACCGGTTTGTAGAGCGCCGCTTGATCGGCAGACGAATTCGGGGATGTCGTTGATTTGCTTACGGAGGGCCGTACGGCTGCATTGGTTGTAGCGGACGAGGCGATCGCAGCCAGCGTCGTCGAACCTGTGGCATTTCGTCCTAGGGAAAAGCCGAGTCCAAAGAACACGGCGCAGACCGCCACTAACCCGAAAAACAGCACCAACATTTTCCCCGTTCCCAAAGTGATTTCTGTGTCTTCTGAATGTGCCATGTTTTAGCTCCGCAGTTTTCACTTTTGAGTGAATTAAGCTGGTATCAACTCCTCGATCCACCAGGTGTCTCTGTCCCGTCCGGCTTGCCCAGCATTTTTTGCAATCCTGAAAAGAAATCCACTGGGACGGGGAAGACCACGGTCGTATTCTTCTCTACCCCGATTTCGGTCAACGTCTGCAAATAGCGAAGCTGCACACTGACCGGTTCTGTCGCCAGCAATTTGGCAGCATCCACCAGGCGTTGGGCGGCTGCGAATTCACCTTCGGCGTGAATGATTTTCGAACGCTTCTCGCGTTCGGCTTCCGCCTGCTTTGCCATGGCTCGCAGCATGGACTCGGGCATGTCTACCTGCTTAACCTCGACATTCGCTACTTTCACGCCCCAGGGCGCGGTGTGGGTATCGAGAATACTCTGCAGGCGCAAATTGATTTTCTCGCGATGCGCCAGCAGTTCGTCCAATTCCTGTTCGCCGAGGACCGACCGAAGCGTGGTCTGGGCGAATTGCGAAGTCTGATAAACGTAATTGGAAACTTCCACGACTGCTTTGGATGGATCGATCACCCGCAGAAAGATTACGGCGTTGACTTTCAGCGTGACATTGTCTCGCGTGATGATGTCCTGCGGCGGCACTTCGAGAGCTTCCTGCCGCAGCGAGATCCGCACCATGCGATCAACCGGCGCAAACACCAGGATGATCCCGGGACCCTTGGCTTGCGGCAACAGGCGACCCAAGCGAAAGATCACGCCGCGTTCATACTCAGCCAGAATCTTTATGGAGCTCAAGAGATAGAGAATGACGATGATGATGACGATGGTAGAAAAGCCGAATCCGATCTCCATCTGCGCCCTCCGATAAATTGTAAGGAAAGCCCCTGTCGCGGATTGTATCTCAATTTATTGGGTCCAAGCGGCATTTCCAGAGCGTGTGGAGTTGTCAGCCCTGATACGGGAGCGGCAGGCGCGCAACAGAATTTCGTTACGAAGCGTGCGCGGGAGTTTGAGCAGTTTGCGGCACAGTGACGGGATCCACACGTAACTGCAACCCTTCCACACTGCGGACAACCACGCTGGCACCGGCAGGCAGATTGGTGGAGGACACGGCATCCCAGAGCTCGCCATGGACGAAGATCTTGCCCTGGGGGGCCAGCGCGGATTGTGCTATGCCCAACTCGCCGACCAGACCTTGCGCTCCAGTCACGACTTTGTTGCGTCGCGCCTTCAGCGCGATGCTCATCAGGAAGGCGGTAATAAAGCCGAAAGGAATGCTGACAGCCAGGGCGGTTAAAAGGTGGACTCGCATTTCGGGGATGGGCGCATCTACCAGCATCAATGCACCGAGAGTGAGCAGGACGATGCCGCCGATGGTGAGGACACCGTGGCTTACAAATTTGGCTTCGAGCGCGAACAGCACAAACGCTCCCACGATCATGGCCAGGGCGGCAAAGCGTGTGGGCAGCAGGTTAAGCGCGAACGCCGCCAACAAAATGAAAACTATGCCGACGGTGCCCGGTAGCACGGCACCGGGATGGTTGAATTCGGCATAAAGCGCCAACGCGCCGATCGCCAGCAGGATGAACGCGATGTTCGGATCCATAATGAACGCCAGTATCTTCTGCTTCAGCGTCATATCGTACGGCAGGATTGGTTCGCCCGAGAGCTTCAAGGTAATGGTTTGTCCGTTGAAACGCTTGATGGGATGGGCGTCAATCTGCTTGAACAAATCGTCTTCGTTGGTGGCGACGTAGTCGATGAGTTTCTGGGACAGAGCTTCCTGATCAGTAAAAGACTTGGATTCGCGAACGGCGGTTTCCGCTATTCCGGCATTTCGGCCCCGCTTGGAAACCACGGATCGCATGAGCGCAGCCGAATCATTTTCGATTTTCTGCTTCATGACGTCGTCTATCTTGCCTCCTCCCAGGGTGACGGGGTGGGCAGCGCCGGTATTGGTGCCCGGCGCCATGGCGGCCACGTCTGCGGCTTGAAGGATGAAAAATCCCGCCGAACCAGCACGGCTACCGCTGGGAGTGACATAGACAATGACGGGCACGGTCGAGGCCAGAATCTTTTCCATGATGTCGCGCGTGGAGTCGAGTAAGCCGCCCGGGGTGTTGAGCTCGATCAATACCGCCCGATACTTGTTTTGCGCGGCGGTCGTGAGGGCGCGGCCGATATATTCGTCGGTGATGGGATGAATTGTGTCATTGATCACAATTTTCAGGACTTGTGCCGACGCACTGAGGCAGAACACAAAAAGCAACGCAAGGCCATGAAGCCAACGGCGGCTGGGTAGGACTATTTTCACCAAATGATTATAGCTACTTCAGAGCAGCGATTTTAGACGGTTTCCTTAAGGCTCCCTCCTCCTCACAAGTTTGGCTCGCGACTTTGGACTCCGACCAGCCAGGCAGGGTTGTGCTGCCGGTGATCAGCCTGGCCCCGCGCTGATAGGTGAAATACGACCATGCCCACTGGATCAGCACAATCAGCCGGTTGCGGAAGCCAATTAGAAAGAAAATGTGGATAAACAGCCATGACAGCCAGGCGATGAAACCTGAAATGTGGATTTTCCCAAACTGGGCAACGGCGGCAGCCCGGCCTATTGTGGCCAGGCTGCCTTTATCGAAATAATGAAAATTTGTGCGTCCTTGGCCGTTGAGTTCGCGTGCGATGGTATGCGCGACGAACTTGCCCTCCTGTATGGCCACCGGGGCGACGCCGGGGAGCATGTCGCCGTGCTCGTCTTTGAGCGCCGCAAGATCGCCCACCACGAACACCTCGGGATGATCCGGCAAACTCAGGTCCGGCTGCACCAGCACCCGTCCGGCGCGATCAACCTGGGCTCCCAGCTTGCTGCCGAGTGGCGACGCGGCCACACCCGCCGCCCACAGGATTACTGCTGCGGGCAGGCACTTCTCGCCCATGCGAATCGCGCCGGGCTCTACTCCCGTTACCATAGTGGAGGTCCGGACATCGACCCCCAGACGGCGCAGTTGATTCTCAGCGCTATGCGAGAGATCTTCGGGATAGGCGGGCAGAACTCGGGGGCTGCCTTCGAGCAAAATGATGTGAGTGCTCCGGGGATCGATGTTGCGGAATTCGTGAGCCAGAACGTGCCGAGAAATCTCGGCCAATGTGCCCGCCAACTCCACTCCGGTGGGACCGCCGCCCACAACCACAAAATTCAGTGACGCGTCGTCGCCGGCACGCCGTTCCGCCAGTTCGAAGGCAAGCAAAACACGACGGCGAATTTCCAGAGCATCCTCAATCGTCTTCAGTCCGGGCGCGATTGGTTCCCACTCCTCGTGGCCGAAATAAGCGTGCGTGGCACCCGCGGCGACGATCAAATAGTCATAAGGGATTTCCTGCTCTCGAGTGATGACGAGATGGCGATCGAGGTCGAAATTAGTGACTTCTTCCATCAGGACTTCCACATTCTTGCGGCCACCTAAGATCCAGCGGATGGGTGCAGCAATTTCGCCTGGCGATAATCCGGCGGTTGCCACCTGATACAGCAGGGGCTGGAACGTGTGGTGATTTTTTCGGTCGACTACTATCACTTGGACGGGACGGCGTGCGAGCAAGCGAGCGGCATTCAAGCCGCCAAAGCCCGCGCCGACAATGACTACACGAGGGGTGCGTTTGCTGTCCATCGTCTCTGCTTATAAGATTCGATCAATGGCAGTCGGGTCCAAAAGTTTTCCTCGGGATGTTCCTTCCGAACCTTGGGTCAGCAACGCAGAGACGGGGAAGGGAACCGGAACAGTACAAAGCAGTGCAGCAACATTGCTTCAGATCGCGCTTGGCTACATGCTAATCGAGGTCGTGTTGTGGACTCCCCTTGGTCGCTTTCATACGGGAGTCATGATCCTCGCTACCGTTTGCATTTTCCTATTCGTGGCATTCAGCGACTATTCCACGTACGAACTTGGTCTCCGGCTACCGTCTGCTCAACGTGCTTTTACGATACTTGCGATTGGGTTAGCTGCAGCAGCGATGATCATTGCCGTTGCAACTTTGCGAGGACAACCAATTCCGGCGAATCCGGGCTGGCCAAGATGGAATGGCGTCTGGCAATACGCCATCTGGGCCATTGTGCAGCAGTTCATCCTGCAGACTTTCTTTTACCTGCGGCTGGAATCGATCTTAGGCAGCAGGTGGGCGGTGTGGGTGGCGGCGGTTTTGTTTGCGTCAGCGCACATTCCGAATCCAGTTTTAACGGTAGCTACCCTACTGGGTGCCCTGTTCTTCTGCGAGATGTTCCGCCGCTACCGGAGTATCTATCCTCTGGGCATCGTGCATGCGATGCTGGGGCTTTCTCTGGCCGCGAGCTTTCCTGACGCCCTGCTTCGGCATATGCGGGTAGGACTGGGCTACCTCCAGTTTCATTAGGTTTTCGTCTCTTATCAGGTCTGGCTGTGCCCCCTGCTTGACAGTTAGTATCCAACGAGTTTACAAGTAAGTGATCACTTAGTAAGTGAACACTTACCCATGGCGGCGACCCCTCAAATTCGATTCTCGGCGGCTGATCGTCGCGAGCAGATTCTCGACGTTGCTACCAGTCTGTTTGCCCGGCAAGGATTCCAAGGCACAACCACTAGACAAATCTCTGAGCGGGCGGGGGTGAACGAAGCTTTGATCTTCCGTCACTTTCCCAGCAAGGATGAGTTGTACTGGGCCGTGATCGCGCGCAAGATCACGAGTGCTGCGCCGCGGGAGCGCCTCCGCCAGAATCTCGAGGTCGCCGGGGACGATTTGGCAGTGTTCAGCCGGCTGGCCTCTGAGATTCTGGAAAGAAGGGCCAAAGACCAGACTCTTTCCCGTCTCTTGCTCTTCAGCGCGCTGGAAAATCATCGTTTATCCCACCGCTTTTTTAGCACTTATGTTGCCGAATATTACGGGCTAATGGCGGACTTCGTCCGCAAACGAATCGCGGAAAAGCGTTTTCGTGACATAGATCCTGTGCTCGCCGCCCGCGGCTTTCTGGGCATGGTCATCTATCATTCCTGGATTCAGGATTTATTTGGCGGCAAACGTTTTCAAAAGTTCCACGTCCAAGAAGTAAGCGAAACTCTGACCCGAATCTGGCTTCAGGGAATGCTTGCGGATAGCAAAGTTGCACCTGCACAGAGCCTGCCGAAATCTAAAAATGGAATTGGTTCGCGTCGTCCCCAAGCGCAGCAACGTGGAGTTCAGATTGATGGCAAGTAAGATTGTTCATGGCGTGATGAGGTTGTTCCTGTTAGCGGGCCTGCTCGGCCTACTGGCTTCTTGCACAGGTACGAAAGCGGCGTCACCTCCGCCAAGTGCCGTGCCGGTAGTGGCGGCGACTGTCGAACAGAAGGACATTCCCCAGCAGTTGCGCGCGATTGGGGTGGTCGAGCCCTATTCCACGGTTGCGGTTAAAACTCAAGTAACGGGTGAACTGACGGGAGTATTTTTCAAGGAAGGTCAGGACGTCAGGAAGCGTCAACTGCTTTTTACCCTCGACAAGCGGCCGCTCGAGGCAGAACTGAAAAAGGCAGAAGGCACTCTGGCCAAGGACCAGGCGCAGGCGGAGCACGCCCGCGTTCAACAGCGGCGCTACGAAGCGTTATTAAACGCGGGCGTTGTTTCGAAGGAAGAGTACGAACAATTCCGGTCCAGTGCGAAGACGATGGAAGCGGCAGTGGCAGCCGACAAGGCCGACGTTGAGAATGCCCGCGTACAGCTCTTGTACTGCTCCATTTATTCCCCTATCAATGGCCGGACCGGCGGTCTCATGGTGCACCAGGGCAACGAGGTCAAGGCCAACGACGTGCCCCCGCTGGTAAATATCAATCAGGTCGAACCCATTTACGTTACCTTCACGGTGCCGGAGCAGAATCTGGCGGAGATCAAGAAATATGCCAGCCAAAAGAAACTGCGGGTTGACGCCAACATTCCAAATGATAGCCGCGGAAAAGTGGTAGGCACACTCAGCTTCATTGATAACGCAGTTGACCAGAGCACTGGAACCATCAAGCTGAAAGGACAATTTCCCAATGCCGACCGGCGGCTATGGCCGGGACAATTTGTGGACGCGATCCTCACGCTGCACGATTTGCCGAATGCAATTGTGGTGCCCTCACAGGCGGTGCAGAACGGCCAGCAGGGGCAGTTTGTCTTTGTCATTAAGAGTGACATGACGGTGGAAGCCAGGCCGATCGTAGTCAGCCAGAATGAAAACGGGCAGGCAGTGGTTCAAAGCGGACTTGCTCCGGGCGAACGCGTGGTAACCGACGGACAATTGCGCCTGGTGCCAGGCAGCAAAGTTCAGGTCAAGCAAGCTCTCAATCAGCCGTCCCAACAGGAACCGCAGTCATGAATATTGCGGAACCATTCATTCGACGACCGATCATGACCACGTTGGTCATGTTGGCAATTCTGATGTTTGGCATCACCGCCTACCGCAGCTTGCCGGTGAGTGATTTGCCGAACGTGGATTTTCCTACCATCCAAGTGTCGGCGAGCCTGCCGGGGGCCACTCCAGATACCATGGCCTCAGCGGTGGCCATGCCGCTGGAAAAGCAGTTCTCGACCATTGCGGGCCTCGATTCCATGACCTCTTCGAGTTCGCAGGGCTCGACGCAGATTACTCTTCAATTCAACTTGAGCCGTAGTCTCGACGCTGCTGCGCAAGACGTGAATTCGATGATCGCGAAGGCGTCTCGCGATCTGCCGCAGAACATGCCCAGCCCGCCTTCGTATCAGAAGGTGAACCCCGCCGATCAGCCGATTCTTTATCTTTCTTTGAATTCGCCGACGATGCGGCTGTCTGACGTTGATGAATACGCGGAAACTTTGATTGCGCAACGCATCTCGATGGTCAGTGGGGTGGCACAGGTCAGTGTTTTTGGAGCACAGAAATACGCCGTGCACATCAAGCTCGATCCCAGGGCGCTGGCCAGCCGCCAAATCGGCATTGACGAGGTTCAATCGGCAATCCAGAGCGGCAACGTAAATCTTCCTACTGGGACGTTATACGGAACGCACCAGCAATTCGTGGTGCAGGCCAACGGGCAGTTGAACAAAGCTGCGGATTACAGACCACTCATTGTGGCCTACCGCAATGGTGCGCCGGTTCGGGTGACTGATATTGGCGCTGCGGTTGACGGTGTGGAGGTGGATAAGACCGCAAGCTGGTACTACGACACGAAGGGAGGCATTCGTCGCGCCATCGTGCTTGCAATCCAGCGACAGCCCGGAACCAATACCGTAGAAGTGGTGGACGGGATTAAGCAACTGCTGCCTACCTTCAAAGCAGTGATGCCGCCATCTGTGAACGTTGATACTTTGTACGACCGCTCGCTCACCATTCGGTCGTCCGTGGATGACGTGAAATTCACGTTATTCCTGGCGCTAGTGCTGGTCATCCTCGTCATCTTCATTTTCTTGCGTAACCTGTCCGCGACCGCCATACCGAGCATGGCATTGCCCATGTCGATTGTGGGCACGTTCGCTGTGATGTATTTGCTGGGCTACTCTCTGGATAATTTATCGCTGATGGCGTTGACACTGTCGGTCGGTTTCGTGGTGGATGATGCGATCGTGATGTTAGAAAACATCGTGCGTCACATGGAACACGGCGAGCGACCGATGCAAGCGGCTCTCAATGGCGCGAAGGAAATTGGCTTCACCATCGTTTCCATGACGCTGTCGTTGGCCGCGGTGTTTATCCCTGTGCTGTTTATGGGTGGACTGGTGGGACGGTTGCTGCACGAGTTCGCGGTGACCATTGGCGTCGCCATTCTGGTTTCCGGCTTCGTTTCTCTCAGTCTTACCCCGATGTTGTCCAGCCGCTTCCTGCGTCCGCCGCGGGCCGAAGGTCACGGACGTTTCTATACTGCGTTTGAACGTTTCTTCGACGGCTTGCTGCGGCTTTATGACCGTACCCTGCAAGTGACGATGCGTCATAAAGTCGCGACCATGGCGGTTTCCGTGCTGGTGATAGTTGGCACCGTCTATCTGTTCATGGTGATGCCGAAAGGATTCCTGCCGGATGAAGATCAGGGACAGATTTTTATCTTCACCGAAGGCCCGCAAGGGATCTCGTTTGACAACATGGTGCGTCACCAAAACGCCCTGAACGAGGTGGTGGCGAAAGAGCCCTGGGTAGACTCGTACATGTCCACGGCAGCAGGCGGAAATGCGGGGCGTATTTTTGTCCGCATGAAGCCGCGGAATCAGCGTAAGTCAGCGCAGGAAATTATCCAGGAGCTGCGTCCCAAGCTGGCGGCAGTGCCCGGCATTATGGCTTTCCCGCAGATGCTGCCGCCTATCCGCATCGGCGGGAATCTGACCAAGAGCCAGTATCAATTTACTTTGCAGACTCCGGATACCAATGAACTGTACAGTTACGCACCCAAGCTGGAAGCCAACCTGCGCAATGATCCGCAGTTGCACAATATGTTGCAGGACGTTACTAGCGATCTCTACATCACCAACCCACAGGTGAATGTGGAAATTGATCGAGATAAGGCGTCGGCTTTAGGAGTGACGGCGCAGCAGATTGAAGACGCGCTTTACACCGCGTACGGTCAGAGGCAGATATCGACGATCTATGCGCCGAACAATGCGTATCGGGTCATCACCGAACTGCTGCCGCAATACCAGATGGATCCGTCAGAGCTCTCCCTGCTATATGTGCGATCTTCAAAAGCAAGCGGCAATGGGCAATTGGGACAGCTGGTTCCCTTGAACGCTGTCGCCAAGCTCACGCGGACGGTGGGTCCGCTGACTATCAACCATCTGGGACAATTGCCGGCAGTTACGCTCTCTTTCAACTTGCGGCCAGGGGTGGCGCTGGGCGACGCGGTGAACGCGGTTAACCGCGTGGCCCGCGAGATGCTTCCGGCAACCATCAGCACAAGTTTCCAGGGAACTGCGCAGGCCTTCCAGTCGTCTCTGAGCGGCCTAGGAATGCTGCTGTTCATGGCGATTGCGGTCATCTATCTCGTGCTGGGAATACTGTATGAGAGCTTCATTCATCCCCTGACCATTCTTTCCGGCTTGCCATCCGCCGGATTCGGAGCCTTACTGACGCTGAAGCTTTTCCACCTTGACCTGAACCTCTATGCCTTCGTCGGGATCATCATGTTGGTGGGTATCGTGAAGAAGAATGCCATCATGATGATTGACGTGGCGCTCGAGAAACAGCGTGAGACAGGGGAGGCGGCGCATGACGCCATTTATCAGGGTGCGCTGCTACGCTTCCGGCCCATCATGATGACTACCATGGCGGCCCTGATGGGCACGCTTCCGATTGCGCTGGGCTTTGGAGCCGGGGCCGAATCGCGAAGGCCTCTCGGGTTGGCGGTGGTCGGTGGCTTGGTATTTTCTCAGCTACTCACCCTATATATCACTCCGGTTTATTACATCTACATGGAATCCTTCCAGAACTGGTTTAGGCATCGCAAGAAGCCGGAACTTATCGTGAACGAAGGGTTCACCAGAGAGCCCGCATTCGCCGGGAAGTCGGGGAAATGAAGCGTTTCGGCATCGCTTCGGGTAACATGACCCCGTCAGGTTCCTGCGAAACGCCTTGCCATCGAAGCCATCACAGACCGAAAGTCATGCCGAGGAAACCGAAGTGGCCGGGGCCACTTCGCCCCATACCGCTTCACAGCGAGTTGCCTCACCGTCTTGGCTTCGCGCAGTTCTTCCGTCGGTTACGGACCTGATCTTTGTTTTGTTGTTGGGTTCTTTGGCGGGTGGAACGCTGGCGCAAAAGCTATTCGGGGATGCCGGCATCGGTTGGCACATCCGCGACGGCGCGCAGATCGTCAGCACACACACGGTTCCTCGAAGTGATCTATTTTCCTCGACGATGGAAGGGAAGCCCTGGTACGCGTGGGAATGGCTCTACGACGCGGGCGTCGGGATCGTTCATGACCACGCTGGCCTCAACGGCGTGGCATTTCTTAGTGCGGTAATTATCGCGTTTACGTTTGCTTATCTTTTCCATTTGCTGTTGGTGCGTGGCACGATGCTGCCTGGCGCAGTGTTTTTTGTGTTGTTGGCGGCTTCGGCATCGACCATTCATTTTCTCGCGCGGCCCCACTTACTGAGTTGGTTGATGACGCTGATCTGGTTTCAAATGCTGGATTCCGGTGAAGCAAGCTCGATTACCGCCGGCAGTAAGGCAGCGAAGACCTTCTGGCTTCCAGTACTGATGGTGCTCTGGGTTAACTTGCATGGCGGATTCTTGATGGGTCTTGTTTTGCTTGCAATTTATCTTGTCGCCGCCGGAAAGCGATACTTCTCGACTAAGGATAGTCAGCAACGCCTACGGACACGAGGATGGGCGAAGACTTTAGGGACGACGACGGGGTTGTGCGTCCTCGCCAGTTTCATCAATCCGTATGGCTACAAGCTGCATGTCCACGTGTATCAATACCTATCAAATCGTTTTCTGATGGATCATATTGACGAATTTCTTTCGCCGAACTTCCACGGCTTTCCTCAAAAATGCTTTGCGCTGCTCCTGTTAATTACGCTGATTGCTCTCGCGACAGCGCGCCAGCGGCCGCGATTGAGCCACCTGCTTGTGATTCTATTCGCGACCTGGGCAGGTCTGTACGCCACACGTAATATTCCGATTTCATCGATTCTGCTGTGCCTCATTGCGGCGCCAATGCTGTCGCAGGCGTTTGCCGAGGCTGCAGCCGGTAGCGACACTTCGTCGAGATTTCGTGCATATCTTTCGCGCCTGCGATCTTTTTCGGAGCGTATGGGAATCATAGAAGCTCGAGCGAGTGGGCATTTCTGGCCAGCGGCCGTAGTGGTGCTCGGGTTGGGAATTGCTTTGCACCAAGGCCGCCTTGGCTCGCTTCAAATCATGGATGCGCACTTTGATATGAGACGCTTTCCAGTACAGGCAGCTCAGGTCATAGCCGAGAAGCAGGTGCGCGAACCGGTGTTCAGCCTCGATTTATGGGGCGGGTACCTGATCTATCGTTTATATCCGCAATTAAAGGTCGTGGTTGACGATCGCCATGATTTATACGGCGAATCATTCTTAAAGGATTACTTGAAGACGGTACGGGGTGAACCTGGGTGGGACAAGCTGCTCATAGAAAGTCATGTGAACTGGATTCTAGTACCGGTGAGTTCATCACTGACAAGTATTCTGAAAATGACTCCCGAATGGAAGATCATTCACCAGGATGACACAGCGATTCTTTTCGGGCGAGATGCAGGAGTCCACTGACGTGAGGCTTCGCGATGCTGCCGAAAACGGAAAGGGCTTCCTGATTATTGCAAGCTATCGGGTGTCGATGTTGAACCCCAGAATCGCATTGACCTCGACCGGTTGATCGCTGCGCAATACCGGCCGAAACTTCCAACTTGGTAATGCCGCCAGGACTTTGGTCGTCATATCTGGACCCCCCGCCTCGAGCACCCGGATATTTTTAATTAATCCAGAGCGGTCGAGCACGCAGGCGATCACAAGTCTTGAGCGGCCAAGCCCAGCCGGCAGATCGGCACGCATGGGCTCAGGTGCAGTGAGAGCTTGCGAGTAGGAATGGGTCGCTGAACTGGGATCGGCAAATTGCATGACAGCAGTACCGGCGGAAGTCTCAATGTAGATACTGTAGTTATCGCCCTTCAGCTTGTCATAGAAATTAAAAGCGCCGCCGGCCCGCGAACTCGCAATCACGGTGATGCCTAATCCATGTTTCGAGGCCGCAGAAGAGCGTCCCGCGACAGTCGCATCGGTTCCGTTTTCGCCGAAGCTGGGTAATGTGATCGTGCTGCCGCCATGGACAGAAACTCCCGGTATGGGCGGTGATCCTTTGGTACCGCTACCTGCACCGCCGGGGCCTGGATAAGGCGATAACCCGGCACGGGCGGTTGAATCTGAGCCGCGCCCAACGCCGTCTTTTCCGGCACCCGGCCCTTCGCCTTGAAGGCCGCTTCCGGCGCCGTTTCCGCGACCGATGCCAGCGCCGCCACCGGACCCGCCCAATCCCGATTTATCTTCCCCGCCAGGTGACATGGCGAGAGAGCCTGCTCCGCCCTTTCCCGGCACTCCCACCTTCGCTCCCGGCTTACTGGAAACGACGATTCCATTTCCACCTCCGCTTCCCCCTCCGGCGCTAGGCGGCGCAACCGCTGAGCCGATATCCCTTGCCGCACCCGCTCCATTACCTTTGGTGC
>Ga0209577_10004578_pt1 | contig 12983 bp, 15 predicted proteins | sample GraSoiAngelo_109_FD_185874 | JGI IMG/M metagenome (GOLD analysis project Ga0209577, IMG submission 185874) | Grasslands soil microbial communities from the Angelo Coastal Reserve, California, USA - 14_0903_12_20cm (SPAdes) (version 2) | ecosystem: Environmental > Terrestrial > Soil > Grasslands... | reverse complement strand
CTCGACGCGCTGGGCGCCGCTGCGGTACTCGTCGGGCGCCAGGTCGACGGTGCCTTTCGTGGCCCGCTTCACCAGGTCGGTCATGCCGACGCCGTCGACCTGCAAGGCGTGCAGCGGATCCCGTACCCGAGTCAGCAGTCCTGACTCGGCGGCCGCCGGCCAGAAGCGGTTGGTTGCGCCTGCGAAACCGAACCCCGCGTCGGCGGCGACCAGGCTCGGATTGAGCCCGCAGACCAAGACGCGCATGTGGGGCCCAACTGTGTCGGGCAGGGTGCGCACGCGGCGCGCACGCGTGTGGTCGATGCGTTCGAACCCGGCGCCGACCACGACATCGTCGACGCGCGCCTTGGCCGGCAGTTCCCACTCGACCACGTCGCCCGGCGCCGTCGACCAGTGGACGTTGGCCAGGGCCACGGGCAGACGCATGAGGGGGACGGATCGCAGCCGGTGCACCCCCGTAGCCTTGCCGTTCAGGATGTCGGTCGACCTCACCGTCCAGGAGCGCATCTTGGAGGCCGGCTACGCGTGCGTCGCCCGCTACGGCTTGGCCAAGACCACCGTGGAGGACGTGGCCCGGGAGTCGAGGCTCTCCAGGGCGACGCTCTACCGCTACTTCCCTGGCGGGCGCGACCAGTTGTTGCGCGACGTCATCGCGTGGGAGACCGGCCGCTTCTTCGGGCGTCTGGCCGAGGCGGTCGCCGGCGCCCCCGACTTCCCCAGCCTGCTCGAGGAGGCGCTGCTCTTCGCCCATCGGGCCGTCGAGGAACACGAGGTCCTCCAGAAGGTCCTCCAGACCGAACCCGAGCGCCTGCTGCCCCAACTCACGGTGGAGAGCCAGCGCATCCTCGTCCTCATCCGCCGCTTCCTGGTGCCCTACCTGGAGCGGGAGGAGTTGCGGCCCGGCGTGGAGCCCGAGGAGGCGGCCGACTACGTGGCCCGCATGCTGCTCAGCTTCATCGGCAACCAGGGCCGGTGGGACCTGACCGACCCCGCCCAGGTCGCCGAACTGGTCCGGACCGAGCTCCTTGCTGGTGTCCTCGCGAGCACTCGCCGTGACCTATGACACAGTGAGATCGATTGACGGCGAGACACAACGGGTATATTTGTCTCACGATGACGTTGGTCGACCCTGGCCTGGGCACGCAGGAGCAACGGGTCATCGACGCCGCCCTGCGCTGCATCGCTCGGTGGGGGATCGGCAAGACCACCCTCGACGACGTCGCCCGCGAGGCCTCGTGTAGCCGGGCGACGATCTATCGCCTGTTTCCCGGGGGCAAGGACGCCCTCCTCGGCGCCATCACCCGCACCGAGCTCCACCGCTTCTTCGGCGGGCTGGCGCGCACCTTCGAAGAGGCGGGCAACCTCGAGGACCTGCTTGTCGGCGGTGTCCTCTACGCCTCCCGCGCCATCACCGGGCACGAGGCCCTGCAGTTCGTGCTGGCGTACGAGCCCGAGGTCGTGCTCCCGAAGGTCGCCTTCCGCCAGGCCGACCGGGTGCTGAGCGCGGTGTCGACATTCGCCGCCCCATATCTCGCGCCCCATGTAGGTGCCGATGACGCGCCTCGCATGGCCGAGTGGGTGGCGCGCCTCGTCCTGACCTACACGCTCGCCCCAGCTGACGGCGTCGACGTGGGCAACGAAGAGTCTGTCCGTCGCCTGGTCAGGACGTTCGTCCTCCCCGGGCTCGTCACACCTCGAGCAGTAGAAGTCGAGAGAGTTCCGTAAAAAGGAGCAGTTCCATGTCAACCAACGAAGAGCTGATCGGTCGCACCGACATCAACGATCTCGAGGCCATCCTCTCGATCACCAACACCGAGGTCGACGAGGTCGCCCACGCCGTGAAGGACAACGCCGACGCGCTGTTCACGTGGGACTACGAGCGCACCCGTCCCGCCCTCGGCAAGCTCTACGAGAAGGCCAAGAAGGCCCAGTGGAACGCCCAGACCGACCTGCCCTGGGAGACCGAGGTCGACCAGGAGGAGGTCGCCATCAACAACGCCATCCAGGCCGGAGGCTTCGGCCAGGGTGTGGACCTCTCGGGTACATCGCTCGAGAAGTGGGGCGACAAGGAGTGGCTGCACTTCGCCGTCGAGTCCCAGAACTGGACGCTGAGCCAGTTCATGCACGGCGAGCAGGGCGCCCTCGTCTGCACCGCCAAGATCGTCGAGACCGTGCCCTGGATCGACGCCAAGTACTACGCCTCCACGCAGGTGGTCGACGAGGCCCGCCACGTCGAGGTCTTCGCCAAGTACCTGGACGAGAAGCTCTCCGGGCACTACCCGATCAACGCCCACCTGCGCCTGCTGCTCGACGACATCGTCCAGGACAGCCGCTGGGACATGACCTACCTCGGCATGCAGATCATGGTCGAGGGCCTGGCGCTGGCCGCCTTCGGGTTCCTGCACCAGCTCACCACCGAGCCCCTGCTGAAGCAGCTCCTCCGGTACGTGATGGGCGACGAGGCCCGCCACGTGGCTTTCGGCGTGCTCAGCCTGCAGGAGTACTACAACCAGCTGTCGGCCGCCGAGCTCGTGGAGCGTCAGGAGTTCGCCTTCGAGGCCGCCGTGCGCATGCGCGACCGCTTCCTCCAGCAGGAGGTGTGGGAGCGCCTCGGCATTCCTGTCAAGGAGGCCGTGACCCTCACGATGCAGGCGCCGGAGCGGGCCCTCTTCCAGCAGATGCTGTTCTCCAAGATCGTGCCCAACTGCAAGAAGCTCGGCCTCCTCGACGCCGCCGACGGCTACCTGCGCCAGAAGTTCACCGAGCTCGGCGTCATCGCCTTCGAGGACTGGGCCGACACCGGCGAGGAGTACGAGCAGTTCGACGAGGTCACCAAGGATCGCGAGGCGGCCGCCGCCGCATCGTGACTCGCCCGCGTTCCACACTTCCACTGCGGGCGCCGTTGGTAGCTTCGAGTACGTGGCGTACCCGGCGGATCCCCGACTGGTCGTCGTCACGTGCGTCCGGCTGAAGGGGTTCGCTGACGTCGGTCCCATCGTGGAGGCGTCCGGCCTCGACGGGTCCACGGTTGCCGACCTCCTCGTCGATCTCGGCACCCAGGACCTGGCTCGCCGTCGTGAAGGTCGGATCTCGGGCTGGACGCTGACGCCTGCCGGCCGCGCCCTCCATGCCGAACTGGTGGCGGCCGAGCTGAGCGAGGCCGGGTGCCACGACGACGTCGAAGCCGCCTACCGCCAGTTTCTCGGCCAGAACCCGCGGCTGCTGGCGACTGCGAGTGCGTGGCAGCTCCGCCAGGAGAACGGCCAGGCCGTCGTCAACGATCACACTGACGCCGAGCACGATGCCCGGGTCATCGGTGACCTGCGGGCGTTGCACGACGAGACGGCGCCGCTCGTCTCGCGTCTGGGCTCACTGCTCGAACGTTTCGGCCGCTACGAGCCCCGGCTGACGGCCGCTGTCGACCGGGTCGAGGCAGGCAAGCACGACTGGTTCACCAAGCCGCTGATCGACTCGTACCACACGGTGTGGTTCGAGCTGCACGAAGATCTGCTGAGCACGCTCGGCAAGGAGCGTGCATCCGAGGAAAACAAGGAGCTCGCATGAGTGCCAGGTTTGGCGCAGTGCTGACTGCGATGGTGACGCCGTTCGACGACGACGGCGCCCTGAACGTCGACGCCGCCGTCAAGCTCGCCAAGTGGCTCACCGAGAACGGCAGCGACGGGCTCGTCCTCACCGGCACCACCGGCGAGGGCCCCGTGCTCACTGACGACGAGGACGTCGAGCTCTGGCGAGCGGTGGTCGAGGCGGTCACCGTCCCGGTGATCGCGGGCACCGGCACCAACGACACGCGGCACACGATCGAGCTGACGAAGAAGGCCGAGCAGTGCGGCGTCGACGCCGCCCTGATCGTCACGCCGTATTACAACCGCCCTCCGCAGGCGGGCCTCGAGGCCCACTTCCGGGCCGTCGCCGACTCCACCAAGCTGCCGGTCCTCATCTACGACATCCCCATCCGCACGGGGCGGCGCGTATCCCGGGACACGTTCGTGCGCCTGAGCGACGTCGGCAACATCGTCGGCGTGAAGGACGCCGCCCTCGACGTGGCCGGCTCCGCCGCCCTGCGGGCGGCCATGCCCGAGTCGTTCGAGATCTACAGCGGCAACGACGACCAGACGCTGGCCCTGATGGCGGCGGCCCGGGCCGTCGGCGTGGTCAGCGTGGCGTCGCACTGGGCGGGCGTGCACATCGCCGAGATGATCGCCGCCGCTGAGAAGGGCGACCTCGGACATGCCGCGGACGTCAACCGCCGGCTCCTGGGGTCGTGGGACTTTCAGACGAGCGATGCCGCCCCCAACCCGATCCCCACCAAGGCGATGATGCGAGTGATGGGTCATCCCGTCGGCCAGTGCCGTCTTCCCATGGGGCCTGCCCCCGCCGGCCTTGAGGACGAGGCGCGGAGGGTACTGGCCGGCCTGCAGCGTGCCTGACCCCGTTCGCGTCGTCTTCCTCGGCGGGCTGGGGGAGATCGGGCGCAACTGCGCCGTCATCGAACAGGAGGGGCGACTGCTGCTCCTCGACTGCGGCCTCATGTTCCCAGAGGTCGACATGCCGGGCGTCGACCTGGTGCTGCCCGACTTCACGTTCCTACGCGAGAACGTCGATCGCATCGAGGCGTGTCTGCTCACGCACGGCCACGAGGATCACGTGGGTGCCCTCTCCTTCCTGCTGCGCGAGGCCTCGTTCCCGATCTACGGCTCGGCGCTCACGCTCGGCCTGGCCCGCAACCGCATCGAAGAGTCGGGTCTGATGGACCGCACCGAGTTGATCCCCCTGGTCGATGGGGAGCGGCGTCGTGTCGGGCCGTTCGACTTCGAGGTCATCCCGGTGACGCACTCGGTGCCGCACGGGTTCGCCACCGCCTTCTACACGCCGCAAGGCGTGATCCTGCACTCGGGCGACTTCAAGCTCGACCTCACGCCGGTCGACGGCAGGCTCACCGACCTGGGGCCATCGCCGATTCCGAGGGCATCCGCCTCCTGCTGTCCGACTCGACCAACGCCGAGGAAGCCGGGACCACCAAGAGCGAGAGCTCTGTCGGCCGCGTCCTCCAGGACCTGTTCGCCCAGCACAAGGGCAAGCGCATCGTGACGGCGTGCTTCGCCAGCCATCTGCACCGCATCCAGCAGATCGCCGACGCCGCCGTCGGCTCGGGGCGCACGATCGCCACCCTCGGCCGGTCGATGGGCAAGAACGTGGCGTTGGCCCGGGAGATGGGCCTCCTGCGCATCCGCGACGACTGCCTCGTCGACATCGAGAAGATCGGTGAGTTCGACCCCGGGGACGTGTGCGTGATCTCCACCGGCTCGCAGGGCGAACCGATGTCGGCGTTGGCGCTGATGGCGGCCGGTGAGAACAAGTGGCTGAAGATCGGCGAGGGCGACGTCGTCATCCTCAGCTCCCACGCCATCCCCGGCAACGAGTACGACGTCAACAAGGTCATCGACGGCCTGTACCGACTCGGTGCCGAGGTCATTCACTCGGGCATCGCCGAGGTCCACGTCAGCGGGCACGGCCAGCAGGAGGAGCTGAAGACGCTGCTGTCGATCGCCAGCCCCGAGTTCTTCGTGCCCGTGCACGGCGAGTTCCGCCACCTCATCCACCACAGCCGGCTGGCGATGCAGATGGGCGTGTCCCGGGCCAATGTGTTGCTGGCCGAGGACGGCGACGTCATCGAGCTCACCGACGACGGCGCCGACTTCATCGAGGAGGTCCCCGCCGGCTTCCTCTACGTCGACGGCATCGTCGGCGACGTCGGCCACGGGGTGTTGCGGGATCGCCGCGTGCTCGGCGAGGAAGGTGTGGTCGTCGTCGTCGTCACCGTCGACGCCCGCACCGGCGAGGTCGTCAGCGGCCCCGAGATCCTCACCCGAGGCTGGGTCTACGCCCCCGAGGCCGACGACCTCCTCGGGGAGGCCCGCCAGGCCGTCCTCCAGAGCCTCAAGGAGGCGGCCGCCGAGGGCGCCACTGACTTCGAGACCCTCCGCCGCCACGTCCGCCAGGCCGCCGGCCGCTTCGTCAACGAGCGCACCAAGCGCCGCCCGATGATCGTCCCCGTCGTCATGGAGGTCTGAGGGCCACTGCCCCTCCCTATTCTGGCGATGGAAATCGACCGGGAACGTCGTTTCCCATCCCCAGAACGAGATGCGGCGGTGCTGATGTTGCTCCTGTTACCGTTGTGGCCACTGTGGCTACACGAACGCGCACGCGGACGCCGGCCAAGAAGCGGAAGACGTCCGCTCGGAAGCCGGCGAAGAAGAAGCAGCCGGGGCTGAGCGCCCGGGCGGTCGACGTCCTCGCCAAGGCCCTGCGGACCCATGCCGGGGACCTCGCGGGCCTCAGCCTGATCGTGGTCGGCGTGCTGTCGGCGATGGGCGTGTACGCCGGCGCGGCCGGACCCGTTGGCCAAGCGCTCCACGACGCCTACCGGGAGGCGCTGGGCGACGGCCGGTACATCGTGCCGATCGCCTTGATCGCCATCGGCGTGTTGATGATCTGGGGCAAGGCGCCCGAGGTGCCGACGGCGGTGACCATCGGCTTCGCACTGTGCATCGCGTCCGCGTGCGGCCTTCTCGGACTGGTCGGCACCGGCGGGTTCGTGGGCGACGCCATCGCCGGCCCCCTTCAGAGCGCTTTGGCAACGCCGGGCGCGGCACTCGTCCTTGTCGCAGCCGCGGCGTTCGGCCTCCTGCTCGTCACTCGTACGCCGTTGCGCGCCGTCCCTGGACTGATCGTGCGTGGCTGGAAGTGGTTCGGGCCGGACCCCGCGCTCGAGGAGGAACACGAAGAGCCCCCCGAGGAAGAGCCTGAGCCGGTCGCGGAGGAGCCGTACGCGGAGCCGGAGCCGGAGCCGGTCGAGATCCACGTGCCTGTCGACGACCAGCCCAAGGGCGAGCAGCTGGCGATCGAGCTGGGGCCGGCGGCCGAGCCCGGCAGTTGGAAGCTGCCCGCCCTCAATCTGCTGAAGCGGGGCAAGGCCCAGAAGATCGACGAGCGGTTGGTTAACGCGACGGGCCGGGCCCTCGTCGATGCCCTGGCGACGCACGGCGTCGAGACGCAGTTGGTCGGCATGACCGTCGGGCCGACCGTGACCCGCTACGAGCTGGAGCTGGCGCCCGGCGTCAAGGTGAGCCGGGTCACCAACCTTCACAAGGACATCGCCTACGCCATGGCGTCGCCCGACGTCCGCATCCTCGCCCCCATCCCCGGCCGCTCGGCGATCGGCGTCGAGGTGCCCAACAAGCAGCGCGAGGTCGTGTTCCTCGGCGACATCCTGGCCACCGACGAGGCGCAGCGGGCTCGCCATCCCCTCGAGGTCGCCCTCGGCCGCGACATCGCGGGCCGCCCGGTGCTGACGAACCTGGCCGAGATGCCCCACGTCCTCATCGCCGGCGCGACCGGTGCTGGCAAGTCGTCCTGCATCAACTCGCTCGTGACGTCGATCCTCGTGCGCTCGACGCCCGACCAGGTGCGCATGATCCTCGTCGACCCCAAGCGCGTCGAGCTCGGCCAGTACAACGGCCTGCCCCACCTGCTCACCCAAGTCGTCGTCAACCCCAAGCGGGCGGCCAACGCCCTGAACTGGGCCGTCCACGAGATGGAGCGGCGCTACGACCTCCTGGCCGAGGTCGGCGCCCGCGACGTCACCGGCTACAACGCCGCCTACGACCGGGGCGAGCTGCAGCCCGAGCCCGGCAGCGATGTGGAGTACCAGCGCCTGCCGTTCATCGTCGTCGTGGTCGACGAGCTCAACGACCTGATGATGGTCGCGGCGCGCGACGTCGAGGAGTCGATCTGTCGCATCGCGCAGATGGCCCGGGCCGTGGGCATCCACCTCGTCATCGCCACCCAACGCCCGTCGGTCGACGTCATCACAGGCGTCATCAAGGCCAACATCCCCTCGCGGCTGGCGTTCGCCGTCTCCTCCCTGGCCGACAGCCGGGTCATCCTCGACCAACAGGGCGCCGAGCGCCTGATCGGACAGGGCGACATGCTCCTGGCCCTGGCTTCGTCCAACGTGCCTCGCCGCATCCAGGGCTCGTGGGTCAGCGAGGACGAGGTCCGCAAGGTGGTCGGCCACTGGCGCCGCCAGGCCAAGCCCCAGTACGTCGACGGCGTCGAGGGCGACGAAGACAGGCCGGGCGCCGGTGGCTCCCGCGTCTACGACGACGACGATGACGACCTTCTCGACCAGGCCATGGAGCTGGTGGTCCGTTCGCAGCTCGGTTCGACATCGATGCTGCAGCGCAAGCTGCGCGTCGGCTTCGCCCGGGCGGGACGGCTGATGGACCTGCTCGAGCGTCGAGGCGTGGTCGGTCCGTCCGAGGGATCCAAGGCCCGGGCCGTGCTCATGACGCCCGAGGAGCTCGACGAAGCAAAGGCTCGCACCGGCGGCTAGACCTTGCGCCCATGGGCGCAGAACAGAACGAGCAGGCCGTCCGCGACTTTCTCAACTCATGGAACGAGCCGAAGGGGCTTGGTGACTTCTTCACCGAGGACGCCGTGTTCCAGATGATGGCCCGGGACCCGGTGCACGGTCGTGCCGCCATCGCCGAGGAGCTGGCCAACCAGGCGGCCTGGGCGACGAACTTCGACCTCGCCGTGCTCAACATCGCCTCGACCGGCAACGTGGTGCTCGTCGAGCGCCTCGACCACTTCGACATGAACGGCGACACGATCAAGGTCCCTGTCGTCGGCGTGTTCGAGTGCGACGACGCCGGCAAGTTCACGGCATGGCGCGACTACTTCGACTGGGACGGGATGATGCAGCAGGTGGCGATCGCCGGCATCGACACCAGCGCCGCCGAGACCGAGCAGCGCACGCCCGCACCCGATAACTAGGACGTGGCCCGCCCGGCGATCATCGGAAGGTCGAGGTAGGTCTTCACGCCGGGCTCGGCGTCGCACACGTACGGCACCGAGTTCACGCAGTGGTTGGCGGTGGCCAGCAACCCGCGGTTGCGGTCAAGGTCGTCGCCGACGACCTCGGGGTGCAGGCCGTGGAACACGACGTGCAGCGGGGGATCGGCGTCGAACGAGACCTCGAAGCGCTCGCCGCCGAGCTTCCACGGCGGGTCGAGGTCCTCACCCATCAACCAGTTCACCAGCGAGATGACGAGCATCACCAGATTGCCGCTGATGATCGGCAGGAAGGCGAGCAGTCCCTGGAGCAGGGCGACGTCGGAGCTCGCCCTCGACACCAGCTGGCCCGTCTGAAGCTCGTCGTCGAGCGACAGGCCGAGGGCGTCGGCGACCATCCGCACCGATTGTGAGAACCCGCTGCCGAGGATGTCGAGCATCGGGCTCTTGGCCGCCTCCTCGAGCGGCTTCCCGAACAGCATGATGTCGCGCACGACCCCTTCGGCCTGGTAGTTGCGGATGTCGCTGAACTCCTCGGCCTTGACGTGGCGGATGTTCGTGCACAGGGCCGACAAGGTCAGCGGGAATCGCTCGGTGATCCCGCCGGGGTGAATGCCGGTGCCGTGCAGGGTCACGCCGCCCTCGCGGCAGGCGCCCTCCAGCTCGGCGATGCCGGTCGTGTTCTTCGGATAGAACCAGCCGACCGGCGTCACCACGTTCTTCTGGGAGCGCAGGATCCGCGCCACCTCCTCGGTCTGGCCGAGCATCGGTGTGTAGATCACGCAGTCGGCGTCGAGGGCCAGGATCTCGTCGACGTCGTTCGTCGCGGCCACGCCGCCGAACGACTGCCCGGCCTTCTCGGGGCTGTGCACCCACACGCCGACGAGCTCGAGCTCGGGGTGCGCCTCCACGCCCTCGATCGCCAGCTTCCCGACGTTGCCGGTCGCCCACTGGATCACCCGATACGGCATCCGATTCCCCCTGAGTGAGTACGGTCCGGGCATGATCCTCGATCGTTTCCGCGTCGACGGCAAAGTGGCAATCGTGACCGGTGCCGGCAAAGGCATCGGTGAGGGGTCGGCGCTGGCTCTGGCCGAGGCGGGGGCCGACGTGGTGTGCGCGGCCCGCACCAAGGAGGACATCGAAGCCACCGCCGAGCACGCCCGCCGGCTGGGCCGGCGGGCCATCGCCGTGCCCACCGACGTCACCGAGCGCGACCAGCTCGAGAACCTGGTCAAGGCGGCCGCCGACGAGTTCGGCCGCATCGACATCTTGGTCAACAATGCAGGCGGGTGGCTGCCCCGTGAGGCGATGCGCACGTCCGAGCGCAGCTTCGAGGAGGCCTTCCACTTCAACGTCACATCGGCCTTCCTCCTCACCCGCTTCTGTGTGCCGCTCCTCGCCGAGGACGGCGGCGGAGCCATTGTCAACATCTCCTCCCGTGCCGGCAGCATGGTGCAGCCGGGCTTCGCCGCCTACGGCACGGCCAAGGCCGCCCTGTCCTTTCTCACCAGGAACGTGGCCAGCGAGTTCGCCCCCAAGGTCCGGGTCAACGCCATCGAGGTCGGAAGCGTGGCCACGTCGGCGCTCGACTACGTCGCCGACAACCAGGAGATCCGCGATGAGATGATCGCCAAGACGCCGATGGCCCGTCTCGGTGAGGTCGACGACATCGCCGCGTGCGTCGTGTACCTCGCCTCGCCGGCGGCGTCGTGGATAACGGGCAAAGTGTTTGAAGTTGACGGAGGGATCGAGCACCCACAGCTGACGATGCCCGTTACTCCACTCTGAAAGAAGAAAGAAGGGGTTTCGCCGGCGTCGAGGCGGTGCAAAGCTTCGTTCCTTCGGTTCCTAGGGGGGAAGCAATATGCGGAAGATGGTTGTGGCGGTTCTGGCCGCCGGGATGCTGGCTGCCACCGGCGGGGTGCTCTACTCAGCTGGCGAGGCGTTCGGCGCGACCGCTACGTGCACGGGCACGCTGCCCGGCTCGACGATCAACGCCAACGTCTATGTCCCGTCCGGCTCGGTCTGCACCATCAGTGGTCAGACGGTCAACGGCAACATCACCGTGGAGCCCGGAGGTGGCCTGGTCATCCTCGGCTCGAAGATCAACGGCAACGTGAGCGCCATGGACCCCGGATCGTTCGCTGGCACTCCCTGCGGCGGCGGCTCGGGTCACTTCTCGGTCGTCGTCGGGTCGTCGACGATCAGCGGCACCGTGACGGTCACCGGTGCACCCAACAACAGTGATGTCACCATCGGTGGCAACGGCTGTGTTCGAAACACCATCCAGAACAACGTCAGCCTGACCGGCAACGGCGGTCCCGTCAGCCTGCAGGACACGACGATCACGGGCAACGCCACCGTGCAGAACAACGGCGGTGTGCCGGTCGTCGCGACCAACCGTGTGAGCAACATCCTGTACTGCTTCGGGTCGACTGGTGCGGGCAACACCGCCAAGACGATCTACGGCACGTGCACCGTCTAGAGAGAGACAACGAAATGCTGGGACGGCCGCGTGGCCGTCCCAGCATTTTTTATGCCCTCGAATGGTCTGAGGCGTGTAAGACTGCGGCGTCCAGTTAGAGGGGGGAATGGGAAATGCGGAAGACATTCGTGGGGCTGCTTGCCGCGGCCGTACTGGTGGTGACCGGCGGCGTGCTGTATCCGAGCAGCGCCTTGGCGGCAACCTTCACCTGCACGGGGACACCCGGGACGGTGGCCGGGTCGACAGTCGCCGGAAACATCACCGTGCCGTCGGGGTCGTGGTGCAACATTCAGGGCCAGACGGTGAACGGCAACGTCAATGTCTCGGCCGGCGCCGGCGTCGTGATCGGTAGCGGTTCGACGATCAACGGAAACGTGTATGCACCGTCTGGGGCGGGCTCCTTCGTGGGGAATCCGTGCGCCACACCCGGCATCACGCATTTCTCCATCGTCCTCGGGAGCGGCAACCACATCAACGGAAGCATCACGGCCAGCGGCTCGGCGTCGACGGTGATCGTCGGTGGCGGCGGCTGCGGGAGCGAGACCGTTCAGAAGAACGTCACGGTCAACGCGAACAAGGCTGCGGTCTTCGTCGAGGGCAACACCATCGGCGGCAACGCCGCGGTCACCAACAACACGCCGGGTCCGGTGAAGGTCAACAACAACCACGTCACCGGAAACCTGAGCTGCATCGGCAACGCGAGTGTGACGTCCGCGGGCAACACCGCCGGCGGCAACCTCTCCGGGCAGTGCCACTGAGGCAGTAGTAACTCGTGTAGACGCGGACCGGCGGCGCCCCTGGCGAAGGGGCGCCGCCGGTTTCTTGGGGCAGCGGGACGTCGTTGTCTCGCTTGGCTGTGGCCTAGGCGGCCACGCGCGGGCGCTGGGGATGGCGCTCTTCGGCCGACTTGCCTTCGGACGAGCCCAGATACCCGAAGGCGACCCGCCACACCGTGGCCATCCCGCCGATGACGAAGCCCGTGAACCACGGCCCCATCCAGACGTCAGGCACGCTGATGTGCCAGGCCTTGAACATCGAGTAGTCCAGGCCCACGGCCGCCCCGACTGCCAGCGCGAACGTCAGCAGCGCATTGAAGCGGGCGAGACCGGGTACGTAGTCCTCGAGCAGGTCGGCGATCTTGAGCACCGCCAGCCCGAGAAGGGCTACGACGGCGAACGTAGACATGCTCTTTTGCCTCCTTGGGTGGTCGATCCACCCGTCTGCTTGGACCTCGGATCGCGCCCGCGGGTAACTCGTTCCGGGTGAGTATCCGCCCCTTAGCGCTACGTAGCAGATAAGACTGATGACACGTCCCCCCAAGGGAGGAGCAATCGTCAATGGCGTCCTATGAGGGTTACTGCGTGAAGTGCCGTGAGAAACGGCAGTTCGAAGGGCAGGAAGTCGAGCTGGCGAACGGTCGTCGCGCCGCCCAGGGCACCTGTCCGGTGTGCGGCACGAAGATGAACCGCATGCTCGGAAAGAAATAGGAAGGGCACCAATTAGCGTGGGCCTCCGTGCCCACGCGCCCTTCAATTCCCACGTTTACTGGGGAGTTGGTCGCGGTCCCCAATCCGCATCCGGGGCGCGACTACGAGGTGCGATGCGAGACGCCTGAGTT